>JGI11944J13513_1000408_pt1 | contig 43712 bp, 45 predicted proteins | sample TerdegcoTASludge_FD_13513 | JGI IMG/M metagenome (IMG submission 13513) | reverse complement strand
GCAAAAAGGAAGTTTCACGACAAGGTTACAGCCACGCCTCTGGACGAAGCAATAAGCTCATTTCTCTTCCAGTACTATGATGCCCGCACAATACCCGATGAAATTATTCTCTCGGAAGAATTACACGACGTACATTTTCTCGAAAAACACCTCAAAGACACAAAGCAAAAACAGGTAAAAATTTATGGCCCCCGCACAAAACCCGGCAAAGAGACGGTGGGCCTTGCCATTGAAAACCTCCATGAACCTGAACCGGTTTTGCTGGATGAGGCATTCAAAAATGCCCTCCACATGAGAAAGAAACCGATTCGCATTGAGGCCTATGACATCTCCCACACGCACGGAAAAAATCCCACCGGCATCATGGTCGTTTTCGAAGGATTCACAATGGCAAAAAATGCTTACCGTGTCTTTCACATCAGAGGAGAAGCAACCATGGATGACGTGGCCATGATGGGTGAAGTTCTGAGAAGGCGTCTCACAGACGAAAAGATTACACCCCTTCCGGACCTCATCGTTATTGACGGCGGAAAAGGCCATCTCGCTGCCGGCATAAAGATACTTAAAGACCTTGATAAAAAGTTGGATATCATTAGCATTGCGAAAGATCCGCGCAGAAAAAGTATGGAAGACATCATTTACCTGCCCAACCGAAAGAACCCTCTCCCTCTGCCGAAATCCTCGGCCGTGATGAAAGAGATCGTGAAGATGCGGGACGAAGCACATCGGTTTGCTATTTTATCTCACAAACGGTGGAAAAGACGAGAAGACCTGACAACAGGAAAGACATCACGGAACGATAACGCGCAAACGCGAAACGGAAGGACAGGATTAGAAAACCAGGATTAGTGATGAGAGGATTACAATAACATACAGTCTTTTTACTGCAGATGAGCAAGGATTTTACACTTACTCCAGCTTGTTTGGTTTATTTGGCTTGTAAACTATAAAAACCAAAGAAACAAGAGAAACTGTGTGTTTCTACCTCCACGTAATTACAGCCGGATTACGTTCAATCCATTGTGAGAACGTGATTTCAGGGTATCCGATCGCCAACCCTCCGTATACTCTATGATTTTTCGGTAGCCCAAGAAGCCGGCGAGTCGTCTTGTCTCTGCCGGATGCCGCCACGACATATCCGGTATAAAAGGTGCCAAGGCCGAGGGACGTAGCTATCAGCATAGCGTTCTGAACGGCAAGATTGGCGTTCGCTTCTGCAAAGCTTACTGACTGATGTGCATGAAAGAGTACAAGGACTGGGGCTTCGCGGAGGATTGGATCCGACCCGCTTCTCATCCTTTCCACGATAAGCTCGAATTGACTGATCCATTTCATCACTTCGTCTGCACTCTTTTCGCCACGGAGAAGGTAGAGTTTTCTCAGCACAGGGTTTTTGAGTCTTTTTGCCGTTTTCCCGAGCCATTCTGCGGTGGCTGAGGCTATATTACGAAGAAGCATCCTGTCCTGAATTACAACAAACTGTGTGCTCTGCGTATTCTTGGCGCTTGGGGCAAAACGAGCACCATCGATAACCTTCTCAATAAGTTCTTTTTCTATGTCCCTTTTCTGGAAATTCCTTATGGAGCGTCTCGAAACAATCATTTCCCTCAAAGACTCGTAGGACGGGAGAATCTCATTTTGTACCGCATGTAATTTTTCTGGCGGACAATCCTTCTGGATGATCGCTCCCGCAGGACATATGAGCACGCAGTGGCCGCATGAGTTGCAGTGTTCTTCGTGTGCCACAATTGGCACGGAACCTTCAGCCTCCTGGGCAAAGACCTTCTCGCAGACCCGAACACAGAGGCCATCTTTTTTACATCGGCGCCGATCAATGGACACAACAGACATTGGCAATTCCGCTTTACAAAAGGACATTTAAAGGATAATTTTCACGATGCATTACTATATCATTCAATCTTTTGTACATTGCCAACGACTCCTTTCGAGTATAACCTGCCGGCAGTTTCAAAAAGAATGTATTTTGTTGAAAGAAGAGGGATCTGTAATTCATTCGCAAGCTCTATTGTTTCAGGCAGAGGTCGTTTCCCCCGGACTATGATAATAGCGGCTATACCAACATTATGTGCCGTTTGAATAACATGAGGATTTGTCTGCCCGGTCAGTAACAACATCCCGGCTTGCCCAATACTTTGCACATCTGCCATGGAATCAGCACACCCTGCTTTTGTTATGTCCAGATCCAATTTATCATGACCAACGAAAACTTCAGCATCAAGCAGCTCTTTCATTTCCTGAAGCGTCACAATGAACTCCTTAGATGAACTAAAATATACTGCATATCAATATATCAAAAACAGGGGGGAAATGAACCTATAAAGTTCAGGAAAGATAATCTTGGCGAAACTTCAATGTAATGCATGTAAGCAACCTTTCTTTACCTGCTTAATGGACGGATGGCACCATTGTCTTCGATAACAATTGATCGTGGTTTGATATCGGCTGCGGTGAGTTCCCTGATGAGCCTGATTGATTCGCCACTGGAATCAGGCTCCGGTATTCCCCCGTTGGCCAGGCGCACCGGCACTAACCTCCCATCGAGAAAATTGCCGGTCGTTGCATCAATCCGCGCCCTCAGAATAACGCTTAAAGAGTTGGGCCCTTTCAAATTAAATAAGGCATAGGTGAGAAAGTTTCCGAGGCTGTACGCGATGAGCTTTCCTTTGTAAACCTCCATGGCACGGAGCACATGGGGCCCGTGGCCGATCACCATGTCAGCCCCGGCATCGATGACAGCTCGGGCAAACTTGATTACGTTTCCCCTATTTTCCTCCAGAAACGTTTCATCGCCTTTTGGGATATGAAGTGCGTGTTTGCCTTCTGCGCCCCCGTGGAACGAAACTATGACAATGTCATGGTCTTTTTTCAGCCTGGATACAATCTCTTGAGCTCCCTCAATATCCAGAATGGAACATGCATAAGGTGAGGCCTTGTAAGAAAATCCCGGAACGGCAATCTTTTTTCCGTTTTTCGTAAGACTCGCTATTGTTTCCCCGCCGGTTGCCTGGATGCCTGCTTTCCGCAGGGTTGTTAAGGTGCTTTCCGCCCCCTCAAAACCGGCATCAAGTATGTGGTTATTCGCAATGTTGAGTACAGAGAAGCCTGCCTCTTTGAGATGCCCTGCATATCTGGTGGGCATGACGAATTCAAAGCAATTCTTGCTCAGGGGAACTTTGCATTTTACCGGCTGTGCTTCATCGCACAGCGACCCTTCAAGATTGCCAAATACTATATCTCCACCCTGAAACTCTCCTTGTATGGCCTTGAACATGTTGCTTCCGTCGTCAGGGGGGAGGATATCCACCGGATAAATGGTGCCCATCATGATATCACCAACGGCAACTACGGTAAGGATGTTGTTGGTGTTCAATTCTGCGTATGCACTCGTGCATCCCTGCAAGCCACAGAGAATGAAAACAATGCAGACAACGAACGTGGGGTAAACAAAGAACCTTGGCATTTATAGTTCAGGAAATTACTGAATATGCAGTAACTTTTTTAATATTCTTATAGTTTCTGTTCCGCCATGTCACCGACGATGGGGAGCTTGTAATATTCACCCTTGTATGCCTTGACCATGAGCAGTATCCAGACGATCAGGGATACAATGCCCAAAATTGGTACAAGGAACCATCCGAAAAAGGGTATGAAATGGAGGACTATGTTTATTACGAACAGGAATCCAAAGGTAAGGGTAGACTGCATTGCGTGAAACCTTACAAATCTGTTTTCCTTCTCAATAACCAGAAAAATTATCCCCGTCACAAAACCGAGAAGGTAGCTCAAAAGTCCGGCAACTGTCGGGTTGATTCCAGTTGATGTTTTTCCTAAATCGTTTCCTTCCATATAAACCCCCTTTCTTTTATCTTTATTTTTTTGCTATCAGCTTACTGCTCTCTGCCTTCTGCTCACAGCTTACAGTAAAATACAAAATCATTCCACCGTGACACTCTTCGCAAGATTCCTCGGCTGGTCCACATCAGTCCCAAGGAGGTTTGCAATGTAATATGCGAGCAGCTGCAAAGGAACCACGGAGAGGATCGGCTCGAGCTCATAGATCGTTTCTGGCACGGTAATCACGCTCTCCACTTTTTGATGCATCTCATGAGACACATCATCGGTAAAGAGGATAACTCTGCCCCGTCGTGTCAGGACCTCTTCAATGTTGCTGCATGTCTTCTGGTATGTCTGGTCTCGTGGAGACACAACAGCCACGGGAAGATTCTCGTCGATGAGGGCAATCGGCCCGTGCTTCATCTCTCCGGCGGCGTATGCCTCAGCATGGATATAGGAAATCTCTTTCAGCTTCAACGCGCCCTCGAGTGAAGTGGGGAAGTTGACTCCCCTGCCGAGGTAAAGGAAGTCTTTGCAATTCATGTATTTTCTCGCAAGCTCCTCAACTTCTTTGGCATTATCGAGGATCGTCTGGATCTTATGGGGAATCTTCTTGATCTCGCCAATGAGATTTCTCACCGTATCGTTGTCAAAAATACCAAGCTTCTGGCCCATGTGGAGCAGCAGAAGATAAAGAACCGATATCTGCGTCGTGAACGCTTTCGTTGAGGCAACGCCTATTTCCGGCCCTGCATGAGTGAACACAACCCCATCTGCCTCGCGCGCCAGGGTACTGCCAAGAACATTACACACAGAAAGTGTGTACGCGCCTTTTCTTTTCCCTTCCCTCATAGCAGCAATGGTATCGGCCGTTTCACCGGACTGCGAAACCAGAATAAGCATATCGTCACTCCCCATGATTGGGTCACGATAGCGGAATTCCGAGGCAATGTCTGTCTCAACAGGAATCCTTAAGTTTGCCTCAAAGATGTGTTTCCCTATCATGCAGGCATGGTAGGACGTACCACAGGCAACCATCCAGATCTTGCGTATCCTGGAAATATCAGGCAGCTCAAGCTCCTCAAATCCTACCTCTCCCTGCTCTTCTTTAATCCTTCCAATGAGCGTATCAGAGATTGCCCGAGGCTGCTCAAATATCTCTTTCAGCATGAAATGCTTGTAGCCACCTTTCTCAGCCATTGCCCCTGTCCAGCTTACGGTCTGAACAGGCCTCACAATCTCTTTTCCTCCAAGATCCATGAGCGAGAGCTTTGTATCACTAAAGACAGCCATGTCGCCATCTTCCAGGAAAATGAAACGGTTCGTTCTGTCGAGAACAGCCGGGGCATCGCTCGCGATAAAGTATTCTCCCTCTCCAACACCGACGATCAGAGGGCTTTCTTTTTTCGCTGCCACCATTATGCGTTCCTTTTCGTTGATAATACCAACAGCAAATGACCCCTGAAGCTCGGAAAGTGCCTGCCGGATAGCGTCAATGAAGGGCATACCTTTCCGCATATACGAGATTATTAAATGAGGAATTGCCTCTGTATCGGTATCTGAGAGAAACTCCCGCCCCGCTTTCCGCAACGTGTCTTTGAGCTCCATATAGTTTTCAATAATCCCGTTGTGGACTACAACAATCTCGTCAGCCCTGTGGGGATGAGCGTTCCGCTCTGACGGGACCCCGTGGGTAGCCCACCGCGTATGGGCAAGGCCAAGGCTTCCGCGAAACTGTACTTTATCAGATATCTCTTTTCTGAGCTCTTCTACCTTACCTTTTTTACGTGCGACCTCGATCTTCCCTTCGTTCCAGATGGCTAAACCTGCCGAGTCATACCCCCTGTACTCAAGCCTTTTCAAGGCATCTATTAAAATGCCTGAGGCCTCATCAGACCCTATATACCCGACTATTCCGCACACTATCGTTTCCTCCTGTTCACCGCTTTTTTCTCTTCAACACAATTATCGACGACAGCACCTTTCCTGATCCGTGTTTTTGGCCGTATCCGCGCACATGGCCCAATCCTGCCTTCCTCTTCTATTTCCGCACCTTCTATGAAGGCAAAACCATCAATAACCACCCCGTCGTGGATGATTGAATCCCGTATAAAGGAGTTAGGCCCGATTGAAACACCCTCCCCGATGCGTGACTTTCCCGAGATATAGCTGTTTGGATAAATGACGGTGTCCTTACCGATGACAACACCTTCCTCAATATAAATATTACGATCAAGGAGTATAACGCCATTTTTCATATGACCATCGAGAATCCTATCCTTCATGATAATATTCGCATCGAGGAGTTCGCTTTTTGAATTGATCCCGAGAACTTCGGAAGACTTCTTATAATGGTATCCTTTTACATCAAGCCCTTTTTGCTGCACTATTTTATAGATATCTGTCAGGTAATATTCACCCTTCCTATTATCTGACCTAATTTCTTTAAGAAGCGGAAAGAGGTGGCCCGGAATCGCACATATGCCGGTATTGATCCTCTTTATTTTTCTCTCTGAAGGGCTTGCATCAATCTCTTCAACAATCTTTTCGATACAATCTTTCTTCATGAGAACTCGTCCGTAACCGGTAGGATTCTCCACGTCGGTTGTCATAAATGTTACGGTACCGGCCTCTTGAAAGAAGCGGATGAAACCTTTAAGCGTTGATGATTCAATAAGGGGCACATCGCCATAGAGGACGAGAATATCGTGACCATTCACAAATTTCCCGGCTGACAGCACGGCATGGGCAGTGCCCTTCTGACCTTTCTGAAAGGCGGTATTCACGTTAAAACCCTTTACATACCCTTCAACCTGATCTTTCCCATATCCGAGCACAACTACAGTTTTTGTTGGCAAAAGCTCCTGCGCTCGTTCAATAACGTGCCCTACCATGGGTTTGCCCATTATCTCATGCATAACCTTTGGTTTACTGGAAAGCATACGCTCTCCCTTGCCCGCGGCAAGAATAACAATACTAAGCTGCTTCATCAGGAATCTCCGTTTTTCCAAATACCTTTGCAATAAGGATGCCTAACTCGTAAAGCCCCCACAATGGAAGGGCAACCAAGATCATGCTCACCACGTCAGGGGGAGTAATAATGGCGCTTACGATGAACACCGTTAGGATTGCATACCTCCTCTTCTTTGCCAGTATCTTCGCATTGATGATACCGGCCTTGGAAAGATAAAAAGCAACGAGGGGAAGTTCAAAAATGAGTCCAAAGATTATGAGGAGTTTCAGCGTTAGACCCATATAATTCTTCAAATCCGGCATAGGAATAACAAAGTCTTGTGCATAACTAACAAAAAAACGATAGATATTTGGCATAACGACAAAATAACAGAATAACGCGCCGAGGATAAAACACAGACTTCCTGAGAAAATGAACGGATAGACATATTTCTTCTCATTTTCATAGAGACCAGGCGCAACAAACATCCAGAACTCATACAGGATAACCGGCGCTGCAATGAAAAGGGCTGCAACAACCGATATTTTGAAATAGGTCAGAAATGCCTCTGTTATGCCGGTAAAAATAAAAGAACTCTGGGCAGGCATCACCCTGATAAAAGGCTGCATGAGAAAATCGAAAAGTTTCTCTTTAAAATAATAGGTGAAAATAAAGGCTACTGCTATAGCGATAATGCAGACAACCAGTCTATCTCGCAGTTCCTTGAGATGGGAAAAGAATGGCTGCTTCTCATCTGTCATGTCGATTTCTTATCGTCATCAACACTGGGAGATACTCCTTCGGATTGCGTTGTTTCGTTTTGCTTGACTCCATCCTGATTTGTCTCGTCCAGCTTTGCTTCATCCTGATTTTTTTCTTCTATCTTGACTTCACCCGTTGATTCAGCAGCCTGTACCCCCTCTTCTTTCAAAACCTCTTCTTCAAAGGTTTCCTTCACTTCGTCAGCCATTCTTCGGAATTCAGAGAATGCCTTTCCCAACGTTCTGGCGAGTTCAGGGAGTTTTGAGGGGCCGACTACCAGAAGAGCAACAACAAGAATAATGATCATTTCCGGAAGCCCAATGCCAAACATACACGCTAAAATTATCACAAAACGATACGTATATAAAGGGAAATTGTCAATGTTCGCTTTTCCCCTTGACAGCAAGTATATCCATGCTATATTTTTTATCATCTAATAATAATTCTAAACAGGACAGGTAATGAAAAAATATAAGCAGATGTCTTTAAAGCTTACCCCTCAAAGGCTTGCTATTCTTGAATATCTTGAAGGGAACAAAGACCACCCTTCTGCGTCAGATATATATGCTGCCGTTGCCAAGAGATTTCCTACCATGTCGTTTGCCACGGTGTATAACACGCTGAAGGCGCTGAAAGGGAAAGAGAATATACGGGAACTCACCATAGACCCGGATAAAAAGCGTTTCGACCCTAATACGGAGCGTCATCATCACCTTATTTGCACCAAATGCAGGAAGATCATCGATATTAACACCGAGTTCGACATAGACCTTTCCAACACACAGAAGCACGGTTTTGAGATAACGGGAAACCACATTGACTTTTATGGAGTCTGTCCCGAATGCACCAAGATGCAGGGCAAGTGCTGATAAGGTAACGTATTGAAGAAAAGGAGATAGAATCCTGTGGACACATTATTGCTCTCGCGATTGCAGTTTGCTGTAGCCACCTACTTCCATTTTCTTTTTGTTCCGTTGACCCTTGGTCTTTCCATACTCATTGCAATTATGGAAACGGCATTCGTGAGGACAAAAAACGTTGAATATCAAGCCATGGCGAAGTTCTGGGGAAAGCTCTTCCTCATAAACTTTGCCGTTGGAGTTGTGACCGGTATTACCCTTGAGTTTCAGTTTGGGACAAACTGGTCGCGGTATTCACGCTATGTGGGCGATATTTTTGGCCCCCTCCTCGCCATTGAAGCAACCGTTGCATTCTTTCTTGAGTCGACCTTTATTGCTGTCTGGGCATTCGGATGGAAAAGATTGTCCCCAAAGGCTCACGCCATAAGCATTTGGCTCGTTGCCTTTGCGTCGAGTCTTTCTGCTGTCTGGATACTGATTGCAAACTCATGGATGCAACACCCAGTTGGGTATGTCATGAAAGATGGCAGGCCAGTGCTGAATGACTTCATGGCAGCGGTAACGCAGCCCTATGCTATCCTCACAATTCTTCACACCCTTGCAGCATCATATATCGTTGCAGGTTTTTTTGTCATGGGCATCAGCGCCTATCATCTGCTCAGAAAACAATCCATCAGCCTTTTTACAAAGTCCTTCAGAATAGCGCTTGTGTTTTCCCTGATTTTTTCAATCTTTGTCGTTATTGAAGGACATATGCATGGTTCTGACCTGGCTGAGAAACAACCGGCAAAACTTGCTGCACTCGAATCGCACTGGGAGACCGGTCCCATCGCGCCCGTTTTCATCGTTGCTGTTCCTGATGAGAAGAATGCGAGAAACAGCATTGAGATAGGCCTCATCCCTGGCGCATTGAGCATGCTGGCTTTTCATAGTCTGAATGCCACAGTTACAGGGCTGAGGGATATCCCGAAGGACGAAAGACCACCCGTTGCTGCTACATTCGTATCGTTTCGGCTCATGGTCACCCTGGGGATGCTTTTCATGTTCCTTACCATTGTCGGTTGGTTCTTGAGAAAAAGGATTGAATCACAACGCCTTTACCTAAAGGTCATGCTCTATGCCATACCCCTGCCATATATTGCCTGTGCCCTTGGCTGGACGGTAACGGAGATGGGACGGCAACCATGGATTGTTTATGGCCTCATGAAAACAGCCGATGGCGTATCGCCCGTAGCCGCTTCACAGGTTGCAGTATCCCTCGTGGCTTTCACGCTCGTGTATCTGGTTCTCGGCATAGCTGCATTCGTTCTCATGGCAAAACATGCCCGCAAGAACCCCCAATTGACGCCTCTTGCAGAGCAGGCAGGAAGGAGGTAAAGAGAGATGCTTGAAACGATATGGTTTCTTCTGTGGGGCATTTTATGGGCAATTTATTTTATGCTCGACGGTTTTGATCTGGGAATTGGGGCTTTGTTACCATTTGTTGCAAAAAATGAAGCCCACAAACGTACTGTTTATACATCAATCGGTCCATTCTGGGATGGTAACGAAGTGTGGCTGATAACAGCCGGGGGTGTCACGTTCGCGGCCTTCCCGGCAACCTATGCTGTTATGTTCAGCTCCCTTTATACACCACTCATGCTTATCCTTTTTGCCCTTATCCTGCGGGGGGCATCCCTTGAACTGCGCGGAAAGACTTCGTCACAAACCGGTCGTTTACTGTGGGATTTCTGTTTTGTCATCGGAAGTTTTTTGCCAGCATTACTATTTGGTGTTGCCTTTGCAAATATCTTCAAGGGAATACCCGTTGACAGCGAAGGCCTGTTACAGGGAAATCTTCTGACCCTCCTGAATCCTTACGGACTGTTAGGTGGACTTTTGTTCCTCTTTCTATTCCTTGTCCATGGGTCCCTCTGGCTTGCGGCTAAATCTGAAGGCGAAGTTTATGAACGCGCAGGGGCGATTGCGAGAATGTTATGGCCTGTTTTGCTTATCATAGCAGTTTTGTTTCTCATCTTCACAGCGTTCCAGACGAAGCTTTACGAAAACTATATGGGTACTCCGGTTTTGTTCATCATTCCTGCATTATGCGTCTCTGCCCTTATACTTGAGAGGGTCTATCTGGGTAAACATTCATACTGGAAGGCGTGGTTTGCATCGTGTGGCACCATTGTCTGTGCAACGCTTTTCGGCGTTATAGGCATTTATCCAAACCTGTTCCCATCGAGCCTTGATCCAAAATACAGCATGACAATTTACAATTCAGCGTCGAGTCCACTCTCGTTGAAGATTATGCTGGTTGTGGCGCTTATATTCGTTCCTATCGTTATTGTATATCAAACTTGGGCCTTCAACTTTTTTAAGGCTAAAGTAAGAAAGAATGAGGGAGAGGAAGAAGCATACTGAAGAAACTGATGGGAAAAGGAAGAAGGAAGATGGGAGAGGGAAGGACAAAATATATGATGTACTCAACTAAATAAAAGGAGGTTTATCATGGCAGAAAGACTGGAAGTTTACAAATGTGATGTATGCGGAAACATCGTGGAGGTTCTTGTTACCGGCAAAGGACAGCTTGTTTGTTGTAATCAGCCTATGAAACAGATGGTCGAGAATACCGTCGATGCAGCAAAAGAAAAGCATGTCCCGGTCATAGAAAAATCAGGCAACGGGATAAAAGTGAAGGTTGGCAGTGTGGCCCATCCCATGGAGGAAAAACACTATATTCAATTTATTGAGGTCATAGTTGATGGCAAGATTTACCGCCAGTTCCTGGCGCCTGGCCAGGCACCGGAAGCATTTTTTGAGATCACCGGAGACAAGGTGACGGCACGGGAATACTGCAATTTGCATGGTTTGTGGAAAGCCTAAAACCCGTTACGCATCGCGCGTTACGTGTTACCAGTTAAAAAGGAGGACGTTTACATGGCATCATTGAAAGGTACAAAAACCGAGCATAATTTACTTGCTTCTTTTGCAGGCGAATCTCAGGCGCGGAACAGGTACAGCTATTTTTCTTCTCAGGCAAAAAAGGAAGGGTTTGAACAGATATCCTGGATCTTTGCAGATACGGCAGATAACGAGAAGGAGCACGCGAAAAGATTCTTTAAATTCCTTGAGGGCGGTATGGTTGAGATCACCGCAGCCTACCCTGCAGGAGTTATTGGCACCACAGCAGAAAACCTCGCAGAAGCTGCAGACGGCGAAAACCTTGAGTGGTCTACCCTCTATCCTGAATTTGCAAAAGTAGCCGACGAAGAAGGCTTTCCGGAAATTGCCAAGGTCTGGCGGGAGATTGCAAAGGCCGAGGTTGGACATGAAACACGGTATCGGAAGCTTCTTGCCAATCTCAAAGAAGGGAAAGTCTTTAAAAAGGATACGCCGGTAAAATGGAGATGCAGGAACTGCGGATATATCAGCGAGGGAACGGTAGCACCGGACAGGTGCCCGGCCTGCGACCATGAACAGGCGTATCAGGAGCTGCTGGCTGAAAACTATTAAGCCTATGTTTTCAATACGGGTAAGCACATGTGTCTGGAATTCCCCGCAAACACGCTCGCTGCGCTCCGGCGGCTCCGTTCACTCGCGTTCGGCCGCGGAACTTTTGCTGACGCAAAAGACCAAGCTTCCTTGCCTCTCGACGGTTTGCTCCGGGAATACCTGACACATGCTCCAATGACTAATCCTGGTTAAGCATCAAAGCTCAAATAATAACAAAATAAATGGCCCCGGGAAAATCAACCTGGGCCTTTTATTTTAGAAAGTAATTACTTCGTATCCGTCTTTGAGATAGTTCGCCATAGCGGGGTGTCCCCACATGTCTCCCAGCAGAGCCAAACCCATGGCTTTCGCATCTTCTGCTGTGCCCATCTTGGTTGCACATGCCTTACATACACCATCAATGAGGTTCTCGGCACGTGCTTTCTTGTACGGTCCATTTAAAAGGTTTCCTTCAACTGTAAGATCTGGGATTAGCTTTGTGGCAGAACCTTCAATAATAATTTTTACCTCAAACCCCTTCTCTTTCATATCAAGTCCATTGAGAAGCACATGGACGAAGCACATAAGCTCGCCATTCAATGCAAAAAGAGCTACTTTCTTCATGAGATTTTCCCCTTCGTCTTAGCCACGCTTCATCTTTTTCAGTGCCACGTTCGCACCAACGATGATGGGATCCCACACGGTTGCGAATGGAGGTGCATAGCCGAGATCGAGGCGCGCCACATCATCGATAGTCATTCGGCCATACAGACACGCCGCAAGTGTGTCAATCCGGTGTGCCACCCCCTCCTGACCCACCATTTGCGTCCCGAGAAGCCTGCCAGTTCCCTCTTCTCCAATGTAGAGCACTGTCATCCTCTTTCCGGCGGGATACGCCTTGCTTCTTGACCAGCCCTGGATAGCAGAGGTAAAAAATTTGAGACCCTCCCGTTGAGCGTCAATGGATGACAATCCGGTCCTGGCAACTTCAAGGTCAAAGATCTTTGTCACTGCCGTGCCAACGATACCATCAAATTTTTTGTTGAGTCCTGCTGCATTCTCACCGGCAATCCTTCCCTGCTTGTTTGCCGTTGTACCAAGGGCAATATATGCCTTCTTGCCGGTTACAAGGTGCATGGCTTCTGCACAATCTCCGGCAGCAAAGACGTCGGGCACGTTCGTTCGCATATATTCGTCAACCTGGATTGCACCGGCCACGCCAAGCGCTATCCCTGCTTTTTGTGCAAGCACTGAATTCGGGCGAGCCCCGATGGCCAGGAGAACAAGGTCGGCATCAAATTCGCCCTTGTCGGTAACCACTTTTTCTACTTTCCCTTTTGAGCCCTTGAAGCCCTCCACAGATGTCTCTTTGAAAAGCCTCACCCCTTCAGCCTTTAGCTTTTCTTCCACAATTGATGTGATCTCCGTGTCCATTGTGCCAAGCACGCGGTCCATCTTCTCGATCACGGCCACATCGAGGCCCCTCTTCCGAAGCGATTCGCACATCTCCATCCCGATATACCCGCCTCCGACTATTACTGCCTTCATGGTTCGTTTTTCGTTGCCATATCTATTGATATAGAGGCACTCAGGGGAACCGACACATACTTCAAACGCCCCCCAATCGTCAATGAACTTCTTTATGGCGATACCATCAAGGAGGGTGCGAATGGTAAACACATGGTCAAGATCAATGCCGGGAAGCGGCGGTTTGATGGGAAGCCCGCCGGTTGATAGTACGAGTTTATCGTAGCCAAGGGTAAACGTTTCATTTGTCTCCAGATTCTTCCCAAGAACCTGCTTCTTTTCAATATCGATATCAGTTACCTCATGGCGTATCCTCACATCAATTCCCCGTTCAGTTGCCATGTGCGGGGTGAGCGAAATAAGCTGATTGAAGTCCTTCACGTCGTCAGATACATAATACGGAAGACTGCATGATCCATATGAAATAAAGTAGTCTCTCTCAAGGACAATTGCCTCGGCTTCGGGTTTCAGTCGCTTATAGCTGCTTGCCGCACTCATCCCCGCAGCAACTCCACCGATTACCACAAGTCTCTCTTTGGCCATACCGTTCTCCTTAGCTTACTATTACATCGTATTTCGTATATCAATGGCCGTATATCGTATATATTATTTCATATCTCGCGAATAAACAAACATTCGAAAACGATATACGAGATGCGAATGACGCAATACGATTACAGTTTCTTTTTCTCAATCCCCCAGAACATGAGGATTCCCAGGATCCACAGGATCACAATAACAACCCAGTGATTTATACCAAATATCTGTGGCAAGGTAATTTTTCCGTAATCTCCCCACGTGAGGACTGTGCGTTTCATAAGCGGGAAAGCCTCTGCATAGATGGCTGCCCCCGCGAGCATCCCGAGGAGACCCCAGACCACATCCCACCTTCCTTCACCGAGCGCACCGACTGCTGTACCCGGGCAGTAGCCAAAAAGTGCCCAGCCAATTCCAAACAGGAGACCACCGACTATATTGCCACCAAGAATTGTCGTTTTTATCGAGAGCTTTGCGATACCCATGTCTTTCAGGATGTATACACCTACCATTGCGATGAGAATGGAAGAGAACATGAATTTGACGATAGTCATGTCGATGAGCCGGAGAGCGCCTATCTGTTTGTCATAGCGGATGACCCTTCCTTTCTGGAGGAGAAAGCCAAAGATGATACCGGTTATCAATCCATAGGTAAGTTCGTTCATTTTCTGTCACCTCCTGCATAGAGGATGTTGGCAACGATGAGTCCACCGATGAAAAAACAGATTAATGCAATATATCCGCTGACTGCCAGCTGGAGCGAACCGCTCAGCCCGTGGCCGCTCGGTCACCCGTCAGCAAGGCGTGCACCAAACATGGCAATTGCGCCGCCTACAAAGGCAACAATACCCCGTTTTGCCTTGCTGGGACCAAAACGGGATTCCCACATGGTGGGCACCGCCTGTATCCGAAAACTTTTCGATGTGGTAGAAGCAATGAGAGATCCGAAAAAAATTCCTATAACAAACATGAACTGCCAGTCAATCTTCGGCAGTTCTTTCTTAAAGTATTCGAGAGCAGCTACGCGTTCGGGATTAAAGGCTTTCTCAACATAGGCTGCTGCACGAACAAAGGTTGTGGATGCGCCGATGTATTTCCCGGTAAACCATACGGAAAATACCATGAGCAATCCTGCAAGGGCACCTGCTAAATAAGGATTCCATCCCTTGGGCTCTGAATTCTTATCAGCCATACCTTCCCTCCTTTATATAACGTTGAAAAATATGTGTGATACTTTGTTCAGCAACACACGTGTGCATACAATATATGTCCCAATATTAGTCCCCTCAAGGGGTGGTAGTATTTTTTTCCTTGTTGTCATTTGTATAGCAGGCAATATAAGATGTGTCAATAATATATGAAGCAGGTAATAGGTGGTAGGTGATGTAAAAGAAAGTAAATACACTGCCTTTCTGAAATCAACAAAATGATAACCTTTTGTTCATCTTTTCACTTTTAACTGCTATCAGCTTACAGCTATCAGCTGAATCTCATTCCTTGACCCTGCCCGTTTAATACCCTTATAATAGGGGATACTATAAGGGAGGAGGTAATTCTATGGAGACGGTAATTCTTTTCGGAAGTCCGCATAAAGATGGCAACACCATTCAGATTGTCAATGCGCTCTCGGAAGCCCTGAAACAAAAAGGTAACAACGTACGAATGCTCTATCTCAATGATCTGAATATAAGACCATGCCAAGGTTGTTATGCATGCCTGCCAAAAGGGATCTGTAAAATTAATGATGATATGAAGGATATCCGTAAATATATGATAGATGCAGATCTCATTGTCTATGCTACGCCAATCTATTGGTATGGACCCTCGGGGCAGCTCAAGCTCGTTATGGACAGAGGAATCTCATTCCTGGACAACGATTACACCTCACGGCTGAAGGGGAAAAAGGTTGTCACCCTCATGACGTGCGCTGAAGACAATATAGAAACGTTCCAACCTGCTCTTGGCATGTTTACCAAGACGTTCGACCTCCTGGGTTTAGAGTATGCCGGCGGTGTGGAAGTGCCCGGGTGTGTTGTAGGAAAAAAAATTAAGAAAGAGTTTATCCAGAAAGCAAAGGGGCTTGTAAAAGAAGTGGTATGAGTAAAAACGGTCATTACTATTTCACCACGAAAAAGGTTGGGAAGGCCATCTGGGACTACAGGATGCTGCGGGAAGGAGATAAAGTCCTTGTAGCTGTATCAGGCGGCAAGGATAGTCTCTCACTCGTTAAAATCATGAAGGATCGGACTAAGTTTGTGCCTATCACCTATGATGTTATCGCATGCTTTGTTGATATGGGTTTCGAATGGGTGAATAAGGACATCCTCACCAGATATTTTGAAGAAGAATCGATTCCCTTTGTGATCGCAAACCCACCTGAGTCGTGGAAGGGAGATGAGGAATCTTTTGGTTGTTTTTGGTGCAGTTGGAACAGGAGAAAAGCCCTCTTTGACACTGCCCATGATCTGCGGTGCACAAAAATCGCTTTTGCTCATCACATGGACGATATTATCGAAACGATGCTTCTCAACCTCTTCTTTCAGGGAGAGATAGGGACCATGCAGCCGTATCAGGAGATGTTTGAAGGCGAGCTTGCCATCATTCGCCCATTGGCCTACGTTGAAGAAAAAGAACTTCTGAAACTTTCGCAACAATTGAATTTGCCCGTCATATCCTCTGAGTGTCCCCATAGTAAAACCTCGAAACGACACCTCCTCAAAGGTATGATTGCTGAATTAAAAAAACATAACAGGAACGTTAAAAAGAACATATTTCGCAGCCTTCACCGGATTAGGGAAGAATACCTGCTTGGCCCACAAAATAACGGTGAAAAGATCAATGAGCCTGGTACGCCACAGGGAAAGGATTCATAAACCTGCACATGACGAAGCTACGGAAAGTTAAGATTGGTTCTTTTGTTATGTATTGTGTTACCGACGCTGTTGATCCTTCTCAGTTCCTCGATAGATTCCTACGCACCGGACACGAAACAGACAAAGGAAGGGGTGGGCTCAAGCTCATATCCATGAATAATGAGCTCTTTGCATGTCGAAAGTATTTGCACGGAGGCGTTGGAAGAGCCGTGACAAAAGATCTCTTCCTGTCTGAAAAAAGGGCTCTCAATGAACTTAACATCATGCTCTACCTGAAGAATAATCACTTTCCCGTAGTGGACCCGGTTGGCATCCTTATAGGAGAGGATTTTCCGTTTAGAAAACCTCATATCATTACGAGATTTGAGGAAAACAATGGGGAGTTGCTTGAGTTCATTAAGGTTGCAAGTCGTAAGAAGAGGCTGAGGGCAATACGCGATCTGGCAAGATATATGTGGCACCTTGAAAGGCTTGGCGTCTATCATCCCGACCTTCATCTCCGCAACGTGCTGGTGAAAAAAAATGGAAGGCTTATTTTTCTTGATTTTGACAAAGCTTTCAGAAAAACCTTATCACAAAAGAATGTGGAGGCGATGATATGGAGGCTCAACAGGTTTGCTGAAAAATGGGAAGTCAAGGGGTATTTTCGGATCAGTATTATAGAGCGGTTACTCTTTGTCCGGACATACTCCAGATTGTCAGGGTATAACCTTGAGGAAACACTGGCAAAGAAACTCATGAGTAAAAAGCTGCTGTCCCGGGCAGGCTGGTTTGCAGAATCAATCCTCTATGGAAAGAACTAACAGGAGGGAAGAGCGGGGCGGGAAGTAAGGAGTCGGAAATCTGTTTCTCTGGCAAAATGAGATGGGCTGAAAAGCTTATCGGCTATCATAACTCCGAACTGAAAACTCATAACTAACAACTGGCAAACGATAGGCTCGCTATCGTTTGTCTCTCCCCCACCTTCGGTGGACCCAGAACCATTCATCGGGATTCTCGAGGATGATGGATTCCAGAAATGCATTGATCTTCCTTGTGTTGTGTCGGATCAATTCCTCAATATTACCCTTTCTTTCCATCTCAAGGGGTTTATTACACCGAATGACATACTTGAGAAATCCTTTCCGAACAAAATAGACAGGCAGAACCGGGGCACCTGTTTTCATGCCAATCATTGTGATTCCTCGTGTTGTCGGAACAGATTCACCAAAAAAATCAACATATACCCCTTTCGAACGTTTCTCACGCTGATCACCAAGGATAGCAATGATCTTATTTTCTTTAAGAAACCTCATAACATCCTTACTTGTGTTCACGTTTTCGATTACCGTGAGCCCCGTAGAGGTCCGCAAGCGGTTCATGAACCTATTGATCAGCCTGTGTCTTTTTAAGGGACGGGCAAGGACAACAATAGGGTTCTTGAAGAACCACGATGCAACGCCCATAATCTCCCAGTTTGCATAGTGAAATACAAGGGCTATCATGCCTTTGTTCAACAAAAGAGCTTCGTCTACATACCTACGATTTTCAATCGTAAACCTTTTTTCATATTCCTTTGTTCGAATATAGGGAAAGAGAAGGGCCTCTACAAAATTAACACCCAGATTCTCGAAGCATCGCGATGCAACGTCATACGCTTGCTTTTCATTGTAATTCTGAAAAACTCGCAGAATGTTTGATATGGCTACCTTTCTTCGTTTTTTGAGAATTTTAAATGCACACCTTCCGAGAAAAACACCGGTAATGCGCTGAAAATTCTCAGGGAGAATGCGGAGAAACTGCTGAAAAAACTTTATTGTAAGGATAAGGAATAGATCTATAAGCACCTGAAATTAGTCTGCTTTTATGGGTATAGCTTCATCTATAAGCATGACCGGGATGTCATCTTTTATAGGATACATAAGTTTGCACGCATCGCAGATAAGGCCGTCCTGTGCTTCTGTAAGCCGTATATCCCCTTTGCATTTTGGACAACACAGTATATCAAGCAGTTCTTTACTGATTGGCATAAACCCCACCTCTTTAAAAAGTAACGTCCTTGTTATTCCTGTTCATGGCCGGTTCAAGTATATCACCAAGGGTTGAAAAGGCACTTTCTTCTTGGGGGATAACTGTCTCTACAGGCTTTTCTTCTGATTTCCTCAATGCCTTAATACTTAAACCAATTCTCTTGTCTTTCTCGTCAATATTGAGGATCACTACCTGAACGGAATCATCAACCGTAAATACCTCGGAAAGGTTTTTTCCTTGAAGATCATCCATTTCAGACAAATGAATCAAACCCTCAATACCTTCTTCGATTTCCACAAACACTCCGAAGTCTGTAATGCTCGTAATAAAACCCTCGACGATATCCCCAATATGGTATTTTGCCGAAACACCCTTCCATGGATCATCTTTTAGTCTCTTTAAGCTCAGGGAAAACTTCTTCTGAGTTTTGTCGACATTCAGCACAAGAGCCTCAATAAAGGCACCTTTCTTATATATATCCGAAATAGCTTTTTTGCGTCTTGACCACGAGAGTTCTGACATGTGAATCAATCCATCTATACCGTTCCCGATACCCACAAACATACCGAAATCGGTCAGATTCTTAATCTTTCCCTTCAGTACCGAACCCGGAGGGTATAGCTTTTCCATCTCATCCCATGGGTCAGGGAGAAGCTGTTTCATCCCAAGGGATATCCTTTTTCTCTCTTGATCGATATTCAAGACAACCAGCTCTATCCAATCCCCTTTATTCACAATCTTATTCGGATTCTTCATCCTCCGATCCCAGCTCATTTCAGTTACATGAAGCAATCCTTCGACACCCTGTTCAAGCTCTACAAACACACCGTATTCAACAATGCCAACTACTTTGCCCCTCACTTTTGACTGGAGAGGATACCTTTCTTCTATTTTCAACCACGGATCAGGCTTGAGCTGCTTCATGCTGACAGATATTCTTTCTTTTTCGAGATCGATATCGATAATCTTTACCTTAACTTCATCGCCAACCCTTAAATATTCTTTTGGATGCGTAATCCTTCCCCACGTTATCTCGTTCAAATACAGGAACCCATCGACGCCACCGAGATCAACGAAAGCACCATAATCGGTAATATTCCTGATAAAACCGTAAACGACCTGATCTTTCTTTACATTTTTCCAAAACTCCTGTTTCCGCTTTTCCTTTTCCTCTTCCATGAGGATTCTTCGTGAAACAATGACATTGCCTTTACGCTTATTTGACTTAATTACTTTAAATTTAAGATGCCTACCGATAAAAGAGGCAGGATTTTTCACTGGTTTTATATCAACTTGCGAAATTGGGAGAAAAGCATTCACTCCAATATCAACAAGAAAACCACCCTTTACTTCGGAAATGATGTCGCCTTCGACCGGTGCCCCGTCCTCTAACGACTTCTCGATATTTTGCCACGTCCTGATGGCGTCAACTTTTTGCTTGGAGAGAATGAGAAGCCCAAACTCCTTTTCTCTCCCAACTATCATCACTTCGACCTCATCCCCCACTTGTACCGTTAATTCACCGGCCCTATTGGTAAACTCACTCAAAGATACTTTCCCTTCAGATTTCAGGCCCACATCGACAATGACTGTTTCTCCATTGATATTGATGACCTTCCCTTTGAAGATATTCCCATCCTGAATGCTCCTCATAGAGGTTTCATAAAGTTCCTTCATTTCCTCCTGTGTGCTCTCTTTTTGAGCTGAGTTTTCTCCGCTATCTACCATGCCGTCCCCCTAAAGATTTTTTACGCGCCTATCCACACAATCTATAATAAAATCTGGGGTTGAAGAACCCCCTATAAGGCCAACTTTTTGCGAACCAGTGAACCAATCAGCGTGAAGGTCTTTTTCAGTTTCTATATGATACGTTTTTGGCTGGACTTTTTTTGCAATCGTGTAAAGTTTTGTTGTGTTTGAACTGTTCTTTCCACCTATAACAAGCATCACATCAACCAACCCAGCAAGTTTGGCAGCCTCTTTTTGCCTCGTCTGGGTACTCCTGCAGATTGTATCGTATACCCTGACTTCTTCTACGCCGTCCAAAAACCCGGTCACAACACGAATAAACGTCTCTCTATCCAGCGTTGTCTGACTCACAACGCCAACTTTTCGAGCCTCTATTCGGCAAGGTTCTTGCAATACAATACCATCATTGTCTAAATAACTCAACACACTTTTCACTTCAGCGTGGTTTTTGTCACCGACGATTATAACCTGATAACCATGCTTTTTCAGGTCCATGGCATGCTTTCTTACTCTCTTTACAAATGGACATGTTACATCGATACATTCCAGGCCTTTTTTTTGTATGTATTCCTCTTCTTCTTTCCTGACCCCATGGGTCCGCAATATTACGGTACCTTTTTCGATATTTCTGACGTCATCCACAGGAACTACACCCTTCTCCATAAGCATTTCAACTACCTGAGGATTATGAATGATTGGACCGAGCGTGTATATAGGTCGCTTCTCTTTCCCAATCTCTTTCAGCACTCTATCGACTGCTCGTTTCACCCCAAAACAAAAACTTGCATCCTTGCTCCGTATTATTTCCATTGTTCTCCCAGAGAAGAGATGTATTCATAGAGCTTTTTTACAACACCCTGAACATCAAGCCCTGAAGTATCCACATAAACAGCTCCTTCTGGGACAATGAGGGGGGCAAATTCTCGTTCCATATCGTTTTTATCACGCCTATCCATGTCCTCCCTGACGGATGTAATATCGACCGATGTTCCTTTTGAGAAAAGCTCTGCATGCCGTCTCTTTGCTCGTTCTTCTGGATTCGCATCGAGGTAAAACTTCACGTGTGCATGTGGGAACACAACGCTGCCCGTGTCTCTCCCTTCGAGAACAATCCCTCCGTTTTTTCCCTGGGCACGCTGCATCATATAAAGGTACTCTCTTACTATCCTATTCTGTGAGAGTTTCGATGCAAGCATCGATATTGCCGGATCCCGTATCTCTTGTGAGATATCTTCCCCATTTAGAGAAACCTTCGTATCATCTCCAAACTCAAACCTCAGCGACAGGTCGCTCAGGAATTGGGTCATTTCATCAGAATTTGCCCTTTCTAAGATTGCCTCTCTTTGCCCTATGCGATCTGCCCCAGACGATGTAAATCGCCTGGCAAACGCACACGCCACCCCTCGATACATTGCGCCGGTATCAATATACGTGTAGTGAAGTATGCGGGCAATCTCTTTTGCCACAGTGCTCTTTCCTGCACCGCTGGGACCATCTATAGTTATTATGAGATTATTGGGAATTGTTTCAGCCATACTCGTCTCATTAACGTAACCAACAATTTGCGGCATTGTCCTATATACGACCGTGCCGCTGAAGCGGGACTAACACGATGGACGCAACTACCTGAAAAAATCAAACACGCATCAGTTTATCTCGTCTCTCGTCCTTCATTCCTTCGGCCTGATCATGATAGATTCAAAAGTATCTTTTTCAATCCCTCAACAAATACCTTATTTTCATCCATCGTACCTATACTTACCCTGATATATTCACCAAGATTGTATGCCCCCAACCATCGCACAAGAATCTTCTCATCAAAGAGTTTCTTTGTCACGTGCTCTGCGTTCGGCCCGATCTTTATGAGAATAAAATTGGCTTCCGTGGGAATATATTCAATAGACATGGATTGAAGGGCTGAATAGAGAAATCTCTTGCCCCTCCTGTTGTTGATGAGGACCTTTTTGAGATACTTCTGATCCGATAAGGCTGCCTTAGCAGCCGTTATAGCCATCATGTTGACGCTAAAGGGTTGTTTTGTCCGCTCGAGGTAAGAAACTATGGACTCCTCTCCAATGCCATACCCGATTCTCAGGCCGGCTAATCCATACGCCTTGGAAAAAGTCCTGAGTATGACAACAGGATAATCATGAATGGAAGAAAAACAATCAGGAAATGTCTTGCTCTCAACGAATTCAGCATATGCCTCATCAACAACAACCAGGATATCGGAAGGTAAGTCTTTCAAAAAGGCTTTAAAATCTTTATCGTTGAAAATTGTGCCGGTTGGATTGTTGGGGTTATTCAGAAAAATAAGCCTTGTATGGTCATCAACAGCATCACGAATGGCCTTGAGGTCAACTTTCATTTTAACTAACGGGACCTTTACAGGTTCATAACCATATATCTTGGAGGCGATTGCATAAAAGGCAAATGATGGTTCCGAAATAATAACCGTATTCTTCTCCGTGTGCTTCATTGCCTTTAGGGACATTTCAATAAGCTCATTAGAGCCATTCCCAATGAGGACATTTTCTGGTTTCTTCCCGTAATATTTGCCTATTGCAGCTTTTAACTCTCCCCCATCCCAAGGGTACCTATTCATATAAAAAAGATCATCCATAATGTGCGAAATCGCTTCCGGAGAAGGCGGATACGGATTTTCATTGGACGACAGCCGCACCCATCCGTCTTCACGACCATACATCATGGCCTTCGGATAATACGGTATCTCTTTTATATGTTCGTGGATAGAGAGTTTCATGTTCTCTCTTTCAAAACCTTTTTGACAAAATCGAGTGCATTTTGTTGCATTCCATAAAAATCTTCAGCAGTGAGACCTGCGCCTACAACAACCTTGCGTGCTTCCTCCTCTGTAACAAGGTCAGCAGGACTGTGGGCATCGGTGTTAAATACAAGACGGGCGCCAATGTGTTTTGCCAACAAACCGACCCTTCCATTCCCCAAGGAATGCCCCTTCCTTCCACTTATTTCGAGGAGTACACCTTTTTCTTTCGCACGCATGACGTCGTCTTCTGTGATAATTCCCGGATGAGCAAGCACATCAGCTCCACCCTCAATGGCTTCCCGGTTCGTGCCTTCCTGAACAGGTTCTACAATGGTCTCCCCGTGAACCACAACATAAAATATACCGAGTTTCCGAGCAAAGGCAATCATCTCTTTAATCATCCCTTTCGGGACGTGGGTGATCTCAACACCAGGCAAAATAGTTATCCCTTCATAGAACTCCATCTTCGTGCTCAGTTTCACCATGGCAGAAACAACGTACTCGATGTTGGTACTATCCACATGATCTGTTATGCCGATAATTCTGTACCCTTTAACCTTTGCCCTTCTCGCCAGTTCAGAGGGAAGAAGCTCACCGTCACTTAAGAAAGAATGTGTATGGAGGTCTATCATGGTTACATTTTATACTTGCCGAAATCTTCTGATGAAAGGTTTTCGAGAATATCTTCCCACTCGTTCGTGTCTGTCACTACCTTGCCGCTTTTCTGAGAAAGATCTATTTTTGCCGCTCTTTTAATAACGTTCTCATCAACGTAGATTGAAGCGCCGGTCCTCAGAGCAATCGCGATGGCATCGCTCGGTCGGGAGTCAATGACAATTCTCTTCTTGTTGACTTCCATGTGAAGCAGAGCATAGTAGGTATTATCCTTGAGGTCATTAACTTCAATTTTGACTATTTTTGCACCCAGTTCGTCAAGGATGTTCTTTAAAAGGTCGTGGGTCATGGGTCTCGGTGTCTGGATGTTCTCAAGGGCAGTTGCAATACTCGATGCTTCAAGAAGGCCTATCCAGATTGGAAGGACATCCTTCTCTTCCATATCCTTGAGGATTACTATGGGCGTGTTGGTAAAAGGGTCAACCGTTATTCCCGCGACCTTCATTTCTTTTAGCATGTATGACCTCCTATTGGTTTGACTACCTCTCCCTTCAGAGAATTTGCATAACCTCGTGCTATTTTAACCTCAACAAGGCTCCCAACCATATCTGAAGACCCTTTGAAATTAACTATTTTATTTGTCCGTGTTCGTCCTGACACTTCCTCTTCGGAATTCTTGCTCCGGTCTTCCACCAACACCTCCACAACCTTCCCCTCCAAAGCCTTATTGTGCTCAAGGGTAATTGCTTTTTGACTCTTCTGGAGACGGGCAAGCCGTTCGAGAGCCAACTCCCTTGGCACCGATCCGGGCAGGAGTGCTGCTGCAGTGTTCTTGCGCGCTGAATACACGAATGAGAAGAGGCCATCGAACCGGATATCACGAACAAGGTCCATGGTCATTTCGAAATCTTCTTCAGTTTCTCCAGGAAAACCAACGATACAATCAGCCGTAAGTGCAATGTCTTCATATCTTTGTCTGAGAAGGGAAACCTTTTTCCGATACTCTCCTATTGTGTACCCTCTGTTCATCAGGTTTAAAATCCGGTCAGAGCCTGCCTGAAAGGGCAGATGGATGGATTCACAAAGCTTGTCAAGGCTCCCGAAGCAATCGATAAGCTCCTGCGAGAGATCTCTGGGATGGGACGTTATGAATCGAATCCTTTGAATGCCCTCAATGTCATTGATACACTTTAAAAGATCCGGAAAGGAGAGGTCTCCCCTGCCTTTATTATACGAGTTAACATTCTGGCCAAGAAGAACCACTTCTTTTACTCCCCCCAACGCGAGGTTTGTAATCTCGTTCAATATATCAGAGCTGTCCCTGCTTACTTCCCGTCCCCTTACATAGGGGACAACGCAGTAACTACAGAAATTATTGCATCCTTTCATGATGGTGACGTATGCTTTAAACTTCCCGCTGGAGTTTCCGGGTTCTATAACGAGCGAATCAGTACAACCGTTCTCAGAAAAATCAAAAAACCGGTCTTTTCTCATCGCATGATCTATTGCCTCTGCTATCCTGTGGATCGTTGAAGGACCGAGACTAAAATCGATAAAAGGTAATTTCTCTCCGATACTATCTTTCTCTTGTTGGGCAATACAACCGGTCACACCGAGAATTATCCTTTTTTTTCGCTTTATTTTTCGTAAACGGCCCATAAGGCTGTAAAATTTTTGTTCAGCCTTTTCCCTGATACAGCAGGTGTTCACAATCACAACATCGGCAGTATGCATATCATTGATACGATCCATGCCTTTCGACACGAGAAGACTTGCCATCTTCTCCGTGTCGTGTTCATTCATCTGGCATCCAAAATTTTCAATACAGAAATTCATAACTCGCTCAATCAATAGAAAAATCGTTGCAGATTACATGATTCAAAAGCTTTGACCTGAAAAGAACAACCTGCAACCTGCAACGATTCTACATTATACCTTCCCGCTTTCCGCTATTTCTTTTTCTTTTTCGCCTTTACCTCTTGGCGGACGGAGAAACAAGGTTCAAGCTTTTCCATCTTTTTCACAATGCCGCCATACTCGAGCTCAGAGTATGGAAGCATTGCTGCTCCGGCAAATCCCTGCTCCCTGATGTCGGTTGCCTTCCGGGAAACCTTGTTCCGGATATAATCCCAGTATGGGTGGTCAAAGGCATCTGCCGGCTCAGTCAGTTTCGCCTTATGGACACAAAAACCAAGGGCACATACAACCGGTGGCCCGTCAAAAAATGAAACCGGAGAATTCATTTTAACAGGCATCAATGGACCGGTATGGCTTCCCCTCATAAACCCAGCGACAAAATGACCGATATTGAACGGAGCCAATACTTCACCTGTCGCCGGGAAAGGACCCTGAACCCGTACGAGCATGACCGGGTCATCTTTTCCGGTATATTTTCCTGCAATGTTATGAAGCCTGGTGGTGCTTACAACTGCGGCAATATCACCTGTTTCCCGTGACCAGACCGATTCCACAACATACCGCTCGTTGTCCCTCAGAAGGGCTGCTATGTCATATAAATCCTCCGGGGCATTCAGTTCAATCAACTTGTCACCCTCTGTATAGTTCACATCCATGATCATAAATTTGAATCCCTTTGCCATATTCGGAGAGAGGATCAAACCCGAGTTATACATGGGGTCTGCAAACATCAGGTAAAGAGGCAGGTTATAGGCACCCGGGTCTGTCTTATCGGCTGCAAAAAACACAAAAGGCTCATTCGGTCTTTCCTCAAATTCCATTTCGGCAACTGCAGGTCCCATGCCTTTTACATTGCCGGAAAAAGAATCCTTCAGAAGGTCCTGACCCGCGCCATAAAGGCCCTCATCCTTTGCAACGGCTGTTCCAGCCAGAAACGCATCCCATGCAAGCTTGTGAAGCTTCTCATAACCAACGCCGTTTGTGTGGGCAAAAAGGATTGCTACATCATCACCGGTATGGGAGACAAAGAAATCATTTGCTATCCCCTTCACATTCTTTTTCAAAAACTCATTCACCTTCTGCAAGAGCTTTGTGCTTGGCTTAATGTGACCACCAATACTTCCAATATCTGCTTTAATAATGGATAATGTTGTTTTCATAATCCCCTCCTGAAATATTTTTTCAATCTATTTATTGATTTGATACTCGTTCCATCAATTCCTAACGGTGTTACAGATACAAAGCCATGTTCAATTGCATAAAAATCAGTGCCTTCGAGAGATTCAAAGTTGTCACCGTTTCCGCCTATCCAGTAATATTTTCCTCCTCTCGGATCTGTCCTCTCTATCACGATATCATTATATATCCTTTTTCCGAGTCTTGTCACCATAAAACCCTTCATCTTGGTATAGGAAATGTTCGGCACATTGACATTCAGGAAGGTTGAATCGAGAAAGGTGTTTTTCTTCACAACATCTATGATCACCTCTATCACCTTGATGGCATCTTCAAAGTGAAAGTGGCTCCGCGCGTTTAAAGAAATCGCCATCGAAGGGATTCCAAGAAAAGCTCCCTCTTGTGCTGCCGCAACAGTACCTGAATAGTTCACGTCTTGGCCCATGTTTGGGCCCTTGTTAATGCCTGAAATGATGAAATCAGGTCTTTTCGCCGCTATCGCCTTGACACCAAGAAACACGCAGTCCACAGGTGTCCCATTCGTTGCATAGAGTCCTTTGCCTATTTCTTTAATCCGTAATGGCTTGTGGAGGGTTATGGCGTGACCCACACACGTTCTTTCCCTTTCCGGAGCGACTGCGCATACATCGTGCTTCCCGGATAAGGCTTCCATAAGAAGTGTAAGCCCCTCAGAATGAATACCATCATCGTTTGTCAGGAGTATGAGCAACGAAACACCTCAAAAATGCACTAAGCTGAAAGCGATCAGCTCTCAGCTTAAAGCTTGTAAGGCTCATCCAGGGCATAATATTCGATTACATTCGCTGAAAGCTGAAGGCTGTGAGCTGAAAGCGAAAAATAACAAATCGGGGCGACTGGATTTGAACCAGCGACCACTTGAACCCCATTCAAGTGCGCTCCCAAACTGCGCTACGCCCCGATATTGTAAATATTACAGCATAACCCCATAAAAGTCCAGAAATTTGATGCTCATTCAGGCAATGGGTAATAGGTGTTTGGAAGTGTCATCATTCTTGACACATCGTGGCTTTGTGAATTACGATTTCCTGTGTGCTCATGAAGTACGACGACGCTCTTCTCATCCACATGGGAGGTCTTGGCGACACCTGCCTCTCGGAATCTACATTTCTTTCACTTTCCATCCATTTTCAAAAGAACATATCTGCCCTGGGGTATTCACGATTCCTAACCTTATTTCAGGACAATTTCAAAACCATTAACAGCATTGAGTCTGCAAAATGGCTCTACCTATTTTCAGATTACCCATCCGAACATACGTGGAAAAGGATTCTTTTTATAGGAAAAGATAGGAATGGTGAACTACGAAGAAGATGGCAGGCCCTTTCACGGGAAGAGATAATCTTTGTGGATATGTACCCGGACAACACCTTCGGCACTGTCAGTGCGGAGTTCGGAGTCGGGAGTTCGGAGACTGAAGGATATAAACTAAAAACTCATTACGCAAAACTAAACACCGCTTTTACTCAATGCCCTCAGCCCTCTTCTCCATACTCTTCACCCTCTTCCCTCTGCCCTCCGCCCTCCGCAGCGATTCACATCGAAGACTATCAATTGGCACAACTTGAGCAATACTCCATAAAACCTTTAAAAAAGGCCATCACCCCTCGTCCTCAACATAGAGTCATTCTCTATCCTGAGGTGAGTATCACAAAATCCAAATGGCATCACAAAAACTTCGTTGAACTTTATCACTCCCTTAAGGACCATGGTGTCGAAACCTATATATTAGAATCCTTGGGCCTGGATCTTGCCATTTCTGATAAACTGGTTATGCAAGATTTGGTTGATCTAAAGAAATTTTTTAATGCCGGCGGCATTTTCGTGTCCAACGACTCCGGAATGGCCCATTTTGCCGGTATTTATGGCCTCTATACCATAACAATCTTCAGTGATTTTAATCCTGCCGTCTGGCACCCGCGAGGCAGGAATATCTCGCTCAGATTGGGCATCGATACCGTGAACGTTCCTAAACTGGAGGAAATGATATTCCAACTTATGACTGACAGATGATTGAAAGAAGGGTGCATCGGGCCAGACCGATGTTAAAACCTATACTCATTGAAAGCAACAAATTTGAATGGATTCTACCACGCACACAATTGACAATACGATAAGACGGAGGAATAGATTTATGAAAAACAGTAACGAAGAGAATGCTGAAATAATCAGGCGCGCTTTCTTTCTGGGGTTTGAATACGAAAAAACAATTCGTGGTTGTTGTCAATGCGCCATAGCAGCCATTCAGGATGCCCTTGAGATACAAAATAATGAAGTTTTTCGCGCAGGAAGCGGCCTGACAGCGGGTGGCGGGGTTTCATGCGAAGGTTCATGTGGAGGGTATACAGGCGGAGTCATGGTCATGAGCTCTATCTTTGGGCGACGACGAGAAAAATGGGACAATGATGAAGATAATAAGGACTGCGCGCACAATATGGCAAGGGCACTCCTCGATAAGTTCAACCAAAAGTATGGGAGTAATATCTGCAGGATGATCCATCGTCGAATCATGGGCAGGGAGTTTGATCTTAAAGATGCCCGGGACAGAGAAACCTTCGAGGCATTAGGTGCTCATGTTGATCAATGTACTTCTGTAGTGGGAACAGCGGCTGCGTGGGCTACCGAGCTCATCCTTCAAGAGACTTACAGACGTAAAATATCGCTGAATGACATCAGGAAAAAATGAAGGGGACGTTCTTGAAATGTTGAAATGTGATGAGCTTTACAAATCCAGCAAGCATGCTATAATGAAATTAATAATATAGAGATAAGGGGGGAAACGACAATGAGAAAATGCTTTGTATGGTTAGTCGTAGCGTTCCTCTGCATGATGTCACAGGCCGCCTTTCCTGCAACTTCAAATGACTATTTTCCTCTTAAACCTGGAACAATATGGCAGTACCAAGTAGACGGTCAAGAAGGAAGTATAGTGACTAGAAAAGTTTTAGTTAAGAAAGTGACTGTAAATGGAGTAGAAACAAGCGTTGTTAAATATATTGATGGGAAATTGCGAACTTACTTTTCCAACGGCCCAGATGGTATTTTCCTTCACAGAGAATATATGCCGGGTGTTTCAGGGTATAACATTGATGTCACATTTGATCCGCCTATGAAATTCGGGAATCAAACGTTCGAAATTGGCGATTCCATTACTTCTGATGGTACTGCAGTAACACGAGCAGCCGGGCATACGTTTTATTTCGGCTACACAGCAGTCACCTCCGTTGAGGGCATGGAAGCTGTCTCCGTGCCTGCCGGTGACTTTGAAACCATTAGGGTTACAATGGAGCTTACCCTTTCCTCAGGCGGCTTTGGAGACTTCACCATTACTTCGATTCAAAACTTTGCAGAGGGAATAGGCATTGTGAAAGAAGTTTCTACCGACACCGACGGCTTTGAAACGACTGAGGAGCTCGTGTATACCAACGCCAATATAAATGACCTTGCCATAACCAGCATAACACAGCCAAAAAGAGTGACATTGTCCGCCGCTGCTCCAACCAAAACCTCGTACCTTAAAGTAAAACTCCGGAACATGGGGCCTTTTGAAGAGACTATCGAGAATGCTGCCATGCTCACGAACCTTATCACCATAACGGTTGATTCCTTAGGCACCTGTCCGGCGCCTACACCAATCCTCCATGAAGGCAAGCCCCAGAAGTCATTCCCGATCACGATAAAACCTGGGAAGACGGTCACTACCTATTACGACGTAACCTTTGACTGTGCAAACGATCCCAGCAAAGAAACTCCTGATTTTCGGTTCAGCGCAGCGGTTGATCGAGCCGCTATAGATGGAAAGGCAGATACCAATCCGGCTGATGATGTCTGTCCGAGAGACAGCTCATCAGCGAAAGACAAGGGCTGTGGGGCAAAGAAGCCCGACCATACCCTCGGCGGCGATGTCACAACCGATGTGGTGGTAAAATAGCTGTCAAGTTATCAAGCTATCCTGCTGTCCGGCTTTCATGCTTTCATGCTTTCAAACTTACCAAGCCCAGAGTAAATGGGCTCACGCGTTAATTAGCATATGCAGAAATCCAGCTTCAAAGATGCTCTTACGCATATCCACGTATACGCTTACACGTTAATCAGTCCTTCGCACCTTAATTTCTCTCAATGCTTTTCTAATCCCTAATCCTCTAATCCAGGCTTTCTAATCCGGTCCTTACCCTTGTCTTAGCCTTTCCCGCTCGTCTCGTCTTTCCCGCCCTCCACTCTCTTTCCTATCGCCCCTTGCCCATAGCCCATAGCCCGCTTTTGAAGATATATTGTTTTCAGATCATTCCAGTGATACAATGGAGATATGGCATATATAACGGATGTCTATCTCAGCGAGGTCCTGAAGAAAGACGTCGTTGATCAATTCGGGAGAAAGGTTGGCGTCCTCTGGGACCTTTCAATCGTTCCCGGCCAGGAGCTCCCCACTGTAACAAGGCTGATATTACGAAAAGGCCGCCAACTCCTTGAAGTACCGGTTGAGTACCTTCAGCTGTTTAATCGGTCAGTCATAGCCCTTGATCTGTCCGAGACAAGCCTCTCGGCCTACAATTACAAAGAAGGTGATATTCTCGTTAAAAAACATTTTCTTGACAAACAGATAGTCGATGTAAACGGCGCCAAGGTCGTGCGGGTAAACGATCTAAAACTTGGAGATGCTGAGGGTACGATCAGCGTGATAGGTATAGATGTGGGCCCCAATGGAATCCTGAGGAGAATCGACGGTGGCAGTCTGATTCAAAAAACGCTTCAGGCTTTGAACAAGCCTCTCAAGGAAACTATCATTGGGTGGAACTACCTGCAGACCATGGATCCGCAACTCCGCCACTTGACATTAAATGTCGCGAAAAAACAGTTGGGCGAGCTCCATCCCTCAGACTTAGCGCAAATCTTAACAGAGGTCGCGCCCGACGAGGGTACCGAAATCCTTGCATCCGTCGATGAGGAGCTTGCCGGGGAGGCGCTCCATGAAGTTCCTGATGAAGTAAGGGATAAGATACTCAAAGAGATGGACAAAGAGATGATCTCCGACATCCTCGAAGAGATGCCTCCAGACGAGGCTGCCGATATTCTTGGCGACATGCCTGAAGAGAAATCGGAAGAATTGCTCTCTCTGATGGAGAAAGAAGACGCCGAAGAAGTAAAGGATCTTTTAAGCTACGAAGAGGATACGGCTGGCGGCCTTATGACTTCTGAATTTCTCGATTTCACCCCTGATATGACAATCGATGAGACTATGACCGATATCAGGCTTCTTGTTCCCGACGTTGAATTTATCTATTATATTTATGTTGTTGACGATGAAGACCATTTGCTTGGGGTGGTAACGCTCAAAAAGCTCCTTACAAGCCCCTTATACAAAACACTCAAAGAAGTGATGACCCCGAATGTAAAGTCTGTTCACTATGACACAGGCAGGAAAGAGATTGCCGAAATGATATCGAAATACGACATCATCGCCCTTCCTGTTGTCGACGAGGAAAACAAGATACTGGGCATAATAACTGTTGATGACATCATCGACCTTCTCGTGCCAAATCCAACACGACGCCGCAAGAAACGATAAAAAAATCGTAATGTGTAATCAGTAACGCGTGGTGGGTTTTAATAAACTTCACGGATTACACGTCACGCGTCGCGTTTTTACAGTGATCTTCGTCTTCTTATCGCCCTCGCCTATTGCCTGCTTTTATCTTATTTCAATCCAAATACTGCCGGCAGATACAGAGAGAGGGATGGAAAAATGATAGTAATAATGAGGGCAGTGACCAGGATAGCAATAAACGGCAATACGCCTCGTGAGATTTTCTCTAATGAGAGATTCGTAATGTTGGCAATCACATAGAGGTTGACAGCCACCGGTGGAGTGATTTGTCCGATTGCAAGGTTAAGGGTCATAACAACTCCGAACCAGATAGGGTCCCAGTGAAAAAACTTCATGATTGGGATCAAAATGGGTAAAAAAACGTAGTAAATAGATATTGCGTCCATCAGCATCCCGGCGATAATAAGCATGACGTTGATGAGGATTAGGATTACCATGGGATTCGCAGAGAGCGAGAGAATATAGGTAGACGTCTTATCCATGACGCCCAGCGTAGATCCTGTCCACGAGAAAAGTCCTGCACACGCCACAATAAACATAACGACAGCAGAAGAGAGCACAGCATCGCGAAAAATTTCGTACAAGACTTTCAGGGTTAGGCTCCGATACACTACCAGACCGACAAAAAGCCCATAGAAAACAGCAACAACCGCTGCTTCTGTCGCGGTAAAGATGCCGCCGTATATTCCCGCAAGCACAACAGCTGGCGCCAAAAGGCCCCAGATAGCTTCCTTGAAGGCCTGCCATATTTCACCTGGCGTACCCCATCGCTCGCCCTTCCATCCATGTTTGCGGGCGATAAAATAAGAAGGTATGATGAGAAAAAGCGCTGCAATCACTCCGGGGATAACTCCTGCCGCAAAAAGGGCTGGCACTGATGTGCTCGTAATAACGCCGTACAGGATAAAAGCAATACTTGGCGGAATCACAATGGCAAGGGCACCACTGGCAGCAATGAGTGCTGACGTGTAACTTTTGTCGTAGCTCATTGCCACCATAGCAGGAAAGAGGATAACGCCGAGGGCGGCGGTATCGGCCGGTCCAGATCCCGATATACCCGCAAATATTATCCCGACAATAATTGTGACAATCGCAAGCCCTCCTGGAATAGGACCAACGAGGAGGCTTACCAACTTTATCAGTCTTTTCGATATTCCGCACCTGTCCAGAATCAAACCTGCCAGAATAAAAAAGGGAAGCGCAAGAAGTTGAAATTTTGCAATACCTGCGTAGAAATTCGGGGCAATGCCTTTTATACCCAGGCCATACTTCCATATGAGGGAAACGGCGGTAAACCCAAGGGACGTGGCAACCGGAACACCAAGAACAAGGAGGGCAAGAAATAAGGAAAAGAAGAGAAGAACCGCCTCCACCCTTAACGCTCCTGTCTGCTTTTTTTGAATGTCGCTTCAATAAGTCGAATGATTACAAGGACACCACCCACAGGAATGGCAAGGGTATACCACCACTGAGGTATGCTTAGTGCCTCAGTGGTGGTATTGAACGCAATCTCATCCTGGATCTGATAAAAGCTGAACCAGATGATAAGACACACGGTAATTACCGTTAGAACTACGCCAAGAGGAAAAAGAAAATACCTGTTCAGTGCAGGAAAACGTATCCTCACTAGATCAAACCCTAAGTGGATACCTCGCCGAAAGCCGGCTGCCGCTCCCAGCATAGTGAGCCAGACAAGGCATGCCACTTCTATTTCTTCGGTAGATGCAAAGGAATACTTGATAAAGTACCGGGTAATGACATTCAGAAAGGCGAATACCGCCATGAGCGCCAGGAGGAAAACGCCTGTGGCTTCTTCAAAGTTTTCGTAAATCTTTTTCAGCATTGTTATTTCTTTGCAACTTTCTGAATATCCGCCTCGGCTGCTTTCACAAGATCAACGCCAATTTCCTTTACCCATTTATCATAAACTGGTTTAGTTTTATCCTTAAAGACCTTAATCTGGGCAGGAGTCAATATAGTTATTTCCATACCATTCTTCTTAAGTCCATCAAGGGCCGCTGTGCTTCCATCCAACCCCTCTCTCGCAGCCTTTTTCTGCCATTTTGAAACTTCATCTGCCGCTTTCATGATAGCTGTTTTGTCCTGGGGGGTAAAACCATCCCACACCTCTTTACTGACGCTCAGAATAAGCGGATCAATAGCATAGTGCCATACCGTCAAAAATTTATGAACCTGCCAGAGCTTATTGGGAATAATAACGGAAACAACAGGATTCTCCTGTCCATCCACGGTCCCCTGCTGGAATGCCGAGAGTGCCTCACCCCAGTTCATAGATACCGGATTGGCCCCCATGGCTTTAAAGGTATCGATAAAAATAGGGGAACCGACAACCCTCGCCTTAATTCCATCGAGATCTTCAGGCTTTATTACTGCCCTCTTGCTGTTCGTGAATTCCCGGAAACCATTTTCACACCAGCCCAAACCGACAACACCCTTCTCTTCGATAATCTTGAAAAGTTTTTTTCCTACTTCTCCTGCCTGAACTGCGTCAAGGGATTTATAATCAGGAAAGAAGAAGGGCAAAGAAAAAAGGTTGAGCTCTTTGACTGTCGTTGACCAGTTGATAGTAGACCCGAGAGCGAAATCGATCACTCCCTGTTTCATGAGGAGAAATTCGTTGGTCTGCTTGCCTGCGAAGAGTTGTCCGCTGTAATATGGTTTGATGTTGATTTTACCATCAGTGTATTTTTTCACAGCATCAGCAAATCTGGCAGCACCTTCCCCCCACGGCCCTGTAGGACCGACAACGATACTCATTTTGTACTCAGATTTGTATGAAGCCGAGTTAACAATACCCACCATGCCAAGAACACACGTTAAAAACACTACCAGTCCAATCCATCTCTTGTTCATGTAAGCCTCCCTGTATTGAGTAATGATTTCTCAAGTGAATCTAAACGACAATATCCATTATATTGACATGAACAGACCATGTCAATAATTGGCTTTTTTGAGTTGTTCGAGAATGTTTAAGAGCTCCTGCGCTTCTTTACTGTTAATCCCATATTTATTAATCGATTTCTCAAGATTGGTCCTGGCAAGTTCATACCTTCCAATTTCTAAATAATACTTTCCGAGATATTCATGGCCCATGCCTTCTAAACCCATTCTTCCGGTGAGCATACCAAGCCTGTAGTAGATTTCCGGGTATATCTGGCCGTATGGCAGCAAATCCCTGTAAGTTTTAGCAGCCATTTCGATATTCCCGTTACCAACATATGCCTGTGCAAGGAAGATTTTTGATATCGGGTCTTGTTTATATTTCAGCACTTCAACAGCCTCTGAAAACTGCCTTCCGTGTACAAGGGCCTCTCCCATGAAAAGATCCCTGTACGGAGATTTGATAGCAGAAGCGATCTTTACTGATTCGGATGTATTTCCCGCCGACATGACAGCCAGCATCGCACCATACGCATTGAAGGGAGAATCTTCATTCTGCGTGTACTTATTGAGCCATATTTCTTTTGAACCCGCCCCCGGGGGCCTATGGAGAACATTAGCCCTCACTACCAGGTATGGATAGAATGCCGTATTGTTCCTGGTCGTACTATCAGACCATGTATTCTCGACTTTGATAATTCTTTCTTCATGGTACGGATGGGTGAGAAGATACTGGGGAATTACCGGATCACCGCGTGATATCCTCAGCCTTTTCAAAAAATGTGCTATACCAGTGGCGTTGTAACCTGCCTTATCTGCAAATACCGCTCCTGTTCTGTCCGCGTCCTCTTCATCATCTCTTGAATATTTCATAGACAGCGCATAGGCTGCTGTTTGTCCTCCGGCAATAATCGCCTGCTTTGCCTGTGTATCTCCACCAATCAGGATCCCTGCCACCATGGTTGCAAGCAGACCTATATTGATATACTTTTCTTTTTCAACTCTTTTTGCAACATGTCGCCTCGTTATGTGCGCCAATTCATGGGCAAGAACACCAGCTAATTCATCCTCAGTTTCAGAAAATGCAATAAGCCCGGTCGTTATATAAATATACCCACCAACCGTTGCAAAAGCGTTGACTGTCTGCGTTTGAATCACCGTAAGCGTAATGGGAAATGGCAGATTCGCTCCTTCTTCGAGCTTCTTCTTAATATCATGCAAATAAAGGGAGATATAAGGATCGGTATTGACAGGGACAGAGTTTGCTATCTGATGGAATATCTCTTTGCCATACTTTTTCTCTTCTTCGACAGTCAACCCGTACGATAAGGCAGACACGCAGAGAGAGAAAAAAAGGAGAGAAGCAACAAATAACGGCTTTACCTTCATTATCGTGCTGCTAATTTCTTGGTATTTTTTTTGTATTTTGCTGTTTTCTTTTTGACCGTAGTCTTTTTTGCAGATATCCTGTGAGATGATTTCGGTTTGTACGATGTGAGCGTAAGGGAGTTTGATTTTGCAAGCCTTATCTCCTTATCAGAAGGAAGATCCTCATATAGACTCTGCAAAATCTTGATGGCGTCCCCCCAAAGGTCTCTGCTTCCAAGCATTGAAAGGATATAAACCCTTCCTTCTTTCTCGAAAGCTCCAACATAACAATGTTTCGATGCCCTCGTGAAACCAGTCTTGCCGCCGATTGTCGGTTCAAAACAGAAGAGCAGCCTGTTGTGGTTTTTGTACCGTATGCTCCGTGTGCTGTCATGAAACAGGAAGTATCGGGTAGCAATAATATTTCTGAAATTATCACTCTCCAGGGCGTATCTGAATAAGATCGCGAGATCCCAGCACGTTGTATATTGTCCGTCGACAAAAAGACCGGAAGCATTCTTGAAGTTTGAATCATAGGCGCCGATTACGCGAGCTTTGTCATTCATCATCTTTGCAAATGACTCTTCGGATCCGCCTATGTACATTGCAATAGTGTATGCTGCATCATTCGCCGACTCAATCATCGTACCTTTTATTAAATCGATGGCTTTATATTGTTTACCGGGAATAAGGTTGAGCTTTGATGCAGGGATCTTCAATACCTCTTTATCTGGAATAATTGTCTCATTTCCATGAAGGTTTTCGAGCGCAACAATGGTTGTCAGAACTTTTGTCGTACTCGCTGGTGCATGTTTCTGGTCATACTCTTTTCCCACAATGACCTGAAACGTATCTTTTTCAACAAGCAAATATGATTGAGCAGTGATACCCTCGCGTGCCGAAAGAGAGCAAGGAATAAGGAGCAGACAGATTATGACAAGAATGAAATGCACGTTAATGTTTTATAAACCATTCTTTTTGGTTTAGCAATATAAAATTTAAAAAAATGGGCAAGGGGCGAGGGGCAATAGGCGATGGACAAGAAATAAAAAAAGGAGGCATTTGCCTCCCCACAATTTCATTCACATTTTTAATTATAATGCTTTTAAGTTTTTCTCCCCTTGCCTATTACCCCTAACCCTTCTCCAGTTTTAATCCATCCACTTTGAATCCTTATCAAAAAAAATCTTGATATTCCTGCCTATAAAATCGAAAAGAGTTTCATACTGATTCACGTCCTGGGCTACGTCACGGGTCCACGGCGACAACACATAAGAGTAAGCTGTCTTTGAATCTGTTCCCTTGAAAAGTCTTATAGGAATTGTTACTGAGATTCCTTTATCGTGATACCCCCTGTTCGATGGATCCCTAAAATTAGATGTGTCCGTGACGCTATACCATGCTGATATTGTCACGCCGTTAATAAATTTTGATACCGTAAATCTTGCCCCTTTATCTCCTCCAAGAAATCTTCCTGCCTTCACATCGAATGCAAGGTCGTGCTCAGGGACATTCAGCCTCGAGTTAAGAAACGCCGTTTTATATATTTGGGTGAAGTCGTCGCTCAGCTTGAAAACATTGTCGGGATCTCTTTTCCGTACCGCACTTCCTCCAACACCCAGCATTACCCTTCCATTCATAAGGGATGTGGCTGCCTCTCCATAGAAACCTGCATACTGCAGCTCCAGGTATCCAGCCGAGATTCTCCCATATAACTCATTGTTTGCTTTGAATACCTGGTCAAACATCAAACGCGCCAGGGTGACGTTTTTTTCTTTGTAGAGGACAACATCGCTCCTGACAGGGTCAATCAATGACGCTGTTCTGGTTGAGATATTGTTGATTGGATACAAATCCGGTTGGGCAAGAAACGTCGTGCCCTTCCAGGGATGGTAGCTTCCCCACGCTGACAATCCAAAACGATATTTAAAAAAACCGCTTGGGTCATTCAGATAACTCTCCAGGGAAGGCTTTAAACCATAGGTAAAAAAATCATGGTGAAACATCCGGATATCGGGGCCCTTGGTAATAGATGGATCAAATTTTGATAGGAATATCATTTCATCGTTGGTAAGTTTCTCTGTCTGCCAGTCAGCTATATCTTCTCGTATGGCGCTGAGTTTGAACAACGGAATACCATTACTGCTCATGATGATGTGGATGTTCTCGATATGCTGTGGTGTAATGTCGTTAACGAGTTTAAGTATTACGCCGACAGCCTTTGTAACATAAAAATATCTGTTGTTCTGGGCTTCGATCCAGATGTCATTCGAGTCGATCTTTACCGCAATATTCCTGAATCCTGAAGCAAACAGGGCATTGATAAGCCGTGTGTCTGCTGGATAACTTCTATCTGTTTGTTTTTCTCTATACTGTTGATCGAAGATTGGGATAAGAGGTTGTCCAATTTCAAAAAAAGTGGATAGGTTAATTCCAAACTGTTCTCCACGCTCATATGTTATATCGACTTCCGCCCATTTCAATGGCTTCCATCGAAATCCAAAATTGAACTTTGAAGGGACCGGTCTGTCGAAATATCTCTTCCGGACAGGGTCAGATAGCTGTTTGTGGAATTTGATCGGACTGTACTCCATCATCACTGAATACTTGTCGGAAGGGGAAAACTGGACACCCCAGAAGACCTGTGAATCCTTGAGCCATTGTTTCGTATCAGTGAAAATCTCTGCTTTTATTCCTTCATTTGATGCCGGAAGAGATCTTTTACCAAACCTGCCATTTCCCAACCCGATGGTGAAATCAAATGGGTAGATTTGTTTGCTTGCCACAAGGTATTGAGATGGATATAACCGCGTTCCCTGGGGGTCCATAACGCCTATGGCAAGGGCCGGACTGTATGTGCTCTCAGGGAGAAAACGGTATTTCATATCAAATGCCTTATCTTTATACCAACCGTATGATGTGTTCGCAAAGCCCCTCACGCCAATCATTTCCGTCACTCGTCCGTCAATCTCCAGATTTGGAAAAATTCCCAAAGCCCCATAATAATAGCGGTACGGAAACATCTCTGTAGCACCGAACCTGTAAGTGTTTTCCTTCATCACCCGTGCGGTTGGAATTTCCATAAGTCCGGTTCCACCCCAGTTGGCCGGTCCAAGAAACGGCTCATCAGCCGCTAATTCGGCATGCGAGGAGAGCGGGAAAGGAGGTAAGGCGGGAAAGGTAATAAGGGCGAGAAGAGCGAGAAAGGAGGTAAGGCGGGAAAAGCTAATACCGAACCTGAGTAAAGGTGACACAATAAATCCGTCACTCACTGTATTCGACAGGTTCCGTTATACGGCCCCCTTCAAGTTTCCGAATAAAACTGCCAATCTGTTTAGACAAGGGTGTGACTTTCTCGCTCAGGCTGTTATGTTGATAAATGTCTAAAAAACCAATGCTGTGCGCAATGAACAGTTGGGTTCTCAATTCTCCGGCTGAACCCTTTGCAATATACAAAGATCTGACCAGCTCATTAATAGTCTCCCTTTCTTCCCCTTCTGCGATGTTACTTGGAATTGATACTGCTGATCGACGGATTTGGTCTCTCAAGCCAAAATCCCTTGAAAATAGTCTTTCTTCTGTTACTTGATATATAATATCAACGGCCAATTGACATCCCTGTTTCCAAATGTCAAGTTCCTCAAAGTTTTTCATTTTTCTCTCACTTTTCGGCTCCAAAGCATTTTCCGTTTTTCCCGCCATTCTCGTATAGCTCGCTTTACTTCTCGTCCCGCTTTTCCCGCTCGTCCTGCTAATCAAGCGTCTTATAAAGAACCGCTATTGTTGCTGCTGCCACACCCGCGTTGGCAAGAATCTGGGTTATATCTTTCAAGTTTCTCAGCCAGGCTGTACGATCTAACTTCTCGGGTACAACAATAGAATCTCCGGCTTCAAGTGAGGCCTTCGAATCATTGAAGCCTGCTACTTCCCACCTTTTTTTCATATAGTTCCAGTTCATGAATCCCCGCGACAGTTTTCGCGCGCTCCCATCAACCTTCATAACAAAGACATTGCCTTCGTCAGCATGGCGGGAATAGCCACCGGCCATTTGGATATAATCTTCGTAATCCCATTTTTCGTTATATACAAAACTTCCATTCGACATAACAGCGCCGACAACATTGATCACTTTATTCTGTGCCGGTATATAAAGGGTGTCTCCTTCTTCTAACTCGATATCGTATTCACTTCCTTTGAGCAGCCTCAGATGGGCAAGCCATATGGTCATTCTCCCTGTAGCCTTCAGTTTTTTGAGAGACTCTATAAACTGCTTTCTCTGCTCCATCTCTAATTTTTTTGCCTCAACCTCTTCTACCGACACTGCAATGCCTGTCCTGCCTGCTCCTTCAGCAATCAACTCCCTCTCCAGGCGTTCTACCAACTCCTCTAAACTTTTCTGTTGCAGCTGCCTTACCCTCTCCCGGGTAAACACAGCACCACGAAGATAGGCAAAATTTGTATAACCTCCGGCCCGTTCAAGAACAGAAGATAATCGTTCACCCCGCGTGATAGTGTACACGCCCGGATACTTCACTTCTCCACTTACATTCACGGTCCTATAGAGCTGCCATTCAGGTACGGTTCGTACGAAGAGATAGTCATTCATTTCAAGAAGCACATTGTTCGCAGGATCGCCCTCCATGGCTTTAAACGCATCAATGACAAACCGTTCCGTGCGCGGTCCTGCCTGAGTAACCTTAACACGCGTAATCTCTACCTGGCTGGACGCGTAGTATTGAAGACCGCCCGACATACTGATAATATCACTGACCCTCGTAACGCCGCTTGTAACTCCATAATCACCAGGATTTCCCACAGCTCCGGTAATGGTAACAGTGTTTTTGAGATCGACAACCGAGAACACCTTGACCAGGTCCCCATCCATGATAACAAAGTTTTTTTCTGCATTATTTTCGATATCTACCAAATCTCCCTCAAAGACTGTCCTGAATTCGTTGTTCTGGGTCCTCTGGACCTGAACCCTTCCGCGAAAGGCCATGCCGGACAGCCCTCCTGCCATTCCGATAAGGTCAAGGAGCCTGGTTTCTCCCTTTAGCTCATAGATGGCAGGGTTCTTGACATTCCCTGCTATCCCTGCAAGAGGCCCAACAGGCGGGATAAAAATTACATCCTCAGACATGAGCCTCACATCCTTCGTTTTGTTTCCTTTTAAAAGAAAATCATACATATCAAACTGGACAACCGTACTCCCGTTTCGTTTAACATTGATATTCCGCATCGAACCTGTTTTGCTTGGTCCACCAGCCTCAAACAGAGAGTTAACCAGAGTTGAAAGGGATGAAATAGTGTAAGCTCCTGGTTTCGCTGCATTTCCCACAATATACACCCTCATGGTTCGCAGTGGGCCCATACTTACATTCATCTGAAAATTGGTATAGTACTTTGAAAGTTCTTTATTAAGGGTTGTTTTCAATTCCCCAAACGTAAGTCCTGTCACTCCAATCGTTCCTATCTTTGGGAGCGAAATCTTGCCGTCTGTGTCAACAACAACATTCCATTGCCCCTCAATATTTCCCCAGATAGTAATACGCAATTCGTCCCCTGGTCCCAATACGTAGTCAGGACCTACAGGCACCCTGTCAGCAGGGGCAAAGGTTGACGGCGGCTGTCGAAATAGGTCGTATCCGAATTGACGAATATTTGTTGAGATTGCATTCGTCGTTCCTTTGGCGATAAACTGCTCAAACTCAGATAAATTTTCGGCCAAAGGAGTGTGAGGGGGGGACGCTGTTGGAGTTGATGGCGTCTTGGGCTGGCCTGGTTTATCCATGACCGGCTTTTGCCCTGAGGCAGGTTGGGGTGATGCAGGGAGGGAATTGGTCTTAATACCCATTTGTTGGAGGTGCTGTGGGGTCAAACGTTGAGTGCCCTCCATATCCTGCTTCATATCAGATGGCTTTTCCATAGTTATTTCTTCTGGATATGGTTTGGCTTGACGTATTTGAGTTATTTGCGCAAAACCATTGCCCCCGAAACACATGATCAGAAATAATATTATTAAGATCTTCTTCAGTTTCATAACATCCTACCTCGTTTTATTTTGAATTATTAATTTTGAATTTTGAGCTAAAAGTCAAACTATTGATTTTCAACTACATTTTCAACCACAGATTGATACGGATGGACACAGATAAAAGCGGATGAATCATTTTTCCGAACTGAATCAGCATTACGATTCATTTCGGATTCCATGCCCTAACGGGCGCACAAGAACAACAGTCATTTACTGCCGATGATACGCCTAATCTCGACACGAGGATTACCAAAGTTACTGTTCCATCATACATGACGGGGATTGGACATTGCTGTTCTATTGTTAATCCTGTTTTCCTGATTTCATGGGTAAGAGCATTTTCATGTGCTTTTCCCAGAAAACCATGGCCAAGCTCATTTGTTACAGTATAGGCGCATCCTATGATCTTCTTGGTTATCTCATCTATCTTCATGGGCCTCACTATGATTCATAGTTATTCGCGCCATTAGGCACCGCATATCTCCCTGATATGCATATCTCGCATAGCAGGGCGAAGTCAATTTCTTGCTTTCATCTGAATCTATCTGCGTGCATCTGTGGTTGACCCCTGATGTCAATAGTGGACACCAATAATCTTCATGCTGCACATCTCTTTCTGTAGTACTCCTGTTCATAGGCAGCAGGGGATAAGTATCCGAGCCTGGC
>JGI11944J13513_1000407_pt1 | contig 43742 bp, 42 predicted proteins | sample TerdegcoTASludge_FD_13513 | JGI IMG/M metagenome (IMG submission 13513) | reverse complement strand
AGGTAATATTTGGGCAATAACTGTCCCACCAGAAAGTATCAAAACATTTTTATTGAATTCATTTTTGAAAATTTTATCTTTTAGATTTAATATAAATTTATTCATGATTTATTAAAAAAAATTAAAGTTTTTTAATTTTTTGTCATTTCATCTTAACTCACAATCTCTTTCCAATTCTTCTTAAAAAAGTCAAAAATATAAAGAATTATTAAAGTAATAAAAAATGAACCTAATAAAAATAATAATATTTTTTTAATATCAAAAGTATATTTTTTAATAAAAGTACTTTTCATAATATCTATAAAATAAAATTTAACATCCATCGAACTTACATTTAAGAATTCTCTATGTAAAAACTCTAATAAAGTATCTTTTGTCATTTTAAAATATTCAAATTTATTTTCTGTACTTATATTTATTAAATAATTATAAATTAATCTATAATTCTCTCCTAAATTATTATTCCTTAAATCAAAAATAGCTTGTATTCCTTTTTGCAATTGTATAAGTAATAAAAGAATTTCTGAACGAACTTGTGTTTGTTCATAATCTTGAGTCAAAATCATTGAACTACTTGAAACCATTAAAGGTTGTTTTACAGTTTCTATAAGATTATTTATTTCATTCATAAAAATATAGGATAAAATATAATTAATAAATCTTTTTTTTACATTATCATCAAGTAGAGTTATTGCTGAAATAGAAATTTGCAATGAATTGACTGGGAAATGCTCTTCTTTATATTGTTTTACTGAAATTGGAATTTCTGGAGAAGATAAAAAAATTTGTTTAATATTAAAATTTCTTAACAAATAATTTGAAATTAAATCTGTTTGTAAATAATTAGAAAAATTTTTAAAATAAGCAAAACTCACTGATTTATCAAGTCTTAAATAAATTGAATATATATAATAATTACCATTATATTTAGGAGATTCTTCAGCTTTTATAAAATGTTTAATTTTAGTCTTATCAACATCCTTTTTAAAAAAAAAAAAAAAAAAAATGTTTAAATTTTCAAATTTTATTATCATATCATCAGGGACATTATTAACTTCGTCTTCTGGCAACGCTACATATTTTGTTGTAGGTACTTTTGCCAAATAACTTGTATAATCAAAGTAAATGAAAATTAATAGACAAAAAATACAAACAAATAAAAGTATAATTTTATATTTAATAATCATCTTTACTATAGATGAAAAAATTGAGATCGCCAAATCTTTTAATGAAATTTCATCAATATTATTATTATTATTAGACATAGATTTTTCCCCTTTCTAAAAAGTTTTTGAAATGCAGTTAACTTATAACTACTTAACATAAATAAATAATAAATTAATAACTAATAAACCATAAATTGCAAATTAAAATCATAACTTAAAAACTTTACTATCTTCAATGTGGACCTGTTTTACTGCATTTCTCATATCGACAACAAGTTTCGCTTTTTCAACTATATGAGGAACATCGAAACAGGAATGATTGGTCGTAAAAACAACGCAATCCACACTCGATATAAGCTCATCCGATAACTCAACTCCTTTCCATAATTTGCCATGTTCATCAACTACTTCTGGAATGTATGGATCATGAAATAAAACGACAGCACCTTTTTTTGCAGTATATTCCATAACTAAAAGAGCTGGACTTTCACGAGGATCATCGATATCCGGTTTATACGCTACACCTAAAAACAAAATCTTGGAACCATTCATAGGCTTTTTGTGTCTATTTAATGCATAAGCTATCTTATTCATCATACGATATGGCATAAGATTATTTATCTGTCCTGCTGTATGTATCATGGTAAGATCGAAATTAAATCCTTTTGCTATATATTCTAGATAAAAAGGATCCAANGGTATACAATGCCCACCAATTCCAGGGCCTGGATAGAAAGCTTGAAAACCATAAGGTTTTGTTTTCGCAGCTTCTATAACTTCCCATATATTTATATCCATCTTGCCAGCTAAAAGTGCAAGCTCATTTATAAGGCTTATATTTATGAGTCTATAAGTATTTTCAAGTATCTTAACCATTTCTGCTGCCCTTGGAGAACTTACAGGATAAAGATTTTTTATTGCCTTGCTATATAGAGCAAGAGCAATATCTTTTGCCTGCTGTCCTAAAGCACCAACAACTTTTGGAGTGTTCTCTGTTTTATAATCCTTATTACCTGGATCTACTCTTTCCGGAGAAAAACAGAGCCAAAAATCCTTTCCCTCTTTCATCCCAGATTCTTTTTCTATCAAAGGTTTCATGAAGTCTTCAGTAGTTGTAGGATATGTTGTACTTTCTAAACTTATGAAAGTTCCACTTTTCATATTCTTTGCAATATCTATACATGAAGTTTCGATATAACTCATATCTGGTTTTTTAAACTTATCTAAAGGAGTTGGAACACAGATAATAACTGCATCACATTCTTTTATTTTAGAAAAATCTGTCGTTGCGATTAGATACTTGTTTTCAACACAGTATTTAAGTTCATCATCCTTGACATCCCCGATATAATTCTGACCTTTATTTACAGAATCTGCCTTCTTCTCGCTTTTTTCAAAACCAATAACTTTAATAGCTTTTTTTGCAAAAGCTACAGCTAAAGGAAGACCTACATAACCAAGTCCGATAATTCCAACAATCACCTTGTTTTCTTTAATCTTTTGAATCATCTGTTCAAAATTACTCATTTTAAGATGCTCCTTTTATAACTAATTTTTTATATATATCTCTTTTCCAATTCTTTTTATATGCTCCTGTATTGATTCATCAAGAAGTTCATATTGTGTTAAATCTATTTTATTAGGTATATCAATCTGTTCAATATCATCCATTATTTTTAAGTATTCAGAAAAATTAAGTTCTGGAGCAACTATTGCAATATCGATATCTGATCCTTCTGTATAATTTCCTTTTGCTCTTGAGCCATAGATCAAAGCTTTCTCAATTTTACTGTACTTACTTAAAACATCTATAATCACTTTTAAATATTTCGAATTTAAACCAAATTCATTTTCTATATCTTTATTTTTCATCATTTCCACTATCACTTACTAAATTTTCAAAATATTCATAAAGATATTTAAATTCAAACCAATATTTTTGAATTATATTATCAAGTATCTGATCAACAATTTTGTTATTATAAGTGTGAGTTGTTAGATTTCTTGAATTAATCATCTCAATCCAAATTTCACCATTTTTTAATATACCATATTTATATGCTAACTTTATAGCATCTCTCGAGCCAACAATATCGATAATCCCTTTATATATTAAATAGTCTCTAATCATATTCCAAGAAAGCTCATAGGTATACTCAAAAGATTGAATGACTCCTTGCTTTTCAAGATCTGTTAGTTCTCTTTTATTTGAAAGTTCAACGGCTTCCCTAAGTTGAATAAAAGCTTTTTGAAAATTGCTAAATNTTTGCTTCCATCTTATATCTTGCTGCATTACATCCTACTGGATTTAATCTAATTTTCAACAACAAAAACAAAACTAATAGAAACATCAATAAATAAAATCAATAAAAAAATTAAAAACTATCTATAAAATTTTTCAATAACATCGCACATATAGTCAACTTCATCATCGGTAAGTTCTGGATACATTGGAAGAGCTATAATTTCATTTGAAATCCTTTCAGCAACAGGGAAATCTCCCTTTTTATAACCAAGATATGAAAAACATTTTTGAAGATGAAGAGGGAGTGGATAATATATTGAATAACCAATCCCATTTTCACTTAAAAATTTTGCAAGTTCATCCCTTTTATCTACTAAAATGTTGTAAACATAATAGACTTCACGGTTATTTTTATCTATCTTTGGTATTTTAATCCCATCTATCTTAGATAATCTTTGTGTATAATGCTTTGCATGTCTTGCCCTTTGTGCTATAGATTGTTCTGTTCTTCTTAGTTTTACCCTTAGTATTGCAGCTTGAAGCGTATCAAGTCTTGAATTATAACCAATATAATCATGGAAGTATTTTTTTGATGAGCCATGTACTCTATAACTTTTTATTTTATTGTAAAGCTGCTCATCATTTGTAACCATAAGTCCTGCATCTCCATAAGCACCTAGAGTTTTTGTTGGGAAAAAAGAGAAAATTCCAATATCTGCTATTGTTCCAGCCTTTTTCCACTGACCATCCACTAAACTTTCCATCCCCCATCCTTCTGCTGCATCTTCAAGTACTTTTAAGTCATACTTTCTAGCCAAATCCATGACTTTTTGCATTGGTGTGGGTTGTAAAAATAGATGTACAGGGATGATTCCTTTAGTATTTCTAGTAATCTTTTTTTCGGCTTCATCTAGATTCATATTTAATGTATCTTCATCCATATCTACGAGTATCGGTTTTCCCTTCAGCCTTGCAACACATGAAGTTGATGCAAAAAAGGTAAAAGTTGGAGTTAAGACTTCGGCTCCATCTTTGAATCCTAAAATATCTGAACCTAAAACAAGTGCATCAGAACCAGATGCAACACCAATAGCATATTTTACATCTAAGTATTTTGCTGCTTCTTGTTCAAACTCAGAAACATCTTTTCCTAGAATGAAATCACCTCTTTCTAAAACATCGAAAATTGCTTTATCAAACTCTTCTTTCCTTTCATGATATTCCCTAACAGAAGTATAAAATGGAACTTTCATAATAACACCTTTTTTATCTAATTTTTGATAACTAATTTCTAATAACCAATTTTTACTAAATAATTTATAATAATTAATCTATAATAACTAATTTATAATAATTAATTTTTAAAAATTTAATATTAATCCCAAGAGTTTTTATTAAAACCATAAATATTATAAACTTATCAATATTATGAATTTATCAAAGTGTTCAAAATTATTTTAGAAGTATTTCCTTCTCCATATAACTTTACATCTTTACCCAAAGTTGGCATCTTCTTAACTGCACTTAAAATCTTTTCTTCATCTGCACCGACAAGGGTATTCCACCCACTTTCAACAAGCTCCGTCCATTCAGTTGAATCCCTAAGTGTAATACATGGTTTAGCAAAGAAATATGCTTCTTTTTGAACTCCGCCAGAATCTGTCATGACAAACTGACATTTACTTTCAAGTAAAAGCATATCAAAATATCCAACTGGTTCAATACAATGAATATGTTTGTTAAAACTAATACCATTTTTTTCTATAATCTTTCTTGTCCTTGGATGAACAGGGAAAACTATTTCGAAATCATTTATTCTATTTAATGCAGAAAATATGGAAGAAAGCCTCGACATATTATCCGTATTTTCTTGACGATGCATTGTAAGAAGAATGAATTTATCTGGAAGATTTTTTAGTACTTTGGATTCTTGATTTTCCGCTTTTTTTCTATAATAAAGTGAGGCTTCAAACATTATATCTCCACATAGGCTAACAGATTTTTCATCTGCAGATGGTTTAGGTGGCTTTTGAAAAGGAATACCTTCCTTTTCCAAATTTCTTATGGCAACCTCAGTTGGACAGAATAAATATGTGGAAAGATGATCAGTTAGTCTTCTATTTTGCTCTTCTGGCATAATCATCATAAAGGAACGAAGGCCTGCTTCAACATGTGCGACTGGCACTAGAAGTTTTGAGGCAGATAAAGCTCCTGCTAAAGTCGAATTTGTGTCTCCATAGACAAGTAAGATATCTGGTTTTTCTTTTAATATAAGTTTTTCAATCTTTTCGAGCATAGCAGCAGTCATTGCACCATGAGAGAGTGAACCTACACCAAGGTGATAGTCTGGTTTAGGTATCTCCATCTCTTTGAAAAAGATATCTGACATATTTTCATCGTAATGTTGACCAGTATGAACAATAATCTCTTCTATTTTAGAAGAATATTCCTCTTTTTTTATGAGCCGACTTAAAACAGCAGCTTTAATGAATTGAGGTCTTGCCCCTATTACAGTAAGAATTTTGATCATTAAGTTTCCTTAATGTCAAATTAATAGCATAAAATTGATTAATTGCAACAAAGATAAAACAAGAAAAATTTTATGTAATTGTCATTGCTAGTTTAATTTTTGTTATTTTTTTTCTTTATTTAATTCTGGAAAAATTTTTACTAAATACTCTATTAAATATTTATTAAAAATATGTACACCATATTGATTTAAATGATGTCTATCATAAAAATGTAAATTGTCATTCAAAGGGATTGGTATTTCATTAAAATTTAAAAAAATTCCCTTTTGTCTTATATAATCATTTAATTCTTTCGTATTCGTATATGAAATGTATTCAATTTTTGTTATAGGTGAATGGATAAGGATATATTTAATATTCTTTTGTTTAATTAAATTAATCATATTTTCAAATGCTTTTTTCTGAGTTGGATTCATTTTTATTTTTCTCTTAACAAAAGTCTCATTCGAGACATAGAATTGGGGTTTCCTCTCAACAAATCCTCCAGAAATATATTTATCAAATTTATTTTGGTATTCTTTTATTTTATAATTATTTCTATTGCTAAGATAATAATAGTTTGCATAAATTAAGGTATTAAGAACTATTGGATTTGGAGATAAAAAAAGCAACTTAAAGTTATATATAGAAAAATAATTTGAAATAATATCAATCGAAGATTCAATCCCATCACTCTCAAAAAGAGGAAAATATATATCGATAATAATATATTCAGGTTTTAAGATATTTAAATACTTTTTTAATAAAAAGTAACTTTGTACTGGAGTTTGAGATGTTGTACCTAAATTAAAAGATTTACCAAATTTTTTAAATAATCTAATGTCAAACCCTCTATATGCATGTGAGGAACCTAAAAAAAGAATATTTACATCACCATAATTATCAGCTTCTTCTAATGTTTTTTTGGTCCAACTTCGATTTGGAATAAATTTCAAATTTTTTTGGTTTGAACCAAATATTTTTGCTGATCCAATTATAAAAAATGGATAAATTAATGATACAATAAAAGAAAAAATTAATATTTTTTTTATAAATCTTTTCATGTTTTAAAATTGAAAATATATAAATGCAGTCTTGCTCGCTTGCATCAATAATCCTATACATATAATTAAAAAAACATAAAAACAATATTGAATTATTGGTGAAAATTTATTTATAAAAGCTAATCCATATTTTTCTTTTCTTGAAAAATATTCAAATAAGATCATTATAACAATTCCAAAACTTGTTAATCTCACATCTTGTAATAACAAAATTTTAGGGAAATCAAAAAAAGATTTGGAAAAAATATTTCTAATACAAATTAATAAATTACTAGTTGTATTAGCTCTAAAAAATATCCATGCAAAACATACTAAAATAAAAGTAAACAAAATATTAATTATCTCTTTTAATGATGGGAATTTTTTGTTATATGCTACTATTTCTATATTTTTCCTATTTTTTTTTAATAAAAGTAAAGGTAAAAAATATAAAGAATTTAATAAACCCCATAATACAAAATTCCAACTGGCACCATGCCAAAAACCACTGATAATAAAGACTATAAATGTGTTTATGATATTTCTTGATAAAGATTTTTTACTTCCTCCCAAAGGAATATAAACATAATCTCTAAACCATGTAGAAAGAGAAATATGCCATCTTCTCCAGAATTCTGCAATATCTCTAGAAAAATATGGGTATAAGAAATTTGTCATAAGGTCAAATCCAAAAAGTTTAGCAGTTCCAATTGCAATTTCCGAATAACCAGAAAAATCACCATATATTTGAAAGGCAAAAAAAATGCTTGTAATAAAAATAGAACTTCCCGAATATATTGAAAGATTTGAAAATACTTGATCTACAATTTTGGCGCAATTATCTGCAATTACTAACTTTTTAAAAAAGCCCCAAAGTATCTGTTTTAATCCATCTACAGCTTTAGAATAATCGAAAACTCTTTTTTTATAAAACTGAGGAAGCAAATTACTTGCTCTTTCAATGGGACCAGCAACCAATTGAGGAAAAAAACTTACAAAAGCTAAAAATGAAAATATATCTTTGGTAGGTTCTAATTTTTTGTTAAAGACATCAATAGTATAACTCAATGTTTGAAAAGTATAGAAACTAATACCTACAGGAAGAATAATATTTAAATGTCTTATATTTGGATGAAATCCAAAGAAAGTAAAACATTTGATAAAATTATCTAAAAAAAAGTTGAAGTATTTAAAAAAACCTAGTAAACCTAAATTAGTAATTAAACTAATAGATAAATAGATTTTACGTATTTTATTATTTGTTTCTTTTTGAAGTAACAAACTTATTGAATAATCAACTAAACTAGAAAAAAACAATAGCGATAAAAAACGAAAATCCCACCAGCCATAAAATATATAGCTTACTATTACAAGAAAAATATTTTGATACTTAAGATCAAATTTTTGAATTAACCAATATATAATAAATACAATTGGTAAAAATATTGCAAAATCAATAGAGTTAAAAAGCATATTTTTTAAAGACTATCAAATTAAAATTTTTGTCAATTTTTTTAGATTTAAGTGCTATTTATTATTTTTTTCTTAATCTTTCCAAAAAATAATTTTTTATTTAAACACGGTATAAGATAAAGGATTTAAGCATTTATTAAATTTTCGTATTTCAAAATGAAGGTGACTTCCAGTTGAACGACCCGAACTTCCCATAAGTGCGATCTTACTTCCCTTTGAGACACTTTGGCCAACTTTTACAAGTGTTTTGGATAGATGGCCATATAAAGTCGAATAACCAAGAGGATGAGAAATAATTATGCAAAGTCCGTAACCCCCTTTTTCACCAACAAAAACAACCACTCCATCGTAGGCAGCAAAAATTGGAGAGCCCCAGACATTTGAAATATCAACCCCACTATGAAATCTTCTAAGACCAGTAAACGGATCCCTTCGATACCCAAATCTTGAAGATATATAACCATAGGTTGGAAATTTAAAAGCTATACCATAAGCTTGAAGTTTTTCGGATTGAGGAAGTTCAACATTAGGCAAAAATATTTCTTTTTTACCAACAAGTTCTTCCTTTGTAGATACACCATTAGATATAAAAAGTGAAAGTTCGTCTATATCGAATTGATTAAGAAGTTTATCAACATCATCTATAGATTTTACTTCTTTTACAATCCCCATATTTGTAGGAATTCTTAAAATCATACCAGCAGTAAGTATGTGTGGATTTTTCATTTTACTGATATTCGCAGAATAAATTGCATCTACAGAGATTTGAAATTTTTTAGCTATTGTCCAAAGGCTATCTCCTGAAGAAACTTGATAATCAAAATATTTTACTGGAGTTAGAACAACATCTTCACCTCCAGCTGAAAGATAGATATTTTTGATCTCTGAGGTTGAAATATTTTGCTTAAATTCACTAAAATATGTTCTTGAATAAGGAAGTTTTAGTACTTTTTCACTTGTATTTATCTTAAAATAATCAGAAACTGAAAAAGCTACAAAAATCAGCGAACCTGAAACTAAAAATATTATAAAAATCGTTAAAATTGTTTGAAGACTGAAACTGAAAGGCAAAATAATTTTTTGTTTCCTAAAAATTCTAAGGATACCTCTTAAAAAGAAGTAAAAATCGGAATAATAAAAAGACTTTTGCTTTTGATAAAATATTTTTGAAGAATCAGACTTTGATTTATTATTATTTTTTTTTCTATGATATTTAATTAGGTTTTTTGAATTGGAATTTTTTTTATCTAATAATATATCATCGGAACCGTAATAATATGGCATCTTTCCACCAAAAAATTATTATAACATTAATATATCGGCAATTTTATCTTTGAAGCTAAAATTCTTTTTCAAGATTTTTTTTTAACTCCTCCAAGAAGTTTAAAGCCTCAATAGGAGTTAACTCATTTATATTAATTCCTTTTAATTTTTCAATAACAATTTTTTCAGAATTTAAAATTATTGGTTCAATTTCATCTTCAAATAAGAAATTTTTATCTTTAGTTTTTTTATTTTTACTTTTGACATTTGTTCTCTTTTCAAAAACAATCTCATTTTCGGAAAGAATTTCTAAGATTGATTTAGCTCTTTCTATAACTTTATGAGGCACAGCTGCTAAAGATGCGACATATATTCCATAACTTTTATCTGAAAATCCTTTGATGCATTTTTTTAAAAAAATTACCTTATCTTCCCACTCACTAACCTGCATATGATAGTTTGAAACTTCTGGATATTCATCCTCTAAAAGAGTCAATTCATGATAGTGAGTCGCAAAAAGGGTAAAACATTTAATTTTAGTTACAAGATATTCGCAAATTGCATAGGCAAGGCTCATGCCATCAAATGTTGCAGTTCCTCTACCAACCTCATCTAAAATGACAAAAGATCTTTGTGTTGCAAAGTTAAGGATTTTAGCAGTCTCGTTCATTTCAACAAAGAATGTAGATTGACCAGAGGCTATATTGTCTGAAGCTCCTATTCTCGAAAAGATTGCGTCTAAAATGAAAAACTTACAACTTTTTGCTGGAACAAAACTTCCAATATGGGCAAGATACAGTATCAGTGCTGATTGCCTTAAATATGTCGATTTTCCAGACATATTAGGACCAGTAATAATATTAAAAAATTTATCTGAAGACATAACAAGGTCATTCGCAATGCACTCTTTGCCAAGGATAATATCTAATACAGGATGCCTTCCTTCTTCTATCTCGATTATTGACTCTTTATAAATCTGAGGTTTAACCCAATGGTATTTCATGGCTATAATACTTAAATTGTTTATAACATCAATATAGGCAATGGACTGAGCAAGTTTTAAACCTTCATCGTAATATTGTATGATTCTTTCGATAATATCATCAAAAACCTCTTTCTGCATCTCACTAAATTGTTCGTTTGCTGATAGGATCTTGGTTTCAAGTTCTAAAAGATAATTAGTCGTAAATCTCTCATTGTTAACAAGGGTTTGCTTTCTTATAAAATTTTTTGGTACTTTGTCTAGATTTGGTTTTGAGACCTCAATAAAATAACCGAAGACTTTATTGTACTTTATTTTTAAGCTTTGTATTCCACTTTCTTTTTTTAATTCTTCTTGATATTTTGTTAATAAATCATTTGCATTATTCACTATATAGTAAAGCTGATCTAAGTCTTCATTATAACCATTTTTTATAATCTGTTGTTCAAAATCTGAAGATGCAGGTTCCAGTAATGATTTTTCTATTAAATCGACAACAGCTAATAAATTTGAGCCAACCTTAAATAGTTCAATTCCGCAATCTTCAAGTATTAAATTTATTGAATTTGCATATAAAATTGAATATTTTAAGTTTATTAAATCTGATGGGTTAGCTTTTTTCAAATAGATCTTTGTAAAAAGCCTTTCCAAATCAAATATCTTTTCAAGTTGCTGTGAGATATTTGAAGTTATATTTAAATCTATAAACTTTTCGATTAATGAATATCTGTTTTCTATCTCCGTTTTATCTTTTAAAGGGAAATTTAACCATCTTTTTAATAATCTTCTTCCCATTGAAGTTTTTGTTAAGTTTATGCTGGAAAACAATGTGTAAGTTTTATCTATTGGTAAAAAAGGTTCGAAGATTTCAAGATTATGGATAGTTCTCGAATCAAGACTTAAATGATTACTTTCTTCTATAAGATTGACTTTTGAAAGTATAGGTTTGATATTTATTTCATTTTCTTTTAGGTATAATACTAAGGCATTTATACATTTTTTAATAAGTAAACTTTTGACACCAAGATCTTCAATCGAATGAACAGAAAAAAAGGAGTTTAGTAAACCATCTATTTGATCTCCATCAAAATAAGACTCTGATAAAGTCGTTGTAAAAAATCTCTTCGATAAATTTTTTAATATTCTATCATCATTAGATATAACTATTTCTGAAGGTTTTATCTTCTCTAAAAATGTATATATCTGTTCAAAAATTTCCTTCTCTTCTTTATTTAATGCTAACTCAGAGGCGAAGAATTCACCAGAAGAAACATCACACCAGCAGATCCCTGCACGAATTTTATCTGCTTCTATATAAATGGAAGAAATAAAGTTATTATCTGTAGCTAAAAGATCCGACTCGATAACTGTCCCAGGAGTTATAACTTCTGTAACCCCTCTTTTGACCATCCCTTTTGCTTTTGCGGGATCTTCCAATTGTTCACATATTACGACTTTATAACCATTAGAGATCAATTTTTTAATATAAATCTTATAGGCATGATAAGGTACTCCGCACATTGGATGTCCACTTCTTGAAGTTAAAGTAAGATTTAGTACCCTTGAACCTATATGGGCATCTTCCTCAAACATTTCATAAAAATCACCAAGCCTATAGAAAACTATAAAATCTTTATATTTTGACTTAATCTTAGCCCAATGTTGCATCATTGGAGTGGTGATTTCCATTTAATCTCCCATAATTCTCTTGCTTTTATTTTAATAGGATTTTTTAAAAATAATTTTTTTATTTCATCCTTTTCACTATTATGATTTATTTCACTATCAATATTTAATTATTATTTTTCAATTATCATTCTTTATTATTATTCTTTATTATCATTCTTTTTTTGCAAGAATGAACTGAACATCACCCTTATCAAACTTTTTCGCGAATCTATCTGAAATTGGTTTTAAAAATTTAAGTTTAGAATCTATAGGAATAGATCCCCAAGATTCAACAAAGATAGGATTAAATCCAGCCATTTTTAATAGTGAAATAAGATGAGATCGTCCAAAAAGTGTCAAATGGTCTGGGATTAATGATCTCCATTTTACATTAAATATTTTAGCCCAGATTGAATCTTCTCTCGGTGTCGTAACAAGGATATAACCTTTTGGCTTAGTAATTCTATAAATTTCATTCATAAAATTAATAGGATTTTCAAGATGCTCTATCAAATGAGAAAAATGAATCATATCAAAGAAATTATCCTCATATCTTGCATTTTCAAGAGTTCCATTGTAAATGGTCAGTCCAAAATTTTCATAAGCATATCTACAAGACTGAGTACAGATTTCAACCCCATAAGCATTAGCACCTTTATTTTTTAAGTGATTTAATAACATACCTGTCGCACAACCAACATCTAAGACTCTTTTACCCTTAAATCCTCCAATTAACTTTTCGATTTTACAATCTTCAAACGTCTTTAATTGCAATTGAAAAAAATTTTTATGATTTTCTACCTCATATTGAAAATATTTATCGTCATATCTGTTTTGAATAAAATCATTCTTAGGCCTTGGATTTTGATAAAGAACTCCACATTCACTACATCTTACAAATCTGAAATTCTTTCCTTTATATGCCACTGTATAATCTTTTGACCCACACAAAGGACAATCAACTTCAAGAAAAACTTCACCTTCTCTCGCATTATTTCTCATGTAGAGATCTTTCATTTTATACTCCGATCAAAGACTTTAAAATGTTTTTGACAATAAGAATTTTAATAGTATTTACAAAATTAATAGCTCTTTACAGTGAATTTTTTTTGTATTTCTTTAAAATTATTATTAAAGTCATATACTCTTACCCTTAATATATGCTCTCCATCTGCGACATTTGATATTATATATTTTATAAATTGAGGCCTACTTGATGTTAGTAAAAGTTCAACAATTTTCTTTTTTGAAACTATATCCAGTTTTCTTTCATATATGATTTCATCATCTAGAAAAATCTCTATTTTATATACATTAGAGGTAAAAGCAAATCTTCCAGATAGATAGGTCGAATAAGCATAAATCAAAATAGGTATTATATTGTTCTTATAGTTGGCTCTAAAAGCCACAGCAACATCTTCTTCATTTAAGTAGTAAACATTTACAATAGATACAGAAGTCGAAATAACTGGTTTCAAAAATTCAATAGGATTTATAAAGATACCATTTTCTATTAAAAAACAGTATATGGTGTTTTTAGTAAATTCTATTTCATCCTTAGGTCCTATTTTAAGTGGTGGATATGAAAGATCAGTTAATCCAATGAATTTATTACCACTTTTATATATTGCCAAATCCTTAAAAATACTATCTTGTTGGTATGGAGAGATGGTGTTTTTATTGTAAATCAACTCTGCTGAAAAATTCGAATTTAATTTATAATCAGAAGTATAAAATTGCACAGCTGGTAAAAAAGAATTTGACCAATTACAAAAATCTTTCACTAGAAATATATTTTGTGCTGCTTTGTTAGAGAAAGGTAAAATCATAATAAGTAAGAGAAAAAAAAGACAAATTAAGATTAGTTTTGATTTATTCATTATCAAAGCTCCTGATTCAGTGAAAGAATCCATAATTTATCCTGATTATAAACGGCAAAAACCCCATTTGAATCTATCATCTCTATTTGATATATAGGTTCTCTCAAATTTTTTTTATAAAATCTTTTACTTTTATAATCATAAACCGCTAGTTGAAAATCCTTTGTGTCACTACAGATAAAGACAAAATAAGAATAAAACTCTACCAAATCAAGTATTTCACCTTTTATATTGATATTATTTAGTAATTCAAGTTTTTTTTCTTTATTCCAGTATATTTTATAAAGTAAAAGGGAAGATGGATTTTTGATAATAAGCATTTGATTATCCAATAAATAGGAAAAAACAGATGTATAATTTTCATTCAATTGACTTTGGTACAAAATATTTCCATCTTTATTTAATAAATAAATCTTTTGAGGTTCAAAACCCGAAATAATTATAAAATTGTTTGAAGATGAGTTAGCAGATATTGAATAAATAAAAGGTGAATCTTTGATGACGCTTTCAGAAGATATTAATTCGAATGGATTAAAAATATAACAATTTCCATTCATAAGTGAAAAATAAAAACTATTTTTTGTAATCTTATAATCTGTCCAAAAGCAAGAAAATACTTCTTTTTTAATTTCTATTGCTCTATTTTCAAGAGGGACAAACTGAAAAAACGATATTTCAAGCCCGTTTTTTTTAACTAAGGCAAAAAGATTCGAATCTTTACTTGTCAAAGCTATCTCAGCATCTGCTAAATACTTTTTCCCTTCAGTTTTTTTGTCTATAACAAAAAATTGATTTTGTTCTTTTGAGAGTAAAAAATCTTTGCCATTATAAAATATTGAATTTTCGGCAAAGATATCATAAAAATTATAGTTTGAAGAAACCTTAGTTACTTTGTTTATTCTGTTCCAATAAATTATAGAATTTAACTGGAATTTTTTGTCAAATAGATTTAACTTTTCGTTTTCTATTTGAGCTAATATTTTCAAATCAGCAGAATTTACAATTCTTGGTGCATTTAAGAAAAAGACTACTAAAATCACTAAAAATAAAATAAAAGCTATAAATTTTCTAAGCATAGATCTGCCTAATTTTTCTTTATTTTTTGATACAAGCCAATAATCCATCGCCTATCGGAAGAAAAAAGGGAACTATTCTTTTATCTTGAGAGACAAAGCTTAAAAAATGATATAAAATTTTTCCCCCTTGCACATTTTTTCCTTCTTCCATATTTACTAGCTTTAATAAGTTGCCATTAAATAATACATTGTCAAACAGGATTAAACCATCCTTTTTTAGGAAATCAAAACTATCATTGTAATATAAAGGATATTCTCTTTTTGTCCCGTCTATAAAGATTAGATCAAAACCATCGATATTTGCTTTTTCAGATTCTATTAAAAGATTTTCTTTTGAAAAGTCTTTGTTTATAAGATTAACTGGCATACTATTTTTATTAATAAAATCAATTCCTTTTAAGAATCTTTTTTTTTCATGTTCAAAAGAAATAATTTTCTTTATTTTTTCTCTTGCTCCTAGCCAGATAGCCCAGCAAGAAAAACCAGAACCAAATCCAATTTCAAGTATATACTCTGGTTTTTTCAGAAATGATAAGAAGTATAATAACCTTGCACTATTTTTATCTATTGAAGGGACTTTTTCCTGAATTCTTTGTAAAACGAAATAATCCTCATTTTCAATTTCAATGGATTCAATATTTTTATTTAAAATAAAATCAACTAAATCTTTGCTAAGTTCCATATTTTATTTTTTTTATTTTTTTAATTTTTTTTTTATTTTTTTTTAATTTTTTTAATTTTAATTTATTTCCAATTTTTTATTTTCTTTATTTTAATTTATTTCTAATTTTTGCTTTTCTTAATTTTTATTTTTTGGGTTATAATTTCACTTTTCTTTAATTTTAATTTATCTTATTCTTTAAAACTTGAAAAAAAATCAATAAATAAGAATTTCAAAAAGGTAAAAATAAATTTGATATTAAATAAAACTTTTTTCTATTGAAGCATATGCGTTATGATTATGAATAGACTCCATATTTTCTGCTTCAACTTTGAAATACTTTATTTCTGATATTTTTTGAAGTTCATTTGCCACCGCTCTAACTATATCTTCTACAAACATAGGGTGATTGTACGCATATTCAGTAACATATTTTTCATCGACTCTTTTTAAGTATGAATATAAAGGGGATGATGAATTTCTCTCGGCAATATCAACTAGATCTTCTATCCATATAACAGTTTTTGCTTCTATGGTAATTGTGACAAAGGATCTTTGATTATGAGCCGAAAAGTTTGATATTTCTTTTGAACATGGACATAGCGAATGAACTGGAATTATTACAGACAAAGTGTATGAAAATTTATCTGAAAGTGTCGCAGTGAGTTTACAATCATAATCAATATAAGCTTTAGAATGAGAAATTGGAGCTATTTTCTCAATAAAATAGGGGAAATGAAATTCAATTTTAGATTTTTGAGCATTGAGTTTTTGTTTCATAGTCTTCAAAATCTCTTTCAACCTATTGACAGATATTTCTCCATCGACCTTTGAAAGAATTTCTATGAATCGGCTCATATGTGTGCCTTTGTAGTGTGATGGTAAATCTACAAACATGGCTACTTCAGCTACGGTATGTTGAAATCCCCTTTTCTTATCATAGACAGCTATTGGGTATTTAATCCCTTTTATGCCTACATGATCTATAACAAGCGGATGATTTGCCTTTCTATTTTGCACATCTATAAGTTTATCTGAAATCTCGTTGGAGATTTTTTTTGAAGTGTTTTCAGCAGTTTTGTCAAATGGTTTATCTATATTTTTTTTGTTCATAGATTTTACCAATTATTTTATATAATTATCTTTATTATTTGTAACTATTATTTCATTATTTTTCTTTTTAACTAGTTTTTTATTAACTTTCTTCTTAACTAATTTTCTTATTCTTTAATTTTCTTTTAAACTTACTTTTCATTAACTTTCTTAATAATTAACTTTCTTTTTAATTATTTTTCTTCTTAACCAATTTTTCATTAATCTTCTTGTTAATTAATCTTTTTCTCAATTAATTTTCTTATCAAACTAATCTTTTATCATTTCCGTCTTTTCTCTTTTAGTTTTTTTTCTTTTATACTATCATTTAACATTTTTTATTTTTAATAATTTTAACTTTTGATTTATTTTAACTTGAGAGATAAATACACCAAATACTACAAGAAATATACCAGAAATTTTTTGAAGATTAAAACTTTCTTTCAAGATTAAAAATGAAAAAACTGCTGTAAAAATTGGAATTAAGTTTGTGAAAATATTTGCAGAGTTTATACCAATTTCTTTTAATACTTTTGTAAAAAGAACAAATGCCAAAACGCTCGCAAAAACAGTCAATGCTAATAAGTTGGCTACCAGCTTTATATCAGGTTTCACACTTAGAAAATGATTGAAATCGAAAATAAGGAAAAAAGGTAGAAAATAGATAAAACCAAAAGCATTTTGATATTTAATAATAGTAACAGAATCATAGGTAAATGTAAGCTTTTTAGCTACAATACCATAACCGATAGCAGAAATTACTGCAAATAGTAAAAGAAGAATTCCCTTAATAGGGGCATTAAAATTAAAGTTTTTATCTACAACTAGTAAAACTATACCTAATACTGAGATAACTAAACCTAAAAAACCAAATTTTGAAAGTTTTTCCCTGTAAAATAAAAAGGAAAATATTGGTGAAAATACTGGAATCGTTGCAATAATGATGCTTGCAAGAGTCGATGAAACATACTGCATTCCGAAACTTTCCCCCAAGAAATAACAAAAAGGCTCAAAAAAGGCTAGAAGTAAAAATTTTGGTATATCTACAAGAGTAACTTTTTGTTTGGTCTTGAAAAGATTCTGATACAATAAAAGTAAAATTGTTGCAAGAAATAATCTTACAGTGACAACTGTAAATGGTCTATAATAAAGATAAACTATTTTAACCCATACAAAAGAAAGACCCCAAAAAAGCATTGAAAATACCGCTAAAATATATATAAAAAGCTTTTTATTCATATTTTTTTAACTGTTTTCTTATACTCAAAAAAGATTTAAAAGCCCTCTGACTTGCAGTTTTATTCAAATATCTTTTCTTATATTCATTCGGAGCAAACATCAAGTTATTGTATATATTAACGAAATCTAAGATATCTTTATAGTTTTTAATCTGATAATTTTTAAGCTGCTCTGCTGTAATAAAATCTTGTTTTAATATTTTAGCAATTTTTTTTATGTATATTTTCATAGCTTTAAACAACAGAGGAGGAAAAATAAGAGAAAGAAGTACTATAATTTGATTTTTTAAAAGAAATAAAATTAATATGAAAATTAATATAAAGATAAGATAAATAAAGTTTCTATAAGAAATCTTAAATTTGTTTTCATCTTCATCTATGTTATTTTCCACCTTTCTTTGTTGAGGTACAAGCTGTTTTTCTAGTTTTAAGATCTCTTCTAACAGTGCAGATTCGTTCTGATCTATCGGTTTTTCAAAAGGTAACATCTCATCTTCAGATATTCTATCACTCGTAGGATCTATTGGTATCCAACCATATTGATCACAATATACTTCAACCCAGGAATGAGCATTGAAATCATAAAATCTATAAAAATCCAAAATTTTATTATCTTGAATAGCTTTAAATCCTCCAACAACTCTTGCTGGTATTCCATAATACCTTAATAAAAGCGCATAGGCAGAAGCGAAATGGGCACAATATCCTTTTTTAGTTTTAAATAAAAAAGAGATAATTCCTTCATATCCTTCTTTTTGAAATGTAGATATCGAATAGTAAAAATTTTTCTTGAAGTAATTGTAAAAAAAAATTATAAAATCTGCTCTATTTTTGTAAAAATCTTTATACTTATCTATCAACTCTAGTATCTGCGGATCCTTTTTACCAACATCTGTATATTGTAAATATTGATCATTGCTTAGGCTATTTGAAGAAAAATCAATATTATCGATGAATTGCTCAATATCCTTGACAGATTTGGAGTAAGTTGAAAAAATAGAGGTAAATTTTGAGCCATCTATTTTCATATAGGGAACTATTTTATATGGTTCATTTGGTCCAAAGACAACACCTTCAGACAAATTTAAGTTATAGACTGTGATCTGTTCAAAAGATCTGCTACCTTTTATATAATTTTCATCTTCCCAGCTTTCATTTAGTAAGATAGGAGGGAATGGAAGATCCCTTTTTGTAAAGTGAAAACCTTTTTCTCGAGAAAATTCTGGGTAAGAAACTGCTTTAAGTAGTTTTGAGTCCTGGATTTTTGCTATGAAAAGTAAAATACCCTTAAATTTATAGTCTGTTTTTAAGTTAACCTGATCATTAAAGTTGAACTTAAAAAGATTTTCCACTAAAAGATTTGATTCTTCTTTTTCATTAGTTATCTGGACTATGAAAAATGAAGCTAAAGCTAAAATTAATAAAATTAATAATAAAAGTATTTTTGCACTATTTTTTTTATTTGCCTTTGAAATAAAATAGTAGTAAAAAATTGAAAAAAAGAATATTGAGATTGAAAATACTATCAAGGATATGATCTGAGAGTTTGCTAAAATTGAAATTAAAAAGCTTAAAATTAATGCAAAGCCTAAAAATATATAGTCATTTTTCGAAAAGTAGTAAAAAAGATAATATATTACTATGCTCAAAACTGTAAAAATTGAAAAGTATACAAATAAGATAATTGAGAGAAACAAAATCTTTGACAACAAAAAGCTAGTTAAAAATGAAAAAATAAATAAAAACATTATCGAAACTAAAATAATTAATAAGATTCTAGAAAAATTAGTAAGTTTCCTAAAACTTTTTGAGTTGAATAAAAGTAGAATAAATGTAGGGAAAAAGATAAAAATAAAAAATGGTATTTTTGTTATAAAAAACAGTAAGACTGAGACCAACATTGATGATAAGGTCGATAGTATTATTAAAAATCTATTTCTCTTGAAAAAATATAGTAATTTTGACTTATACAATAGGATACCTTTTTTCATATAATACATCATATTCAGAGTAATTTGAAAAATAAAATCTTGTAATATAGCTTAAAGTTGGTTTTTTAATGAAAAGGCTTAAAAAATTTGGGGTACTATAATAATTTTTTTTATCTAAAGAAAAAAATTCTTTTAATGTTATATAATAAATAGATTTATTCTTGGGAATCCATAACTCTTTTCGCGGATTTTTCTTTACAGCACAGGCGGAAAAAAACAATAACGAATTAAGACTAAACTGATAGGATATACCTTCTTCCTTTTCTTTTTGATAAATATTAAATAATTCTTTTTGAATAGTCAAGTCATCATTATCCTTAAATATTTTTCCGTTTAATGAAAGATTAAAATTGTTTTGTAAAAGTGCCTTTATAAGATGGTATATTTTATAAATTATAAGATTTGAGAAAAAATAATTTTCAGAATAAATTCCACAAATAACAATAGGTAAAAAATTAAAAGAAGTCTTTTCAAGCCAATCTGTTCTAACTTTTATCTCATCTGTTACAGCGTAAACTCGCCATAAAATTTTTCGAATGTCGTCACCAAAAAGATAATCTCTTATCAAAACAGAATCATCCAGTGCTTTAAACTTTCTTATATCATTACTTGAAAGAGGAAATATTCCATTTTGATTAAAGGTACTACTGTATGAAAAAAAATTATAAAATTCGGTTGATTGAAGCTTTATTTTAAATACTAAAAATTTTAATGGATCGGAAAAGATAAGATAAAATTTAATTACTTTGTGTTTTCCTCGATAAAATGGTATAGCATTAAAACAACTTGTTTTTTGGTCGTAATAAAAAGGTATTTGGCATTTATCTGAAACTAGTATAAGGTTAAACTGAGTAAGGAAAAAGAAAGAAGAAAGCTTAAAATCAAATCTAAGTAAGCTGTTTCGTATTTCTTCTGGAATTTGGAAAATACTTTTTATTCTATTCTTGTTTTTCAAGATATATAAAAATAAAATCAAATAATAAAGTAAAAAAATCGTTGAAAATGTTATACAAAAAATAAAAAGAGACTTAAATACCATATTTGTTCTCAAAAAAAAGCAGATTATAGAAATAATTAAAAAAATGATAATCATTAATATAACCTTTGTGCCATAATATTATCAATGAACTCGACAAGATAATTTTTTTCCCTTTCTGAGTGAAGTCTATGAGAAATTACTGGTATTACAACCTCTTTAAGATCTTCGTCGATGCAAAAAGAATCTGCTCTTGTTATTAGTGCATGAGCCTTAACTGCATTTAAAAGATGTAAAAGAGCTCTTACAGAAAAACCATGAGTGAAATTTTGATCTTCTCGCGATTTTATACCAATCTGATTTATTATATCTATTAGTTTTTCATCGATATATATCTCTTTAATAATTTTTTTTATCTCTTTTATCTGTGATATTTTTATGACTTTTTTTATAGAATTCGGATCAAATTCTAACATATTTTTTATTAAAATATTCTTTTGCTGTTCTTCATCTGGATAGCCAAGGCTAAGGCACATTCCAAATCTATCAAGTGAAGATATTGGTAAAGGAAAAGTCCCTTCAATTTCAATAGGATTTTGAGTTGCTATAACAAAAAAAAGTTCATGCATCTTATAGGTTTTACCAAAAGCAGTCACCTGATTTTCTCCCATAGCTTCAAGTAAAGCTGATTGAACCTTAGGGTTGCCTCTGTTTAACTCATCAGCTAGCAAAATCCCTGTAAATACTGGACCTTTTATAAAAACAAATTGCTCTTTTTCTCTTGAGAATATTTCATTACCAATGATATCATATGGAAGTAAATCAGCAGTGAATTGAATTCTTTTAAACTTAAAATCCTCATCATCTTCTGGATCAATTGCAGATATTAATGTTTTTGCTAAAGTAGTCTTCCCCATCCCAGGTAAATCTTCTAAAAGAAGATGCAAACTGGAGAAAAAGGAAGTCAATACAAGATTTATAGTTCTTTCACTTACCTTGACTCTAGATAAAATTTCATTTTTAAAATTTTGAATTAATTCACCATATTCGTAACTTTTAAAATTGGACATCAAAAATTCTCCCCGATATTTTTTTTAGAAACTTCTCTGGACCAATCTCTAAGGCATCGATACTTTTAAAAAATTTGATTATATTTCCTTTATCATTTTGAAGCAGATTTTCAAGATGAGCTAATGATTCTAATTTTATATTATCTCTTATAAAACTTATAAAATAAACTTTTATCTCTTTGTTGTAAAGGTCAAGGTTTTTATCAAAAATATGAGTCTCTATCTCACCCTTTGCACCAATAAAGGTCATTGAAAAATCATAATTATAAGAATTCAAATCATCTTTTTTATATGCTGTTATAGTAGCATAAACGGCAGGTCTTGGAATTATCTGTTCATAAATATAAATATTTGCAGTAGGAAACTCTATAAGTCTACCGAAATGTTTACCAGATTCTACAAGCCCTTTAATATAAAAAGGTTCAAAGAGGTATTTATTTATTGAGAAATCACCACTAATTATATGTTGTCTTATCATAGTTGATGATATCAACTTCCCTTCTTTATAAAGTAATGGTATAATGGTAACAAATACATTATTGTTTTCAAAATATTTTTTTAATAAAGTACTATTACCACTTTTGCTTTTTCCAAATGTAAAATTTTGACCGACAACAACATCTTTTAAGTGTGAATTAGAAGATAAAAATTTAAGGAAGTCATCTGCACTTAAATTTTTGAGATTTGAATTGAATTCGAAGACAAAAATGTAATCAATTCCCAATCTTTTAAAATATTCAATCTTTGAGGTAATTGGAAAGATTTGGGTATTTAAAAAATTCTCTTCAAATAAAGCTGCTGGTTTATTACTGAATGTTATTAAAACTTTTTTATATCCCTTTTCAAAAGCAATATCAAATGTCTTTTTTAATATCGTTTGATGACCAAGATGAAGACCATCGAAATTTCCAATGGTCAAAACAAAATCATGATTTATTTTTGGAAAATCTTCAAGAAGATTATAGGAAATTACTGCCATATCTTAGACTTTTATAAAATTAAATTTTATCGATAAGATCAAGAACTGCTTCACCTTTTTTATATCCAAAATCTATTATAAATTGTAACTTAGGAACAGCTCTAATTTTAACATTTTCCACAATTTTTTTTCTAAAAAAACCAGATATTTTATTAAAAGCATCAACCTCTTTTTTGTTTAATTCCAAATCATCAGATGATGGAATTATAAAGATTTTTGCAAATTGCCTATCTTTTGAAATTTCAACCTTACTTATAATGGTATTACTATGTATATCTTTATGATCGACTTCATATCTTATAGCAGTTTGAATAATATGAGAAATTGCTTCTGCAAATCTAAGATTTTTTAAATTCTCTGTCATTTTTAAATTTTAACCTTTCGATTCACTTTCCTTCTTTGCATCTTCTTTTTCTTTATTGTCCATGGCTACAAGTTCTTCAAAGTTAACTTTTTCTTCAACATTTTTATAAAGTTCTAAGATATCACCCTCATTTAAATCATTAACCCCCCACATTCGAGTCCTTGCTTAACTTCTCTTACTGGATTTTGAAAATGATAAAGTGTAGAAATCTTTCCAGTAAAAATTACTACATTTTCTCTATAAACCCTACATAGTGAATCTTTTGTTATAACGCCTTTTGTTACAAAACCACCGCCAACGACTCCAATACTTGGGATCTTGAAAATCTGTCTGATTTCAACCTCTCCAATGACTTCTTCTCTAATTTTAGGAGCAGCAAGACCAGAAATTGAATTTTTAATATCCTCGATTACATCATATATAATATTGTATCTACGAATTTCAACCCCTTCTCTTTCAGCTATTAATTGAGCTTCTTTTGTTGGTTTTGTATTAAAACCTATTATTATAGCCTTTGATGTTATTGCTAAATTTATATCTGATTCAGTTATGGCACCTACAGAGAAATGTATAACATTGACATTGATCTTTTGAACAGATAATTTTTCACATGAAGCCTTAAGAGCCTCTGCCATGCCCTGAACATCTGCTTTAATAATTATATTAAGTTGTCCTACTTCACCTTTATTTATCTTAGAAAGAATGTTTGCAAGATTAATATTACTTTCCTTTTGCTTTTCAAGTATTTCAATCTCTCTTCTTTTTCTTGCAATTTCTTTTGCTGTTTTTTCGGAATCAACAACACTAAAAATAGAACCGGCATCTGGTAGCTGCTCGAAGCCAATAACTTCGACTGGAGTTGAAGGATAAGCAATTGTTAGTTTCTTTCCATTTTCATCGGTCATAGATCTTACTTTACCTTCATAATTCCCAGCGATAAAGACATCCCTCTCTTTTAATACTCCATTTTTAACAAGGACAGTAGCAATAATACCTCTTCCTTTATCCAATCTTGATTCAAGTATAACTCCTTCTGCCCATTTTTTAGGATTATAATCGGCTTTTAAGTCCAATAACTCGGCGATAAGTAATATTGAATCTAACAGTTCATCTATACCAGTTCCTTTTAATGCAGATATTTGGACATATATTGTTTCTCCACCCCACTCTTGAGGAAGTAAGTCTAAATTTGAAAGATCAGTTTTAATTTTTTCTATTTTTGCACCAGGTTTATCGCACTTATTTATAGCAACTATTATAGGAACTTTTGCTGCTTTTGCATGATTTAATGCTTCAATAGTCTGAGGCATAACTCCATCATCTGCTGCTACTATTAAAATGGCAATATCTGTTACACTGGCTCCTCTTGCACGCATAGAAGTAAAAGCTTCATGTCCAGGAGTATCAATAAAGACGATTTCTTCACCTTTAACTTTTACCTTATATGCTCCTATTCTCTGTGTTATCCCTCCAACCTCACCATCCGCGACATTTGTTTTTCTAATTTTATCAAGCAATGTTGTTTTACCATGATCAACATGTCCAAGTACCGTAACTATTGGAGGTCTTTTCTTTAACATTGGTTCAATATCTGCTTGGATAGGTATCTTTATTGAATCCATTATCGAGGTTCTTTTAACCTTACAATTAAAATAGGACAACAAAATTTCAGCAGTGTCTGCGTCAAGGACCTGATTTATGGTCACTGTATTACCAATTTCAAAAAGCTTTTGGATTAAAACATTAGCTTTAATATTCATCTTTTTAGCAAGGTCTGAAACTGTAATCGATTCAGGGATTTCAATTTCTTCAGGTATGGCGAATTCAGTTTCTTTTTTCTTTCTAATTGTATGTGTTAACTTATTATGAAGTTCATCTTTTTCTAATGTTTCATACTCAATTTCGCCAGTTTTTTTCTTTTTATTCTGATAATTTGAAACTTCTGGCTTAATCTGCATAACTGGTGTGGTTTTAAATGTTTTGTTATAATTAAATTGCCTTTGCTGACCGTATGGTCCAGTCTTTTTAGTTGTAGTATCTTCTTTTGTAACAGGTTTTTTTATATATATCCTTTTTTTATGATGCTCTGTTTCAGTTTTAGAGGCAGTTGAAGATGGTGTATAAGTATATTTTTTATTGTAAGAAAAAGAAGTAGTTGTTTTTTCAGGTTCACTACTTGTAGTTATCTCTTTTGTTGGTATTTGTTTTTCAGTTTGTTTTAATATTTTTTCCTTTGTTTCTAAAGTGACTTCTTCGGTTTTTATCTCTTCGCTTTTTTCTTTATGAGGATGTTTTTTTACTTTTTCTTCAACTAAAGTAACTTCCTCTGTCTTTTCTTCTTCTATCTTTTCCTTTTCTTTTTTAATTTTAGGTCTTTCAGCTTTTACTTCGACTTTTTCAAATTTTACTTCTTCTTTCGCTTCAATATTTTTGCTAAGTACGACTTCGCTATCTGGAACTAAAGTCTCTTTCTTTACGGGAGTCTCAACTAATTCTTCTTCATTTTCAAAAGAAGCAGTTTGTTCTTCAGTTTTTAGGGATGTTTTCTTGATGATTTTCCTTTTAATAACTAATTTTTTCTGAGGTTTTTTATAAACTTCAATCTCTTTATCTATCTTTTCTTGAATCTCAGTAGATAGCAATTCTTCCGGATTTACATTTAATTTTTCAATAATTGATTTAATCTGAATATCTGTCAATTCTTTTTCTCTTAAATAAGTATTAATCTTAATTTTCTTCATACAAAATTATTGACTCCCATTTACAAACTAACATATAATTTTCAAAAGGCAATTTATATTAATCTTCATCGGCAAATTTAATTCCACAATATGGACATTCAGTTGCATCTGGATCAATATTTTTACCACAATTTGGACAAACTGTAAAAGATTCTTCTTCCTCATATTCTTCATCTGATTCTTCTTCAATTTCAACATTCTGTTCGATAAAATGTCTAATTTTGAAAAGTTCATCTGTAGTCAAAGATGAAATTGTTCTAAGTCTATCATTTTCATACCAATCAATTAATGAAGAAACGACATCTATTCCAGCTTCTTGAAGTTTTTGGATTAAATCTCTTCCTAAATGATCGACTAATACAGAGATGGAATCTTCCTCTCCAATTTCTTCAAGCTCATTTTCTTCCTCTTCGATTTCATATATAGATTTAGAAAGCATCTGTTCTGCTTCTTTACTTATCATTTTATAGATTTCTGAATTTATGAATTCTTCTCTTGTTTCTACTACAATTTTCCATCCGGTTAATCTGCTTGCAAGTTTAACATTTATACCATTTTTACCAACAATCTTATCTTTTTCATCCTTTCTTTCAACGACAAATATACATCTTTTTTTGCCCTCAGATTCTTGGATTTTTATAATCTTTCCCTGACCGAACTTTGCAACATTTAATGCATTTTTAATAAATTGCTCTTCATCTGTAGAATATTCGAGTACTTCAATAACCTCGTCAGATATCTCTGCTCTTATTGAAGAAATTTTACTAGAATTCTTCCCTAAAATAGTTCCAATAGGGTCTTTAGATGAGCTCTTTGTCCATACAGCGACTTTAGTCTTAAAGCCTGGTTCTCTAACAATTTTCTTAATCTCTATCTCTCCCCTTGCTACCTCATCGACCTGATCTTCGATAAGTTTATAAACAAATTTTGGGTCTGCTCTTGAAAGAATTACGGTAGGAGAAGCTTTCTTATTCTTCTGCTTATTTGGTTGTGAATCCTCGACTTCTGCAACTTTAAAGGAATTTGCTTCAACTTTTTTAATAAGGAATTTTTTTGATTCATTAGGTTTTATATTCTCGATTGGTGATTGCTCTTCCTGTGGTAATATTGCTTCTATCTTATTATCATCGAGATATACATATAATATGCCTTTGCTTGCTCTATGAACTTTCCCAAGAACAATAGTTCCTTCAAGTTTTTTGTATTCTTCATACAGTTTGTTTCCAACATAGTTTTGAATTTCTTGGATAAATGTATCAATTGCTGTTCTAACAACAGTAGAAGGAAAACTTTCATAATCTACTGGGACTAGGATGGATTGACCAATCTCTATATTTTCATCATACTTTTTAGCTTCTTTTAGTGATATCTCTTTCAAAAGAAGTTCTGGTTTTTTAACCACTTCTTTTTTAATAAAAATTTCAAGCCTATTCTTATCTGATTTAGCAATTTCAAGGTCTACATCTGCTGTTTTATCCTTTTTCTTGTTTTCCTTAGAGCTTCCTTCTGTTTTATATAGATAATTTCTATATGCAACAATCAAAGATTTCTTAAAACAATCTAAGACCGCTTCATTAGAAATATTTTTATCTTTTGCAATAGTCTCTATTTCATTATAAAATGAATCTGCTGAACTTGATGTTTTTCTTCTTGTCATATTTCCTCCGGAAAAAATGTTGTTTTGACTTTAATTATCCTATCTAATGGTATAGATATGATATTCTGATCGTTATTATTGCCAAGTATGTTATTTTGTAAATTTTTAGTAGTATTGTCAATATCACCAATCTTTTTCAATTTCTTCTTATTCTTTTTATTTTTTTCAAATTTTTTAATGCTGATAGATTTATCAACAAAAGTAAGTATTCCTTCTTCTTCTATTGTTTTTTCTTTGTCTTCCATAATGTCTGTGTAAAAAATTTTAACAGGAGTTTGTAAAAAAAGTTCTAAGATATTAAAGGAATCTTTTCTAATTTCAAATCCTATTCCAGGACTTTGAACCTGCAAGTTATAATCTTCTGGAATATATCCTGATAAAATAGAAGAAACAAATTTACAATCATTTAAAGTAATTCCTCCTTTTCTCATAATTGTTACTAAAATTGTCTTTCTTGATCCAATATTTAATGAAATCAAATGAATATCATTTATTGGAAAAATTTCTGAAAACTTTTGTTTTAATTCTTCAAAAACACTTTTGTAATTATTATTTCCCAAGCTCTTTTCCTTTATTAATCCATCATTAATCGATCAAAAAAGATTTTTTATTTTTATAAAAATTAAAAAAAAATAAAAATAGCTAAAAATAAATATGGTAAGATCAAAAATAACAAATAGGAACTATATAAAAATTTAAAAAAATAAAAAAAGAGACGATAAAATCGCCTCTAAAAGCATTAATAGTACATATTTTTGTATTGTCAATATATTTTTCTTTTATTTTTTAATAAATATAATATTTTTTTTTTACTTTTTTATGACAGATACAATTTTTCATAGGAATTAAGAATGACTTTACTAGATTTTCCTATTTACAAACTTATTATAGTATTTTTAACAATATTTTTTGCAGGTCTTGTAGACTCTATTGCTGGAGGCGGTGGCATCTTATCTATTCCAGCTTATCTTTTTTTAGGCCTTCCAGGGCATATGGTTTTAGGAACAAATAAATTTTCCTCATCCTTTGGAACCTTATTTGCAACTCTAAGATTTGCAATATCCAAAAAGATAAACTGGATTATCGGTATAATATCAGTAGTTTTTGCATTATTAGGTTCAACAATAGGTTCAAGATTGGTTCTTTTAATACCAGTAAATTTTATCAAAATTTTACTTATAATTTTAATACCAATTATAACCATTATTACATTGTTACCAAAAAAACAAAACAACAAATCACCTAAGCAAGAAGTAAATTTTTTGAAAACAAATGAAGGCTTGATTTCTCACAATGAATATTCAAATAAAAAATTTACAATTTATTTGATAACTGCTATCTCTAGTTTGATTATAGGGATGTATGACGGTTTTTTTGGACCGGGGACTGGAACTTTTTTTATTTTAGTATATACAGCCTTATTGCATTTTGATATGACTACATCATCGGCAAATGCAAAGGTGGTCAATTTATCTTCAAATGTTGCAGCATTGATAACATTTTTAATATATAAAAAAGTCTTTATTCTACTTGGTATTATTTGTGCCATTTTTTCAATTTTAGGCAATCTCTTAGGTTCTTCTCTTGCAATAAAAAAAGGAAGCAAAGTGATAAGACCTTTTTTCATCTTAGCACTGTTGCTTCTCTTTTCAAAAGTCGTCTATGACCTTTTTTTCATAAGATAGCTTTTTTTAAATTATCTAGTTAATCTTTCAAGTCTTCCCCTATCAAATCCAATTATTATTTCACCGTTGAAATCTATGACTGGAACTCCATTTTGACCTGATTTCCTAATCATTTCCATGGCAGCTTGCTGATTTCTTGATACATCGATATCCTCAAAAGGGACATTTTTACTTCTAAGAAAATCTTTTGCCATTGAACAGTATGGACATGAAGGTGTTGAATATACAATAACCATAAAAACTCCTAAAATTTTATTATTATTTTTTAATATAATAATTAGAACCCTAACAGTCAATAGGTAAAAGATTTTTTTTGAAACTAATTCAGAAATTTGAATAGATTCTATTGAATAGCTGAAACAAATAACTGAAAATGCTATAAACAAATTAATGTCATGAAAATTTAATACTATAAAAAATTTAATGTCAAAAAATATTAATGCCAATAAAAAAATAATGCTATAAAAAAATTATGCTATAAAAAATTTAATGTCAAAAAAAAATAATGCTATAAAAAAAATAATGCTATAAAAAAATTATGCTATAAAAAATTTAATGTCAAAAAAAAATAATGCTATAAAAAAAATAATGCTATAAAAAAATTAAATAGAAATAATATTTAACCACTTATACTCCAGATAGATTCACCATTTAAGATTTTTGAGAAAGTCTGTGAAAAATGTCTTCCATCTATTGGTTTACCTATAAAGCCATCAAAACCAGCTTCTTTCGCTTTTTCTATATCTTGGTTCATAACAGAAGCTGTTAAAGCGATGACTATTGAATTTTTTGTTTTGTCATTTGATTTTAACTCTTTTAATATCTCATAGCCATCTTTTTTAGGAAGATGAATATCTAAAAAGATTAGATCAATATTTTTATCTATATTTAACAGTAAATCTATTGGATCCTTATCGCAGCTTAAAATATGATCTTTATCTACCCCTTCAAAACATAATAGTTTTTTCATAAGGAAAAGGTTATTCGGTTCGTCTTCAACTATAAGTATTAATATAGAATCCTTGTTTAGTTTTTGATTCATTTTAATTTTCCATTGTTATTTTTTTGTGAAATAAAATTACTTTATTTTTTCAATCACTTTTATTTATCTTGCTTCTTTTTTGCAAAATTTTAAAAAATTTCTCTTTAGAAAATTGGTCTTTTCTTATATATTCTATTTTTCTTTGTTTAACATATTCTTTTTCCTTATTTGTAAGATCTCTATTGCTTACTATGATGATATTTGGTAAAGTTGAAAGATTAGTTTCAAGTTTTCTTAAAAGTTCAAAACCATCACTATCTGGGAGCATTAAATCAAGGATAACAATCTCTTTTCCACTCATCGTGGATATCTTTTCCATTCCTTCCTTTGATGTTTTAGCAGTAGTAATATTGTACATTTTTTCTGTAATAAATGAAGTGAGTATATCAATATTGTTTTTATCATCATCTATTATTAAAATTGTTCCCTCATCTTTATTTATATTTAAATTGTTAAAAATTTCTTGAAGTTGATACCTTTCTGTAGGCTTAGTAAGATAACCATTAGCCTTAAGTTCTTTTGCGTAAGATATTTCATTCAATATTGAGCAAACTATAACAGGTATGTTCATATACTTTTCATCTGATTTGATCTTTTTCAATATTGTCCATCCATCTATCTTAGGCATAATAAGATCCAAAAAGATGAGATCGGGTTTATATTTATCTATTAGAACAAAAACTTCATCGGCTTTTATAGTACTTATAATCTTCCATTTTTTATTTAATTCTTTATCTATATATCTTATGAAATCTTCTTCATCGTCAATGATAATAATATCTTTACTTATTTCATCTTTTATATCTGGATTAATTATTTTAGTATCTTTCAAGTTTATTTGTGTGGTTGATGTTTTAAATTCAAGATTTTTTCTGTAAGGTATGGTAAAATAAAATATAGAACCTTTTCCAAACTCAGATTCTACCCAAATTCTTCCTCCATGCATCTCGATAAATTTCTTGGCTATAGGAAGCCCTAATCCAGTTCCTTTAATTTCTCTATCTGTCCCACCATTTATTTGAACAAATTCCATAAAGGCTTTTTCAATATCTTCTTTTTTTATACCAATGCCTGTATCTTCAACTGAAAACAAAAAGTTCTCATCATTATTAAGTTTAATACTGAATTTGATATAACCTTCTTTTGTAAATTTGACTGAATTTGATATCAAGTTAAACAAAATCTGCCTCAACCTTGTTTTGTCTGCATATATATCAGGTAAATCTTGCTGTATATCTGTTATTAATGAAATTGGTTTATGATCTATTAATGCTTGAGCGTTACTTAATATTGAACCAACAATTTCATTTAAATTAAAATATTCTTGATATAACTCCATTCTTCCCGATTCTATTTTAGCTAAATCAAGTATATCATTTATTAAAGATAGAAGATATCTTCCAGATTCTTCGATCCTTTTAAGCATATCAAATTCATCTGGATAATCTTTCTCTGGTAAAGTTTTTTGAATCAAAAAGGAAAAGTTTATTATTGAATTTAATGGAGTTCTAAGCTCATGACTCATATTAGATAGAAACTGGGTTTTCATAAGATTTGCATATTCTGCTTCCTTTTTAGCTTGGTTTAATTTTTCATACAATTTTGCATTATGTAAAGCAACACTAATCGAAGAGGCAATATTTTCTGCAAATTCTTGATCATGAAGATTAAATTTATCCTCATTTTCTCCTCTCCAAATAACTAAAACACCTTGTACTTCATCTTCTGAAAAAAGAGGAATGGACATTATTTTTTCATTTTCGGAACCTTCTTCTGTTCCTTCAATCTGTACTGCATAAGGATTATTATTTAAATCATTTTCAATAATAATTTTTCTTTCTGCAATACTTTTACCGACTAACCCAACTGAAGGGACAATCTTATCTTTCAATATTATCTCAGAATCTTTCCCTATAGCAGCAACACCATAAAAATTGCCATCATCTTTTTTTAAATATATCGCAGCTGTTGTATGTGAAATAATGGGGAAAACAATCTCTATTATTTGCTGAACAATTTTACTTAAATCAAGAAATGAGGTTATTTCTCTGCTTATTTCTGCAACAATTTTTGATTCTATTTCCCTCTTTTTTGTTTCATTAAATAAATAAGCCTTTTCAACAGCAACACTTATAGAATTCGCTAAAAGTTCAAGTAATTTTATATCTTCTTCGGTAAAATAATAAGGTATATCATACTGCTGAATAGAAATTATCCCTATGACTTCATCTTTAGATATTAATGGAACTCCAACCCAAGATTTAGGTGATTTACTTTTTATTATTTTTCCACCCAGCTTTTCTAATTCTTCTTTCGTTATATCATTATAGATTTTTGTCTTTTTTTCTTTTATTACGATGGATGTTAACCCCTCTCCAAGTTTCATAGGGGCAACTATTTCATTTTTCCCATAGATAGAAAAATAGGGCGTAAATATCTTTTCTTTTTCTTTATCTAGATAACCTATATATACGACATCACATTTGAATAATTTCAAAGCTGATTCTCCAAGTAAGACACAAAGGTTATCAATTTCTATAGATTGATTCATTGCATCGAATACTGTTTTGATAGATTCAAGTTCATTTATTCTTTTTTTCTGCTCATCTTTTAGTATTTGATTTTGAAAAGCAATAGCAATATATGAAGCAAAAGATATCGCTAAAAAAATATGCGAGGACTGATATAAATCTATCTCTTTTGATTCAAAAAATATGACACCTATAACTTTGTCAGCAATAATTATAGGGATTCCTAATTTTGAATGTATATCTGAAGCAAAGGGAAGGTCTTTTTCATAAATATCTATATATTCAGTTTCCTTTTGAATATCAGGGATACAAAAAGGATTTTTAGTTTTTAATATCTTTTTTATAAAAGGCGAATCCTCAATATTAAATACTGGGTTAATTTTATATGAACTATCAATAGTGTTAATATAAGCTTTTAAAATAGCTTGATTTCTTTCTATCGAAAAAATTAATGCCCAATGAAATGATAACATTTGATGAACTTTTTCAATTATCGAATAAAAGAGTTGTTCCGATGAAGTATCAGAAGTTATTAAATCAACTATATCCAAAAAAGTATGGGTAATCCTGTCAAAGCCAGAATAATTAATACCTTTTTCTTCTTTTTTCATGATATGTTCACTTTAATTATAAAATAATAATCATCTTAATACAAATTATTTATAAAAGTTTCGATTAATTGATTTGAAGCAATTTTATATAAAATTTACTATCAATTACATTTTCTTTGACATTCTAAAGAAGCTAGATAATTTATTTTCGATGGAAAAACTAACAAGAGAAGAGATTAAATCGCTATTATTATTATCTATCTCTTCATTATTCGATGGAATTACTCAAGGGATTCTTGTTCTTCAGGAATCTATCGCTAAAAAAGCACTTTTTGCTTCAAATTTTGATATCTCTTTAATTGGTGTAATAGCCAATGGAACTATGCTTTTTTCTTTTTTTATTTCCTACTTTTTTTCAAATAAAAATAAGAAAACATTAATAATAGCTGGATACCTCTTTTGCAGGGCTATCTTTATTTTTTCTTTTCTGATTTCAAATAGCAGGATTTTTTTATTATTTCTTTTCTTCTTTCATGTGCTTTTTTCAGTACAGGTTCCAGTATTTAACTCATTTTTGCAGAGTAAATTCAAAAATAATCGTGGTTATGTTTTTGGTATTACAAGGATGATTTTAATATTTTTTATAATGATTACTTCGTATTTTGCAGGTAAATTTCTAGAGATATTCCCATCGAAGTATAAACTACTTTTATCATTAGTTGCTGTACCTTCTTTCTTTACCTATTCAATTTATTTCTATCTAGAATCTGGCAATATTTATCCAAAAAGGAATCTAAAAGAAGAAAGTACTATCAAAACTGATATAACAAAGATTACTAAAAACAAGGATTTTGTATTTTTTGAAATTGCCTTTATGATATATGGTTTTGCTTTTATGATAATGGTTCCAGCTGTTCCCATCTATTTACTTCAAAAGTTGAAATTTTCTTATTCTGAGATGTCTTTTGTTCAAGGAATACTTGCCCAGATTGTTATCTTCCTTTTAACTCCATTTATTGGAAGACTATATGATAAGATAAATGTTTGGAAAGTTGGAACTTTTTCATTTTTAACTTTAGTACTATACCCATTTTTCTTCTTTTTATCTTATCTTTTTAACACTAAACTATTTGTTTACCCTGCTTTTTTAACTTATTCTTTAGGTCTTGCAGGAATAAATGTTTTATGGAATGTTGGTTCAATAACATTTTCAAAAAAAGATAGCAACTCATTTTTATATCAAGGATTTCATGTATCTCTAACAGGGATAAGGGGTATTTTAGGTCCAATATTAGGCTATATTATACTATCGACAATGGGTTTGATCTGGAATTTTATTTTTTCAATAACACTTTTTGCAATTGCTTCACTGGTAAATTTCCTATATTCAAAAAAGGCATTAATAACTAACAATTAAAATATTATAAAATGAGAAAATTCTGATCTTATGCTTAATCTAAATCAAGAAGTAATAATTAACAATTAGAATATTTTAAAATAAAAACATTCGGGTCTTTTGCATAAGCGAAATCAAGAAGCAATAATTGACAATTAAAATATTTTAAAACAAAATTTGAAATAAAATCAATAATTAAAGCATCATTGAGTTAAAATATCAAGAATTTCTTCCGCAGTTTTAGCCTCAAGTATCTCTTTTCTTATCTGCTCAGTCATTGTTCTAGCTATCTGAGAAAGTAGTTCAAGTCTATTACTCCCTGATATTGGACTTAAAATCAAGAAGAAAAATTTCGAAGGTTTACCATCTAAAGACTTAAAATCTATCCCTTCTCTATGTATCCCAAAGCTACAGATTATTCTATCTATTCCTTCAATCTTTGCATGTGGGATAGCGATGCCATCAGTAAGTCCAGTACTCATTTCAGATTCTCTTTTCATAAGTTCATTAAAAGCATCTGCAAAATCTATTGAAGGATAATCTTCAATAATTACTCCTAAAAGTTCCTGAATTATATCTTCTTTACTTTTACCTTTTAAGTCCATTATAATATGCTCTGCTTTAATATATTGAGGATCAATTTTCAAAATATTTTCTTCTTTTCTTGCAAGAAGTTTTTTTATAACATTATTTTGGTCTAAAGGAACCTTTAATCCTCTCAACATTTTTTCAACATTTGCAAAAACATCAATTAAACTAGCTAAAATAATTCCTTCATCCTCTTTTTTATATGAAAAAGAAATATCTTTATTCTCTCTACTTACAGTAATTATATATCTATTTTTTCTCATCTGATAAATTTCTTCTTCTGGATTTAAAATGCTTACAAAATATTTTTCTTCTTCAAAAAATTTAAGAATATTTTGCATCATTAATAATGAAAGCTCATTTGAAGCAAAATTTAAATTGAATTTTGTAACTTCAGAAACTTCGACTTTTTTCTTTGTGCCAGCACCAGGAATATTGAAAGAAGAGATAAGAAGAGAAGGTGCTGATAATGTTGTTAGCAAAGTCATCATAACAGAAACCCCAAATAGTCTCTGATCAATGAAACCGCCAGAAATACCGATACCAGCGATAATTAATGCAACTTCACCTCTTGGAACCATTCCAGTACCTACTCTTATTGCTCCTTTGGTATTAAATCCAAAGGCAAATGCTGGTAAACCACATCCCACAATTTTTGCTAAAATTGCAGCTATAGTATATATTATGCCAAAGGTAATTATCGGTATTGAAGCAAATGTTCTAATATTTACAAGCATACCCATCACACAAAAAAAGATTGGGATAAAAAACTCGTATAAAGGATGCAGTACTTCATGGATTACATTTTTAATGTCAGTATTTGATAGAGAAAGCCCAGTGACATAAGCTCCAATAATCATAGCAAGACCAGCTTCTTCAAATAGACCTGCAACTATTAATGATAGACCGAATGCAAGGACAGATATAGAGGTTTTAGTCTTAAATAGTTTTAATAAAAAGCTTATTCTATGAGCAGATAAAATACCTATTAGTGTCGCTATCAGCCATATTCCTATTGCTTTGATAGCTACGATACCAATATTATTAAACCCACCTGCAATTTTCCCAGTAGTAGAACCTACAATACCAAGGACTATCGCGAGAGCGATGATACCACCTACATCATCTATTACAGCACCAGCTAGGATTGTTACTCCTTCTGGTGTCTCCATTTTCTTCTTTTCAGATAATATTCTTGCGGTAATGCCAACAGAGGTTGCTGCTGACATTACTCCTAAAAATAAAGACTGAGGAGAAAATAGTGAATAGAAATTTTTTAATAAAATTTTAGAAAATAGATAAGAAATTCCCATTCCAAATGCAAAAGAAGCTATTATTCCACCTAAGCCCACAAAGGAACCTACAACTGAGTATTTTAAAAATAATCCTAAATCTGTCTCTATTCCTGCCATGAACAGAAGTAAAATCGATGCTATTGTCGCAATACCATATAATTCTGTCGTCACTGGGAAATCTCCTTCTAAAGGAAATAGTCCATTTGGAAAACCAGGCATAGCAAGAGAACCTAAAAGATATGGTCCTATGATTATTCCAATAACAAGTTCTCCTAGAAGTCCTGGTAATTTAAAGTATTCAAATAGCTTTCCTCCAAGCTTAGCAAAGAATAAAATTAAACCTATTTGGATAACAAGCATCATCATATGGTGAGTCATGAAACATCTCCTTTAATTTACCTATCTATATATGAATTATACTCTTAAAAACCTTCTATTTTGTTAATATAATTTTATTAATATTTTTTTGTTTTTTTATTTATTTTCTTTATTTTAATTGCCTATTCCAATTTAACTTTTTTTAATTAGTCTTTTTAATTGAATTATTTCTTAAATTTTTGATAGATTCTTTTGATTCTAATGAAAATTTTTCTATTGCATAACTAAATGCTATTGGGTAAATATCTTCAATATTATTTTTTAAAAAATCTAATTCTAAATCGTAATGCCTTTTACCAATTTCTCTAAGCATCCATCCAACTGACTTTTGAACGATCTGATGTTTTTCTTCTAATAAAAGTTTTGCAACTTTCAATGTAAGATTAAATTCATTTTTTTTTATAAAATAAAAGGTTGACATCATCGCTATTCTTTTATGCCAGATATTAGATGAAATTATTAAAGGTAAAAGGATCTGTTTTTGATTTTCTTCATCTAAAGAATATAGATAAGTACCTAATATATCGGGAGCTGTACCATCTATAAGATCCCAATTGTTTATATACTCTATATTTTGAAGATAAAAATCTGCTTTAACTGAAGGTTCAAGATTTAATTTAATCAGAATCATTAAAGCGACATTTCTATATTCATGGATACCACTTGATAAAAGTTCTGAAACTATATTTAAATCGCAAGCTTTATAGTACTTTGTCGCGATTTTTCTAAGTGTAGGGACACTGATACCTAAAAAGGTATCATTTTCCCCATAACCCCCAGGAAAAGCTTGAAAATACTTAGAAAGAATTTTGGCTTTTTCTAAATCTGAAAAAGAATTAATCTGACTTTTTATTTCTTTAATTAAACTCATAAAAAAGAAACTAAAATCAGTAAAAAAAATTGCAATAAAAATGTATTTAAAATTTATTCACTAATTTTTACCATAAGCTTTCCTTCTTCTTCAAGGACTTTTTTAACTTTTGACCAAATTCCTTCCTTCTTATATACTTCTCGTATATAACTTGCAGGTGGAAATGTTATAGCATCTCCCAAGCAAAGGGTTGCACATGTTGTACAACCAGGCACACAGGCATATGGTCTTGCAACAACAGCACCATTTTTAGTCCAATCATAAACATTTTTCCCACAATTCATACACATTCCACACTTAACACATTTTGAAGGATCGATTGTTGGATACCATCCCAATTTTTCTCTTGGAAATCCTGCTAACCATGGCATATTTTAATCCTTTATAAAAATTTTTTAAATAAATAAATTAAATTATATAATCTTACTTCNTTAATTTCATTATATAATGTTTTATATGCTCTTTNTCCCATATATGTCCTTCGCATAAGATATGATTGTCAATAATAAGAGCAGGGGTAATGATCAATCCAATTTCTTCAAGTTTCATAATCTCTTTTATATCTTCAATTACCTCAAGCTGACACTCACAGTCAAGTTCTTTAATAGCCTCAAGTGTATTTTTTAAGAGATGTTGTTGAAAAATATCTTCTTCGCCAACAACTAAAATTTTCATAAAAAGCTCCTATTATATATTAATATTTTATTCAATTAAAAACCCCTTCTCGCTTGCAGCATTTAAGATATTTCAACCTCTTTTATTATAAAATGCTATCCTATCATTCCAAAAATCAATCCAGCAATAGTTGACATTATAACAACAAGACCAACATAGGTAAGAGTTTTTTCCCAACCAAGCTCTGATGAAATAACAAGAATAGAAGGTAACGAAAGGGATGGCCCTGCAAGAAGGAGAGCTAAAGCTGGACCTTGACCCATTCCTGTACCAAGCAAACCTTGTAAAATAGGTATTTCTGTAAGTGTTGCAAAATACATTAAAGCACCAGAAATTGATGCAAAGAAATTTGAAAATAATGAATTTCCACCAACAAGAGAAGCTATCCACTTTGAAGGAATAAGAGCAGTATGACCTGGTCTACCTAGCAAAAAACCAGCTAAAAGAACACCAAAAAAAAAGAAGAGGTACTATTTGTAATGCAAAATCTCTTGTTGCAACGACCCAATTGGATAATTCATCTTTCTTAAACCAAAAAATCAATATTAGAGCTAGAACTATACCTAAGGCTGCTGAAATATAATACTTGATTCTATATATAAAATCCCAAAAAGCGATATTTCCTTTTGAAGGAGCCCAGTTTAATATAATAAGAATAAGAATCATTACAGCCATATAAAAGGCTTGCTGCCATAATTTTCTTTTATTTTCATCTTCTATTGCTGAAAAAATGCTTTCATTAGTAAGCCTTTTTTCATCTTCTTTTTTGTATATTAAATGCATTAAAAAACCAATTATAAATGCGAATAGAATAGCTCCAATAACTCTAGCAGTACCAAGTTTTACACCAAGCACCTTAAAAGATAGGACTATAGCAAGAACATTTATCGCAGGTCCTGAATAGAGAAACGAAATTGCAGGTCCTAGTCCTGCTCCTTTTTTATATATACCTTTAAATAAAGGAAGAATGGTGCATGAACATACAGCAAGTATTGCACCAGAAACTGAAGCAACAGTATAGCTAACAATTTTTTTTGCTTTCGGACCAAGGTATTTAATTACTGATTGTTGATTAATAAAGACAGTTATTGCCACTGCAATAAAAAAAGCTGGAATTAAACAAAAAAGAACATGGGCTTTTGCGTAATCTAAAAGCATTTCAAAAGACTCAATAATTGCTTGGTGAATCAGCGGACTTGAAAAAGGTATAACATATAGTATTAAAAAAGCTATTGTATAGTATATGAGTTTTCTGTTGGGAGATATTTCTTTAGCGCTCATTTTTTTAACTCCTTTTCGATAATCTCTTTAATCTGATTCTTTGATAAAACCTTTCCGCTACTTTTAACTTCTCCATCAATGGCTAATGCTGGTGTCATCATAACTCCCATTTCAATGATTTTGTTAATGTCTGTTATTTTTTCAATCTCAAATTCGACACCTAACTCTTGGGCAGCCATTTTTGCATTTTCCTCAAGTTTTTTACAATTAATACATCCACTTCCTAAAATCTGAATTTTCATGTTTCCTTCTCCTTTTTTTTTATTTTTTTATTTAATACATTGAAAACAAATAAAAAATAGAACTTCTTAGAAAACTATTCATTTATAATTTTCCTAATTGAATCAAAAGCCTCATCTGTAGACATATTTCTAATATCTACTCCTTTGTGGTTTTCTGGATCAAAACCTGCTTCTTTCATTGCATCTTTATACATTTTCTTTTGCATTGCAGGATCACATCCAGCAACATAAATTTTTTCAATATCCTTATTTGCCAATAATGATTTCAAATATTGATCTCCATCATCTGCACAAAGTTGAGGATGTAATGATACAAAATTTACAAGCTTATCTCTTCGAACTTTATTTAAAACTTCAAATACATCCATCTTGTGAAAAGACGGACAAGTTCCTTGACAAACACAAAGAATAAGACCTTTTTTCATATCTCCTCCTAATTTTTTAAAAATTCTTGTTTTAAATTCTTCATTTCTAAGTATTTTCCCTTTTTAGCTAATTATGTAGCTAATTATATAGTTAATTATAGAGATTCTAATTTTCTCCAAAATATTGAATAGCTTCAAATGAACAAGCACCTTTTTGGCATCCTCTACAAAATTCTACACAATTATCAGGATTAGCTACATAAGGTTTACCATCTTTTACTTCATATACATTATGTGTACAAAAAGATACACAAGCTAAACATCCAGTGCATAGATCAAGATCTATGATTGGGTACCAATTTTTAGACATAAAATCCTCCTTCTTTTTCTATATTAATCATTCCTCTTTTTTAATGTCACATTGACATTGAATTTGAGATCTATTATTTACTACTTTATCGATCTTTGCTTTATCTATCATATTTGAAGCACTTGCGATATCATAAACAAGGGAATTTAATTTTAAGATAAGTTCATTTTGCGATTTAATTGGCAAATATAAGATATACTTCCCATATCTTTGGCTTTCGATAAGATCAACACTTTCAAGTTCTTTCAGGTTTTTCGAAATTGTATAAGGAGGCAATTCTAAGATACTACTTAATTCACAGACATAAAGTCCTTCAGGTCTATAAAGTAAATATGAGTATATATTTAACCTATTTACATCTGATAAAATTGAAAATATCTTTGAAAATTGCTTTTCCATAAGTGTTTTCTTACTTCCTTAAACTTATTTTTCTTATTTTTTTTTATTTTTTATTTGCAGATATGCGCATATCTGCAAATAAAAAATAAATAAATAAATTTATTTAGTCAAGTAAAAAATTAAAATTTTAGAAAATTAATGATAAAACTATATTCTTGATTAAATTAGAAAACTTATTCAAGAATGTTTTGATACTTAGATATTAATAACATTTTGATTTTTAAATTTAAGAATATTTGAAACTTAGATATTAAGAATATTATGTATGATATTAGATGAAAATTAATTTGAGAGTCAATTTTGAGATATTTCAAAAAAAATTATTAAAAAAGCAAAAGATTGATCTATTGGGGCGTCTTTTTTGATAGGTATTTTTTTTATTTGTTCTGGGTAACCGTAATCTTCATTATATTTTACTGTAATTATAAATAAGGAATTTTCATTATTCTTGTATGATTGACTTGCAATTGCAAAAAGGGAATCAATTGTGAATGAAAAGAATGGAGTTTTTAAGTTAAGATTATTCCCTTCGTAAATTGAACCAGTATTTGATATAATTTTAATAACTTTTCCATCTTTTACAAAAATTTCCCATCGTCCTTTAGTTGGGGCTTGAGCTATGTAATTAAAGATAAAATGATAGGATTTTATATTTTGCTTTTTCCATAGATCATAAAAAAATTGGAAATTATTGTACGATTCAAAATTTTCGCTATATTTTTTATCTTCCTCTGTAAATTGCTGGATTTTTAATTCATTATTATTACATCGATATAAAGAGAAAAAGGAAAAGAGACAAAGCATAAATAAAAAAATAAGATAAATTTGTTTAATCTTTTTCTTATTTAACAATCTTTACCTCTTTTCCCATTGATTTTTTTATGAATCTAATCGGTTTTTTTAATTCTAATCAATTTCTTTTTATAATTCTAATTCTTCTTTTTGATTAAGTTTTATTACTAATTTAATTACTAATTTCTTATAGTAACAGTTATTGTGGTGCCTTCTGTAATCGCTTTAATATCCATAATTACCCCTGAAGACAAAGTTGGAGTATGCCCGTAATTTCCAGTTCCTGGGTAATAATTTGTATTTGGATTTGTTGAAGAAGATAAGATTTCATCGGCAACTGTTGTAAAAAGATTCTTGCTCTCCAAAGATTGCCGAATTATTTAATGAAAGATCCCATAATTCCCATTGATTATCTGCTTCAACAACTTCAACCCCATGATGAAGATCCTTAAAATCATTAAAATTGTATGAATTTGGAGAATTTATGCCATCATCCACAAGTTTTTGATCTATTCGTAAAACCAACAAACCAGATCCAGGAAGATATTCGCTCCAAGTTCCGGCTTGTTTGTAAAGATATTCTAAGAATAGATATTGATCCTTAGTCGAATCTTTTACAAGCTGAACTTTCAATGCATTTCTTGAAGATGATAGAGAGTTATAAACATCGAAGTTGGAGATTGTATTTCCGACATTTAAAGTTGTGAAATTTAACCACCCTAAAACAGATCTTTCCCATGCTGTTAGTGGAATTGGTCTTGAACCATCAAAATTAGGACCACCATATGCTCCGCTATCCATAAGAGAAAATAAACCTAAACCAGATGCTTCATATTGATAATCATATAGATCAGGCAAACCTAAAATATGACCAAATTCATGACAGAAAACTCCAATTGATGAGTCACCAGGTTGAATGTTATACTCTGGTTGAATTGTATAATCATCAATAGTTACTCCATCATAATGTCTTGCACCAGTTCCATCACCAAAATATTGGGCGCTTGTAAGATTCCACCTATGAGACCAAATAAAATAAGTACCCCCAAAATTTCCCATTATTTCCTCACCAGGACCTGCGTGGATAACAACAACAGCATCTGCTTTCCCATCATGATCATTATCATACTTGGAAAAATCAACACCAGCTTTTTCTGCCTGATCTATGGCTACTCCAACAAGTTCTGCTGGATGTAAGTCACTTCC
>JGI11944J13513_1000403_pt1 | contig 43954 bp, 37 predicted proteins | sample TerdegcoTASludge_FD_13513 | JGI IMG/M metagenome (IMG submission 13513) | reverse complement strand
GTGGAGATCTCAACCAGCCCATCCCGGTTCACAGGCAGATAAGTCAGCTCAAAGCCTTCTTTCTCCAGCTGGTGGCAGGTCTCCAGGATTGCCGGATGCTCGATTTGGGTGGTGATGATATGCTTTCCCGTCTTTCGATTTTTGCGGGCGATGCCCTTCAGGGCCAGGTTGTCCGACTCCGTGCCCCCGGAGGTGAAGATGACCTCCTCTGCATTTGCCCCCAGCAGGCTGGCCACCTTAGTTCTGGAGTCCTCTAAAGCCTCCCTGGCCTCCCGGCCTGATTGATGCAGGCTGGAGGCGTTGCCGAACTTCTCACTGAAATAGGGCAGCATGGCTGCCAGCACCTCGGGCGCCACGGGAGTGGTGGCGGAATGGTCCATGTAAATGCGCTTCATCCATTTTTCTTATGAGAGCTTAGGGTAAATAGATGGCGAACTTGAAATGGAGAAATTGAAAGAGAAACTATAAGTACGCAGCCGGGGGACTGCAGCATATGGACATAGCCATTCCCCTATTTTCCACTCCCCTCCTGATAGCCGCCGCCCTGATAGCCCTGGGATTTCTGATCTATCCCTTCTCTGCGAGGATTGGGGTGGTGAGTATCGGGGTGGGGACGGCGATCATGGGGACGGTGGTGCTCTTTGACCTGCCCAATGGATTCGCAATCGAGAGCTTGGTGCTGTTCGGATTCACCGTAGTGGTCGGGCTGTGGATGGTCTATGTGGGTGTGAAGAACGGCTGAGGTTGAATATTTTCTGGCTCCTCGCTGTTTTGTGTGGGCATTGTGATTCAAACTCAAAACCACAAAGGCACAAAGACACAAAGGATTCTATCATCAATATGGAGATTAATCAGCTATATTAAGAGATATATTAGTGCCTTTGTGTATTTTTGGTTCATTTTTTTGCGCTATCCCCAGGAACAACCGAAGAGCCTATTTTCTGAAGAATTCTCCAGGCGGGGGAAGGCGGAGACTCTGGGGCCACAACGGCGAGGCTCTCTCGCAGTCCGGGCCGAAGATGAGATGCCGCTGATATTTCTTGAGGGCGGGGATGGCCCTCATTCAGTGGGAAATGCTTATATGCCACTTGTACATCCTATGGAGCGCTGTGCGGGGCCATAGGGTAGCCTGGTATCCTACAGGACTGGGGGTCCTGTGACCGGCGTTCAAATCGCCGTGGCCCCATTGAGGCATTTTCAGGTGCAGGTTTCTCATGGCAGCGCATTTTCGCCATCTCTTTGCCAGGCATTGATCTATTTGAACTCTTTCATTTGCAAACTTTCATTTGCAAATCTTATTATCATTTTTCTTTTCAATTTTTTGCGGTTTTATCCACTCAGACCAGAGTTATTTGTCAAAAGATTTATAAGATATGTATTATTTAGAAAAATTTTAGCCCAATCACCCATAAATAAGTTAGCCATTTCAGATTTGCCTGCATCTAATAAGTTAAATTTTAAAATTTTTAAATTAGTATCTATAAGGACTTTGTTCAAATCAAATATTGTATTATTTAAATAAATTATTGATGCATCAGGTCTATTTTTACTCATTGCTTAACTCATTGTCCACTCGGAGGGGTTCACCGGGCAAAAGGCTTTATCCGATCAAAAGGGATCTGTTTTTCTGTGGCAAAGCCCGACTCGTTCTCTGTTATCCAAAAGATCTCCGAGCTGGAAAGCATTGTAGGCAGGCTAAGTCCGGTACAGAAGATGCTTCTGGGGACTGATGGCTCAGTGACCAGCCTTCTGGAGATTCTCACCGGCAGCCCGGTTGAGATCGAGACGCTGGCACAGGAGGTCATCCCTGCTGATCAAGCGGTGGCGAAAGAGCTGAACCTGAATCCGGGAGAGGATGTCAATTATCGGGTGGTGAAGCTGAAGAAGGCAGGGACAGGCGAGACACTCATTTATGCCGTTTCACACACCCCCTTAAAAAGGCTGGAAGAAAGCTTTCGGGACGACCTGACCAGAGCCGATATTCCAATTGGAGTCATCCTGAAAAAGCATAAGATGGAATCCAGACGAGAGATAAACAGTGCAGGATTCCTGCAGGCCGACAGGAAGCTCTGCCAAATTTTCAATATCTTCCCAAAGGAGCTCTTGCTCCAGCGCAATTATAAGATCATCCGGCATGGAGAACCGCTGATAACCATTGAGGAGACATTTCCCTACAACAGCTTTCAGAATGGCAATAGAGTGGTGATAGAGACTCCTGCCAGGATCCATTTGACTCTGACTGACCTCACTGGTACATCCGGGCGGGTTGATGGGGGAGTGGGAATCACACTGGACGAGCCAGGGATCCTGCTTGAAGCAGAGAGAGAGAACGAACTTTCCGTCGAGGGCGAGAATGCCGACCGGGCAAAAGATGCCGCCCAGGCAGTAATGAGACGCTTTGGCCTGGGAGGAGCGCGGCTGACGGTGAGAGAGGATTATAGAATGCATGTGGGCCTTGGCAGAGGAACGCAACTTGGCATTGCAGCAGGAAAAGCGCTCTGCGAGCTTTATCACAAGGAGGTCAGCGTGCGGGAGATTGCCAGGACCATCAACCGCGGCGGGACAAGCGGGATCGGGACAGCGGCCTTCGATATGGGCGGCTTTATCATCGATGGAGGGCACACCTTTGGACCGGGCAGAGAAAAAACGGATTTCAGGCCTTCTTCCGTATCATCAGGCATTCGCCCGGCAAGAGTGATAGCCCACCATGATTTTCCCCAGGACTGGAAGATATTGCTTGCCATACCCGAGGTTCCCAGAGGCGCTCATGGCCAGCAAGAGGTGGACATTTTCAAGAAGTACTGCCCGGTTCCTCCAGCCGAGGTTCATGAGCTCTGCTATCAGATACTTGTAAGGATACTGCCTTCTGTAGTGGAGGAGGACCTGGACGAGTTTGGAGCGGCGATAAACCGGGTTCAAGAGATTGGGTTCAAGAGGATCGAGGTAATGCTCCAGCATCCTCTGGTGCGAAGCTTGATAGAAGAGATGAGAACGGCAGGAGCTGCCTGTGCGGGCCTCAGCTCTTTCGGGCCGACGGTCTTTGCCATTACCGATACCCAGGAAAGGGATATTGAGTCCGCAGCCTACGATGTAATGGGACCTGAGGGCGGGGATGTCATGATCACGAGAGCTCGAAATGAGGGGGCGAGGATCAGGACTCTTTAATCCAATATCCAAAAGCCTATCGCAGCAGATAAAACTCGAACTCCAGACCCCAGTATGCTTGAGGACTCTCTTCCTTCTGGCTTAAGTGGTCTATGCCTTTGTAGGGAATCGCACCTGATCGATTCGATCTTCCCGGCCAAATATCAGTGAGGAAGGCATTTTCCCTCCCCATGGTGTATTAAAAAATGTAACTAGTAACTGGAGATGCTTGGATATATGCTATCTCTGTAATACAATGGAATCGTCGAACTCGATCTTCTTTTGTGTCTGGAATGAGCCCATATAAGACTGTTTACTTCTATTCATAAAGATCGACCACCCCCGCCTGTTCTCTATATCCCACTTTCCGTCAAATGCAAGCTCAGTGTCATAGATCATCGAATTATTGTAGCGGCCAATAGACCTGATTGTGCTGCTCTCACTTTGGTCCAGATGGCTCGTATTGAACCTCTCGCTGACAGAAGCACCAGTACCGTTTTCAAATAAGGGTAGCATCATACTCTTTTTATTCTTGAGCTGTCCTCCGGCAAAGACCAGGTCACCCTTCTGGATGAATTCGACCTTCTCTTGAATCTTGCTCATATTTCTAAGAGATTCGAAGTTGATCGATCCGGAGCCTTTCATCCAGCCGCTGGAATCAATTGAAGGATCACGAAATGCCTCCTTGATGGAGACCTCACCCGAGCCTCTCACCGTCGACGACTCCTCAAAACGAAAACCCTGGTTTGCGCCGTCCTCATGAGCCGGGCCAGGGGCAAAATAGGAGGATACATGACTATGACCACCTGCCCCCCCACTGCAGAAAAAGAATAGAGCCAGGGCTATTGCCGCTCCTGCTATGAGGATCAAAGAGGCCGAATTAACTTTCACTGACTGGATGATGTCATTATCAGATAATTAATCTTTTGATACATCTCATCCAAAAAAAGGGCAAGATGCTACTCCATTGCCAAAGGCTCCAAATATGTCTGAGTCTAATCCACCAGCTCAAAGTAGATCCGCCGGTTGGACTTTCCCTTGTTCTCCGCCTTGACCAGCTTTATCCCACCTATCTCGCCTGTCCTGCGAACATGGGTTCCTCCGCATGCTTGCCGGTCCACCCCCTCGATCTCTATCACCCTTATCTCCTCTCTATCAGGAACTTCCATGGCCAGCCGTACCAGATCGGGTATCTCCAGAGCCTCTGATCTTGGCAAGAGGCTGACCTTGACTACATGGTCCTCGGAGATGATGCGGTTGGCTTGATCTACGTATTCTGCTATTTTTGTCTTGTCAAAAGCCTCTAGGCTGAAATCCACCCTTGATCTGGCCAGATCTATCTGGTTTCCGGTTATCTTGGCACCGGTCTCATTGAATATCACTGAGCTTAGTATGTGGCAGGCGGTATGGCTGCGCATGAATCTATACCGCCGATCCCAGTCTATGATTCCCGAGACGCTATCTCCAGGGGCAAGTCCTGTCCGGTCCAGAATGTGAATGGGCCCAGAAGGCTCAACCCTTAAAACTCTGAACTCGTCCCCATCGCGAAACAGCAATCCCAAGTCCGATGGCTGCCCACCTGACTGGGGATAGAATGCGGTCTCCTTGAGGATGACTCCCTCACCCTCGGCTAAAACAACCTTCGTCTCAAAAGATTTTATGTAGCTATCCTGAATATAGATCTGTCTCATAGCCCTGATGTTACCCCCCTCTTTTATCATCTTATCCTCTTCAATGAATATGAGACACTATAGATCCTATTGGGCATCAAGGTGATGAAACACCTCATACACATTTTCATAAAAATTGGAGATCATCCTCGATTTGTTCGATTGGGGACCGTCCCAGGGCCCTTCGATTCAGGGCCGTCCCAGTGTTAACGTTGTCCTGCAGCAACACCCTTTGGAACTTTCCAGCCTAAATCCAACTTCCAGTCATCGTGTTTGAAGGATACCCTCAATTTAATTCGATAGGATATCACGCTGCCTTTTTCATCGATCTTTGCATCAAGCTCAGCGACCTCAGCAATCCTGAGGCTCCAGATGGATTCATTTGCTGAATCGATTGCAACTCTTGCGGCATCTTCCCAGCTATTGGGAGATGCCCCGATCAGTTCTATATATCGATAGACGCTCTCCTCCATCATGAGCTACTCTTTGCCTTTCAATATTGATATATTTTCCCAATTACGTGAAAGAAAAGAAAGACAAGCCAACCACTGGCCAGGCTTATCTCCATTGGCGGAATTCTGTCCGTCCAGAAGGCAGATTCTTAAAAAATACACTTCCCTCTCGCCTTATGCCGTCTTCATCTCCGCCGCTTCCTCCAGCCCCAGCTCCTTGATCGAATCCTCTCTCATCTTGTACTTCTGAATCTTTCCGCTGACCGTCATGGGAAAATCATCGACGAATTTGATATACCTGGGAATCTTGAAGTGAGCGATTTTTCCCTTGCAGAAGGCTTTAATCTCCTCCGGGGTGGTGGATGCACCATTCTTGAGCTTTATCCAGGCCATAAGCTCCTCGCCATACTTCTTGTCCGGAACGCCGATCACCTGCACATCGCTGATTGCAGGGTGGGTGTAGAGAAACTCCTCGATCTCCCTGGGATAGATGTTCTCTCCCCCTCTAATCACCATGTCCTTGAGCCGGCCGGTTATTTTGCAGTAATCGTTATCGTCCAGCGTCCCCAGGTCGCCGGTGTGCAGCCAGCCCTCCTGGTCTATGCACTGCTCCGTGGCCACTGGATTGTTGTAATACCCCCGCATGATCATGTAGCCTCTGGCACAGATCTCTCCCGTCTCTCCCCGGGGAACGATCTTTCCCGTCTTGGGGTCCACGATCTTAATCTCGGTATGGGGCATAGGCCTTCCCACAGTCGAGACCCTTAGGTCCAGGGAGTCGTCCGTAGAGGACATGGTGATACCGGGAGAAGCCTCGGTCTGGCCGTAGGTTATCACCACATCACGCATATTCATCAGGGTGTTCACCTTCTTCATGAACTCGATCGGGCAGGGCGACCCAGCCATTATCCCCGTGCGCAGGCTGGACAAATCGAACTTCTTGAAGTCGGGGTGCTCAAGCTCTGCCACAAACATGGTGGGAACTCCATGCACCGCGGTGCAGCGCTCCTTTTCTATGGCAGAAAGGGTTGATACGGGATCGAAGTGCTCCGCTGGAAGGACCATAGTGGCCCCGTGGGTCATACAGGCCATATTGGATAGGACCATGCCAAAGCAATGATAGAATGGAACCGGTATGCACAGTCGATCCTTTTCTGTGAATTTCATGCATTCGCCGATGAAGTAGCCGTTGTTCAGGATATTGTGGTGGGTCAGGACCACGCCCTTGGGAAATCCTGTTGTGCCCGAAGTATATTGGATATTGATGGGGTCGTCAAAGTCCAAGCTTGCTTGCCTTTCCGCCAGCATCTCATCTGGGATCTCCTCGCCCATGCGAAGGACATCCTCCCAGCTGTACATGCTGGGCTGCTTCTCTCCTCGGATCAGGACGGCTGTTCTCAGGAAGGGCAGCCTCTCGGAGTGGATCTCCCCCGGTTTGCTGGTCATGGCCTCAGGGCAGACCTGGTAGAACATTTTGATATAATCGGAGCTTTTGAACCGGTCCATGAGGAGGAGAAACTGGGCTTCAGATTGGCGAAGGGCGTATTCGAGCTCATGAGTCCTATAAGCAGGGTTGATGTTCACCATGATGATTCCTGCTTTGGCGGTGGCAAACTGGGTGATAATCCATTCCGCTATATTCGTTGCCCAGATGGCCAGGCGGTCCCCTTTTTTCAGCCCAAGAGCTATAAATCCCTTCGCTGCCCGGTTTAGCTCCTTTTGCAGCTCGCGATAAGTATATCTCTTTCCCTGGTGGACGGAGACAATTGCATCATTGTCCGGATACTTCTCTGCGATCTCATCGAACATGTCACCGATGGTCTTTCCAATAAGCGGTTTCTCTGAGCCGCGAAATGCATAGCTATGGGAGATTTTGCCTGGCATGAGGCTTTTCTCAATCCCTAAGGGAATATAATTGTATCTCCTCTCTTTCGCTTCTTTTATCCTTTGCCAGCATAGATCGGCCGCAACCGGAAATTATTTAATATATTTTCCGGAGATCCGCGCATAAATTCGATATTATTCTGATTCCTCTCAAATAATTCCATATAAACAAAATCGCTTTACAGGATCAAGGCATAGAATCGTGGATATGATATTTGTATTAATATATGCCTCAACATATAGGCTAATACGTTGAGGAGAATTGACATATGTGAGGCGGAAAAGGTCTAGCCGCATCCTTGCCCCATCCCAGGATACAAGTTATAGCCATCCTTTGGCTCTTCGCTAAATTGTGTGGGTATTGTCCTCCCGAGAAATTTCTTTGTGCCTTGGTGTCTTGGTGGTGAGGCCTATGCATACCGATTTCACCACGGAGGCACAAAGGCACAAAGACGAGGAAGAAATAGTATCTACAGGTTTACCCACAGAAAACAGCGAAGAACCCATCCTTTTCTCCACCTTGTGCTTTTAGTCGGAGAATCAAAATATGTAAATTTTTTATTATGATTTTTTAAGAAATTGTCATATGATTTATGATATGAATGATTATGATCAATTCTCAAAAATAACTAAGTAAGGGCGGGATAGAGGTTAATTCAGGTGAATGGATTATGAAAGCAAAAGGCTGGACCACATGGAAGGGATCATCGCCAAATGGTGGCGTAATGACGAATATGGAAATTTTTAAGCTTTGCATGAAGCCCTGGGACCTAATTTTGCCGGAAGAGGGGATTGATGAGAGGCTGAAGAGCCCTGAGCCCTTTTGGAGAACCTGGGAGAGATACCTGCCTGGAAATAATGCGAAGAGCAATTTATTCCTGTCATCTGAATCGGGAGCGGAGATTTCCAAGAAGGTGTTAATTTGAGTTCGGAGCCATCTTGATCTTTTTTAGTGCTATTTAAATATTAGACCTCACAAAAGTGTTATTTGATATCCAAAAGATATATATCATAATTATCATAGTAAAAAAGAAATATAAAGAGGTGCTGAAGGATGAATCTCAGAAGACCCAATGCCAATGAAGCAACAGGAACATTCAACCGATCAAGAAATGTGGTTCCGATGTCCGGGATCTGCACCAGATGCATAGATGGCTGTAAAGGAGGCTGCGAGACCTGGCTGGCCTCCTTCCGCGGAAGAGAGGTGCTGTATCCCAGACCCTTCGGAGAGATGACTGCTGGAGCGGACAAGAACTACCCTCTCGACTACTCTCACCTCAACATCCAGGGCTATGCTGTGGGGGCTTTCGGCCTCCCTGAGGGAGTGGAACCAGGACCGGACACCTCCATCTTTCCCAATGTGGACATCTCCACGGAGTACGGCTGGTCAGAGAAGGTCTCAATGAAGCTTCCCATATTCACAGGCGCCCTGGGATCTACGGATATCGCCCAGAAGAACTGGGAGCATTTCGCCGTCGGCGCTGCCATATCCGGAATTACCATCGTCTGCGGGGAGAACGTATGTGGTGTGGACCCGGAACTGGTGCTGGACAGCAAGGGCATGGTTCAAAGGTCGCCGGAGATGGACCGGAGGATCGAGACCTATAAACGCTTCCATGAAGACTGGGGTGAGATCCTGGTGCAGATGAATGTGGAGGACACCCGCCTTGGCGTAGCCGAGTATATCTCTTCCCGGCACAACCTGGAGACCATAGAGCTGAAGTGGGGGCAGGGAGCGAAATGCATTGGCGGAGAGATCAAGGTGGACAGCCTGGAGAGAGCTCTGGAATTGAAATCCAGGGGCTATGTGGTCCAGCCTGACCCGGGGAACCTGGAGGTGCAGATGGCTTACAAGTCAGGAGCGATAAAGGAGTTCGAGAGGCACTCCCGCCTGGGATTCGTCTCGAGAGATGGCTTTTTCGATGAGGTGGACCGGCTCCGCAGCCTCGGCTTCAAACGCATCACCCTGAAGACAGGAGCCTACAGCATGGCTGAGCTGGCCATGGCCATTCGCTACGGTGCGGAGGCGAAAATCGACCTCCTCACCATAGATGGAGCGCCGGGTGGGACGGGGATGAGCCCCTGGCCGATGATGAACGAATGGGGCATTCCCACCTTCTACATCCAGGCCCTGGCCTATGAGTTTGCCACCAAACTCTCCCGCCGGGGAAAGAAGGTTCCCGATATCGCTATGGCGGGGGGTTTCTCCACCGAGGACGGGGTCTTCAAAGCCATTGCCATGGGAGCGCCCTTTGTTAAGGCGATATGCATGGGCCGGGCGCTGATGATTCCGGGAATGGTGGGAAAGAACATCGACAGCTGGCTGGATAAGGGAGAGCTGCCAGCCAGCGTCTCCAAATATGGCAGCCGTCCGGAGGAGATATTCGTCTCTTACGAGGAGCTTCATGCCAAATATGGCAATGATATTAAAGAGATCCCTCTGGGAGCGGTGGCCCTGTACACCTATTGCCAGAAGTTCAAGACGGGGATGCAGCAGCTTATGGCCGGATCGAGAAACTTCCGTCTCTCCACCGTCTCCCGAAAGGATCTGATGGCTCTGACCGAAGAGGCAGCCCGGGTCTCAGGAATAGATTATGTGATGAATGCCTACCGCGACGAGGCAGAGGCGATCCTCGACGCTTGGATAACAATAAGCGAATAAGGGATTTAGAGGCTGTTCCCATTAAAAGCCCAGGAAGGAGGATGTCCAGATGGACCTCCTTCCGCAATCCTCCTTTTCGAATATCTGGTAAAAAATTCTCTCAAGCGAAATTTTTAAATACCCAAATATCAGAATTAGGTAAAGATAGAACGAATCATGGATGATGGAGCGAGCGCCTGGGCAATGAAACTCCATGCGCTTAGTGGTTTCTGTCTATGCCTATCGGAATTTTTTTTGAGGCCTGCATCTTAACCTCATTGATGGCTTGATCTTAGTGATTTTCCAATTTTGGCTTAATAGCAAAGCTAGCAGATCTTCTCTATTAACGTTCAAATAACCTGAACCAGCAAAAAGATCGCTCATTGATGCAGAGAGAACGCTCCTCATAATTCAATTCCTTTGGAGAGATTATTGCGAAAATAAAATTTTAAAAGCAGGAGAGGATATTTGATGCCCCAACAGTTGACATATCCGGGAGTTTATATAGAAGAGATTCCCAGTGGTGTGCGCACGATAAGTGGCGTGGCTACATCTATCGCTGCGTTCATCGGCTGGGCAAAGAAAGGTCCAATAGATAAGGCCCAGCGCATATTGAGCTGGCAGGACTTCGAACGCCACTTCGCAGGGCTTGATGCCCGGTCCTACCTCGGTTATTCGGTCTATAACTTCTTTGCAAACGGTGGACGAGATGCATACGTCATAAGATTGGTGAGCGATGATGCCGGAAAAGCCAGTGTGAATATTGATACAAAATTCACTCTAACTGCTATGAATCCAGGAGAATGGGGGAATCATTATGGATTCAGGACTTTGGTTAGGTCGGATGACGAAACAAAGTTCCGGCTGCAGGTACTTTTCTTCAATAAAGTCAACGATCCTGATAGTTCTGGCGTTGTAGTGGAATCCTTTGAGAATCTCTCCATGGACATGAATGATAAGAGATACGTGGTTCGGGTAATCGAAGAGGATTCGACCATCATCAATGCCTCTCGCATTGAGGGAGCTACGAATGAGCCTCCGGCTAACACCGTTGAACCGATTCCTCGCCTGACAGGTGGTGATGATGGGACCGTTCTGGAACCAAATACGGGCGATTTTGAGAATAAGCTCAAAAGCGATACAGGTGGCGTGAATCTCTTGAAGCGGGTCGATCTGTTCAATCTTCTCTGCGTTCCCGGAGAGACAACTCCAACAGAGCTCTCTCTGCTCCAGAAGTTCTGTCGGGATCATCGCGCCTTCTTGATCGCTGACTGCGCCATGAGTGATAAATATGACGATTTAAAGGAAGATGATGGCCTCAACTCTGCGCTCACCGGAGATAATGCCATCAATGCAGCCTTCTACTTCCCCTGGCTCAAGATGCCAGACCCATTGCAGGAGAACAGGCCAAGGGATGTTCCACCCTGCGGTTTCATTGCCGGCATCTATTCACGCACCGATGCCAATAGAGGCGTCTTCAAGGCTCCGGCTGGGATTGACGCCAGCCTCACCGGAGTTCTGAAGGTCAAAGAGATCCTAACTGACGAAGAGAACGGTGTGCTGAATCCGAAGGCGATCAACTGTATAAGGAACTTCCCGGTCTATGGAACAGTGGTGTGGGGAGCACGAACCCTTCGAGGCAATGACCAGATAGGATCGGAATGGAAGTACATTCCCGTTCGCCGCACCGCACTGTTCATCGAGGAGAGCCTCTTCCGGGGGACGAAATGGGTGGTATTTGAGCCCAATGATGAGCCCTTATGGGCGCAAATCAGGTTGAATGTGGGCGCTTTCATGCATAGTCTATTTCGCCAGGGCGCCTTCCAGGGTACCACACCACGTGATGCCTACTTTGTAAAGTGCGATAAAGAGACAACTACCCAAAACGATATCGACCGGGGAATTGTCAACATCCTGGTGGGATTTGCACCACTCAAGCCAGCGGAGTTCGTTGTGATAAAGATTCAGCAGATGGCTGGGGAAATACAGACATAGGGATTGATCTATATGGCGACATTTAGCGTAAATTCGCATCGTTTCGACCCATATAAGAATTTTAAGTTCAGAGTAAAGTGGGATGGCAGATATGTTGCTGGCATAAGCAAGGTCAGCGCTCTCAAGAGGACCACCGAGGTGGTGGAGCATCGGGAAGGCGGCGATCCGAGCAGCACCCGCAAATCGCCCGGCCAGAGCAAATACGAGGCCATAACTCTCGAGAGAGGAGTGACGCATGATACCGAGTTCGAGAAATGGGCAAACAAGATCTGGAACTACGGGTCAGGCTTGGGCTCGGAGGTCTCTTTGAAGGACTTCAGAAAGGATATAATAATCGAGATGTACAATGAGGCCGGCCAGCTGGCCATAGCCTACAAAGTTTTCCGCTGCTGGGTCTCGGAGTATCAGGCCATCCCAGATCTGGATGCCAAAGCCAATGAGGTCGCCATCCAGACCATAAAGCTAGAGAATGAAGGATGGGAGAGGGACTACGAGGTCGCAGAGCCTACTGAACAGACTTTTACTGAACCTGCAGCCTGATTGATATCATGCGAGCGCTCTCAGAACTGGAGCTATTGAACGCCTGGGAGCTGGGACAGTGTCAGACCCCACCGCTTCGGGCGCTTATACTCCTGGCTTCTTCGTGCCCTGAGTACTCTTTGGACTCTATAGCTGGGCTCGGCACGGGGGTGAGAGACTGCTTTCTTCTCACTCTGCGGGAAATAACCTTCGGACAGCTCATGCTGGGTCTGATAAGCTGTCCAGAGTGCAGGGAGAAGCTGGAGCTGAACTTCGAGGTGAATGACCTCAGATCGAAATTTGGATCAGGATCCGAGAGCGAAGGCACAATTTCTCTCTATGGCTATGATCTGAAGGTCCGTCCAGTCAATACATATGACCTGCAGTCCATTGTTCGCTTAAAGGATTTATCCCGTGCTCGGGATGAACTGCTGCAGCGCTGTATTCTGAAGATAGAGTACCAGGGAAATGCCCTCCCCTTTGATGGATTGCCCAAAGACGTAATTGAGGCCGTGGAAGCAAAGCTGGAGGAGATGGATCCAATGGCAGATGTAAGGCTCGCTTTATCCTGCCCCTCCTGTGGCCATAAGTGGGAGGCACCTTTTGATATCCTCTCGTTCTTCTGGATTGAGATCGAAAGCTGGGCCCATCACACTCTGCGTGAGGTCCATCTTCTAGCAGAAAAATATGGATGGAGCGAGTCAGATATCCTCTCATTGAGCCCAAATAGACGACGCATCTATATGGAGATGAGCTAGAGTTGACCGATTATCTCCGTCATCTGGCGGCAAAAAATCTCAACCTTGAAAAAGGAGTCGCTCCAAGGCTGCCTGCCTTCTTTGAGCCCGTTGCATATACGGGAAGTGCTTTTTGTGCCGGCATTCATCTGGCTCATGACCCGATCCCCGATGAGCGGGAGGAACGTGGAACTGAACCGAGAACTTCGTCTCAAGATACCTCAAGTTCATATCAATCTCCGATTTCCAGCCAATCCGAGGGTGCTCGCACAAGTGGCTCATTGACACCAATCCCCGCAAAGCCAGGCATAGGCTTTACCGAAACCACACCATCTCCACGATCCTCTGGCATCAGAAGCTCCAGGTATATCTCCAAGGATAGAGGAAATAGAGTCTTTGGGCAGAATCGGCCAAAGAAAATTGATCTTCGCACAAATGGCATTACAGGAAGAGACCCCAGTCTGCATCCAATACAATGTGAATGTCCAATTCGGTTTGAACCGGAACCAAAGAAGAGAAAAGCTGGTTTGGATTATAAGCAAGTGCCTCTTGCAGCTCATGTGCATACAGATATGGCAGAAAAAGAGCGAGAGCTACGTCGCAGGATGCGCAGGGGGGTCACTCATCCCCGTCAGATGCTTCAGAATTCCCTTCAGATACCAGAACACATCAAAGAAAGGCCGACTCAAGCAAGAGCAGGAGAAAGGCCGACTCAAGCAAGAGCAGGAGAAAGGCCGACTCAAGCAAGAGCAGGAAGATGTAATGGGCCGTTATCAACGCGATCTGATGTGCCAAAATACAATTTGTATCAATTGGAGATGCACGAAAAGGAGCACAAAACTCTCTCAAGCAAGAGAGATTTCATTCCATCAAAAAATCAGCCAGAACGAAAAAACCGGGATAGGATTAAAGATCCTGGAGATGCTAGTAAAAGAAAGAAAAGCCGTATAGCGCTCGCCAATGAAGCAGACCTTTTAGAGAATAAGAATTCATCAAAGGGAGATATCCCGGATTTGTCTTTTGGGTCAGGAAAAACAAATGATATCGATCAAATTATATCAGAAATCTTGGTGACTACCGGTTCTGCAGCTGCAAAAATTCATCCAAATATAGGAATTAAACATTCCGAGGCCATTACGCCTATGGAGCCTCTCCCGGATCGATCGCCGCCTTTCTTCGAGTTAAGCTCCCAGATTGCCGATATTGTGAATGATCGCAAACCTGGCTCCTTTCTGGTGAAAGCCATAGGCATTGGATCGATGCCAGATGGAAGATCGGTGGGCGGGGACTTAGAGGTTAGAAAAAAAGCTGATGCCTATCAAGAGGCAGGGAGAAGCTTTGAGAAAGCGATCTCCGCCCCACGGGAGAGGAATGGAAAAAGCGCCATTCAAGTGACCATTGGAAGGATTGAGGTGCGAGCAGAAAGGCCTAATCGAGCACCATCAGCGCCGCCCTTATGCAAGCCTGCAGCAGTGAGCAGACTGTCGCTTGATGAATATCTAAAGCAAAGGAGCACCGGACAAATATGAGCAATTTTCTGGCCATTGCCACTGTAACCGAGACCCTCAGACAGGTGCTTGATGCTGCAGTGAGCAGCAATATAGCTGGCGCTAAAGCCACCGCCGCAAAACCTTCTGAATCAGGGGAAAAATCAGTAAACATTTACCTCTACCAGGTCGGTCCCAATCCCACCTGGAGAAACGATGATCTCCCTTCCAGACGGGGGGACAGAACTCTGGTCCAGCGTCCGAGAGCAGCTCTTGACCTTTATTATCTCTTTACCTTTTACGGAGACGAGGGCCATCAGGAGCCTCAACAAATAATGGGTTGCGTCATTAGCGCCCTGCACTCCCGGCCTGCTCTCACTCGCCAGCAGATTCGAGAGGCAGTCAAGCATGCGGAGAACGGATTTTTGAACGGCTCAGATCTGGATGAGGAGATTGAGCTGGTCAGGTTCACGCCCATCTCCCTATCCCTCGAGGAGCTGAACAATCTATGGTCAGGATTCTTCCAGATCCCTTACTCTCTATCCATGGCCTATCAGGCCTCGGTGGTATTCATAGAAGGAAAGGATATTGCAGAAACACCGCTGCCGGTGATCGATCGCAACCTGTATGTGATCAGCATGCGCCAGCCTCTCATAGAAGAGGTCACAGCTGAGCAAGGACCAGGCCTGCCGATATTTGCCGAGAGCAGAGTGGTAGTGAAGGGGAAAAACCTCCGTGGTGATCTCACAGGGATCCTGATAGGCGAAGAGAAGATCAAGCCCGATGAGGTCCGACAAAACAGGATCGACTTTAAATTGCCATCGGGTCTGAGGGCAGGAATAAAGAGCCTGCAGGTCATCCATGAGATGATGATGGGCACTTTGCCTGAGGTTCATCGGGGTAGCGAATCGAATGTTGAGACCTTCGCTTTGCGGCCGAGGATAGAAATCGAGGAAGGCTCTACTAATATCAAGGTCGATCCTGAGGTCGGAAAGGATCAGAGAGTGGTTGTGTTCTTAAATGAGATCAACCGTCCTGATGATAAAAAACCTCCTGCTTGCTATACCTTTGTCCTTCCTTCAAGAACTGCTGATTCGAGGGAGATTTCCATACCCCTGACCGGATTGAAGGCAGGAGACTATCTGGTTAGAATCCAGGTTGATGGCGCGCAGAGCACATTGACGGTGGAGAATGGCTCTTTTACCGGCCCTAAGATGGTGATAAGATGAATGAGGCTTCAGTTGCCGACTGGCAGGAGATCAATCGCAATTATCTGAGCTGCTGCCTGGCTGAGATATTCGAAAGGCTGAGGCTACTGCATATAGAGGCGAATTCGGATGATTCCGATGCCATCCGTTCAGCAAAAGAGCGGCTCGGGGTTGCCCAGCAGCAGAGGATGCAGATAAATGCTGGCCAGAAAGAGGCATCAGCAGTTCATGCTCTAGCCTCGGCCTTCCGCCTTTCATCTTTCGAGCAGGATCTTCTCCTCCTGTGCGCTGGTATGGAGCTGGAGGCAGGTTTCATGCCGCTATGCGCCGAGCTTCAGGGCGAACCTCGCAAGCCCTATCCAACCTTCTCTCTGGCCTTGAGGGCACTGCCCGGGGCCCATTGGAGTGCCCTTCTCCCTGCAGGCCCCCTGCGGCGATGGCGGCTTATCGAGATCGGTGCCGGCGATGCCCTCGTCTCCAGTCCTCTCCGCATAGATGAAAGGGTGCTCCATCATCTTACCGGTCTATCTTACCTGGACGAAAGGCTGCAGTCCCTGGCGGAACCGGTCTTGATCGCAGAGCATATCCCGGCATCTCATCGCTCTATTGCCGAGAAGATCAAACAGATCTTTTCCCGGGAGAATCAATTAGCTCCAGTCGTCCAGCTCTGTGGAACGGACCGGGATGCAAAGCGCTCCATTGCAGCTAAAGCGTTAGGGGAAATGGGGATTGGGCTGTTTTGCATGAATGCCGAGGACATTCCGGCTGCTGCAGCTGAAAGAGATATCCTGGCCCGCCTATGGGAGAGGGAAGCATTCCTGAGCAACTGCGCCCTGATGATCGATTTTGAGGAGATTGACCGGGTTGAGAGGATGAATGCTGCCATCTCCTTTTTAGAAAATATCCAAAGCCCTCTATTGACCATCTGTGATCAGCCTCTGTTATTGCGGAGGCACCGGCCCATCAGGCTGGAGGTGAAGAGGCCGAGCCCTGATGAGCAGAGAGAGATGTGGCATAGAGCCCTGGGCCCGGCGGCCAGGCCATTAGATGGCTGGCTGGATGGTCTGGTGGCTCAATTCAACCTGGGGATGAATGAGATTCATGCGGCCTCTTCTCAGGCACTGGCTGAGGAATATCTGGACGGGAAAAAGCTATCGGATCGTTTGTGGGAGGCCTGTTGCTCTCAGTCCCGTCCTCGCCTGGAGGATCTGGCCCAGAGAATCGAACCCGCGGCAGAATGGGACGATCTGGTATTGCCAAAGCCACAGATTCAGGTCTTAAGGGAGATTGGGGTGCATGTCAGGCAGAGGGTACTGGTCTACGACTCCTGGGGCTTTGCCGGGAAAGGATCGAGGGGCCTGGGTATCAGCGCCCTTTTTACCGGGGACAGCGGCACAGGCAAGACCATGGCTGCTGAGGTTCTGGCCAACGATTTGGGNCTGGACCTCTACCGGATCGACCTCTCCCAGGTGGTGAGCAAGTACATCGGTGAGACGGAAAAGAACCTGAGAAAGGTCTTTGATGCCGCCGAGGGGGGCGGGGCCATTCTGCTCTTCGATGAGGCCGATGCCCTTTTCGGGAAGAGGAGCGAGGTGAAAGACAGCCATGACCGCTATGCCAATATTGAGATCAGCTACCTCTTGCAGCGTATGGAGGCCTACCGTGGCTTGGCCATCCTCACCACCAATATGAAGAGTTCCCTGGACCGGGCATTTCTCAGGAGGATCAGGTTCGTGGTGCAGTTCCCGTTCCCTGATGCTGCCAACCGGGCCAGGATCTGGAAAAGGATCTATCCAGAAAAGACGCCTACCTCTGGGCTGAACTATGAGTTGCTCTCCCGGCTGAATGTGGCCGGGGGGAACATCAGGAACATCGCTCTGTACGCTGCATTCCTGGCAGCGGAAGAGGGAGAGCCGGTGAAGATGCAGCACCTGCTCCGTGCGGCCCAGGTCGAGTATGCCAAGATGGAACGGGCACCGACAGAGGTAGAGGTTGGAGGGTGGATATGAACCTGGAGCTGAATATCGAGGAACTGGTGCTGGACGGCTTTCCGGGAATGGATAGAGATCGCCTCGCCCGCGCTTTGCATACTGAACTGGAGCGGCTATTTACTGAAGAAGGAGTTCCCGCATCCCTGCAGGCTCGCGGGAACGTGGCCCAACTGGACGGGGGGAGCTACAAAGCGGAGAAGGGAGCGAGCGCCGAGCAGGTGGGAGCGCAGGTGGCGCGGGCGGTCTACGGGGGGATGAGGAGATGATGATGAAAGAGAGGGCTGGAATGAAGGGTCTCAAGCTCCCAGGATCAGTTGAAAGACCTGTAGAGTGTTGTTTCAAATCCCGACCATTTGCCTCCTCCAAGTCGGAGAAAGAAGAGATTCTCTACCAGGATCTAGACAGAACTGCTTGCTTCAGCCATCGTTTTGCTGCGGTTGATATATTACCCAGGCCAATTATTCAGCCAAAACTGATTATAGGCTCTCCAGGAGACAGATATGAGCAGGAGGCGGACCGGGTGGCTGACCAGGTGATGAGCACTATCTCATTATCCGATCATGTTCCAGTCCAAAGAGAATGCAGCTATTGTGATGGCCGATCAAAAGAAAAAGATGAGCTATGGCGAAAGCTCGCTGCAATCGACCTTTTAAATGCCGGCGGGAGATCTAATGTCGAACCTCATTTGGCGAATGCGATCCAGCAGTCGAGAGGCAAAGGTCGGCCTCTCTCGGACGATATTCGTCACCAGATGGAGCGGGCTTTTGGGGCCGACTTCGGCAGAGTAAGAGTGCACACGGGAGATCAGGCCGATTTGTTCAATCGATCGCTCCAGGCGCGAGCGTTCACTGCAGGGCAGGACATATTTCTCAGGCAAGGCGAATATGCGCCCGGAAGTTCCCGGGGACAGAAGCTACTTGCGCATGAGCTGACCCACGTTTTGCAGCAAAGTCGAGTCCCTGTGGGCAGAATGAATATGATCATGCGATCCTGCAGAGATCATCCTGATGAAGATTATTATAGAAACAGTGAAAATTTCTGTTTGGATGCGACCTTCAGTCCCACCACTCATTCTGGCAAGAGATGCTATAGAGAGATTCCTAATAGAGGATCATATTTCGAATGCCCACCTGGAGAGCATGTATGCTTTGATGAAGAAGGAAATTGTGAAGACAGTGACGATAGGGCTGCCCCGGCGGAGGGCAAAGAATCCGACGGGACCTGCAACTGGAATTGGTGGTGCGTGGGGGCTCATACCTTGAAAGACTTTGCACCGGCAATTTATGAGGAATATGTAGTCGAACCAGGGGCTAGAGCTCTAAGACGATTGGAACAAGAGATGTTCAGGCGCATGTTTCCCATGCCTTTTTAATTTTGCAGAGTACAAAAGGATCTCGCAACGAATTGGTCCATGCATTAAGAAATGATTATGATCGAAAAAGCTTACCTTCGAAAAAAAGGTGCGCAGAAAAGAGCACAATTTCGTGCCAAGAACCAGCTTGAGCCACGCCCCTTTGCCTTGAAGGAGCCCGTGCACGAGCCTCTGGATGGAGGGATGTGTTCGGGCAAAAGTCTAAACTACATACATGTTTCTTCAGGTACGGTTATTCAGCCCAAATTCTTCGTTAACACTTTAGGCGACAAATACGAGCAACAGGCAGACCAATTAGCAGATCAGGTAGTGAAGATCATTTCATCTTCTGACCATCTTCCCGTCCAGAGAGAATGCAGAACGTGTATCAGACGGCCAAAGGTTGATGATGAGTTGCGTCTGAGGCCAATGGCGTTCGATTATACATCTCATGTTAAGGGTGCAAACATTGAGCCTGAATTGGCAAGTGCCATTCAACATTCCAGAGGTAGAGGTCAAACGCTCTCGGAAAGTGTACGCCAACCGATGGAGCGGGCCTTCGGCTTGGACTTTGGGGATGTCAGGGTACACATAGGTGCCCAGGCAGATTTGCTCAATCGATCGCTTCAGGCGCGGGCTTTCACCATGAGGCAGGATATCTTTCTCAGGCAGGGAGAGTACCGTCCAGGAAGCTCTGAAGGGCAAAAGCTGCTGGCGCACGAGCTTACGCATGTAGTCCAACAGAGTCAAAATCCATCCAATTCCAATGGATGGCATATCCAGTTGCATCCAGATCTTCGATTTGGACATCGGAGCAGAACTTTGAGAGTTCGCTGGCATGAGGATTATGATGTATTTAGGGAAAGGGTTAGAAATTTAGTAATCAGTGAGCTTGATGTCCCATCAACATGGTCTTACCAATTGCTTCATGTCCGTCATGCTGCTGACTTGAGGTCAACCTATGACTGCTTAGATCGTGAAAATCCATTGAGAAGAAACGGAACCGTGGTGATTATAAGAGCTGAATATAACGCTTTGCGCGATTTGTGTGCATCAAGTATAGGATTTGCTGTCGTGCAGGCACCTTCTGAGAGAACGCGAATTCATGAAATTGCTACACCTTCCCCCGAAGTTATTTCATCACCTAACCTGCCAGTTGTTGAAGAGGCAGGAACAGAGCCAAGGAGTCGAGCACAAGGAAGAGTCCGGCGCTCTGAAGTGGAGGAGATCTGCGATTTCATTGCTGATGAATTGGGCGGTGGCTTTTGGGGTGGAGTAGGCAGTGGCCTCGTGAGGCTCGTCCTTGAGCCAGCCGGCTGGGTGCGAGACGTCGGACGTCTTGGCTATCATGCTGTCACAGACCCTGTTGATTTCGATCTCTCTGGATACCAGCCATCGAGCGGTATGGTTCGCTCATGGTTGGAGCGTGAGCGTCAGGGTGAAGAGCTCTCCTCTGTTAGTTTAGTAGGCGAACAAGTTGGCGGGGTGGTTCTTGCCCCTGTTTTGATCCCTTTTCAGTTTGTCTCCGCGGTGGTGGATGGTGATGGACGGCGCATCGGCGAAGCATCGGTGAACCTGGCAATTTTAGCCGCCACCATGCGCTCAGGATATCGCTCTCGCTATTATCCTGCTGCACGCCGGCCCCTGCCAGCCGAAATGGAGGCGATCCGTTCGGGTGAAGCAATCCATTTCACTCGGCCTCAGGCGCTGGAATCAATTCAGGTGGCTGAAGGTGTAGTGGAGATATTGCCCATGCGTGGCACCTTGCGCAACATTCTGATCGGACGCACGCCTGTGGAAAGTGCCTACTTCTTCCGAGGCGAGCCTTCCGGGATCGCATATACGATCAATCTGGGTTTCAATAGGGCTGCCATGCTTCCGCGGGTTGTCGTGCAGGGCAGCAACTTGCCTTCAAATCTGCTATACAGGCCTATAGATCAGACTATCATCATACCGGGAGGATATCGTGGTCCAGGGAGAATCGTTCTTCCCGGTGGGCAATAGGCTGAAAGGATTGGGACGATTCTGGAGGCTGAATGATTCTTTAACAATTCCTTAAGGTGAGAGATAATCATGACTATTGCACCAAAGCTACTCAAAGGCGCTATCGTCGCCATAGATCCCAACAGTCAGAAGCCCAGCGTGATCGTCTTCCAGTACAACCCCCACACCCTCACCCGCCGCCTGGAGCCCCAGACCATGGGTGGGGAGAGCAGGCTGCAGCCCCTGAGGATAAAGGGGGCACCGGTGGAGACGATAGATGTGGAGATAGAGATCGATGCCTCAGATCAGCTGGAGAAGGGTGTGGTCACTGCTCTGGCCATGGGCATTTATCCTCAGCTCTCCGCCCTGGAGCTGCTCGTCTATCCCAAGAGCAGTCAGGTGATAGCCAATGAGGCCCTGCTCAACCTGGGGACTATAGAGATAATACCGCCAGAAGCCCCCCTCACCATCTTCGTCTGGGGCCCCTCTCGCGTCCTTCCGGTGCAGATCACCAGCTTCTCCATCACCGAGGAGGTGCATGACACCTTTCTTAATCCTCTCCAGGCCAAGGTCTCCCTGGGAATGAAGGTTCTCAGCTACAACGATCTCCCCTCCAAGCACAGGGGACACAAGATCTTCCTCGCTCACCAGGTGGTAAAGGAGGTCATGGCCACAGTGGGCACCATCGGAGATCTGGGTTCTGCTGTAGGCGGTAATATGAATATACTTTAGAGGTACTGTCATGTTCGAGAAAAAAAGCCGCTATTATTCATTGCCGACTGCTGATTGCGCTCTCCCTGACGGCCGGAAGGTGACCTATATAAGCCGCCGTTTTCTGCCCCGGGGGGAGGAGATGCCGACCATGTTAGAGGTTACAGTAACCGAGGGCGACCGCCTCGACCGGATCACGGCCCAGAATCTGGGCGATCCGGAGCTCTTCTGGCTGATCTGTGACGCCAATGATGCCATGAACCCCTTTGACCTGGCCGGAGAGAGCGAAATCGGACGCAGATTGCGAATTCCCATTCCACGCGCTTGAGGAGAAATGAGCAAGACGGGAATTTATCTGACTTTATGGATCGGAAAAGACTCTCCCCGACCTGCCAGTAAGGAGATGGCAGAAGCGCTCCAGAGCGTCGAGATCACCCATAGCGATGAAGGTCGGTCGGGATTTGAGGTCACCTTCCTGACGGCAAACAACGGGATAAAAGGGTCCGAGGACCTGTTGCCCTTCAGCCGAATCATCCTGATGGCCACCATCAATGCCGTCCAAGAGGTCCTGATGGACGGGATTATCGCTTACCAGCAGCTCACACCTGGCAGCGATCTAGGAACGGAATCTTCCATATTGACGGTTACCGGCGAGGATGTCAGCATTATGATGGACCTGCATGAAAAGGCCATGCCTCATCCCGGCCAGGATGCTGTCACCATTGCCAGGTCCATTATATCCGACTATCCCCAGTACGGACTGGAAGAAATGGTTATAGATCCTGAGACGATCAATCGCCCCAGCGTCGAACAATGGACCCCCAGACAGAGAGGGACCGATCTTGAGCTTATTAAAAACCTGGCAGATCGCTATGCTTACGATTTTTATATCATCCCAGGCCCCAAGCCCAAAAAAAACATCGCTTATTGGGGCCCACCCAAGCATGAGGGGGGACCTCAGGGAGTGCTCAATGTTAACCTGGGGCCAGAAAGCAACGTGGAGACGATAAACTTCCGCTATAACGCCCTCTCTCCAGTTCAGGTCACCGGACAGTTGCAGGACCGGGAGACAAACCAGATCCAACCCATCGATGTCACCTCCAGCCAACGCAGGGAGCTCTCGCGGGAACCGGCCCTGAGTTCACAATCTCACCTCCGAACCCGCCAGTTCCGTCAATCAGGGCTGGACGCAAGGGAGGCTCTGGCCCGCGCTCAGGCCATGACGGACCGATCTGCAGAGGAAGTGGTGATGGCCGAAGGAGTGATTGATGCTGCTCGTTATGGTGACCTATTGAAGGCCCGCGAGCCGGTAGACCTGCGTGGTGCAGGTCATGGCTTTGACGGTACCTGGTACATCAAGAGTGTGACTCACAATATCAAGAGAGGAGAATACAAACAGCGTTTCGTTTTGACTCGTGGAGGCCTGGGTCCAAAGACTCCCAGGGTGAATATATGACGCCTCAATTTTTCGGAAAATACCGGGGTAAGGTACACGATAACAGGGATCCTCTGAAGCTGGGCAGGCTCAAGGTAACTGTCCCCTCCGTCTTGGGTGAGGACCACGATAGCTGGGCCATGCCATCCGTCCCCTATGCCGGCAAAGGGGTGGGATTCTTCGTCCTGCCGCCGGCGGGGGCGAACATCTGGGTGGAGTTTGAGGGCGGAGACCTGGATCATCCCATCTGGAGCGGCTGCTTTTGGGGCGATGGCGAGGTTCCTGCCGATCCAGCGGAAGAGAAGATCAGGATCTTCAAGACTGAATCATTTTCTCTGCTTCTGGACGAGTCCAAAGGCCTATTTCTGGAGGTGAAATCGCCCGCTGTAAGCAAAACCCTCAATGTTACCTTCGACTCCTCTGGGGTGGAGATAGTAGATGGCAGCTCGATCATAAAGATGACTGATTCTAAGATATCCGTCACCTCAAACGAGGTGGAGATCAAGAACAATTCGTTCAGCATAAAGGTGACGTCATCCAAAGTTGACATCAACAATGGCGCTCTGGAGGTTATCTGAGTGGGCGACGCTCTCCAGCATGTCGGCCTGACGGCCATGTGCCCTCATGGCGGACAGATCTCAGTCCTCTCCACCAATACCAGGGTGAAGGTTATGGGACAGATGATAGCAGTTATGGGAGATACTTATACCATCTCCGGCTGTCCATTCCAAATTCCGGTGGGACCGGGCATGAAACCCCAGCCCTGCGTCAAGGTGCAATGGATCGTTCCAGCCATGCGGGTAAAAGTGATGGGAAAACAGGTTTTGCTCAAGGCAAGCACAGGTCTCTGCCTCTCCGCCGATCAGATTCCTCAAGGTCCGCCCAATGTGATAATGACCCAGATAAGGGTCAAGGGGGTCTGATGATGGATATAGCCTACCCTTTTCGAATCGATAGCACAGGAAGAACTGCATCTTCTGATACTGAGCGGCATATCAGAGACCTGATAGAGCAGGTCCTTTTCACCATTCCCGGAGAGCGGGTCAACCGACCTGACTTTGGTTGCGGCCTGATGCAGCTCATATTTGCTGCAAACAGCAACGAACTTGCCTCCGCCACCCAGTTTCTCGTCCAGGGACAGATTCAGCAGTGGCTGGGCGAGTTGATTCAGGTAGAGGCGGTGAAGGTGGAGTGCGAGAATTCCGTTCTCAATGTGATAATTCAGTATCAGATTCGACGAACAGAGCAGCAACAAGTGGCAAGGTTCTCCAGAGAGGTGTGAGATGGCAGCCCATTATTATTGCAGAAATGAAAAACGCCGCGATTTAGTCGCCAGTCGGAGGGGAGCGGATGGCAATTTCCTCTTGAATGGCATAGATTATCTGGAGGTGCAGGCTGATCAGATCACTCTCGAAGTTCACTTCATTCACCCCCTTCCCGGTCAAGAAGGCGGTTTTCCGCCAGATTCCGAAGCGTTGTCAGAAAAGAATGTGCAGATCAAAGGAGGAGTCCGGATCCCGGACATCAGGGTTATAGGGGTGGAATCGATCGGAAGAGTGCTGAAGGTGAGAGTCAACAACCCAGGCGACTTTTCCAAATACACTCTTTGCCTGGTTGGATCTGCTGGATCTCCCAATCCGCCGAGAAAATTTGATAAACAACTATCTGAGGTTGACTTCTCTTTTAAGATCAACTGCCCAAGCGACTTCGACTGCAAATCGACCAGGGTCTGTCCGGAGGAGGTCTTTCCCGAACCTCATATAGACTATCTGGCCAAGGATTATGCCAGCTTTCGGAGCCTGATACTCGATCGCCTCTCCATAATCATGCCTGACTGGAGGGAGAGAAGTCCGGCTGATCTGGGAATTGTGCTCACAGAGCTGCTGGCCTATGTGGGGGACTATCTGAGCTACTATCAGGATGCAGTCTCAACCGAGGCTTATATCACTACCGCTCGCAAGAGAGTCTCGGTCAGGCGTCATGCCCGCCTCCTGGATTATCCGATGCATGACGGATGCAACTCCCGGGTATGGGTCTGCATCAAACTGCCTCCAGGCAATGAACCTTTCCTCCTGCGCAAAGAGGATGCGAACACAAAACAGCGCACAAAACTGCTTACCCGCTGCGATCAACTGTCAGTGATTCCCTGGGAGAAGTGGGAGAAGATCGATCTTGACCATGGAACAGAGATCTTCGAACCTCTGCATGATGTTACTCTGTACCCTGCTCATAATCATATCTCCTTTTACACCTGGGAGGATGATGAATGCTGCCTGCCAAAGGGAGCTGTCCGCGCTACCCTGAAAGATGAAGGCCTGAAAATCCAAAAAGGGGATGTTCTCATCTTCGAGGAGCTCAGAGGGCCGGAGAATGGAGAAGAGGCGGATGCGGACCCCTCTCATCGGCAGGCGGTGAGGTTGATTGATGTATCTTACGGCACTGACCCCCTTAACGATCAGAGGATCGTGGATATCGAATGGGATCCCCAGGATGCCCTGACATTTCCGCTCTGCATCTCCTCTCCCATAACAAAAGAAGAGCTCTCTTGTGCTCGGGGAAATATCGTTTTAGCGGACCATGGACTCACCTATCAGAATGAAGAGCTGCTGCCGGCTGAGGTGCCGATGAGCGGAATTTACAGGCCCCGTCTGCAGCGCCAGGGCCTGACCTTCAGCAATAGATATGATCATAAAAAAGCCCAGGAAACTCCTGCTTCTGCTTCGCTCAGCCAGGATCCTCACGAATCCCTTCCCTCTGTGACCCTGACTCTTGATGGGGAAAACTGGCATNCAAGGAGCGACCTCCTCAACAGCTATCGGTTTGCCGCCGAGTTCGTGGTGGAGATGGAGGATGATAGCAGATCCTATTTGCGTTTTGGTGATGATGTGATGGGAAAAAGGCCCGCTCCGGGTACTCGTTTCCAGGCCTCCTACCGCATTGGCAATGGAAGAGCGGGAAACATAGGTGCCGAGGCCATCGGCCATCTCGTCCTCCCCACGGGCCAGACGATTCCGGCCGGGGTAACAGTAAGAAATCCCCTCCCTGCCCAGGGCGGTCTCGACCCTGAGCCGACTTATCAGGTATCCCTCTATGCTCCACAGGCTTTTCGAAGACAGGAACGCGCGGTTACAGAAGAGGATTACGCTGAAATAGCCCAGCGTCACCCCGATGTTCTCAAGGCGGTCGCCACCCTCAGGTGGACTGGAAGCTGGTATACCATCTTCATCAGCGTCGATAGGAAGGGCGGGCGGCCGGTCGATGATGATTTTGAAATAGATCTGCGCCACTTTCTGGAAAGGTACCGGCTGGCAGGTCATGACCTAGAGATCGAAGGACCGAGGTTCGTATCGCTTGATGTTGCTTTTAAGATATGCGTGGCACGGGGATACTTGAAAGAGAATGTGAAATCCACTCTTCTCGAGACTTTCAGCAACCTCGAACTTCGGGGCAAGAAGCGTGGTTTCTTCCATCCAGACAATCTGACCTTTGGCCAGCCGGTATATCTGAGCAAGATGGTGGCAGAGGTGATGAGAGTCCCGGGGGTATTATGGGTGGAAACGATCCGATTCGGGCGCTGGGGCCAGAATTCAATGGGTGAGAAGGATGCAGGGGTGATTAAGCTCGACCGGCTGGAGATCGCCCGGCTGGATAACGATCCGAGCTTCCCGGAGAATGGAAAGATCGAGTTCTTGATGACAGGGGGGATGTAACAATGACCTCTGAGGACGGAAGACCGGATACGTGCGGATGCTGCAAAGGACTCGAACCCAGAAAGGCCCGTCATAACCAGCCCGGATTGCAGTGGATAGAGTACAGGTTGGACACTCATTCTGGCTTCTTTAACAGAGCCCTCTTATCGCTCCACCTCCAGAAGGCTCATGATGGGTCTTTGCCCCTGCGAGCTTTGACCACCCGTTCCAGAGATGATCCTGCCATCGCTTTCCTTGATGCCTGGGCTCTGGTAGCAGACGTTCTCACCTTCTATCAGGAGAGGATAGCCAATGAGGGATTCCTTCGTACCCTGCGAGAGAGACGTTCCGCCCTGGAGCTGGCGAGGTCCATTGGATATGAGCTTAAGCCGGGGGTTGCTGCCAGTGTGCACCTAGCTTTTAGAATGGAGGAGCAGGAGGGCTCGCCAAAAAGGACCATAGTGCCTAAGGGCCTGGCGGTCAAGAGCATTCCCCCTCCGGGCAAAGTGCCTCAGACCTTCGAGACCGTCGAGGATACCGAAGCGAGGGTGGAATGGAACACCCTCCTGCCCATGCTCAGCGAAGAGCAGAGGGTAGGAAATGGTTCCACAAGAGTTCTACTTGAAGGGGTTGGCACATCTCTGCAGCCAGGAGATGCCCTCCTCTTTGTGGCAGAAGACAACAGTCAGAGGCTGGACGGTGAAGCCTGGCAAGAGTGCACTGTGAATGAGGTCAATTTGGGCCCTGGAGATATCATATCCATCAGATGGTCCCCGCCTCTTAGGGAGAGGACCAAGAGCCTCCTTCTCAAAGGTCGGCACGATCTGAAGAGAGGAGATCCTATCCTCTTTGAAAAAGAGAGTGGCGAGAATCGAACTGTCAAAGAGTCCAGGGATTTAGGCCAGTTCAGACTGGCAACATGGGATGAGCCATTAATGAGCGGCCTGACCCAGCTTCAAATCAATGACTTGAGCCCTGGAATCAAAGCCGGTGATAAAATCCTCTTTGGCCCGGTCATCGGCCAGGAGGCTCGATCGATTGAGAGAGTGGATCCTTTAAAGAGGGTGGTTGGAGAGAGCGAGAGCGACCTTTTCATTATCACCCTAAACAGGCTTCCATTGGAAAAGACTTCGATTAGTATTCTCATCAGTGGTGACATGAAAAGTCTGAGAAAAGGAGATGCCGTCGTTTTTATTGGCAAATACCGGCAAAGCAGGATTATCAATTCGAAGAAAACAATAAACGACAAAACCCTTATCTCCTGGAGAGAGCCTCTGTCTGATGGCACGACCGACATTCTGCTCACCTCGAATCCCACAGATCTGAAAATAGGAGACCTTTTGATCTTTTTCGATTCCAGCAGAGAGGTTCGCTCGGTTGACTCTGTGGATTATCTTGGTGGTAGATCCTTTATCACCTGGACATTGCCGCTTCATGATGGCTCCAGAGGCATTCTTCTCAAGGGGGATTTCACTGCTGTCAAATCACTGCTCTTTGAAGGAAACCCCTGGCAGGTTCGGACAGTTGTCGATGCGGGCAAATGCGCCGATAAAACCCTGCTGACTTTGGATGGAGCGATCGAAGAGGGATCGACCCAGCTCATGGCCAGAGTGTCCGAGGGCGTCCTGAATCCCAGGGATACGATCAGCTTCGGAAGATATGCTTGGCAGGTCCGAACCATAAGCAAAATCATCTTCGGATCTGATTCAATGGGGTCATATACCAGAGCCTATCTTGAGTCGCCGCTTATCCAGGAGCATTCGAGAATGCTTCTCAAATGGAAGGGAGGAGCCATCAATGTCAGAGATCAGATCCGCTTCCAGGTCCAGGGCTGGGAGATGCGAATTTTGAAGACGGTGAGTGTTGACCAGGAAGCTGGATCGACCCTAGCTGAATGGGAGGAGCCTTTGGGATTTAACCTGGGAAATCCCAAAGATGAGCCTTTCCTAAATCCGCAGATCTATGCCATGCGAGCGAGACCGGATATTGACCGATCTGCACTGACAATGGGAAAGATCGACCTTGAAGGAACCTATCCCAGGGTCTTGCCTGGAAGCTGGGTGGCGATGACCCTCACCGAAGGGCTCTACCGGGTCAAGAAGGTATCTCTCATGTCCCTGGAGCGCACAGTCGAAATTCCTCAGCCCGGTGGTGGTCTATCCTTGGAGTTCAAGTCCAAGGCAAAGGTTACCAGAATCGAGCCGGAATCCAATGAGGGACTGGAAGACTTCTCCGATCTCGAGACCGCGATATTCGCCCAGAGCGAAGCCCTCACCCTTGCGGCAAAGAGGCGTGAGAGCATGATAAGAGGGGACAGCATAGAGCTGGACCGGGCGGTCTATGGCCTGGAAGCAGAGAAGGCGCTGATCATTAGCGGAAAACTCATGCGTATCCGGATCGATGCAGACGATCTGCAGCTGGCATCGACTCAGGGAGTCAAAAAAGTTCTCAGCCAGGGCGACTCGCTCCGGGTATTAAGGGTCTCAGATCAGTCCAATCAAGAGGAGCGGGAATGGACTCTAGTAGATGGGGACGGCTTTGAGGGTTTGCTGATGGCAGCGGAAGGAGCGATCAGCCTCCAGCCAGCTCTGGAAGATGACCTGATGGTAAGCGAGGTTGTCATTCTCAGAAGCACGAAAAGGCAGGAGGGGAGAACGATCTTGTCGCTTAAACAATCGATGGAGAATTGCTACGATCCAGAGACCTTTCGGGTTTATGCCAATGTAGCTCGGGCCACCCACGGCGGAACTCTGACCGAGGTCCTGGGAAGCGGAGATGGTTCAAAGTCAAACCAGCGGTCCGAGCTGGCAAAACCTCAGCTGACCTATGTATCCGCTCCAACTGCTACCGGAACTAAGAGCACACTTGTTGTGCGGGTCAATGGCATAGAGTGGAATGAGCTGCCCTCTCTTTACGGAATTGACGAGAGGAGCCACAGCTACATCGTCCGCATTGACGATGATGGCCTGGCCAGCATCATCTTCGGAGATGGCAAGTCCGGTGCTCGACTTCCCACGGGGAATGAGAATATCATCGCAACTTACCGTAATGGCATCGGCCTGGAAGGCGAGGTGGCCGGGGAGACCTTGACCATTCTTCCATCCCGTCCACTGGGGATAAGCGATGTGACAAATCCCCTCCCTGCATCGGATCAGCGCCCAGAGAGGAGCTTGCTGACGCTCAGAAGAATGCTCCCCTGACCGTTCTCACTCTGGATAGAATAGTCTCTCTGCGCGACTTTGAGAACTTCGCCCGCTCTTTCTCCGGCATCGGCAAGGCTCAGGCGGTCTCGATTCAGCCTGATCATAGCAAAATGGTGCACATCACCATTGCCTCATCCAGCGGTTCTGAGGTGCAACGAGAATCTGACCTGTTTGTGAACCTGGTGGATGCTATAGATGCATTGCGTGACCCAGTGGCCAGAATCCAGGAGCGGATCTATGTGGACAGCTTCCAGCCTCGGACGTTCAGCCTGGAGGCGGGGGTGATTATAGATCACCGCTATGTCGCCCGGACGGTCTTGGATAGAATTGAAGCGGAGCTGAGATCAGCCTTCTCCTTTGATAGACGCAATTTTGGACAGTCCGTAACTGCGGCTGAGGTTCTGGATGTGATCCAGGCGGTCGAAGGGGTGGTGGCAGTGGACCTGGACAGACTGGAAAGAGATGATGCCCAAGTCACCGCAAGCTCTCCCAGAATCATTCTGGAGGCGAAAAGAGCTCGAATGGATCCGGTGAGCGGCGACATACTGCCGGCAGAATTGCTATTATTGAATCCGGCCGCCAAAGGCATTTTGCTAAAGGAACTGAAACCATGATCGAATCGAGAAAAGAACGACTCTATAATCTTCTGCCCTCAGTTTACAGAGCTCGTGATATTAAGGAAGGCGAGCCATTAAGGGCCCTGCTGGAACTGATAGAGGGCCAGATGCGGCTTCTGGAAGAGGATATCGATGGGCTTTATGAAGACTGGTTCATAGAGACATGTGACGACTGGGTGATACCCTATATCGGCGACCTGCTGGGTGTGCATCCCATTCATTTCTTCTCTAAAAATGGTGCAAGCACCCGTGGCTATGTGGCCAATACCATCGCTTACCGCAGGAGGAAGGGAACAGCCTCCGTTCTGGAGCAGGTATGTCACGATGTGACCGGCTGGAATGCCCATGCGGTAGAGTTCTTCCAGCTGCTGGCCGTTACCCAGAACCCCAACCACGTGCGCCTGGATAGGGGTCAAACCGCTTGCGTTCGGGATGCAGATAAGATCGACCTGGTGGGTGGGCCCTTTGAAACCACAGCTCATACCCTGAGCATCAGAGGAATTGAGAGCCAGGGTGGCAAATATAGCATCCCCAATATAGGGATATTCCTCTGGAGGCTGCAGAGCTATCCCCTGAGAAGAGCCAGCGCACGGAAGAAAGAGGGTAAGAATCAGTACACCTTTGATCCTACTGGCCTTGATATACCCCTTTTCAATAGACCCCAAACCGAAAAGCTGATCGTTCATCTCTCTGAAGAGGTCAATGTCCCCGGACCTCTGCGACGCTATCCATTGTATGCTGAGCTTGAGGGCCTTCGCAGAGGATCAGCTCCGAAGCTATCTTATTTCGATTCTGATGAGCCAGTATTTAGGATCTATATCGCATCTGAGGAAGTGGGCGAGCCCCTAAAGGTCCCTGAAGAGGACATCTTCATCTGCAATATGGCTTATCAGTGGCATTACCCGCCCTTTCTGGGAGATAAGGAGATCGTTTGGCTCTCGGACTTCAGATTCGAGGTCGAGGCGAACGGGGAAATGGTTAATGATCGTTCTTTTTTTGCCGGTGAGGTGGTGGAGCTATTCAGCGATCAGATAAATAATCCTGGTATATTTGCTGCCATCAAGAAAGCAGAAAAGAGCACCTCCGGGTGGATGCTGACTGCAGATAGGGATATCTCGATCTTAAGCACTCACACCAATCGCCGGGCAAGAAAGATAACCGCAGCAGTCGATCCAAAGAGAGGAAGGCTCACGATTCCCCAGGCAGCCTCACCGAAGAACATCCTCGTCGATTATTATTACGGCTTTAGCGATGATGTGGGTGCTGGGCCCTATGATCGCACATCATCAATTCAGCAGAGCTTCTGTAATGATGTTGACTGGCAGGTCGGAGTAAGCAAAGAGGCTGCCGATGATATCAATATTTTCAAGACCGTCCAGGAAGCTGTCAATAAGTGGAACGAATTGGAGCATAAAGGAGCCTCAGGAAAGAAGGTGGGGTTGATCGCCCTCATGGACAGCAGGAGCTATGATGAGCCGAAGATGAATGTGACCATTCCTGAAGGGTGCAAGCTGATGATCGCTGCTGGAGACTGGCCCCAGCCGCGGTCGGTTGGACAGTCCGTGCCCAGGAACCTTGTGCCTCATATAATCGGCAACTTTTCCGCAGAAGAGCCCGGGGAACTGTCCTCTGAGTCAGGCTCCAATCCCGGTGAGCTTATCATAGACGGCCTTTTGATCGAGGGAAAGCTGAGCGTCACAGTCGGCAGCATTCGCCTTCGCCTATCTCACAGCACCCTGGTCCCAGCCTTCGGAGGCATAAAGATCGAAGAAAACAGCAACGTGGAATTGATCGTGGATCGATCGATCTGCGGGCCGATTGAAATATCAGGCCTCTCCTCCAGCATTATCCTGAATGAGAGCCTCATGGACGCAGAAGAGGATAAAGAGGCGATTGCTGCTGAGAACTCCCCCACCAGGATAGATCGGTGTACCATTCTGGGAGCAAGCAGGTTTCGCCGACTGGAGGCAAGCAACACCATATTCACAGAGGAGGTAACGGTAAAGCAGCGCCAGGAGGGATGTGTACGTTTCTCTTACCTTCCCCATGATTCACTCTCGCCGCGCCGTTTCCACTGTCAGCCGGATATGGCCCTGGCAGAAGCAAGAGCGGAATATGGAGCAGCTCTCAGTGCTGAAGAGAGAATGACGATAAAAAACCGCTTGATTCCTGCCTTTACATCCATTCATTACGGAGATCCTGGGTACGGTCAGTTGAGCATCGAGTCTGCCCGTGAGATTCGCACAGGAGCGGATGATGGCTCTGAGATGGGCGTTTTCGGAATTCTGCAGCAACCTCAGCGCGAGGCCAACCTGAGGGCCGCTCTGGAGGAGTACTTGAGGTTCGGGCTTGAGGCCGGGATCTTTTTCGTGACATAATTACTGCGGGGAATAATATATGAAAGGAGATTTTACCAGGTTCACATTCGATCCCAAGAGGCATTACAAGAGCGTCCTGATGCAGCAGGGAAGGGTCATCCTGGACGCTGATTGGAACGAACAGGCAGGAATTGTTGAGCATATTCGCGAGACCGAAGTCAGGGATGTCATCGGAAGGTGCGGCACTCCCATCAACTATGCTGGATTTGGGGTTGATGTGACCCCAGACGGCCGGGATCTTGTCCTATCATCTGGCCGGATTTATGTGGATGGTATTTTATGTGAGCTTGATGGGAACCCCGGATATTTTGAAAGTCCTGCTTTTGTAGTATCGGAAAGCGAGACCCTGCTGACCATCTCAGATGAGAGTGGACTGGACCTGAAAAAAGAGCAGTGGGTGGAGATATCGGCAGGAATTAGTTCAGAGAGAATAAATGATGTCAGCCCGGAACGCCCCAGCATTGAGGAAAAGGTCGTAAGGCAGGTTCTCAGGATAGTTAAGGTCCAAAGAGATCCTGATAGCAATAAAATGGCCCTGATCTTGGATGGAAAGGTATTTGAGGACCTGATATATGCGGCAAAATCAAATGGGATTTTTATAAAAAATCTATTTATTATAAAGCCTGAACAGATCGTGAGCAAAGAGTCTTCTGGAACCTTCCTGGCCTATCTGGATGTCTGGAACAGACATATCACTGCCGTTGAGGATGATAGCATCAGGGAGAAAGCCCTAAAGGGTCCCGACACCTGCACGCGCATCAAAACGGAGTGGGGGTTTAAGCTGATACGATACAGCCCGGAGAGCATCCCGAGGTCTATCCTGGAGAAGATATCGTGCCGCCAAGCCTCTTTGATCCTGAAAGATCTTCTCCACTTGCCCCCCTCCTGCCTGGCGGCTCGCCTCCATGCTGCTTTGGAGGGAACAACGGACCCTTCTGCAATTGACCCTTGCCTGGCTCTATCTGGAGCTTCTTATAAAGGGCTGGAAAATCAGCTCTATCGGGTGGAAATCCATCGGCCTGGAGGGGTGGGTGAGGCTACATTCAAGTGGTCCAGATATAATGGTGCAATAGCTTTTGCCATAGAGGACTTCATACCAGATGTCTCTGCAGACAGAGGTGCTTTTAAAGCAGATAAGCCGGCAAAATTCCACCAGGTCAAGCTGAGCCGACTGGGCTGGGACGAGACGCTCAGGATTCACGTGGATGATCTGGTTGAGGTTCTGGGCGATGAGACTGAAGTCCAGGGGAAACCCGGGACACTGGCCAGGGTCATGAAGATCGATGAGGCGGATAGAGTGCTGACCCTGACTGCAGATGTGGCTGTGCATGCTGATGAGTCCAATCCCAAAATCCGCCGCTGGGATATGGACGAAGGAAAGATGGTAAAAACAGCTTCAATTGAGGGAATGCCAACAGGGAAGACCTCCGGAGAAAGCAGCTGGATCGAGATTGAAAAAGGGATAGAGGTTCGATTCAAAGAGCGCGATCACTATCAGACCGGCGACTACTGGTTGATTCCCGCCCGAGACTCTGGAAAGATAGAGTGGCCCCATGGTGAGGACGACTTTGTTCCAAAATTCGGCATCCATCACCATAATTGTCTATTGGCCATTTTGAGCCTTGGTGCAGACCGAACCTGGAAATTGGTGAAGGATTGCCGGAGGCTGTTCTCTCCTCTATCGGATATGGTGACGCTATCTTATGTGGGCGGCGACGGCCAGGAGGCGATGCCAGGCCATTGGCTGCCCGCACCTTTTGAGGTCAGAGTGACCAGAGGAGACCATCCCCTTGAAGGGGCAGAGATCGCATTCGAGATCTTTGAGGGTCAAGGAGTCCTTGAACCGGCTGATGGTTCTGTTCTCACCGATGGGGAGGGGATCGGCCGATGCAAATGCAGGCTAGGGAAAAGTGCCGGCCAGGATGGTTTCAATCTTCGGGTAAGGGCCAGGCTTTGCTGTGATAAAACTGCTGAAGAAATCAGTGATCAGTCTTGTCCCTGGATAGTCTTCAATGCAAACGCCAGCATTGCAGAGCAGGTGGCCTATGATCCGCTGAAAGAGTGCAACCAGCTCAAGGGCGTCAGCACGGTCAAAGAGGCCATCGACGGCCTCTGCCGCCAGGTCTCTTTCAGCTATGCCGGAGGAGACGGCCAGGAGGCAATGCCTGGGAATGTGCTACCTGTGCCATTCACCGTCAGGGTAGCCAGAGGATCCTATCCGGTCAAAGACGCATCAGTCAGCTTCGAGATAGTGGAAGGAGCTGGAGAGCTGAGGGAGAAAAAAGATGAAAGAGGCCAACAGAGACTGATTCAGATTCGAACAAACGAGAACGGAATTGCCGAATGTTTCTTCAAGCTTATTGAGAATGCCAAGATCCTGTCGAAGCTGATAGATCCCGAACCGGTAGATGAAAGCTTCATCAGGTTTTCTGCAGGTGTTAGCAATGCAGAATACACTAGATACGAACCTTCGCAGAACTGCAAGAAGCTGGAAGGCGTCCAGAACGTTAAGGAAGCAATTGACAAATTATGTCTGCAGAATTCCTCTGCAGAAATGAAGATTACAACATGGGTTCATGGAAATAGTCTTCATCTGCAGAAAGTCACAGAAGGAAGTGATAGTACATCACTTAGATACGAAAATCAGTATGCAGTGATTGAAGAAAAGAGAGAATCAGAAGTTAAGATCTGTTTTTCCATTCCAGTGATGATGGACCTGAGCAATAGAATACGCCCAAAGGCGGTGGAGGCTTATATCCGGGCGAGAGCAGAAAAGGAGATAAATGTCGATAATTTCACTATATGTGAAGGCGAAAATACGATATTTAGAGGCAGGGGAATTACCATTACAAATGAATGGAAAAGCATTCGATTGGGACCGGAAGGAGGTGTGCCAATGGAAAAGGAGATCTCCTTTGGAATTGGAATCACCCTTGACATGAAATTGACCCAGAATTCCAAAATATATTTTAGTGCTGCCGGTTGCACAATCCAGTCGAACTTTTGATTTGATCGCCTAGATCACCTGAGGAAATCTAATGAGATGCGATTTACCCCCTTTTATATTCGATCCCAAAATTGATTCGATTATCGCTATCTTTCGATAATTTTCATTATTTGGGCGCGATTTTTTTGCTCGCCTTAAGAAAGGAGTCATGCTGTTTGATTCTCCGCGGTGAAATCGGGAAGGATTTGTGATTCCAATGATGCAAAAAGTCCATGCTCCAGAGAAGAGCCCCAACTGCCAATACCGGCGGAGGGAGTCGGCCCAGTTCGCACCGAGGGGCTTTTCCTGCAGAGGAGAAGATGGCGAGCTAGATAGTGGGAAGCAGTCGAATTCCTATACTGATTTAGATCTGAACATAATTCCAATATTTCCGCCAATCCAGGCAAAGCTGGCCATCAATCAGCCTGGAGACAGATACGAAGAGGAGGCAAATCGCACAGCAGAGCAGGTGATGCACATGCCTGAGCCCAGGATCGTCAATAGGTCTGAGATGGCACAACCTCTACTCATGCGACGATCCTGCCCGAAGTGCAAGAAGAACGCAAGCGAACGGAAAGAGGATGATGAAGAGAGGCTGCAGATGAAGCCCCTGATCACTCCGGCTAGCCATTGCGTCCAGACCTCTTCATCCAATGTTCCGCCCATAGTGCACGAGGTGCTGCGCTCGCCCGGACGCCCTCTGGATGCAGCCACGCGTGCCTTCATGGAGCCGAGGTTTGGGCATGATTTCAGCCGGGTGCGTGTGCATGAGGATACACGGGCGGCGGAGTCGGCGCGGGCGGTTAACGCGCTTGCATATACTATGGGACGGGATATCGTGTTTGATAGGAGGCGGTACGGAACAGAGAGGAGAGAGGAAAGACGACTGATGGCCCATGAGCTGACGCACGTAGTCCAGCAGGGAAACAGTGCACCTTCATTCAATCAATCCCAACCACGTTTGGCTTCTTTAGCAAATGGAGGATATACCATCACTGTTGTCCCATTTTTATCGGATGAATCTGATGCCTTTGAACGAGAAGCGGATGCCGTCTCCGACCAAATCGCCGGAATGAATGTCCAGTCACCATCTGTCATGCCGACTTACTTTGTTCCTCCCTTAAGGCGCCGGCATGCAGGCATTCAAAGATATAGGGTACGATTGCCAAGAACAGTGCCGCTCTGCGGTCGAGCATTAACTCATATTGATATTGAACCACCTCGTTGGCGTGATCTTGAACCTTGCTTGCCTAGATCGGTCCCTGTTTATAGAATTAACATTGTGGGTCGCCAAGTATCACCTGCGACGACGGGATTGGGCAGACAAATATTCAATCTACACATTGGCTACTATCGCGATCCTTCAACAGGACGGTTATGTGCAATTGCCGACGACTCAAAAATGTGCTTAATTGGCCGTTGTCTGATTTTGGGCTGTTTCCCAACATTAAAAGAGGTGCTGGACGCCATACTCAAATTCTTGAAAACCATTTTGAAAATTGTTGGGGTAGTCATCCTGGCTATCATCTTGGTCCTGATTGGGCGTTTCTTGCTTAGACCTGGTCCAATTCCTACAACCCCCTCGCCCGTTCCCTTGATAGCAGCTGGTGAAAGAGGCGAAGAAGGCTTACATGAGGAGGAAATGGAGGCAACGGCATGAGCGAGATAAAGCGCTATCTTATTGATGAGCATGATTTGGAGCCTGAGACAGAGCTGGCGCTCTACAGGACAACACTGGCGTGGGCTGCAGAGAGGGGAGAGCGTTTTATATTCGTATTGCAGCCTGATCTTTATGATGAGCCAGCCGAGGTTAAACTTTTGACTTCACTGGGAAGCGTGACATTTTATCCTGAGGTTAGAGGTTCTGATAATTGGATCAGCAGGAACCTGGCCAAACTCTTTGGCAATCCAAAAGAAAGGCTCCAAGTGGAAGGTTCTCCGAATGATACCTTTGTGCAGATATTAACGAGCATGACAGCGCCACCAAGAGCGATAGCAGGCGATTTAAGCCCAGTTGAGGATGTGGAAATATTTATCGGCGGACGCATCCTCTATCGTTTATCTGATTATGGGCGGACGCAAATATTGGAGCTGAATAACGAAGAGTTGGATAGTCTTCGCCAGGTGTTGGAAGCGTCTGGCCTTAACGCAGAACATGTGATACTGGCTCCAAATTAATTGAAATCAGTAAAAAAAGTTAGTTAAATTACTTATATTATGAATGATACTGTAATTAAAGTCTTAATTTGAATTTCACTGTGTGATAAACAAACAGTGATTTTAAGATAATACCTGGATTAAAAGATGCCAGGGGGGTCGAGGAGGATATGAGTTTTAAGTATATATTTGTAAAAGATGTATCATAATATAATGCATTGATATGTGAAAACAAATGATGCATACATAGATGTCGAAAGAGCTAAAAAAAAAGGATGTTATACCATGAGTTTCACAGACAATTGTGATATATTTTCCGCTTTTCACGAGGATGGCTTCAACCTGATCTTAGGTCATATCATGAGCCAAAGACCGTCTCTATTCAACTACGCAACCGCTGATGTGGCAAAAAATCCAGAACTTTTATGCAGCTCGATCAAGCCTCATCCCATTGTCATTATCCGCAAGAACCCCCTTGTGACCATTGTCGATCCAATGCCCATTCCCGGGACCAACTACGGAGTCAATTTCGCCGCCCAGATCGTAGACTTGAAGATAGATTTCCATCCGGGCAATCAGTTCCAATTGCCTGCGGAGCTTAATCCACCCCTGGGGGTTCAGCGTTTGGGGATCAAGCTGAAGATATGTGCCGGCATTGGTTGCCCACCCAGAGATGTAATAGACAGATACATTCCCCCTCCACCTGAGCAGGGCAAAGATCGACCTCCAAGGGGTGAACAGGTTCCGCTCATTCCTCTGCCCGTCCGTCAGCTAAACTGCTTCTGTCTGGACGCTTATGCCACTGGAGGGATACGAATTGCCACCTACCACGGAAAGCCCTATCTTGAACCCTTCCTGGACGGATTTGAGATAGTGGATATCAAACCTGATGGGCTGGAAGAGAGCATCGAATGCTATGCCATCCTGGTGCTGAAGCTTTCCGTCCTCCCTGGCTTGCGAATCCTCCTCAAAGATGTGATTCTCAACCTCACTCAAGGAGCCCCGGATCTATTCCCGACTCCGACCAACGTCGTCCTCAGCCCAATGCCCACCTCTCCTGCACTGCCCAACAATCCTGCCCTAGAAGAAGACCAGCTGAAGGTCTTCATTAAAGCGGAGGTGATCTGAAATGGCTCATCTGACCATAGCCGCCTCAGAAAAGGTTTTCATCGGACTATTCGAGGCGGTTCGAGATAACTTCCTTCTGGAAAGTTCCGATAGCCGCGACTTTGGACCGTTCACCGCCGGCTACTACTTAAAGGCCCATCTGGAGGGCGGAAGCGTTGACCTTCGAGCGGATAACACTGTGCAGATCAAGGAGCTGGACATCAAATGGGATAAGCTGGATCTCACTCTTGGCATTGACATTCCCGAGATCTGCGTCGGCGGTTTCTGCATCATCCCCAATCCTTTTGGAGGATGCATATTGAGAGCCCCCAGGGTTTGCATCTTCAGCAATGATCCGGACATCAGCTTCACCCTGCCTCTGGGAGGGCTGATCACATCGGAGATATCGGTAACAGCCTCTCTGCTGCTGAAGTATGCCATAAATCCGGACCGCCCCGCAGGTATGAACGACTGGGATGCTCAGGATGCCGATCCCTCCCTGGCCAATCACTGGCAGCTTTTCATCGATCCCCAGTTCATTGATGTGGATTTTTTCGATATCGCCGATATGGTGGGAGATCTGCTGGAGAATGCGATTAATGCCGCCATAGACAACCTGCTGGGTTTCCTGCCAGGCTGGGCTCGCAATCTGATCAAAGCCATAATCGGCTCTGCAATCGACCTGGTCAGAGCGATCCTGGATATAGGCGACGACATCCAGGAATGGATATCCGATCTGCTGAATGTCAGCTTTGGGATACTGGACTTCATACTGCAGCTGATTGCAGACTACCTGGCCAACAAGACCCCCATTCAGCAGATAGAAGATCCCTATCCCATTCTGCCAGCGGCAGATAATCCCAATCCCGGAATGCCCGCGAAGATCGTGCCGGTGAAGATCCCCATCCGCGATCTGACGGTGTACAATGACGACAGGGAAATGATAATTCAAGGAAATGTGGGGTGATTATGATGTTGGCAAGAGTCAATCTCCAACTGCTCAAGACGACAACATTTGACAGCGGTGCTCTAGGAATGCTGGCCATGGTGCTCCATCAGTTCAGCTCTCCAGGGCGCTACAGAATATCGATATCCAATCGGGGCAAGGTACAAAGATACATCACCTTCGATGTCGATTCGAAGTCGGAAGTGATGCAACTCGATATCGATCTAGCGGGGGCGAGCACCTCAAGAGAGAAAGAATGCACCTCCGAGGCCTCCCGCGGAAAGAGAGATGAACAGGCCGGGATTTTATCTCCCAAAGGCTATGTCCTGTTTCATGCCTCATCTGGATCCGGGTATTCAGCAACAGTATCCGATTCGCTGGGCAGAGTGGTCTTCAATAGCACAAAACTGGGCAATAGCGACCTGTTTGCCGTTTCTCTGCTCGAGCCAGGCAGCTATTCCATGAAGAATTCCATAGACTCTTCTGGGGGAGAGATCATCGTGACCCTCCCGGAGAAGATGTATGGAAGGATGCACGAGCTGGAGACTAAATATGTCGATGTGAGCGAGAAGAAGCTCGACCCTCAGCGCATGGATCTGATCTCCAGCCAGGGTCTGGTGTTTCGGATCAAGAGCCCGGCCCGGATAGTAATCGCAAAGGAGTCCAGTGCGGAAAAGGCTGAGAGGATCAGGTCAAAGCCCATGGTCAGCTGGCGCAAACTTGAGATGGAGAGGTGATAGATGGAAGAAAAATAGCTGAAAGGTGGTCAATGCAGCGCGCCTCTGCACCTCTGCCGGGGCGTGCCGCTAAAATGATGATTACGGAGAATCCCTGTGAATTCCGATCAGCTTAAACGCTATCAAGAGAAGAGAGACTTTTCTATCACCACTGAGCCCAATCCATCCGAATTGGCCGAAAAGAGAGCAGCTTCGGGCAGCCAGATCTTTGTGGTGCAGGAGCACCATTCCCGCCGGCTGCATTACGACTTCCGCCTGGAGGTGGACGGGGTCTTGAAATCCTGGGCAGTTCCCAGGGGGCCTTCCATGAGCCCAAAGGAGAAGCGTCTGGCAGTCCAGACCGAGGACCATCCAGTGGAGTACGCTTCATTCGAGGGCACAATTCCCGAGGGGCAGTACGGTGCGGGAACGGTGGCCATCTGGGATTCAGGCAGCTACAGGAATTTATCGACCAAGGATGGTCAGGAGATTTCCCTCTCCCAGGCCCTGAAGAACGGCCATGCCTCATTCTGGTTGGAGGGCAGGAGGCTGCAGGGTGGCTTTGCCCTCACCAGGACCCCACGCGGCTGGCTGCTGGTCAAGATGCGGGATGAGAAGGCTGAATTATAGAATAATAATCTCCTTAATAATCTCTATCAGACCAGCCTTTTTATCGAGAGACCTGATTGAGGGCCAATGCAAAATAGGGGAGAGTCAGCATCAATCCACTGGAATCATGGACCAGCGCAAACGAGAGTGGAATGGAGTATTGGCGGTGATCGGCTGTTCAGTGGCCATCTTCTGGCCAGGGGCTCTCACCTTCGGCTTTCCCGGTGTGATGGCCTCGGTATGGCAAGAGATGTTTCTCGTTGGCAGCGGGGCCACGGGAGCGGCCATATTCTTCATGCTGGCAGCGGTAGGCATCTTTATGTTCCTGGTGGGCCGCTGGCAGGAGCGATACGGAATCAGGAGAATGATCACTCTGGGAGTTCTCCTTACCGCTTGCGGCTGTATCCTGGCAGCATTTGCAGAATCGATTATCATGGTCTATGCCTGGGCTTTTATCAACGGAGCGGCCTCATGCTTTGTTTATATCCCCGCCCTCACTCTGGTGCAGCAATGGTATCCCCATCGCAAAGGTCTGGTCTCGGGAACGGTGAGCATGGTCTTCGGTCTTGCCGCTGCCATCATGTCTCCCCTATTCGGTATGATGCTGAATTCATTTGGCACCAGGAATATGAGCCTGCTCCTAGCTGCTCTTACCTTGACTATAGGCCTCCTGGGGGCATACTTCGCTCGGGAGAGGGATGATAGGAGAGCTGAGAGGCAAAATGAGAAGCTGGATGCAGTGAAGCAGCAAAATGGAATAAGAAATGAGATTGATGGGAATGAAGAGAATCGGTCTTTAACGGTGAAAGAGACTTTACACACCCGGAGCTTCTGGTTTCTCTGGACTACCTGGACCCTGGCCGGAGCGGCGGGAGTCTCCATGACCGTCCTCTCCACGGGATATGGACTATCTCTGGGTCTTCCCCTGGGGTCTGCGGTATTCATCCTCACCGCCTTCAATCTGACCAATGGCACCGGTCGCCTGGCGAGCGGATACCTCTCCGATCGCTGGGGGAGATCGAGGGTCATGAGCCTGGCCTTCTTGGCCGCAGGTCTGGCCTATTTTCTCTTTCCCCTGGCAGTGGATCTGCCCTCTTCGGCAATCCTGGCCGCAATGGTGGGATTTGCCTTCGGCACCTTGTTTTCTGTCTCTGCTCCATTGGTGGCAGACTGCTTCGGCCTGGAGCATTTCGGAGCTATATTCGGCCTGACATTTGCTGCCTACGGATTTGTCGCCGGGCCGCTGGGGCCCACCCTTTCCGGATATCTGCTCGACCTGAATAATGACAACTTCGTCCCCGTCTTTCTCTATCTTGGGGCCTTCTGCCTGCTCGCCGCAATCTCCATCCGGCAGGTGGTGCCACCTAAGAGGTATTGAGGTTTCAAATTAAAATTGTACATCCACTTCTACCAGCTTTGCCCCCTGTTTTAGGGCCTCTTTGACCGATTCTTCATCCTTCATCAGGAAAATGCGCCATTCATCATTCTCAATACGGGCTAAGGAGTTTCTCAGTATCCAGGAATATCTGCTCTTGCGGCTTAATTTTACCACATAGCCCCGAGAGTTCTCTATCACTCTAACTGCAAATCCTCTCCTCACCAGGAGCTTTGCCACCAGGTTCCTCTCCCCGGGCGTCTTGAGAACGAATCGAAACTCATCCTCATCATAATAATCGGCAAGCTCTCTAAATGTCTCCTTATCCTCAAAGAAATGTTTGAAGGCCCAGTGGTTGCCAGCCCTGATTATGGTGATCTTTTTCTTGGGAGATACGGGCAGAGGATTTCCCGGCATATAGAATCCAGTAGAACACAAGAAGACTCAAAATCCATATTTCCCCCAGTACCGGTTGCAGGGTACAGGGGAACAATGGGGCCTATCCAACTGACCCTGCTACCGATGACAGATGGCCAGGGACAGGCAGATTCCAGCGCCCAAGGCACCAGATCGGCAGCCTCACTCCTCTTCCAGCCGGCAAAAGGTGCAGCTGTGATGCCAGATCGGCTCGACCTGAATCTGAATGGGATTCTCGCTATTGTAGTTGCCATCGGTTATTTCCTGGATGAACTTACGCACCTCATCAGGGGACATCCCCTTCGGCTGGATCCTGCCCACCTCGCGACCATGGACACCATGATGGCCCTCTGTCCTGTCCACGGTGGTGACGGCATATTCGGGATCGTCCTCTCTGTCTCCATCTCCCAGATAGAGATGATTTGCATAATAAAAGCCGTAGCAAATAGGCCAATGGTGGTTGGTCATGGCCTCCACCAGATCATCCTCAGCTTCAAGCTCCTTGAATGAGAACACGCGGTCGGGATGCTTCATCATCTTTCACCT
>JGI11944J13513_1000402_pt1 | contig 43986 bp, 52 predicted proteins | sample TerdegcoTASludge_FD_13513 | JGI IMG/M metagenome (IMG submission 13513) | reverse complement strand
TACCCCGACCTTCAGGTCGGGGAGGAAGTGGACCCTCGCCCGGATTTCATGTTTGGCTCTTCGCTCTTTCCTGTGGGACGCCTCTACAGACCGACCTGGCCTTCTGTTGCCTCTTCGATTGTTCCTAGCGATAGCACAAAAAATGAACCACAAAGACACAAAGGCACAAAGATGTCTTTTATGTCTCTGATCAATCCTCATATCGAGGATAAAATCCTTTGTGTCTTTGTGCCTTTGTGGTTTCAAGTTTGAGTCACAATGTCCATGCAAAACAGCGAGGAGCCTCATGTTTTCTTGTGATTGATTAACAAGGCGATCAAGCAATCGAACGCAGATAGGCAATTATTCTGATGACCAGATCCAGGAAACCGAAGGTTAAGATGTTTCTGAAATCCGGCTAACTCGGGCGCGCGGCCCGAAGAATACCCCATCCTTTAGGGTGGTGTGGCTGCGTGCAGTTTGATTTTTTCCGATGAGATCACGTCAGGGCTTTTGAGAATTCGAAGATGGATCTCCAGGCTGAGATCGTCTTCATATGCCAGATTGATGGGGATTTCAGCAGCCAAGTTCAAACGCCCATGAACTCAAGGCCTTTTGGGGACTGGAGATCGGAAGTATACCATCCGCTATGCTCAGGCCACACTCCAGGAGGGCTCTTATCTCTTCCTGCGAATAAGCTATCTGAACTTGAGTGTCCTCATACCCCGGTATCAGAATCAACACCTCTTCTCCTCCAATCTCCTTGTCGGAGAGAAGGTCAGGACTTTGGTGCTCAAAATGATCTGCCTCCTGGTATGTATCTGCAGCCTTGAGATCATGGGGGGGGCGAGCTTGTTCACGATCCCTGAATTGAGAGATACAGATTTCGTTTTTTCTAATCACTGCAGGCGAGCACTCCACAGTAATTCAGTTTCGCTGGTCTATTTATCCTCATCCATCACTATTCTATGCATGAAAAGCCCATTCTCTACCCTAATTATCTTCATGATGCTGGCATTGTCCACGCCTGCATCTGCACAGTATGATCTAAATACAGAAGAAACCTGCTGGCAGTGCCCAGTCTGCGGCTATACCGTCAGCCTGACGGCCGCCGAGGCTGCGAGCATCGATCCTTACACTCCCTGCCCTAACTGCTACTCCGCATATGCCGGCAACTTCATTCAAGTCTACTGCTTGGGCCTGGTTGCAGAGGAGGATCAATCCGGCTACTATCCTGGTTATGAGCAGACTTACTGGAAAGAGAACGAAATGAACTCCCAGGATCTCGAGGGGCGCAAAGTCTCAGAAGAGACATCATCAAGAAGCGGTCCTGCTCCTGCACTTGATACAGTCTCCGGCAAAGGAAAGATCCTGATGGTCCTCCCGCCAGACCAGTATCAAGAAGAGGAGCTGAATGTGCCCCGTGACTACTTCCTGAAGAGCGGCTACCAGGTCCACCTGGCATCCAAAGGGGTGAAGACCGCCACCGGAATGAGCGGCGAGAGGACGGAGGTGGATCTGGACCTGGATGAGGTGGATCTGTCTGATTACATCGCCGTGGTATTCGTGGGCGGTGAGGGGATCTACTCCCATGAGCTGAACCGCGACCCGGATTTCCAGAAGATCGCCAAATCGGCCAGCGCGCAGGGCAAGATCGTAGCGGCTATCTGTCTAGGCCCCTGGATCCTGGCGGACGCCGGCCTTCTCCAGGGCAAGAGGGCCACTGCATCTGAGACCGACCATATCAAATCCAAAGGAGCGATAGTATCGGATGGTGCAGTAGTCCAGGACGGCAAGATAATCACCGCCAATGGCCCCTCCGCCTCGCAGGAGTTTGCCAGGACGGTGGTCGCCGCTCTGGAGGCATCCGTGCGCAATGCCAGTAGCTCAGGTCAGATGGACCGCCCTGAAACCGAAGCAGATGGATCGAGCAAATCCGCCACTCAGGATGCCGTCTGGAGGTGTGCGGTTTGCGGCTACGTTTACGACCCGGCGGAAAATGATGGCGTGGCATTCGAGGATCTGCCAGCTAGCTGGAAATGCCCCTGCGGGGCTCCCAAGAGCAGGTTCGTGCGGAGCCAGGGAATGGAATGATCGATCTTTGTGAGATACGCGGGCTGATGGATCGATCCGGATTCAATCCAATTCATTTTTAAACCAATAACCAGAGAATCCCCTCCCATGAGCGAGGTCCGAGACCCAGTGCACGGCTACGTCAGGCTGGAGGGCCTGGCCCTTGAGCTGGCCAACACCCCGCAGATGCAGAGGCTCCGCTGGATCAAGCAGCTGGGCCTGGCAAACCTGGTCTATCCCGGAGCCAACCACACCCGCTTCGAGCACAGCCTGGGAGCCTACCACATGGCCACTCTCCTCACCGATCACCTGGACCTGGAGGAGGACGACCGGATGCTTGTGGGCGCAGCCGCCCTGCTGCACGACGTGGGCCACGGACCCCTCTCCCATGCCACCGAGTCCGCCCTGGCACCTCTCCTTAGAACGGAGCACGAGAGCGTAATCGAGATCCTGAAAAAAGGCGAGCTGCGGGAGGTGCTGGAGGAGCACGGCCTGAAGGCCTCAGACATCCAGTCCTTCATCAACGGCCAGGGGCTGGGCCAGATCGTGAGCGGCGAGATCGACGTAGACCGCATGGATTACCTCATCCGGGACGCCCACTACACCGGCGTGGCCTACGGGGTGATAGACCGCCTTCGCCTGCTGCAGAAGATGACCTTCCATCAGGGCCAGCTGGCGGTAGAAGCCGGAGGAGTCCAGGCAGCTACATCGCTATTAATCTCCCGGCTGCTCATGCACCCTGCCGTCTACTACCATCACGTCTGCCGGATCTCGGAGTGCATGATCTCCTCTGGCATCAGAAGGATGATCGACGAGGGCGGCAGCCCCGCCAGGATAAAGGAGATGGACGACATCCAATTGTTCACCGCCCTGGAGAGAGCGGGGGGCTATCCGGCGGAGATGGCCGCACGCATAAGGTCCCGCAAGCTCTTCAAGAGGGCTGTCTATGTGGATCTGGAAAGCCTGGAGCCATCGCTATTGCGGGTCAGCGAGAAGATCATCGCCCAGGAGATAGCGGCAGAGGCAGGGGTCGACGCCGACTACATCCTGATAGACAGCCCGCCCCTTCCCGACACCCAGGAGGGCAATTTCCCTGCGCTCGTCGGCGAGGTGGCCAGACCCCTGAGAGAGGTCTCGCCCCTGGTCAGCATACTGGAGAGAGCTCAGCGGGCTACCTGGCGCTTTGGCATCTACACCCCGGCGGAGCTGAGAGATGAGGTGTCAGGCGCTGCCAAACGATGCCTCAACCTGAAGAAGAGCACTGTGCAGCACACATTCTCAGACATCGATAACGGTTAGCTTTAAGTCAAAAGAAAAGAGATTGATCCTAATGGCATTTTCCGGAGAAGTAAGAGGAATAAACAAGAATATACTGGTCAAGACCATCCAGACGATGAACCAGCACCTACCAAACAGGCGGCTAAACCTGACTGAGCTATTGGCAATGGAGAAACCAGGAATCAGGGGAAAGGATAACACCTTTTTCGTAATGGACCGGTCCGAGCTCAAGCTGATCTCCGAGTCAGTTCCCAGGTTCCTGTGGAGCCGCCTAAGACTGCCCATGCTCATTGAGATGTCTCCAGATTTCGGCAGTGGCGGTGCCCGCATTCAAGGCGAGGCGGAGGTGGAGCTGACGAGCAAGATCCTGGGAAAGGAGAGGTCGCTGGACAGGCAGATCGTGATCTACCTCCCCGAGGTGAGAGAGCTCCGCCGGAAGCTTCCCACAACCACCCAATATGCATTCGTCACCAATCTCCGGGACAGAGATATTGACGGCTGAAGGATCAGCAAATCAGGACTAGTGAAGAAGGATCAGTGGCTGAAGAGCACTGATCCTTTGATGCAAAATAGTGGTGGAGGATTTTATGGCAGAGGATAGGCTAACAGAAGGAGCAAGACAGTTTAGAGAGAAAATGAACGTCGGGGCCTACAGAGAAGCGGCAAAGATCAAGTCGGACCTGGGCCTTCCCAATTCGATGCTCAGGGATGCAGTGCAGTCGGCATACGACTCCGCAATGAAAAAGGGGGATTATTCCATTGCCGCTGAGCTGGCCAAACAGTATGATCTTCCAGCAGACCAGCGCCTGGAGGCTGCTCAGAGGTCGTTTCATAGAAAGATAGACAGCGAGCACTACCGGGCTGCTGCAGAGTATGCCAAGGAGTTCGGCTTGCCAGAGGATATGGTCCGCCAAGCGGCCACCCAAGCATTCAATAAGAGCATGAGCATGGGCATGGTCAAGAATGCTGCCGAGATCGCTGAGGACTTCGACCTTCCTAGACCCATGAAAATGGAGGCGGCAAAGAAGACCTTTGAGCAGCATATGCAGGCAGGCCTCTACCGCAAAGCTCTGAAGATCGCCCAGAAGTACGAACTTCCGCAAGAGATGGTGGAAGCGGCAGAGAAAAAGATCTCCTGAATCCAAAAAGATAAAGATGCTTTGCCTTTGAGTCTTGAGAATTAAGACTCGCCCTGGCTTCATCTCCTGAGATATGCCCCAAGATATGCCTAAAGTAGTGCTGACCGTAGGCGGATCGGATTCGGGTGGAGGTGCTGGAATCCAAGCGGACATCAAGACGTTCTCCGCCCTGGGTCTGCATGGGACCTCCGCTATCACCGCCATCACTGCCCAAAACACCCTGGGAGTGCAGCACATCTATCCACTCTCCCCCGAGCAGGTGAGAGCGCAGATGCAGTCGATCACAGACGACTTTTCGGTTGACTGGGCCAAGACCGGCATGCTCCATTCGGCCCAGATCGTGAATGAGGTAGCCGATCACCTCCAGGAGAACGGAATTCCATTGGTCCTGGATCCGGTGATCGAGGCTGAGGCTGGAGGCCGGCTCCTCCGGCCCGATGCAGTCTCCGCCCTGAAAGACCATCTTATCCCCCTGGCAGATGTGGTCACCCCCAACATCTTCGAGGCGGAGGCGCTCACCGGCATAGCGGTTTGCGATATGGAGAGCGCAACCCGTGCCGCCCGGAATATCATGAGCTTGGGGGCAAAGGCAGTTATAGTCAAGGGAGGTCACTTGAACTGCACAGACCTGGTGGCATATGGCGATAGGATCATCCATCTGCCTTCGGAGAGGATAGCGGGCCAAAACCACGGCATAGGATGCACCTTCTCTGCAGCCTTGACCTCATTTCTGGCCCAGGGCCTTGGCCTTGAGCACTCTGCTCGCAAAGCCAAGGAGTTCGCAAAGAATGCCCTTCGCGGGAGCTTTAGCCTGGGAGGAGGAGCAGGACCGGTAAACCAGTCCTGGAAGCTGAGAGAAGAGGCGAGCCGCTACCAGGTTATCTGCGATCTGCAAGGGACTGCAGACATCTTGAGAGGGGTAGAGGGTTTCACTGAGCTGATTCCAAAAGGGGGATCAATCCCCGCCCAGGCCCTTCCTGACGCCAGGAGCCCGGAGGATGTGGCGGAGGTAGAAGGAGGACTCAGGGTATTTCAGCATCGGATCTGTCAGCTCGGCGGGATCAAATTTGGATGCGCCAGCCGGACAGCATGCACCGTCCTTGCCGCTATGAAAATCAACCCTGAAACAAGAGCTGCCCTGAACCTCTCCCCCAAGGCTCTCTCTTATTGCCAAGATGCAGGCCTTTGGATCATAGATCGCGATCAATTCGAGATGCTAGAGGAAGATCGGCCCATCCTCTCCTCTATCAGCTCTTCCGGCCAGTCCCTTCTCCGTTCCTCAGATCAGTCCTCTCTTTGGTCCTCGGAAAAGATCTCAGGCCGGAAAAAAAGCAGCAAGAAGACGGCTGCCGCCCTGCCTGATGCTATCTGGGATGGAGACTCCGGAGGAATAGAGGGCGAGATCATCCTGCTCGGCCCCTCTGCCACCTTCCTCGCCCACCTGGTGGCAAGGCTGGCTGGCGTGCAGGGATGAACGGTAAGATATAAATTGTGGGGCAGGGATGCACAAAGGAATTGCTCTGCTGGAGTGTTGATTATGGGAAGCGTAAAGCCTAGTTATATTAAGAATTTCGCGACAGACCTGTTAAGGACCTACGAGAGCTCATTTAGCGCTGATTTTGAGCAGAATAAGCTCAAGGTATCAGAATATACCGATATCAAGAATAAAACCATCCGCAATCGCATAGCAGGTTACATATCCAATGTGATGAGACAGAGAAGTACGAGAAGAGAGGTAGAGGTCGATGTATAGCGGCGTGCTTCCTGCAATAATCACGCCATTTAAAGAAGACATGAGCTTGGATGAGGAGGGCCTAAAGAGAAATGTGGAGTACCTATGCAAAAAAAAAAAAAAGGCGAGTCAGCTACTTTGACCATTGCTGAGCACAAGCGAGTGATAGAGATAACCGTGGAGAACTCCAAGGTGCCAGTGATAGCTGGCACGGGCTCCAATAACACCCGGGAAGCGGTGGAGCTGACCTGCCATGCTGCAGAGGCAGGAGCAGATGCGGCTTTGCTGATCACTCCCTACTACAATAAACCCAATGATCGCGGCATGTTCGAGCACTTCAAGACCGTAGCCGAGAAGTGCAATATCCCAATTGTGCTCTATAATGTCCCCAAAAGGACGGGAATAGACCTCAAGCCGGAGCTCGTCGCGAAGCTCTCCCAGATAAAGAACATCGTAGCAATAAAAGAGGCCAGTGGAAGCCTTTCCCAGCTATCTCAGATAATCGAGCAGACACAGGGAAGAGGCTTTTCCGTTCTCTGTGGAGACGATGACCTCACCCTGCCGGCCATGGCCCTGGGAGCGAAGGGCGTGATCTCAGTGGTAGCCAATGTCGCTCCAAAAAAGACGGTGGCCATGGTGGATGCCATGCTCAAGGGCGACCTGGATAAGGCAAGATCCCTTCATTATCAGCTTGCTCCCCTGGTTCGAGCGATGTTCCTTGAGACCAATCCCATACCGGTTAAGACCGCTCATAAATACCTGGGATTAGCTGGTGGCCCGTTGCGCCTTCCTCTGGGGGAGATGGCCCCAGATAAAGAAAAGGTGCTAGAGGGTCTTTTAGAGTCGCTGGGCGAGAGAGCATGACCAGGATAGCGTTAACCGGGGCTCTGGGTCGGATGGGCACCCTGGTCATCCAGGAGGTGGCCAGGATCAAGGATATGGAGCTGGTAGCCGGCCTGGATGTAGTCGGGGCGGGAAAGCCACTTCCCGGTGGGCTTCTGGTCAGGGATGCCTCTCAGCTAGAGCAGGTCTTAAAAGAGACCGATACGGACGTGCTCATCGACTTCACCATTGCCAATGCAGCAGTGGAGAACGTCTGCAAAGCGGCCTCTCTTGGTGTGGATCTGGTAGTGGGAACCACTGGGATCTCTCCTGAACAACATTTGCAAATGAAACAAGCGATAGATGGCAATGTGGCAGCAGTGATAACCCCCAACTTCGCCGTGGGTGTGAACCTGTTCTGGAAGCTGGTGGCTGATGCAGCAGCAGCTCTCAAGGGCTATGATTACGATATAGAGATCATAGAAGCCCATCACAACCAGAAGAAGGATGCTCCCAGCGGCACCGCTTTGGCCACCGTGGAGGCCATAAGGAGAGCACGGGGAGAGGCAGATCCGTCTGAAGTGTCTGATGTCGTTTACGGCCGGAGTGGGATCATGCCCCGGGGCAAAGAGATCGGAGTTCATGCTGTACGGGCAGGAGACATCGTCGGAGACCATACCGTCCTCTTGGCAGGACCGGGCGAGAGGCTGGAGATCAAGCACCAAGCTCATAGCAGAGCTGCTTTCGCCAGTGGTGCAGTGCGGGCAGCCTCTTGGGTGGCGGGCAGGAAACCAGGAATCTACAGCATGGCCGACGTCCTTCAATCGAGATGAATCAGCTTCGAGGAATGTGATCGGCTTTTGCGGCATCTGCGATTCGGAGCTGGAGAGCCTGGCATATTACAGCACTGACCGGGAGTGGCTGATCTCGGCTCGCTGCAAAAAAGAGCACCTGGCCCTGATTCGATATGATAAGGAGTGGAACTGGCAAGAGGATCTTCATTTGGAATTTATTAAGGAAGACATTCGGGTCGCCGACCTGGACAGAGAGATGCTCAATTCCGTCTTCACCCCGGCAGAGATCAGGGATATGATAGCCTGCCAGCAGGGTAAACCCTACACCAGGCAGAATATCTACCGCGCCCGAGGGAAATATCAGAAGTTCGAGAAGCTATTTGGGATCAAGATCGAGATTTAGTAAGCCACGATTATCCAATCTGCTGAAGTGAGCAAAATCTCAAATAGTCTTCCGAACCGGATTCTCATAAAATAAAGAGGATAAGCCCATCGGCTCTCTCAACCATCAAAACAGGCTGGTCAAGAACACGAGGGGCACTATAAACAGTACTACGAAACCGATAAGCATCAATCCAATTGCTAGACCATTTCCACCTGCCATGAAGATCCTCCTACTTTCTTTGGCTACTGCTTAGAAGAGGTAATATTAATTACTATCGGATAGAAGCTTGTCCTCAACGCTTCTAAATCGCCTTCAGCACCAGGTCCCTCACTCAAAGATCCTTTCTCCTATCAATTTTAAACAAACCGGCCCCTGACCCAATCTGCACAAGGTTTATTTAATTTAACCAGCAGGAGGATTTCAGCAAATTATGAGGAATGCTATGCGACTTTCCATGGATTTAGAGCTGCAGGACGTTCCCGGCCAGCTGCTCCTTGCGATGCAACCCTTGAGTGAGAACAAGGCCAACATCATAAGCGTGGTTCACCACAGGGATCGTAAAACCCCCCGGGGGATGATCCCGGTTCGATTCATTGTGGAGATGGACCGCTCAAGGATCGAGGCTGTGCAGGCCAGGCTCAAAGAGAGCGGAATCTCTGTTGTGCGTGCGGGCGAGGACCGATTCATTGAAGCTGTATCTGTTGTGTTGGTGGGACATGTCCTGGACAGCGACCTGGGCGACACCATAAACCGGATCGACTCCACCGGCTACGCTGAGGTGGTAGACCTTTCCCTGACCATGCCAGGTGTGAATGAGCACTCCTCCGCCTACCTCAAGATTCGCGCCACGGGCAAGGCCGAGATTCAGAAGGCTTTGACTATTCTGCGCAATGTGGGCGAGGAGAAGAAGCTGCTTGTGATCGAGCCCATTGAAACGGAGGCAGTATGAGAGATGTTAAGGTCTCCCTGGTGGGCTACGGCATAGTTGGCCATGGGGTGGTGGATGTCCTCACCAGAAAGAAGGAGATCCTCCGCGATATGGGCCTGAACCTGATTTTGGTCAGCGTAACCGATCACACTGGCACGGTGATGTCTGAGGACGGAGTGGATGCGAACAAGATACTGGGCGAGAGGACCTTAGCCAATGTGGCCACCTCGGGCATGAAGGGCAAGGAGGCCATCAATGCCATAGACTCCGACCTGATGATCGAGGTCACTCCCACCAACATCGTTCATGGCCAGCCAGGCCTGGGCCATATGGAAGCGGCCCTCGCCAGCGGGAAGCACGTTGTGACATCCAACAAGGGGCCCCTGGTGGTATCCTATGGCAGCCTGAAGAAACTGGCCGAGGACAACGGAGTGATGCTGAAGTTCGAGGCCACTGTCGGCGGTACCATGCCCCTGATCAGCCTGGTCGAGCGCACCCTGGTGGGCAATACCATTCTCGGAATTAGGGGTATATTCAATGGCACCTGCAACTATATCCTCACCCGCATGGCTGAGGAGGGCATACCCTATGCTCACGCTCTGAGCGAAGCTCAGGACATGGGCATCGCCGAGGCCGACCCCAGCTACGATGTGGAAGGGGTGGATACCGCAGGAAAGGTGGTCATCCTGGCCAACTCCCTGTTCGACATGAACATCAAATACTCAGATGTGGATGTCACCGGCATCACAGGAGTGACTCCCGAGGCTCTCGCTCTCGCCAAGAAGAGAGGATATGCTATAAAGCTGATCGGAGATGTGCCTGCTCTCACCGTCCGGCCTATGCTGGTTCCTCAGGAAAGCCCCCTGGCAGTGGCCGGGACTCTGAACTCCGCTGCCATATACACCGATCTATCCGGAACGATCACAGTATCGGGTCTTGGTGCAGGTTCCATAGAGACGGCATCGGCCATTCTAACCGATATCATCAGCATCTACAGAACCAAACGGATTGATGCCATATTCTAGACCTAGACCGATGACCGGGTAAGAGAATGACCAGCTTCTCAAGCTTCGCCGAACTCTGCCAGAGAGTGGAGGGCGTCTCAGGCTCTCTGGAGAAGATAGATCTAGTGGCAGCATTCCTGAAGAATTTGGATGATGATGAGCTAGCAGTTGCCTCCGGGTTCATCATGGGCGATATCTTCCCTCCCAGCCTGGATCTGGTGATGGGCGTGGGGCCGAGCATCCTCTATGAAGCGATGGCACGGGCGTGTGGCTGCTCAACGGAGAGGATTCTGGATATGCTGCGTGCCACCGGAGACCCGGGGCTGGTGGCATCGGCAGCAGTGGAGGGCAAGAAGCCCATTGGATTTGCCGCCTTCATCAAAGATGAGCCCCTCTCCATCCATGAGGTCTATCGAAGGTTACTAGCCGTGGCCCGGGCTTCAGGAAAGAGAAGCCAGGATGCTAAGATCAAAAATCTGCAGTATCTCTTCAGCCAGGCCACTCCACTGGAAGCGCAATATATTGCCCGCTTGGCGATTGAGGATATGAGAATAGGGGTTGGAGAGGGAGGAGTAAGAGATGCCATTGCTCGTGCTTTCTCCCAAGATGCGTCAGAGGTGGAGAGGGCCTACAACCTGACCAACGACATCGGACTGGTGGCGGTCAATGCCCGAAAGGGGACGCTCGCAGATCTCAGTGTGCTGATAAACCATCCCATTAAGATGATGCTGGCCCAGGTTGGAGAGGGAATTTCGGCCTCCATGCAGGAGCTGGGGTCTGCAGCGATAGAGTGGAAATACGATGGCGCCAGGGTGCAGATCCATAAGGACGGGAAGAATGTCCGCATTTTCTCCCGCCGGCTGGAGGATGTGACCCGCTCCCTGCCCGAGATTGTCCGTCTGACCCAAGAGATCAGGGCGGATAAGGCCATCCTGGATGGAGAGGTGGTAGCCATTGGCAATGACTCCCGGCCTTTGGCCTTCCAGGAGATATTGAAGCGCTTTCGCAGGAAGTACCATGTGGAAAAGCAGGCTAAAAAAACGCCTCTGCACTTATTCTTATTCGACCTGATATATCTTGATGGCAAAAGCACCGTGGATCTGCCCCTGACCAGACGGAGGGAGCTGCTGGAGGGCATCGCCGATCCCTCGATTTTGGCGGATCAGGTCATCTCCGATAGCGTCCAGAGGGCAGAGGAGATCTACCGCCAATCGCTGGAGATGGGCCATGAGGGTCTGATCCTAAAGAATCCGCTGTCAGTATACGCTCCGGGAAAAAGGGGCAAGAACTGGCTAAAGATAAAACCGGTTATGGAAACCCTGGACCTGGCGGTGATCGGAGCAAGATGGGGCGAGGGCAGGAGAGCCAGCTTCTTGGGTTCATACCGGCTGGCCTGTCTGGATGAGGACACAAACAAGCTCCTGGACATAGGATGGGTGGCCACCGGCTTGACGGACGAGGCGCTGGCGGAGTTGACGGAGATGTTCAGGGAGCTGATCCTGTTGGAACAGGGGATGGAGGTCGAGCTTAAGCCGGCGGTGATCTTCGAGGTAGCCTATGAGGAGATACAGAAGAGCCAGAGCTACTCATCGGGTTATGCTCTCAGGTTTCCCAGATTGGTGAGGGTGAGGGATGACAAGTCCCTGGAGGAGGCGGACAGCCTGAAGCGAGTGGAGTCCCTCTACCATGGACAACGGGGGAGAAGCAACTCCCTCTGATTGGAGATATTTCAGTTGAAGCACGGGGCTCAGGAATAATTAGCTTATTATCAAGCGGATTATGAAGCATATAACAATTGGATAATAATAGATAGGCGAGGAGGTTTTCAATGTGATAACAAAAAGGCTGAGCGATCTGAAGGATGAGGATCTGCGTTCGCTTCTCTCCAGGGATGTGGGCATTCAGGATGTCCTTCCTGCGGTAAGCGAGATCATTATGGAGGTGGGCTCGAAGGGAGATGAGGCTCTTTTCAGATATACAGAGAAGTTCGAGGGGGCACATCTGGATGACCTGCGTGTGACCCAGGAGGAGATCGATGCATCATACGACCTGGTAGAAGACAGGCTCCTTGAGGCACTCTCCTCCGCGGCAGATCATATCTTTTATTTCCATAATGAACAGAAGGAGCACGACTTCTGGATGAGCGAGGTATCCCCTGGGGTGCTGGTGGGCCAGAAGGTCGTTCCCCTGGATTCCGTGGGGGCTTATGTTCCTGGGGGCAGGGCGGCCTATCCCAGCTCAGCCCTGATGACCGTCATTCCCGCTAAGGTGGCAGATGTGCCCAGGATTGTGGTCTGCACCCCGCCCCGAAAGGACGGATCGATCAACCCGCTCACTATTGCTGCTGCGGATATGGCGGGAGCGGACGAGATCTACAAGCTTGGCGGAGCTCAGGCTATCGCGGCCATGGCCCTGGGCACATATAGCATTGAAAGGGTGGACAAGATCGTGGGGCCGGGCAATGTCTATGTCACTGCTGCTAAGATGCTGACTAGAGGCTCGGTGGAGATCGACTTTCCTGCCGGACCGAGCGAGGTCCTGATCCTGGCCGACCGGACGGCAGACCCTGGAGTTATCGCTGCTGACATGATCGCTCAGGGAGAGCACGATCCTAAATCGATCTCAGTTTTCGTCTCCATGGATGACCTGATGGCCAGCGCTGTGGCGGAGGAGTTGAACATTCAGGTAAAGAGCGCGTCCCGCGCTGAGATAGCCAGTCTGAGCCTTGACAATAGCGCCGTTCTGCTGGCGGACGATATGGATGAGGCACTGGACTTTGTCAATGCCTTTGCTCCGGAGCACCTGGAGATCATCACCAAGGAGCCTATGGACGTCCTGAGGTATATTCGCAATGCAGGGAGCGTATTCCTGGGAAAGTTTACTCCGGTGGCGGCGGGGGACTATGCCAGCGGGACGAACCACGTGCTTCCCACTTCCGGATATGCCCGGATCTTTTCAGGCCTGAATGTGGACCACTTCACTAAGAAGATCACCCTGCAGATGATCACGGATGAGGGGCTGCTCGGGCTGGAGGACACGATTACCACCCTGGCCGAGGCGGAGGGCCTGATGGCCCATGCCGAATCGGTGAGAAGGAGGCTTGAGCCGCGGGAATGATCCCCACCTTCTTTATATCCGCCTGATCAGAAGTGTCAGAGCATCTGCTGGAGATGGCCGGGGCCCGGATCAGGGTTCGGGAAGGCAAGGTGGAGGTTTTAACTGAGCCTGCCATCCGCTCATGCCCTTTGCGCCGGCATCTATACGGCATCGAAATAGAGAGCAAGGAGGCGGTGAAGAGGGTCCTGGCAGAGCATATGGCAGAGCTTGGCATGTACGGCCCGAAGAGAGTCCTGGAGCTCGAGAACAAGCCGGTGAGCTTTGGAGCCAGTGAGATCCTCTCAGATGCTCTATCCGAGGGGCTGATAGACGCTGCGGTGCTGGTCTGCGAGGGTGCGGGAACAGTGGTGACGGCGAAGCCAGCAGTCCTGCAGGCCATCGGAGCCCACATGACCGGCCTGTTGAAGACCGAGCCCATCGAAGAGATTCAAAGCGGCCTGGAAGAGAAGGGCTGCATTCTGATCGACCGGCAAGGAACAATCGATCAGGTTCTGGGTCTTGAGAGGGCAAAAGATGCGGGATACAGAAGGATTGCCCTAACAGTAGCCGGTCATAGGGCAGAAGACGCTCGAAGGCTGCGGGAAGGGGAAGGTGATCTCGGAGTCAGGGCCACAATTCTAGCCGTTCACACCACGGGCATAAGCAAAAGCGAGGCTCAGGTTCTGACAGAATGCTGCGACCTTGTCTGGTCCTGCGCTTCCAGGGCGGTGCGGGAGGTGGCGGGAGGAAAGGCGCTGATCCAGATTGGGATTGCCATTCCCGTCTTCGCTTTCAGCCTGATGGGAAAGAGGTTGATACTGAACCGGGCGATGCGCTTTTCCGGGCAGCTGGTCCTGCACCGGGCGGACCTGCCGCTGGCCCCGGAGGGAAAGCAGCCGGAGCCTCTGGTTTAGTTTTCAAAGTGGTTAGATTCTTCAAAATTTTAGCTCCAAGCCGATTATTAGGCTAGAGATTCCTGGAACAACAAAGGCATCGCTAGAGACAAATCGATTTGCTCGACTCAAAGCTCGCCCCCCCAAAAGGCCTGCTCCAGTTAATGTGGGGAGGAGGGCGTCAGGCTCGGCGGTCTTAAAACGAAATATAAGCTTATGCTGGCCCCTAGGAAAGTTATAGTAGCCTTGCAAGCAGTCTCATTGATGAAATGGAAGAAATTATGGTTCTTCGCTCTTTCCTATGGGCCGCCTCTGGTGACCGACCTGATCATTGGCCTTCTGTTGCGTCTTCGGTTGTTCTTAGCGATAGCACAAAAAATTAACCAAAGAGACACAAAAGCACAAATATGTCTTTTTTTTTGTCTCTGATAAATCCTCATATTGAGGATAAAACCCTTTGTGTATTTGTGACTTTGTGTTTTTGAGTTTGAGTCACAATGCCCACAAAAAACAGCGAGGAGCCGAAATTATCATCAAGATCCCAAAAGGGCTTCCTGCTCCTTACTTAAAAAGAAAAATCGAAGACCTGGTGAGAGAGGAATAGAGCGCCAGTAGATTGGCGAGTAATGGATTCGCAAGGGCTTAGCTCGTATGGAGAATATTATTCATTTTATGGCTGCTTAGGCCGTTTTAATGCTGCAGCCCTCTTAACCAGATAACCCTCTCTAGTCCCCTTTGCATATCGCCAGGGTCTCAGCCTTGACCTGATCCATCTTCTTCTTGCCCAAAAATACCTCCACCAGCTTCAGGGCGAACTCCATCGCCGTTCCCGGAGCGCGGCTGGTTATGATATTTCCGTCCACCACCACCCGATCACTGGAGAACTGGGCGCAGGATTTCACCTCCTCCACTCCCGAAGGGTGGACCGTGGCCTTCCGACCCTGCAGAACTCCCGCTTTGATCAGGACCGAGGGCGCTGCGCATATCGCCGCCACATACTTTTTCGCTTGATTCATCTCCCGCGCCATCTTCAATATTCGTTCATCCCTTCCCAGGTTGATGAAACCGGGCGCTCCGCCGGGCAGGACCATGCCATCGAATTCCTTATGGTCGATCCTGTCCAGGGTGGTATCAGGCTGCACCCGTACCCCATGAGCGCCCTCTGCCAGCCCTTCCTTCAGCCCCGCGGTCACCACATCAATGCCTGCCCGTCTCAGGATATCGATGACGTTCATAGCCTCGATCTCCTCGAAGCCATCTGCTAAAGCAACCAATATCTTCATGCCGATAACCTCCTCAATCAGCTTATTGGCACTGAAACCTTAAGTCTATTACTATCGATAAATAGGATTAATCATGATATGCAAACGTTGCGGGCAGTGCTGCATTTATCTGGACATCTTGGTGGTCAATCCCCGGTCGATTCTGCCCGACGGAAGCCTGGATAGAAGCGATCCCCAGTCCATGATCTCCAAGCCAGCGGGAAAGACTTGTACCCATCTCGCTTTTGAATCCACGGCTGAGGGAATGATTGCGACCTGCACCATCCACCATCTGCCCTGCTACAAGGACACCCCCTGCGAGAAGTTCGAACAGATCGGCCCCCAGGACTCCATATGCCTGTTGAGCAGCTATTTGAATGATCAGAGGTGGAAAGATAAGGGATCGGAGAGATGAGATGGTGAAGAGATGCGAAAGCGAGGGACCTTAAGCCCCCCTGGCTTCCAGGGTCTCGGATGCCATCAAAAACCCTATCGCCCTCTCCGCCAGAGGATACCGGTTCACCAGGGCCTTGAACCTCTTACCATGATTGGGCTCCATGAGGTGGGCGAGCTCATGCACAATAACATAGTCCTCCACCCACTGAGGAAGGCTGGCCAGCCGGGAGCTGATGAGAATTGTCCGGGCGGCGCAGTTGCACGACCCCCGCCGGTGCTCCTGGCGAGAGGAGTACTGAATGCTTCTCCAGCAAAGGCTCCCCTGAAAATATCTCTTGTTCAGAAACGCTGCCCTCTGGCTCAAATGGAGGTCATCTTTGGGATAGACCCGCTTCTCCAGCCGGACTTGAAGCTTTTCAATGTGCACCCTAAGGGCAGCATCGGAGATGGAGGCAGGAGCTAAGACCTCCATCCTCCCCGCCACCATTCGAGCCTGAATGGTCTTCTTCCTTCGCGCAGACCTCTTCACCACGATCTCCATGGAGATTGACCCCTCCCGAGATATGATGGATGGGAGGGATATTAATAACTTTCTTACTTAATTTTATTTTAGACTATCTAACAATATCACTAACCATTATTCCAAATATATTTGCTAAGTTCTGTAGGCGTAAGTTCTTTGAATGCATCCGAGAATTCACTTTTTATATCATAATTAAGTCGATATTCGATGACAACTGTTGATTTCTCTGCTTATTGCATCCTCCATTATCCGCAAACATCATTAACTATGAGAATATTTGAAAAAAACATAAGTTTATATCGGTAATAACTCAAAATATATCAAGGGGGTTATTGAGCTTGGGAACAGATGAGATCAAGGAGATTCGAAGCAAGATCAAAGGAATGAACCTGACCTGGACCGCGGGCAAGACAAGTCTCTCAGAACTGACTCCAGATGAGAAGATGCGTTACCTGGGCCTGGTGGTTCCAGAAGAAGAAGTAGCTATGATCCAGAAGATGACGGAAAGGGATCGTTTGCTCGCCGGAAAAGCGGGAACCATCTCCATTTATCCTGCCCAGTGGGACTGGAGGGATGTGTCCGGGAACGACTGGACGACGCCGATCAGGGATCAGAAGCAGTGCGGCTCTTGTGTTGCTTTTGCCACAGTGGCCGCCATTGAGGCCAATTTAGAGATTTTCAAGAGGGATCCCACCCTAAATCCCGACCTATCCGAGGCTGATCTTTTTTTCAGAGGCTGCGGCGACTGCTGTGGACGGGGCTGGTACTTCACCCCTGCCCTGAGATATGCTCAGTCTAGCGGAATTCCGGACGAGAATTGCAATCCATACCAGGGAAGTAAGACCAGCAGCTGCCCTGACAGAGATAAAAGGGTGGTCAAGATAGAGAGCTATAAGACCATAACCAGTAGCTCCCAGGCCAAGGAGTGGCTCAGCCAGCGCGGCCCCCTCATCGGCGGGATGAGCGTCTATGAGGATTTCTTCTATTATGAGAAAGGAGTCTATCAGACCGCATATGGCGGACATATGGGCGACCATGCAATATGCGTAGTGGGCTACGATGACGCAAAAGGCTGCTGGATCTGCAAGAACAGCTGGGGACAGAGCTGGGGAGAGGGTGGCTGGTTCAAGATCGCCTATGGGGAATGCGGAATGGGCAGCCAGTTCGCTTTCTATGGCGTCCAGTTCACTGCGGATGACGACCTGGTGATGCCCAAATCGGGAAGGGTGATAGTTCGCTTTACAGGCAAAAACACTGCTCTGGAAAATGAGATTTGGTTGTACCGTCCTGAGGAGAAGCTGATCTTCCGGGCGGTGGACTCAGAACTGGGCAAGCTCTGCGATCTGGGGGCTTTTCCCTCCGGGACCCGGCTCACATTTGCCCTGAAGACCTCTGAGGGGCATGTCTTCTACAGCGACCAGCTTCTCAATGACGATGTTTGCGACCACGTGAATAAGAAAAGCATTGGAACCTACAAATGGCAGCTGGATTGGGAGGACCTCTACGGCCTGGGGGAGAAGGACTACAACGATGTGAATATGGAGATTGAGATCTTCAGCGCCACCACTGAGGACCTGGTGATGCCAAAGGAGGGCAGGGTCTTTGCCACCCTTAAACGCAGGCATGCCCCTACCAAAGAGGAGTTCAGGCTCAGCTCTCCAGAGGACCGGCTGATCTTCACCTTGGATAGCCCCATAGGAAAAGCAATAGATCTGGGAATGTATCCAGAAGGGGCGAGGCTAACATTTGCTTTCAAGACCCTGGAAGGCTATACCTACTACACTGACCTGATAAAGAACCCGGATTTTTTAAGCCACGTGAGAAAGCTTCCCATCGGCTATAACAAGTGGGAGCTGCGCTGGGAGAAATCCTATGGAATGCGCTTCAAAAATTACCGGGACCTTGCGGTGGAGATAGCGGTGGCACCGATCGTCCGCGAGGATGTAGTTTTAGAGAAAGATAGCCATGTGGTGGCCAGGCTGGTCAGCAAGAACACTCCCCTCCATAATCAGTTCTGGCTCTATATGCCCGAGAAGAAACTGATCTTCGACTCCATTCAAGAGAACATTGGCAAGAGCTTTGATGTGGGAGACTATCCGGCAGGAACCAGGCTGGTCTTCGCCTTGCAGACTCAGGAGGGGAGCTTCTTTTACACCGATAGCGGTCTGAATGAGGATGGAAAGTCGCATGTTCTGAAGCTGAAGCTTGGGTCGAACAAATGCCAGCTCCGCTGGGAGGACCTGTACGGGCTGAAGGACACCGATTACAACGACCTAGTGGTGGAGATCAGTATGAACCCGAAACTAAATCCATAACCTAAACTGGAGATATGATACCGGGATCGCAGTCTGCCAGGGTGCCAGGTCAACTGCTAGACATAAGGAAAAAGAATAGAGGTCCCTAAAAGGGCCATCAGAAGCACGGCAGCCAGTCAATGCAGATCTCGCCGGGCTGGCTGTCAGACCAGAGCTGTATGAACTTCTCAATGGAGAATACCCCGGTCATATCTTCCACGCTGCGGCCGATGAGAGGATGACGGCCTTTGACGCTCACGCTCGGATCGACCGACTGCCAAGCGATATGGGCATTGCCAATGACATTGGAGCTGATGCTCGCCTCCAGGCCTCCCCTTGCTAGGCCTCCTGCGGAGGAGTTGGCATAAGCTCCCGTACGGACCTGGGTGTTCCTATTCAAATGCTCGACATCGTTGTACGATTCGGTCATGACGGCGCCGGTATCATAGTTCTTGATGGTGAGAACATCATTCTGGCCGCTATTGATCGCCGCCGGGGTATAGGCCAGGGGTATCTCTCCCTGAATGCCTGGAATGGCCAGTACAGCGATAATCAGACAAATCCACCTCGTCCACACTCATCGATCACCATTTCGGTGATTGACGTACAGACATTTCAAGCTGTTGCTCCCCACCCCATAGCTTACCCTAGCACTGCCTAAATAAATGTATAATCTCTATTTTCCTGAGCAGCCTGGTTATTTGGATCAAGAAGCAGGGCCTTGTCGAAGCATTCTAGTGCCTCCTGGTATCTGCCCATCGCCCGCAGGACCACTCCTTCGTTGTTCCAGCCGACGGGATTCAAGGGATCGATTCTGCTGACAGCCTGGAAGCACACCAGGGAGCTGGCGTAATCNCCCATATTGGCCAGAGCTATGCCCTTACCAATCCAGGTATCGACATTTTCCGGGTCCAATTGTAGGGCCTGATCGAATATGGCAATCGTCTCTCCATGCCTGTTCAAACCCTGAGACAAAGCAATGCCTTTCAGATAAAGAGGCTCGGCATTAGTGGAATTGAGTGCAAAGGACTGATCGAAGCAGTCGATAGCCTCCTGGAAGCGTCCCAGATTGGCCAGCGACTTTCCCTTGTTGATCCATAGATTGACATTTACGGGATCCATTATCAGGGCTTTATCATAGCTTTCGGCCGCCTCCTGAAAGCTGCCATTCAAAAATTGCTGATCTCCCTGGCTCGACCAGTATTCAGCGGTATTTCCTGCAGCATATTCTCCTGCCCCGGGCGGACTGCATAACAACGCCAGGAAGGTTACCAATGCGATCGTTAGCTTCATGTGAGGGCATTGTGCAATTAGGAGGTAGATATCTCTATGCCCAAAAGTTAATTAATTTCCTCTCCCTAGCATCATATAGATCGGGTCCGGGCTTTGTAGCCTATGGATCCGGGCAGAGGAGTGGAGGAGGTTCTTGAGTTGAAGAGATTCGATGTAATGCTGGAAAAGGACATATCCGGTTATGAGGGTGAATTTTCCGATCTTATTCATCAGGCACCGGCTTTTTACCGATTGATGACCAGGCTGCTTGATGACAAGGATCTTCCCAAATCCCTCTCGCCTCGTATTATCGCCGCTATCGCTTACTTCATTCTCCCTGAGGATATAATTCCCGAAGACAAATTCGGCCCTGTGGGTTATGTAGATGACATTTATCTATGTGCCTTCGTCGCCAACGAGGTCATAGAGGAATCAGGATCTTCCGATATCATATCCCGGAACTGGGATGGAACAAGGCCGGTGGTTGAACTGATAAAAGAGATACTGGATCGCGAAAAAGAGCTCCTGGGTGATAAGAAGGAGCGCATGATGCAGTATATCGGCTTTGATGAGATTTAGCATCAATTTCTTTTTCCATTAATTCAATCCATCTTTCAGCTCTTTCTTCTCTCCACTCTTCTCGGTCTATAAGGGCGTCTCATCTGCCCTTCGCAGCGGGTGCAGGTGGTGATCAGTATGCCGTCACGCAGCCTCACCCGGGAGACCTCCGGTGACAAATAGCAGCCGCAATGGTGGCAGTAGAGCCTCTTGAGAGGACGGGGCATTCGGACCCTGGTGCGTGTGCTGATTTTTTTTGCGATCTCCACATATCTCCGGCTTCTCTCCGGATGGTTCCAGTGCTCTTCCTCAGCCAGGACAAATAGCCTTTCCATGCGCTGGAGGGCAAGGTCTCTGGTCTTATGGCTGTCCTTTCTCCTTCTCACATCCTGTGTTATCATAACCGGCCTATAAACTCATTTCGAAGGCAAGCTATTTCTACATCCACAGACTAACTGCATTCAATGGCTATAATACGAACCTCTCCCAAGATTGCCCCGGCGATGGAGGATTATATACGTGCCCGCTCGACGGACGTGCGCGTGGCCACCACCTGCGAAGGGCCTCTGATCTTCTCCATCAAGACCAGCAAGCCCAAGCCCACTGATCATGTAATCACTGTGGGAGAGCGCAAGGTCTACATCTCTGCTGTCCAGGCGTCTCATCTCAAAATCATAGATGAGAGCATGCTGCCCCGTTGCGCTCTGGAAAAGAAGAGGCGATAAGAAAGAGGCGATAAGAAGATCGATTTGTCAAGAAAAGAAGAGGTGGTTGCCAAATGGGAAAGACCAGGTCAGCAATCTGGCTGGCGGTTATCGGCACAATTCTGTTTCTCGCCATACTGTGGCGCAGGATACTGCGAATTCCTGTCCAACGGGACGAGGAAGAAGAACATCAGGAACGGAAGGACCGCTATACGGCATAGAACTCTGCCCAATGGAACTTTACCGCACGGGGTTCTTCGCTGTTTTCTGTGGGTAAACCTGGAGATACTATTTCTTCCTTGTCTTCGTGCCTTTGTGCCTCTGTGGTGAAATCGGGATGCATGGGCCTCACCACAAAGACACCCAGGCACAAAGAAAATTTCTCTGGAGTATAATACCCACACAATTTACCGAAGAGCCCCGCACGGATATTCCCTTCCCTGAGCAAAAGGGAATGCTTAGCGGCTGTCCAGCCATTCCTTGAGAGCGCGCATGGAGGCTGCGCGGTGAGAGAGACTGTTCTTCTCCGCCAGTTCCATCTCCGCCAGGCTCCTCTCCCCCACATAGAAGATGGGATCATAGCCAAATCCCGAGCTTCCCCTCGCCTCATAGCCGATCTGCCCCTGCAGGATTCCCTGGAACATTTGAGGCTCAAGCCCTGGCTTTGCATACACTACCACTGACTTGAAATAAGCCCTGCGATTCGAGACGCCATCCATAAGTCGCAGTATTCCCTCATTGCCAATGGTCTTCTGCACATATGCGGAATAAACCCCAGGAAAACCATTCAGTGCCTCGATGAAAAGGCCTGCATCCTCCAGCATCGCCGGACCATCCAGGCGGGACATGACCTCTCTCATGCCATAGGCTGCTACTTCTTCCAAGGTATCTGCCTGAATCTCAGTATAGCCCAGGTCCTTCTGCACCAGTTCATCGATGATGGCCCGGGCCTCCACAAATTTTCCCTTGTTGCTGGTAATAAAGCTGATCATCCTATCTCCTGGCAGTACCTTCTGCATGGACCTATTAAGCTTAATCGACCTGCTGCCGTCATTCAAGCCCTATTGTGCGATCCCAGGGATTAGCCATCGTCTTTCCTCGCCTCCACCTCCAACCTCACCATCCCTACATGAACATCCCCCTTCTCGTCCGGGGGATGCAGCCTGATGTACCTCTCAACCACCGCCCAGATGAAATCCGATCTCATCTCTTCTGGTACTCTTTCTAAGTAGGGCAGCCAAGTGCTGGCAATCCATGAGGCCAGTCCCTCACCGCCCCTCTGGACCATATCCTTCTGCAACAGCTCCAACCTGATTGTTTTCAGGCCGGAAGTATCTAGCCAGGCCCGGTACTCCTCCGGTCCGTAAAAGGCATAAGGGAACCCAAATCCCTCAAAGTAGCGAGACCATTTCTCCTCCGCGATCAGCTCCCCGGCAATATCCAGAACATCGGCTGCATTGCCCCTCCCTCCAAACTGCAGATAAACCAGGCCTTTTCTTCTCAGGCTCCTGCGGATACCGGCCAGAACCGGCCTATGATCAAAAATCCAGTGAAGAGCAGCAAAGGAGAGGATGAGATCGAACTGATTGTCGTAGGGTAGATCCCGGGCATCTCCCTGCTCGAACTGGAGGTTAGGCCACTCCTCAGCCGGGAACCTCGACCGGGCAAAGCGTAACATCTCCAGGGAGTTATCAAGCCCTACCACCGATCCCCTGGGAACGAGGCGCGATATCTGGGCGGTAATCTTGCCGTCTCCGCATCCGATATCAAGTACTCTCTCTTCTCCTCGAATTGAGACCTTGGACAAAAGCTCCTCTGCCCACTTCTTCTGAGCGGAAGAGCTCTTCATATATGTCTTGGGGTCCCATAGATGCTTTTTAATGCCTTCTGCCATTTCCAGGATCACCTCTGGCTTTTTCTTCTTCCCCCTCTCCTATTGTGGAGATCGGTTTGTCTCGCTTTTTGATGATCTTTTCGATCAAGGGGAACGTTTTTAGATAGCGAGCAATAGTCAGAGGAGTGAGTTTGTAATCTGCTGGTGAGGACGAAATGGATCTGGGAGACAGAGTATTGGTGGAGCGGAATGGCATCTCCTATGAGGGGGTTCTCATGCCATCCCTTCGTGCGGATCATGTGGTCATAAAGCTCAAAAACGGCTACAACATCGGCCTGAGAGCAAAAGAGATAGACATCAAGCTCATAGAAAAGGGCCAGGATATTAAATCCAAACAGTTGGACCGACCCCTCAAAGAAAAGCCTGGCCTGCCTACGGTGTCCATTCTCTCGACCGGAGGGACCATCGCCAGCAAGGTCGACTACCGGACAGGAGCTGTCACCAGCCAGTTCTCTGCCAGCGAGATCATTTCCGCCATACCTGAGCTGGAGGAGATAGCCAACTACCGAGCTAGAGTGATCTATCAGATCCTGAGCGAGAATATGCGTTCGGAATACTGGTCTGCTCTTGCGAGAGCAGTGGCGGAAGAGATACAAAGCGGCGCAGAGGGTGTGATCATAACCCACGGCACAGATACCATGATGTACACCGCCGCAGCATTGTCTTTCATGCTCAAGACCCCAGTTCCCGTAGTACTGGTCGGCTCCCAGCGAAGCTCCGACCGACCGAGCAGCGATGCCTCTATGAACGCCATATGTGCGGCTACGGTTGCTACCAGCGATATCGCCGAGGTCTGCGTGGTCATGCATGGCACGACCAACGATGACTACTGCGCTATCCACCGGGGCACGCGGGTTCGTAAGATGCATACCTCTCGCCGGGATGCCTTCCAGACCATCAACCAGCACCCTCTGGGCAGGGTCGATTACCTCAGCAGAAAGATCGAGACCATCCTTTCCTACCGCCGCCGGGGCGAGGTGGAGTTGGAGCTGAAAGAGAGGCTTGAGCCCAGATGCGCTCTGGTCAAGTACACCCCGGGATCATCTCCGGAGATCATTCATTATTACATCGATAAGGCCTACCGAGGAATAGTTCTGGAGGGAACGGGATTAGGTCATGTCGCGTCCGACTGGATAGAGGGCATTGCCAGGGCCAAACAGGAGAACATACCGGTGGTTGTCACCTCACAATGCCTGCGAGGAAGGATATGCGATCGGGTATATGACACCGGCAGAGATATGCTACAGGCCGGTGCAATTGAGGGCGGCGATATGCTGCCTGAGGTTGCCCTGGTAAAGCTGATGTGGGTCCTGGCAAATGGTCCCGGTGAGGTCGGACCGCTGATGAAGACCCCGCTGGCGGGGGAGATTGCTCTCTCCACGCCGATCACCGTATAGCATATATATTGAATGCCAAATGAGGCCAAAACCTTATAAGCAAGGTGAATAGTGCACCAACCTCAGGATTATCGGAGGAATTAGTTTTGACACGCAAGCCAGCAAGCATGTATAGAAGACATGAACGTCCCTACACGCGCAGGAAGTATATGGGGGGCGTTCCGGGAAGCAAAGTAGTTCACTATGATATGGGGAATCTGCAGGAGGACTATCCCCTCAAACTGACATTGGTAGTCATGGAGCCTTGTCAGATCAGGCACACTGCTCTGGAGGCGGCAAGAGTCGCAGCCAATCGTTACCTTTTGAAACAGATGGGCAGGACTAACTTCCACCTCAAACTCAGGACATACCCTCACCATGTCATTCGCGAGAATAAGCAGGCCACCGGAGCAGGAGCAGACCGTGTATCCAGCGGGATGAGAATGGCCTTTGGCAAGGCAGTGGGGACGGCAGCCAGAGTTGAAGCCGGCCAGAAGCTGTTCACCCTGGGAGTACCCCCTCAATACCTCAACGATGCCAAGGAGGCATTGACCAGAGCCGGACACAAGCTTCCTACACCCATTCAGATCATCGTTGAATCCGGTCAAGAGCTGATAAGGTAATCTGGATGGACGACTATTTAGCGGGCCTGGATAGGGCCATGAAGAAGATGCCCGCCACCAGAGAGTCCAAGGAAAGGTTTGTGATTCCTTCTGCAAAGGTATTCTATGAGGGCAAGACCACTGTCCTGGAAAACTTTGGGGCTATAGCTGATACTCTGAATCGAGATCCTGAACATCTAATGAAATATCTTCTCCAGGAGATGGGTACTGCCGGAAAGATCGAGGGGCAGCGCGGAATATTTCAGGGGAAGTTCAGCGAGACCGCCATTGCCCGCCAGATAGAATCCTACTTCGAAGAGTATGTGGTTTGCACTGAGTGCAGGCTGCCTGATACTCACCTCATTAAGAGCGATCGTGTCCTGACACTCAAATGTGATGCCTGTGGCGCTCACCGTCCGGTGCGCAAAAGAAAGGCGACCGCTGCAATTCAAAAGGACGTCATCGAGGAGGGCGAGACCTACGAGCTTCGCATTGAGTCTGTAGGAAACAAGGGCGATGGCATAGCTAAGGTCGATAAATACCTGATCTTCGTCCCCAGCACAATCAAAGGAGAGATCGTCCGCGCCAAGATCAAGAAGATCAGCGGAACCCTGGCCTTTGCCGAGGTTGTAGAGAGAAAAGGCAAGGTGTCCTAGATGGAAGAGACGATCAGCCTCACCTTCACCGATGAGCATAAGTATCAACTGGAGTTCACGCCCCCTGAGTTCTGGAGAGAATTTGCAGAAGGCTACTCAGGTATTCCCTGGATCGAGAGGAGTGAGGAGCGAACAGCGATAGTCGCTGTGAATTACTCTTATCTGCTTGATCTCCTGGTTCAGGCCAGGCTGTACCATCTCAGCAGGCTGCCGTCTGGATCGCGTTTGAAGTAGAGCGCTGCGGGATAGACAGGTTTCAGATGGACCATTTGGGATCGACGGGATTTATGTCTGAGCCAGTAGCTTCCTTAAAGGCATATCTAATTAGGGGCCTCCCGGTTATAAAAGAAGGAGATGATATCTCAGCACTGGTACAGTCCTCATTTGATTTCGAGGATGGAGATATCCTCTGCCTGGCCAGTACCATTGTGGCCAAGTCGGAAGGCAGGATGAGAGATCTGGGTGACTACCAGCCAGATAGCCACGCGGTTGAGGTCGCGCGCGAGCTAGGAAAAGACCCCAGATTTGTGCAGGCGGTTTTTGATGAATCCAGCGATGTATTGCTCGAGCGCCCATTCCTGCTCGTCGCCACTCATTTTGGCCATATCGGGGTCAATGCCGGTATCGATCAGTCCAATGTAGGGGACGACAAGATACTGTTGCTGCCAGAAAACCCCTGTGCCAGCGCCCAGAGGCTGCGCCAGGCTCTAGCCAAGGACTGCGCAGTTATTATCACTGATACCTGTGGTAGGCCCTTCCGATCTGGCGTTGCCGGTGTGGCTGTGGGCTGGGCAGGGATAGCTGCTCTTCGAGACTGGCGGGGTGAGCTTGACATACATGGAAGAGCCCTCAATATAACCCAGGAGGCAATTGCAGACGAGATCGCTTCGGCGGCAAACTTGCTGATGGGCGAAGCAGGAGATGCGACCCCTGCAGTGGTCTTCCGGGGGCTGGACTATCCTCGCTCTGGGGGCAGCATGTTCCGGGAAAAGGAGAAAGATGTAATCCGTTCCCGATTGAAATGCCCATAAGCCGGGGCAGGGGCTTAGAAGTGATGAATGGAAAATGAGATCTTCCGATGCAGAAGATCAATTTTCCATGGGAAAACCTGATGCAGAAGATCAATTTTCCATGGGAAAACCTTGGATTTCAATGATCTGGAGATTGCTTTTTTTATGCCGCGATCTATGCATGTGGTCATTCCTTTTAAGTTAATGGGAGGAAAGAGCAGGCTCTCATCAGTTCTCAAGCCAGAGGAAAGAAGGGCTTTCGCCTTAGCCATGCTAAAGGACGTTCTGGCAGCAGTATCTGGCCAGGGAAAGAGGACTATCCTTTCCGATTCAGACCTAAACCCTGAAGAGATGGGATTTGATGCCGAAGTCCTGCCGTCGGAGCTTGAGCTGAACGATGCCCTCAACTTCTTGTTATCAAAGCAGGCAGACCTCGGATGGCCATCGAATATTCTGGTTCTGATGGCCGATTTGGCTCTCTTGAGAGAAAAGGAGGTTAAAGGGATTCTCAGCTGTACGGGAGATGTGGTCCTCTGTCCGGGGAGGGGAGGGGGTACAAATATGATACTCATTCGCAGCCCGAAATTTCGGACGTGCTATCGGGGCCTGAGCTTTCCCAAGCACATTGCTTATGCCCGGCAGGTAGATCTGAGTTTCTCTGTATTCGAGTCCTTTCGAGGGGGTTGCGATATCGATGAGCCTCAGGACCTTGCGGAAGTACTGCTGCATAACGATGGTCAGGCGAAAATGGCTCTGGAGATGATGGGATTTCGTCTCTCAGATAGCGGCAGATCAATTCCTGAGCGCTGCTTCAGATAATAATATTAAAAATATTAATTCAGATATACTAGATCTCGTCCAATTTTTCCACTCCGATCTTCTTTACCTTTGGCTTCCAGATCTGATTGGGCATCCATGCTGGCGCGCCCTTTGGCTTCTTCACCTGAACCCTGTCTCCCACAAATATGTGCACTTTCTTTGTCCCTCGCTCTCTGAGCCTAATATCCTTATGACCCCTATTCGCTGCCTTTAGAGCCGCTTGCCTGGGCTGTTTTCCCGTAAAAACCCCGATTTCATTGCCCTTTTTATCCCTGAGGGCGAAATTTCTGGTCTCAGCCATTATATCCCTCCTTTTCCAACTTCGGAACATTAACTGATTAAATCTATTGCCCAATACCATTATATTAATTTTATCCAGATGAGATAAGACCTCCGGATCTCCTGGCGGGGTAAAAGCGGAAATATTTTTCAAATCAGCATCCTTAGAACTATAAGGGCAAAGCCTGATATTGCAAGCCGCATGGTCCACTGATGCATACACCAAATCATCGCGGCGGACAGGATTAAAAGATCCACATTCCATAATATTTTCACCCTCGCTGTGCATAGAATAAAGACGGTTCTTCGCTGTTCTTTATGGGCAAACCTGTGGCCACAATCTCTCCCTCGTCTTCGTGCTTTTGTTCCTTTGTGGTGAAATCGGGATGCTTGGGCCTCACACAAAGACACCAAGGCACAAAGAAAAATTCTCTGGAGTCCAAAGTGGTCACAATGGCAAAGGTCCTGGGAGTCAAAGGCTTTGTCAAGAACCTTTCAGATGGCAGAGTGATGGTGGTCGCTGAGGGTGAGAGAAGCGATCTGGAGAGGTTGTACAAGGCTCTCTGGATAAAGAACGCTATCATACATGTCAGTGCGATTGAGGAGCATTATGGAGAAGCCACTGGCATCTTCGATGATTTTGACAAGATTGTCGGAGACAATGAGACCGACTCCAGGCTCGATACCGTATGGAAAAAGCAGTTGTTAATTTTTTTGATTTTCACTCTCACAAACGGCCTCATGCTCTTGTAATCCTTTCTTCGCTCACATGGGCACGCAGCATACTGGGCAGCTCTCCCCACAGAGCCATCTCTTCACCCCGGATAACAAGTGCACCGATAACACCCGGCTTGTCGATGGCGTCAAAGCACTCCTTTAGCGATCCATTTGCCTGCACAGCATTTCCTAGAGCTGTGGCAGCAGCATCCGCCAAAGCCAGGTCTTCTGATATGACTGTGGCCGCATCAGCACAGCCAAAAGATATCGATGGCCCCACCGTTCCGGAGCTGGTGCAGATGCCCAAGGGCTCTCTTCGGGCAGGGATCTCGAAGGCAATGTCCCGAATCGAAGAGCTTCCGGCATATACTCCCACAATCATTGGCTCATCGTTCAAGATGCAGATATCTCCCCCATTATCGATCACGGCATAAGTCGCCCCGGCATCGATCATTGTCTCTACAGCGAAGCCGGCAATAACACCCGCTACACAAGCCATGGGGCCAACGCCGATAATGGTGCTGGATTCGATCATTCGTTTGACGATATCCGGTGCATCACTCGCTTTTAGATCATATGGCTCCAGGGTTAGCATGAAAAAAGGATCATTCCTTATGAAATCCTCTAGATAGGAACGCTGCTTAGCAATTGATTTCTTGGCAGCATCTATGTGCTCTCTTTCTCGAGCGGTGATGGTGACAATGGTCTCTTTTAGACGGAAGCGTTCACGTAACATATCCCTCATTTCTCTTGATCTCGTTGGCATTTTGCATGACTCACGCATCTGGATCGTCTTTCGCCGTCTTGCTGAGCCGAGCTACCTCCTCCGCCCTACCTCGCAAACTCAAGACCAGCTCATCCTCATAGCTCACGTCTAGAAGCTCACTGGTGCGGTAGAGACGGGAAAGCGCCCCAAAGCTTTGTGATGTGTAAGGAAGCCGAATCTGATATTCCTTCAATGGTGGCAGGGTCTGATGGATTAGTTCCTTGAGGCCCTCCAGGCCCTGAGAGGAATGAGCGGATACCATGACCGGATGAGGGGCGAGGTCTCTTATTTGGGCGACCTTCATCCGGGCCTCGAATTCGTCTAGCTGGTCCACCTTATTTAAGGCGGTGATCATGGGCGCATTCACCTGGCAGTCCCACATGGCCTTGTGGGATGCCACCAGCTTCCGCCTCAATAGATCCAGCGGATCGCTGAGATCTACGACCAATATGACCAGATCAGCCTGGGCGATCTCGGAAAGGGTAGAATGGAAGGCCTTGATCAGAAAAAGTGGCAGATCATCGATGAATCCTACGGTATCGGTGAGCAATGCCCGGCGGCCGTTGACATCCAGAGCCCTGGTGGTGGGGGAGAGAGTGGTGAAAGGCTGATCCAGGGCCACCACTCCCGAGCCGGTGAGGGCGTTGAGCAGAGTGCTCTTGCCGGCATTAGTGTATCCGGCCAGTGCGATGAGGTCGAAGCCCAGCTCTCTTCGTCTCTTCCTCCTCCCCTCGCCCATCGCCTCCACCTCTCTCAGCTCCGCCCTGATCTTGGCCATCCTCCCCCTGATGTCATGGTACATCGATTGCTCATAGGCACCTGAGCCGCGAAATCCCGGCTGCTCTCCACGTTTCTTGAGGGACAGTTCGCTTCTCACCACAGGAGCATCATAGCTAAGACGGGCCAGCTCCACCTGCAGCTTTGCCTCCCTGGTGGAAGCGCGGGAGGCAAAGATCTCCAGGATCAGGTTGAACCGGTCCAGTACACCAACCGGAAACTCGCTGCGAATGTTAAATATTTGGTTGGAGCTCAGAGGATTGTAGAAGATAAGCTTCTTTGGATGGCAGGAGAGGGCTTCCTCTATCTTTCCCCTGCCGATCTGAAATCGGTGGTCCCTCTCCCGGCGCTGCCTTATCTCCTTTAAAACCCTGTATCCTGCAGCATTCGCCAAGCCCCGTAGCTCTCTCATTCTGTAGGGATCCTCTGGTCTTGCTGGATTCTCCCTCATCAGAAGAACTGCGGTCTTGTCCTCATCCATCAATTATCGCCCTTACCATTATCGTCCAAACCATTTAATTATCGCTCTTCATTATTATTCATCACCTGGTGCAGTGATGAGCCTTCGTCCAGCCAATGATATATGATGAGCAAGCTCTATTGCCATCCTCTCTGCTATCGTCTCAGGATATTTGAAATCCCTTCCCAGAATGCTCTGTGCCCTCCATAACTCCAGATTATAGAAATCACCTGGCTCTGCCACAATCGTTCCCGGGAGGCATAAGCAAGCATCGCTTATCAGGTCAGCTATCACATTGAGGTCCAGAGCCTCGGCAATACAGGGCACCAGCCTGACTGTATGTACCTTCTCAATAAAATTAGGTGAGACCTGGACCGATAGGGCGGCACATACCATCTTGAACTTGCCCTGCACAGAGTGACGGCCAGAAATATCAATCGCCACAATATCTATCTATTCAACCCCCTGGAAGATACCTAGAATCTTGCATATCTTATTGTGCCCCTATTGTGCTTTTACTGACGATCTTATCTTATGATCGCATGGTGCATGACTATTTCTTTGGCCTCTTCAATAGTCAATCCCGCCCCAACTGCAATCTGAATCGCCCTATCGCTATCAATGAGATCATGAGGAGCATGGGCGTCCGTGTCCACCACCATCTTCGCCCCGGCCTGAATTGCCATCTGCACCACATGCCCGTTGGTGATATTATGGCCGGAGCGAGATGTTATCTCCAGACAGACATCGTTCTCCCTGGCCATCTCCGCCTCTTCCAGGGTGATGAACCCGGGATGGGCGAGAATGTCCACTCCCGCCTCCAGAGCGGCGCGGTTGGTGCCTGGACGTACGGGCTCTACCGGGGACTCGCCGTGGACTACCACAACCTCCGCTCCCAGGTTGCGGGCTAGGTCTGCCAGAGGCGCTATCTTCTGAGGGGGTACATGGGTCAGCTCCACCCCTGGCAGGATCCTGATGTCCAATATGCTTTCCAGATATTTGGCCTTGGAGACGCAGCTTATGATATGCTCTATATTGGTATAATCAGCATGATCGGTTATGGTATGCTTTCCAGATATTTGGCCTTGGAGACGCAGCTTATGATATGCTCTATATTGGTATAATCAGCATGATCGGTTATTCCAATGGCGGTATATCCCAGGACCTCTGCCCGGCGCACTAGCTCGCTGGGTATAAGCTCGCCATCACTGAAGGTTGTATGGGTGTGCAGATCGATCATATGAACCGCTCAACTTCTCTTGCCAGTGGCTTGCTTTTTATACTTCATCTTTAAGGATCCTGCGATCATCTTCAATGTAGCCGATTTGGAGCCCCTCTTGGCCACCAGTATTCGACCTGCTGCCTCCGGCTTGTGCCAGGTCTTTGGGTGCTTTTTCTCCCTCTCGATCTCCGGCTTCAGCCCGGATTTGATGGATGCGGTGATGATCATATCCAGGTTGGGCTCATTGATGGCATACTCTTTGGGGACCATTCGACCCTCATCCCGAGAGCGGGAGGCATCGAAATACACCGGCCAGATCACAATCTTGCTCTTGTCAGGCATATATCACCTGCCTACTCTCCCCTCCTTAAAGTATCTTTGTCTTCTTTCCCTCTCCGGCACGCAAGTCTTTTAGCCATGCTGGAGGATACCAGAGGTCATACAATAGTGGAGTCCGATCATGAGTGAAGAGAGTTATCCCGTTGCCAATGTAAGAGGACAGGAGGTCCCCTACGACCCGGAGCAGCTGAGGAGGATATCGGAGCATCCCTGTTTCAGCGAAAAGGCCTGCCATTCCTTTGGCAGGATGCATCTGGCCGTGGCCCCAAAATGCAATATCCAGTGCAAATACTGTATCAGAGATTTCGACTGCGTAAATGAGTCCCGTCCCGGGGTCACCAGCCAGGTCTTAAAGCCCAAAGAGGCCTTGGAAAGGGTGGATCAAGTGCTGGAAAAGTACCACTACATCAAGGTGGTGGCGGTAGCGGGCCCAGGTGAGCCTCTGGCCAATGAGGAGACCTTCGAGACTCTGCGCCTGGTGGGGGAGAAGTATCCTAATATCATTCTCTGCATCAGCACCAATGGGCTGCTCCTGCCCGATAAGATCCAGGAATTGGATCGGCTGGGCGTATGCAATATCACTGTCACCATGAATGCCATCGATCCCCAGATCGGCCAGCAAATCTACGACTACGTCAACTATGAGGGAAAAAGGTACGAGGGCCTGGAGGCGGCGACCCTTTTGCGTGACCAGCAGCTGAAGGGGATTGAGGAAGCGGTGAGGCTGAAGAAGATCGTCAAGGTCAATACCGTAATCATCCCTGGGATCAATGATAAGCATATCATCGATATCGCCCATAAGATCAAGTCCATGGGAGTATTCATCCATAATGTCATGCCTCTCATTCCCCAGTACAAGTTCGCTCATATCAAGCCTCCATCGCCGGAGGAGAAGAGAAAGATCCAGGAAGAGCTGGGCAAGATCATCAAGCAGATGAAGCACTGCCGACAGTGCCGCTCCGATGCCATCGGAAAGCTCGGATGCGATGTGCAACAGGAGTTCGCAAGCAGGACGAGGGAGCAGGCCTGAGAGGAGACACTTCAGATAGAGAAGATAGATATCATAATATATTTTCCTATCAGGAAAATTAAAAAAAGAATATCTGGGAGCCCCAGGGAGTGCCTCAGAATATTTTATTACTTAATTCTTATTTTATAATTCTTCTCATTATCAATGCTTTAGCTTCTTGGTCAGACTGCCTGTGGCACTGGATATGCTCTTGGAGATTCCAGAGAGGAGGCCCTTATGTCCATTTGATTTGGAGCTGGCCTGCGCGGCGCTGGCCGAGCTGGGTTTCTTATCCCTCTTCTTGGATATGGGATTGCCGTTCTTCATCTGATAGTTGCTGTTTCGATCCTGCGGACCCTTGCTCTTTTTCTTATCCTTTGCCATATTAACCACCGCCCTGCCTCTATGTCAAAATTGATATAGATTTCGGCTCTGAGATGCCAGATCTTGCCAACCTCTTTTATTAATAGCGACATGAAATAAAGATCCATAGCAGCAATCAGGAATTGCAATCAGGATCTCATTGAATTAATGATAATCTCACTTTCCAGTCGACCCTCGAAATAACAACTGGGTGCAAATGCTTTTCCTGCCTCCCTTTCATGCCATCTTCATCCTCTTCCCTACTCCGCACTTCAGAGCCTTTTCATAGACCGCATGCCCTGTTGCTACATCCTGAATCCCCAGGCCGGTGGAGTCGAAGATGGTGATCTCCTCATTGCTGGTCCTTCCGGTTTTTTTGCCCGCCAGGATCTCTCCGATATGGGCATGGATATCCTCCTCTAGCAAGACCCCTTCGGAGATGGGGACGTTGACCTCACCGGAGTGAACGGCCTGAACGATATCATCCACCACGATCCTGGCCCGTTTCAAGAGAGTGGACTCCAGCTCCTGCTTTCCTGGGGCATCTGCACCGATGGCGTTGATATGGGTTCCCGGACGGACCCATTCGTCCTTGACCACCGGACGGCGCGATGGGGTGGTGGTGACCAGAATATCGCATTGGCAGGCCTCTTTCGGCCCCGCTACCGCAATGCAGTCGCATTTCAGAAATCCCAGCACGTCCTCCTTGAAAGCCCTGGCCCGATCGGCAAAGCTATCAAAGACGATCACCTGCTCGACCTGAAAGTTGCGGGAGAGTCCTTGAAGCTGGGTCCGCGCCTGGGCCCCGGCCCCGATCATCCCCACCACGTGAGAATCCCTTCTGGCCAGATGGCGGGCGGCGATGGCACCGGCTGCGCCCGTGCGCATGCTGGTGATATATGTTGCGCCCATAACCGCTAGAGGTTCGCCGGTCTGGGGAGAGTTCAGGATCAAAAGGGCCATCACCGAAGGAAGCCCGATCTGCGGATTGTCCGGATGGACATTGACTATCTTCACCCCGGCCAGGTCCTGCCCTTCCAGATAAGCAGGCATGGTCCTCAGGTCGCCATTATGCCGGGAAAAGTAGAGGTATGACTTGGGTGGCATCTGCGTCCTCCCAATCCCGTGATCAAGAAAGGCCCTCTGGACGGCAGCTATGGCATCGTCCATGGTCAGGAGCGACCTTACTTCCTCCTCTGCCAGCCAGAGCACTTCCATAATAGCACCATATGTATTGAGAGCTGGAAGAGTGAAAAAGGCTTTGCCAGTGCAGAGGAAAAGAATGGATCGACCAATGCCTGAGATGCAATGTCGTTCCCCTGAAACGCGTTCTTGTTATAGACGTCGACTTTAAAAAGGGAGGGGGGTTAGTGCCGCCTGTCACATATCAACGTCTGAGGCGGTTTTTTCTGTTAAATTTAGCCTCTTAGGATCAATGGTCGAATGGTATTGCGCGACATAAATTTTGGTTCTTCGCTGTTTTCTGTGGGTAAACCTGGAGATACTATTTCTTCCTCGTCTTTGTGCCTTTGTGCCTCCGTGGCGAAATCGTGATGCTTGGGCCTCACCACAAAGACACCAAGGCACAAAGAAAATTTCTCGGGAGGACAATACCCACACAATTTAGCGAAAAGCCTAAATTTTCGTTCCTGTTTCATTGAGCCAAAGGTCAACAGTTCCTAGAACACCATATATCGTTAAAGTTATTGCACAAGTTGCAGTAAGGTGCTGATAAGAAAAGGGGGTTAGAGCCTTCGAGAGAAGGGATGAGGGGATGTCACCGGAGGCTCTGATAGATTACTTGTATTTTTTACTATTTAAGTTTAATTAATTGTGCTGCGCTCGCATTATTCCCTTGAAATAATCATCGTGATAATAACGATATTATCGATATTATCAGTATTGTTGATAGTAATGGAATCATGAGAATATGGACCTCAATAAACCGTGACCCTCTTCACGCCCTCGATCTCCTTGAGCAGCATCACCAGATCACCAGGGATCTTTCCCTCGGTGATTATGGTGAGCTTTGGGCTCTCCACAAAGTAGGGGTCATCTGATACCGCCTGGCGGATGGAGAGGCCGTTCCTGGCCACAGCGCTGGCCACATCCCCTAAAAGGCCGGTCTTGGCGGCATTCACCGGCGTGATCTCAATTACCCCCAATCCCAGGCTGGGAGCCACCTCTCCCAGATAGATCATAGAGCGCACATTTTTAAAGACCTTCCACAGGACCTCATCCTCGCGAATGGCCTGTGCTGTGGTATCCACAACCCTTCTGTCCACCTCCAGCTCCTTTGCGATCTGAGCATGAGGGATCTCGATCTGTCCCGATACTACCCGAGCCTGGTCGTTAATCTGAAAGCCTCTCTGCAGGATGAGGCGAATGACCTTCTCCTGTGCGGGAAACCTCTTGAACTTGTCCAGAATCTGCTGCCACATGTGGGTCAGACTCTATTTTGACTTAAAAGTACAAAAGGCCTTCCTTAAGAGAACATCCCAAATGGAGGCTGGCGGAATTCCCTGCGCGCTTTTAATATGGTTTCTTCTAAGTGCTTCTGAGTGATATTGCATTCGTCCATCAGTGCATGGTGCAGCGCTACCTTAAGCACCTTCTCCACCAGATCCCGGCCGGAGAAGCCCTCTGTCTGCCTGGCAATCTCCGCCAGGTCCACGTTCTCCATCTTCAGGGGAAGGGTACGAGCGTTCTTTTCCAGGATCAGCAGGCGCTCATTCTTGTTCGGCAGATTGAATTCGATCTCCTCCTCAAAGCGAGAACGAACGGAAGCGTCCAGAACCTCTATCTGATTGGTGGCGGCGATGGTGCAGATGCCCAGCCGGCTGGATAGGCCGTCCATCTCTGTTAGCAGGGAGTTGACCATCTCCGATACGTCGCCCCTCAGGTCCTGATAGCGCCGGTCCAGGGCTATAGCGTCCAGTTCATCGATGAATATTATGCAGGGGGCCATCTCCTCTGCCTTCTCGTAGAGGCTGTGGATCTGCTTAGCCCCTTCGCCCACGAACTCACCGATCAGGCTGGTGGATTTGACCGCCAGCATCGGCACTCCCGCTTTGGCAGAGAGGGCTTTGGCGATCATGGTCTTTCCCGTACCGGAGACACCATAGAAGAGGATGTTATGAGGTGCCCAGCGGCCGAACCTCTCCGGGTCCTGGAGATACTTCTCCACGATCTTCACCTTGCGCTTGGCATTCTCCTGGCCTACCACGTCATCGAAAGAGACATCGTAACTGACCCCTTTCTTCACTTCCGCCTTCTGCTCGACCCGGATAGTGGTCTGCAAACCGACCACCGAGTTCCTGGGGTAGGCTCGAACCACCTGGAAGGCATAGTCAGGATAGAGCCTGCGGTCGAAAAGATAGCAGCCTGGGCTTACCTCCTCACCGTACCACTGCTCACGGGCATAAAGCTCGAAGAGCCTGGCATCGGTGACCGATGGACTCTCCTGAAAAATGCTCTTCAAGGGATAGCCGGCTGGCCGCAAGAGGATGAACCTCGCCCCTATCGCTTTTCTCTTCTCCGGTTTCGCTCCTTGAGGCTTGGCCTGGGTCTTCTGGATCAATCGCACAAATTAGCTCTAGATTATGGAGATAGTTAAATGTATTGGCCTTAAGGTCCTCCAATTGTCTGATTATGCTGTTCGAGCCCCGATCCTAGACAGCATTTGATGATTGATGCATCAATCCAATTAGTGAAAACTTTGTCCATCCCTCCCATGCTCTCTCTGATCGAGCTTTCAGCTTGGAAAAGGGCAAAAGAAGCATATAATAACAAAAAAAATGCTTCGATAAAAAGAATAATGCAGATTTACTGGCAGGTATCGAGAAGACCCTTCTTCTTGCCTCCCCTCTTGTCCCCCGGCTTTATGGGCTCGACCTTGGCTGCTTTCTCCTCTTTTTTCTCTTTCTTTTCTTCGTGATGTGCCAATTTATCGCCTCCGTTTATCTCTATTATCTATCATAATGCAGCTGATCTCAAATATACCTTCCGGTAAGGGAGCACAATACTTATTAAAAATGATAAAATAACCTTGAAAGACATTGACTGTGAAAGCACTGCTGGGAAAAAGATAAGGAACGGGCAGTCAGGATTCAGCTTTACTTGTTCTCAACGATGCAGGTGGGATCCTCAGCCAGCAGGTCGCCATTGTAATAGTAAGCCTTCTGACGGCATCCTCCGCACAGATCGCGGTAGAAGCAGCTCCCACACGCTCCTTTGAGATTGGATTTAACCTCTCGCAGCGCTATGAGCTCCGGGGTGGGATGGTCGATCCAGATGTCCTGGAAGGATCTCTCCCTCACATTGCCCACCACCACCTGGGGCATGAAGTGGCAGGGATGAACATCTCCCTGATAGCTTATATTAGCCACCTTGACTCCGGCTGAGCAGCCACCGGCATTGGTCAGGAGACTGCGCACATAATCCTTTCTCGGATCGTCCTTCAAGATCTCAAGCAAGTAAGCCCCATCCATGGGAGAGTCTGTGGTCAATATCTCGATGTTCTTATCCTTGAGTTCCACTGCTGCTTCTGCCAGCAGACGGATGACGCTGCGACGCTGCTCGCGACTTACATCCTTATCAGATATCCCTGCCCCCCGGCCAGTGGGGACCAGGTGGTAGAGACAGAAACGGGGAATATCCTCCTCCACAGCCAGATTGATGAGCGCTGGGATGTCCTGCCAGTTATCCCGGGTCAAGGTGATCCTCAGGCCGGTCTTAAGACCTGCATCCCTGGCGTTTCTCAACCCCTGAAGGGCCCGTTCGAATGCCTCGGGAACGCCCCGGAACTCGTCGTGCCTTGAGGGAAGAGATGAGTCCAGGCTAACCCCCACATACCGAATCTTTGCCTCTGCCAATAGACTTGCCACCTCTGGGGTGATCAGGGTGCCATTGGTGGATATCACCGTCCTCAATCCTGCCTCCCGGGCATGGAAGGCCAGGGCGAAAAAGTTGCGGCTCATGAGGGGCTCGCCGCCGGTGAGAATGAGGATTGGAATCTTCATGCTGGCCAGCTCATCTGTCAGACGAACCCCTTCCTCAAGGCTCAGCTCGTCATCCTCTTTGTGGCTGGCATCCATATAGCAATGACTGCAAGCCAGGTTGCAACGCCGGGTCAGATTCCACATCACCACCGGTTTTGTCTGGGCGGAGAAGCGGAGGAGGTTCGCTGGGATGTCCTGACAGGACTGGGACGCTCGCAGGTCCTCCCATACCGTGGCCTGGTCGGCCAGAGCTTTAGAAAATATGATCATATGTACTTCATCACTCCGTTCTATACTGGGGCAGGGGCATTGCCAAGCACTCTTTTTCTCCTGGCCAGGGCGGCGAGCATCGCCTCGAAGGTGAAGCTCTCTGGGATCACATCCACCGCCACATTCAGGCGGGATAGTTCCTCTGCAGTGGGCTTGCCAATGGCAGCGACTGTGGCCTTCGCCAGAGCCCTTCGCAGCTCCTCTTCCCGTCCCATCTCCCTAGCCCTGGAGATGAGATTTCGCGCCGTCGAGGAGCTGGTGAAGGCGAAGATATCCACCTGGCCCGCCCGTTCTATCAGCCGGTCAAGACGGGGATCGGAGGAATTCACCACTCCATAGAGGGGAATGTCATCCACCAGGATCCCCGCTGCCCTCAGGCCCTGAGAGAGATACTTGCTCCCTTGAGCGCTGCGCAAAAAGAGGATCTTCTTATACCGGCCCTTGAGCATCCTCTCCAGGCCCTCAGAGCTGTAGCTGTCCGGCATCTCTGATTTGAGGCCGTACTCGGCCAGGGCCTGCTTTGTCTTGGGGCCGATGGCGATGATCATCTTCGTCGCCAGTGCTCTGGCTATGGCTTTATCCTCAAGGGCGATATGAACGCCGTTGGCGCTGGTGAAGGCTATGCACTCTGCGGCATCGATCCTCCCAAGCAGGTCAGGTGGCAGGACCTTCTTCTCCAGGGCGATGGCCGGAGCAGTTAAGGCACGAAATCCATAGCGTTCCGCCAGGGCCACCGACTCCTCCTGCTGGCCTGCCGGCCTGAGGATGGCGATACTCTCCGGGGCGAGAACCTCTGCCAGACCGACGACATCTCCTACCACTAGAATGGCCGGAGACTCCACATTCTCTCGCTTTGCCCTCTCGGCGATATCTCCCAGGGTTCCCAAAATCAACCTCTGGTCAGGCCAGCCGCCCTTCTCCACCATGGCTGCCGGGGTCTGGGGGGACTTTCCCGCTTGGATGAGGCTTCTGGTGTTCTCCTCCAGCCGGGATACGCCCATCAGCACCACCAGCGTCCCCTCAAGCCCGGCAATGGCATCCCAGTCCAATGGCGAGTCTTTTCCCGGCTCCTCATGGCCGGTGACTATGGTCAGGGCCGAGGCCACCTTCCTGTGTGTGACCGGGATCCCTGCCAGCTCGGGAGCGGCAATGGCTGAGGTGACGCCGGGGACAACCTCAAATGGTATTCCTCGTTCCCGGCAGGCCATTGCCTCCTCACCTCCCCGACCGAAGAGGTAGGGATCCCCGCCCTTCAGCCGGACCACGATCTTACCCTCTTCCGCCTTTTCCACCAGGAGCTGGTTTATCTCCTCCTGTTTCAGCTTGTGCCTCCCCGCGTTCTTGCCCACATCGATCAGTTCCCCCTTCACCCCCTCTAGCATCCTGGAGTCGAGCAGCCGATCGAAGAGGACCACATCTGCCTCCATCAGCCTCTTTCTTCCCTTGATCGTCAGCAGCTCCGGGTCGCCCGGGCCCGCTCCCACCAGATAAACCTTACCGATTGCCAAAAAAACTCACCGCCTCTTCCACCAGCTCTCTTCCCCCCATCCTCATCAGCCGCTCTCCCACATCCTCGGCAAGTGCCAGATAATCCTCCTCTAAAGAGATCCTCTCCTCCAGGCGGACGAACCTCTTGCCGTCCTGGGATAAGATCTCCGCCAGCACCCGCGCCGTTCCATTCTCTATCTGAGCATGAGCTGCCATGGGCACCACACAGCCTCCGCCCACGGTCTCCATGATCTTTCTCTCGATCATGGTCTCAGATCGGGTATGAGCATCATCCAGAGTGCGAGAGCAGGCCTCAGCCGCGGTTCCAGTCTTTGCAACCACTATTATCGTCCCCTGGTTGGCAGAAGGAACAAATCGCTCACCATCCAGCCTCAAATAATCGGGATCCAGGCCCATGCGTTGCAGTCCGGCCTCGGCCAGTACTATGGCATCGTAGTCTCCCCTCTTCAGCTTGTTCAGCCTGGTCTGCAGATTTCCCCGAAGGCTCAAAATCTTCAGGTCAGGCCGGGCGCGGAGAAGCTGGGCCATCCGTCGCATGCTCGATGTGCCCACTATTGCCCCCTGATCCAGCTCCTCTATGCTCCCAACCGAGTTCTTCCGGCAGAGGAGAATGTCATATGGGGAGTCCCGTTTCAGGACCGCGGAGACGGTGAGCTCCTTCGGTCTCTTGCTGGGGAGGTCCTTCATGCTGTGCACAGCAAGATCGATCTCTCCAGAGAGCATGCGCTCATCTATCTCCGCCACGAAGACCCCAAAACCGTTGAGCTGGTGGAGGGGCTTGTCCAGGAAGAGGTCACCGCTGGTTTTAACCTTGACAAGCTCGGTTTGGATGCCCAGAGCGCTGAGCCTTTCCAGTACGATCTCCGTCTGGCGCATAGCCAGAGGGCTGCCCCTCGTTCCCACGATCAGCTTTTCAGGCAGGTGCGGAACGCCTCCAGGGTGGTCTCAATAACATCTTTGGTATGCGCTGCAGATATGAAATCGGTCTCATACTGGCTGGGGGTGAGGAAGATGCCGGAGTTGAGCATCCGACGGAAGAATTGCAAGTAGCCAGCCCGGTCGCACTCCAGGGCCTGAGCATAGTCATGAGGCTCGGGGCCGAAGAATATCTTGAACATCGAGGCAATGCCTACCACGCTGTAGTCGAGGCCCAGGTCTTCTACGATCTCCTTTAAGGCGGACCTCATCTCCTCACTTGTCCGGTTGAGCTTACTGAGAGTATCCTCCTTTTCCATCACATCCAAAGTCGCTAGGCCAGCAGCCAGAGAGACTGGACTTCCATTGAAAGTTCCAGCCTGATAGATCGCTCCACCTGGGGCTACCTGGTCCAGCAGGTCGCCCCGCCCTCCGAAGATCCCGATGGGGAATCCTCCGCCGATGATCTTTCCCAGGGTGGTCAGATCGGGCTTGATGCCAAAAAACTCCTGCGCACCACCCAAGGAGAGGCGAAACCCGGTTATGACCTCATCGAAGATCAGTAGGACATCATTTTTCTCCGTCAGGCGGCGAACTTTCTGCAGGTAGCCATTCTCCGGCAGGACCGGACCGATATTTCCCAGCACCGGCTCCATGATCAAGCAGGCAATCTGACCGGAGTTGCGTTCCAGTACCTCCTCCAGGGCAGCTGTATTGTTGTAGGGCACCTGGAGGGTGTTTTTGGCTGCGTCCGCCGGGACGCCGCTGGAGTCGGGAATACCCATGGTAGTGGCGCCTGAGCCTGCCTTGACCAGGACGCTATCGTGAGCACCATGAAATCCGCCTTCGATCTTGATGATCAGATCCCTGCCGGTGCTGCCTCGGGCCACGCGAATTGCGGCCATGGTGGCCTCGGTTCCGCTGCTCACAAAACGCAGCCGCTCCATGCTGGGGTAATGAGAAGAGATCCTCTCAGCTAGCCTGACCTCCAGTTCGCTTGGAGTGCCGTAAAGCCAGCCCCGGTCCATCTGATCTGCCACTGCCTGCCGTATGGCCGGATGGCGGTGGCCCAGGATCATGGGACCGTAAGCCAGACAATAATCGATGAACCTGTTATCGTCACAGTCCCATAGATAGGGACCGTCTGCCCGGGCGGTATAGAAGGGATGGGGAGAGATGGCACGCACGGGGCTTGAGACCCCGCCGGGCATCAGCTTTCTGGCGCTATCAAAGAGCCTGATGGAATAATCAAAACGCATCAGAGGATGACTCTCTGTGGGCAGATTAATCAATCTTACGATTAAGGCCGATCTTGCCATTACCTTTGACCCCAGCCGCATGCTGCAGGGGAGATAAGATCTATTACTATTATTATTTACAAAAACTATATATAATATGAATTACAAGCTAGACTATATTAGTATAATGAAAAGGTTATGGTTATAAAGATGGTTCAAAGAAGAGGGAATGTGGGCAGCATAGTTATAAAAAAATTAATAAATTAAATAGAAATCGAAGGGATGGCACGAATCAGAGATCTGCTGCCCTCCATCCCTGTTCTTCCACTTTTCTAATGACCATGCGCAGGGGTATACCTGCTTGCTCTGCGATCCTTTTGCAGTCCTCGTATTCCGCTTTAACGTTTATGAGGCGGCCATCCATCCGGCTGATCTTGACCCCAGCAATGTAGATCGCACCCTCGATCTTCAGCTCAACGGTCATCTCCTCCCTCTCCGCCACAAAACGGTGCAAGCTGGGAAAGACCCGAACTCCCAACGACCCCGTCTCCCTGATGATCAATCCCGCCAGCTTTGACATATCTTCATGACGGCTGATGGCCCGGATAACATTCCCGCTCCGCCCCTTCTTCATCACCGCGGGAATGATGGAGACGTCCAGAGCCCCCTCCTGCATGAGCTGCTCTATCAGACGGCCTAAAACCTCGCCAGTGACATCATCCACATTGGTCTCCAACTGGACCACCCGATCTTTATGACGATCCTGATCCATCTCCCCTTTTCGGTAGGGAGATTTGACCTCAGCCCAGAGCGCTCGCAGCAGGTTGGGAACGGCCAGATCCCGACTGCCAGCACCATATCCCACCCTCTCCGCCCGGATGAGGGGAAAACGAGGGACGAACTCATCCACCAGAGCTGCCAGGAGGGCCGCTCCAGTGGGGGTGAGGAGCTCATCGTCCACCGGCCCCCCCATCCAGGGAATATGATGAGCGTGCAGGATCTCCAGAGCCGCGGGACCGGGGAGGGGGAGAAGGCCGTGGGCCGACTGAACATATCCCCCTCCTACAGAGACGGGCAGGGAGAGAATCCTCTCTGCTTTCAGGCTGCTTGAGGCCTCACAGGAGCCCGCTATATCCGCTAACGCATCCAGGGCACCGACCTCATGAAAATGGGCCCGGCTCTTGGGCACATTATGCACCTTGCTCTCTGCCTCTGCCAGGATATCCAGAGCGGCAAGGGCCCATTTCAGAGCCTCACCCTCGAGGCTTGAACCCTCCAGGATGGAGATCGCCTCATCCAAGGAGTGATACCTTCGGTCGGAGATCACCTGCGCCCTGGTGGCAAAGATATGCCCTTTCTCCTGGCGGGTGATCTCCAAGCTGCAGCCCACCGACTCTACCGCTTCCCTAACCCTCCTTTCATCCGCTCCTAAATCGAGGAGCGAGGCCATGATCATGTCTCCGGCTGCGCCGGCGCTGGGATCGAAGAGAAGGGCGAACATGCTTTGCCCTAATCTCTCTGCCGATATATATAGATTGGATGCTCAGATTATCGAAGAATAGGGATCGATAAGAGTATCAGCGAAAATGGTTTGATAAGAGTACCGAGAAAAGGTATGGTTAAGACAGATAGA
>JGI11944J13513_1000400_pt1 | contig 44120 bp, 47 predicted proteins | sample TerdegcoTASludge_FD_13513 | JGI IMG/M metagenome (IMG submission 13513) | reverse complement strand
CATGCTAAGAAGTTCTCCGAATCATCCGCATTCCTGGCAAGGTACAGAAACGCATTGATCATGGCAGAGGTAGTTCCAGATGGTGTCGACCAGTTTGTGGGAGAGAATTACAGTTCAGTGCTTCAGTTCGCCTCTGAATCAGATATATATACTGGATTTAAAATCAAATCCTCCGACAGAGATATCGAGGAGGACTACATAGGTTCATTCAAGATCAGCAAAAAGGTATCCTCGGAGCACAGCTTCCAATATGCGGAAGACGATACGGTTGGGATGTTGGATTGCTGTCCGGATGGCTATGCTGGGCTGGACTATTCGCTTAGAGCCGCTTGGTCATGTCTGTGCCGTTCGGCGCTAAATGATTCAAGTCTGTCAATTAAATGAGGTGTTGAAATGAGAACGAGAATGGGTGTATTATTGACGCTATTTATATTGGTGGCCACTGCAATGGTGAGCATGCAGGCCGTATCAGCACAGGATACGAGCCCTTCTTCCGGTGTGACCGATCAACCCGCTCTGAAGATCATGCAGGTTCAGGATGCTGAAGAGACGGAACAAGGGGCAACAGAGATGAGAATCTGGAACTCCTTCGTTGAAAATTTCGATTATCAGTGGGAGATACTGAATAGCACAGCACAGGGAAATGGCTCGAACGAATCAATCAGAGATGCCATGATTGCCACCACAGCCCTGCTGGTCCTGAACTCACAGGGCCTGGCTGAAGCGGAAAGCATTACCCCCGCAGAGGAGTATAGGGATTTCCACAATTATACTATTAATTCAATGAAATATTTCAATATATATCTTTACAATATGGCAAAATTGTTTGAAACCAGGAAAGCGAGATATTCCACTGTCGGCACTGAAGCATTGAACCAAAGCTTGGAATACTACAATTTAGGCAAGGCAGAAGCAGAGTTCCTCTTCTGAGAAGTGCCAATTCTTTATTTAACATTTTTATTATTTCTTTATTTTTCGTTTTTTCTTTCTTATCTATCTGTATTATTAATGTAATAGCTTTCTATATATCTGGATAAACATCAAATGTCGACTTATTAAAGCTCTTAATTCGCATTAGCATCAATAATTCGTCTCTTTCCAAATAGCAGGGGTGAGATAATGACTGCATAAAATAATATGGAGGCAAGAACATAATGGAGGCAACGACTTATGGAAATAGATCGTTCAAAGGCATTACTGTCCTGGCGCTGTTATTGACAGCGATGGTGTCGCTGTCATCAGCGACCTGTCCCTGGTTTATTCGGGGTGAGAATTATGTCGCTCAATGCGGAGTGATAAAAGAGGTTCCTGAAAACCAGGGTATATTGGCCAATGATCCCCAAGCGATTGCAGTCCTGGAGCCTGAACTGATAAAGATAGATCCCAAATATGGGTCGATAAAAGTGGCTGCAAACGGGTCCTTTATCTACTCGCCATCCCCGAATATTCAGCAGGGTACCTATGTGCAATTCAGGTATAATGCAACCAATGGCGAGTGCCAGTCAAGATATCCGGCTACAGCCAAGTTCACAGTCTCATGCTCATGCCGGCCTAATATTCCGGTCATGGATCCGATCTGTCTGCCTGTCTCTCTGGATGGGATCAGAGATATTCTGCTGGAGAATGGTGTAGGCTGTTATGGGTGCGGAGATATCACACCGATCATCGACCTGGGTGATGTGGATCTGAATAAGAATGGCAATCCAATGGCAGGAACATATTCCTTCTGCGTAAAATGCCGGGGTTGTGTCAAACGATGTGGAAATATCAACCTTATCGATTGTGGCGATGACCATCCGCGGGCCAATGACGATACCGCCACTACCAGCGAGAACAAACCGATAAGCTCAGACCTGTCCACAAACGATGAGCCGTCCGGGGATGGCGGGAACGTCTGGTCGAAGCATACCGATCCCGCACACGGAACTGTGGTGGTGAATGCAGATGGCACATTCACCTACACCCCGACTGAGAACTACTGCGGTCTGGACAGCTTCACATACCACCTCACCGATGTTGATGGAGATTTCGATACTGCAAAAGTGGAGATCTTCATCGAGTGTAATGATGCTCCTGATGCCGTTTGTGATGCTGCCAGCACCTGCCAGGATAGGATGATCAGCGGCAGCGTTGCAGACAATGATCATCTATCCGAGGATGGCGGAAATAACTGGTCTTTGCTATCGAATCCTGGCCATGGCACGGCAGAGGTCGATTCGGATGGCACATATAGCTATACTCCTTATTTGGGCTGGAGTGGCATAGACCTGTTCACCTACCAGCTCTGCGATATTGACGGCCAGTGCGACCAGGATACTGTGACTATAACCGTAGTCAAGAAATGCAATTGCCATCTGGCAAGCTTATCGCAGGATGGATGCATGTATCCAGATGAGCTGGAGGCCTATATAAGAGAGGCAAATGCTGCAGTCTGTGCTGAATGCGATGAGACACCTGAGTGGTCCTTCCCTGATTGGCCCGTGGACCAGGCAACCGGTTATGTGCTGGCGGGCGACTACACATATGGCGTCACCTGTCATGCAGGGGGAGAGGATCTTGAGGGCTGTGACTCCACCTGCACGGGACGGGTCTCGTGTACCTGCCAGAAGGATGTATGCCCCTGTGTACCCTATGCCGAGGACATAAAAGTTGGCTGCGGCGTGAGCAAAGAGGATTTGGGGACCTTGGTCGTCGCCGATTGTCTGGATAGCGGCACCTATACCTGCGATCAAACGCCAGTGATAGATCTCAGCGGCGTGACCTTGGATCATATCACGGGATTTGTTACTGGTGGCAGCTATACGGTCGACTGCAGCCCACCATGGGTTGAATGCCCGGTTGCCGAGGGCAATGTGATCTTGGAATGCGATTGTGCTTCCTATGCACCGGACATCTGCCTGCCCATAATCTGCATAGAGATCTCCAATAAGGTATCCTGCAAAGACTACAGCCTACCACTATATAGTGCTGCGTTGAAGCAGAAGGTGATACAAGCAGGAGGAAGATGCACAGGGGAATGCAGCCAGATGAGCGTAGTGCTGCCAGGCAATATCGACTGGAAGAACCCTGGCTCATACCAATACACTGTAGTGTGCAAGGATGCTAATGGGGCAACTATTGCCTCTGATACCGGACGGCTGACTGTGGACTACAACTGCGGCTGTGGGCCGTGTGGATGCACAGGTCTTTGCTAATCGAATTATGAGCACCCCTGGTGCTCTCCACCTTTTTTGGCATTTCAAGTTCAATTACATCAAAGCGAAGATCTGTCAGTTGCCCATGCAGAGGGTCTGCGATCCTGATCTGAGCTTAGATCTCGATCGGGTCAATACAAACGGGGACTTTAATGCAGAGATGAAGGCATTCAATTTGGATTAATTCCATTTCTTCAATTTATGAAATATATCCCGTCTGTGTTATCTATCATCACCGGGTTCTGGCTGATCAAATGATTTCTCGACCACCTCACAGTATCGCTATACGCTCTCTCAAAGCATCTTTTCAACAGGACTCTGTTGCTTCTCTCCTTCTCCTCTCTGATGGCTTTGATCAAATAAGAGGTGAACACGCTCATGGAACCGGTCCATTCACCATTGCTGGATTCATTATATCGGGATGAGGCGATGATGAGCTGGCCATCTCCTATTGCCCTGCCCATACCTTCGCTATTGCAGGCGTCGATTATCATTGCAAAATTTTTTAAATTAATTATCTGCTCTTTCAGCTCACTTTCACTGATATAAGTGGATATATCCCCATTTGCATCCTGGGGGATGAGGAAGAAGGTATCATTTTCCGCCTTTGCTCCATGGCCAGAGAAATAGAATATCACATTACCCACATTCGCTCTATCTCTTATCTCAGCAAATGCCTTTTTCAGGATGTTTTCCTTGGTCGGCCTTTCGTCCGTCTGATCGCTAAGCAAGAACACATCGTAACCCATCTCTCTCATGAGCTCTGCCATTGATCTGGCATCATTGGCGCAAGTATGCAGGCTCATACGATCTTTGTACTGATCAATACCCACAATTATGGCATAATTCTTAAGCTCCTTCTTATTTCTTGGGGAGGGGAGTCTCTCGGGAAAATCGACATAACCTGCTCTTGAGAGCTCTTTCACTCTATAGAGATCCAGGTAGTCGCTGAAAGGATTCAGGATCTGATCATTGCCCATTTGTGCCCGGGCCGCACCGATCATGTGGGATGTGGAAAGGGAGGTCTCATATAGCTGAGAAATGCGCTCTGGATTTAGCAGCTTAAGGTTATAAGAATCGCCTGTTCTTAGCATATCTTCAAATTTTATGTCCGGAGTTGCCTTGATATCAGCGATCTCATCAACCATTTCGCTATCCATAAAAGCAATATTGCTCTCTTTGAGCACCCCCAGGGAAGAGCTATAATCAAGCAGCATTTTTTGCGTTTTATCCTTCCTCTGGATGTACTGCAATTCAGGTGAACTTCTGCTCATGCCCGTGCGGCTGAGGAGATCATCCTTTTCCGATTCCTGACCATGGATACCTGGCAGATAGCTATAGTTGGATGAGGCAAATTTCGGGAATTGAATTCCCCCATCTCTCTCCTCAGTCACAAAGAGATCATTTAGGGAGAATTGCAGGGATGCCAGCTCTCCTGGGTGCACAGAGGGGGCAAGAGTTTTTTGATTCTCCAGAGCTTGGGATGGAGCCAGCCAGTCCCAGTCCGATATATCTTCATATTGCTGGGTGAGATTGGCCCCGGAGAGGGCTATATCCAAGCGCTCCTCTTCAGTGCTCGTGAAATCTTCTGCAGCCCAAGCTAAAGAGATATCCATACAGCATAGCAGCAGAACAAGGAGATGCTTCATGCTCAAAGGCATCACTGGTCGTTTATCGATAAAGATTTAACACTGCTTGATCCTATATAAAAAAAATCCATATTAACTGTAAGTAATGAGATTACTTATCAAAACTACCGAAATGCTACTCTTATGGATGGTTCCTATTCCTTTAATAAATTACAGGTGCAAGTTATGTATGACCACCTGGGAAGGGAGGATATCCTTTCCGCGGATTGGGGAAGAATTACATAAGGAATAATTAGGAGGCAAAAAAGCTATGTGGAAGTATTTGGCAGCGTTAGTGCTTCTCCTTACAATGGGAGTAGTGAGCGCACAGGTACCGGTTTGTACGGAATGCTATGCAAACATCATTACCCAGACTGACACTCAGACAATAGATAATGTCAAGATCGGCAGTGCTGATGAGCTGGATCTGGACAACGACAGAGTAGGCGTTGGAAACGAGGGTCTATCTGCTGCAATCATCGTCACACCTGCACCCAAGGATGCTGTGAATAATAGCGTATTCAAGGTTGCTGGCTTTGCGAGAATCGATCAGGTCATGAACCAGAGAATCTCCGGCATCGGTGAGCTTGATGGTCCTGGCGAGGGCGCAAAGGGCCTTACCTGGAACAAGGCTATTCAGGCTGCCTGGATCGCTAACCAGGGCTTGAAGGAGCAGGAAACGAAGGATGGCAACCTGGTTTGGGTTAAGGAGGGTGCCTACATCGGCCAGACCACTAACCAGATCACAAATAACATATACGACTACGACTGCCGCGAGGAGGCCAAGATCCTGAACGTCGACAACAAGCTGGCCATGATCGTGGATGACCTCCAGATTGTGATCAACCTGACCGCCACCGCTGACTCCGCCACAACCGACAGCCAGGAGTCCAGCGGAAGTGTTGTCAACGACGTTAACATCACCGTCGCCGCCAAGGATCCTTAAATACAACGGGATCTATAGCGGAAAAGCTCTAAGAACGCAAATGTGAATAAGGCGAGGTAATGACCCGCCTTATTCTTCATATTATTTATTACGATCATGTCTCAGATCTTTAGATTCTCCTGGCCATTCGTCTTCAAGATGGTGCTGGTCTTAGTGGTGATGTTATCTTTGGAGAATAGCTCCTGTCAGGATTATTCCAATGAAGATTCATACTTTGACTATTATGAGACCGAGATGCCCATAGATGACCCTTCAGACGCGCTGACCATCAGCACCAAGGACGTGTAGAGCATCTCATCCTTCAGCAATGGTCCTCTGGGTCTGTGGAGTGCTATGAACACTTATGTCTTGAAAGAGGATGGAACCATCAAAAAGTCGCGTGAGTCTGGAGTGTTTTCCTATGGATCTGAGCTGATGCAGATAAAAGAATTCTCCTGGATGATTGCCGAGGACGATTTTGGAAATGAGTTATACAGCGATGGATATTTCATAAATTACACTTTAGTGGACGCAAAGCTGCCCTTTGCCGTGATCCGAGAGGATATGATAACCCTGTCCGACCTATCTATTATAAACAATGAGGCTCTGAATAAAAGCTCAGTGACAAAGCTGTTGTTATATGAGGATTTCTATGAAAGTTATGATATTGATGCTTTGAACCGGGCTTTTGGAAAATCAAGTGTCGTAGATGAGGTGCTCTTCAGATACGATCCGGAGCTGAAAAGCCTGGATCCGATGAATGAGTCAACCCTGGATATAAGCATGTTTGGAGACGTCTGGTCAGAGTTCGGCAGAATCTTTAATAATCCTGAGATCATGAAGTTATTCAATGAATTCGCAAAAGAACAGCTTGAAAAACAGAAACAAGATCAGAAGAATGACGATATGCAATTGCAGATCGAAAATCTGTTTGATAAATGCGACGGTGGAGTCTGCTGCAAATGGGGTACAACGGCATAGTATGATCATGAACCCCACAAATCTCTTTTTCTTAATTGCCATTGCGATCGTCATCTGCCCTTCAGAGGCTTATGAGAATGCGGAAGATCTGGCCGCTCAGAATCAGAAACTAGAAGATCTGGCCGGCTATGACATCACCAGGGTGGTAGATGAGTCAAATGCGATTCTGAGCAGCATTGTTCTGTCAAGAGAGCAGAAAGAGGAGCTGTTTTTGATCGGAGAGGTGGCTATATCCTCGGTCTTGAAGAGGCTGGCGGAGCTTTCCCGGGACAATCAGAGCAGCAGTGGCGTAGAGCTGGTTGAAACTCGAGATCTGGCGATATTGTATAGCGATATGAGCCATTCTCTGGGCATTGAGAGGATCCCGATCATACTTGCCCGCCTCGATTTCCAGAAAAAGGCTATTCCAATCGGAAATCTCACCGAGGAGAGGGCCATTCTGAATGGAACAACCATTCGGGAAGATCTATTTCAGCCACCTCAGCCGGAGTTTACTTTCTTTGAGATCTCTGAGGGAACTAGGCAGTCCTCAAGTGGAGGTGATGTAATATGGGTTTGATTGATCTGTCATCGATGATGCAGGGCCGGAAGGCAATGGGTGTAGTCCTGATTATCCTGTCAACATTATATATGATCGCTATCTCATCTGCCGATGTGAGCCTGCAGAATACCTATGCAATCAGCAGCAGTGAGACTAGGGAGAGCATCTACCTGCAGGGAGTGGATTACACCAACACCGCCAGCGTTTATCAGACCTCTTATGCCGCCAGCTCAGCAACCAGGCCGGCAGAAAATGCCAGTAACAGCCGCTTTGAGGATGTCGCCTATATGAAAACCATGGATGGCGATCAGGGAGCGGGCCTTTTAGTCGATGCCAGTGATCTGAACTACACCCGCAAATTATCCGGCGGTGAATCGGATTCTATCGCCTTCTCCTATCGAGCCGGTTCCGGCGATGTCCACCTGGACTATTTTACTCCTCTGTCGGTAATGGAAGAGGATATATTTCTGGATAATAATTCATATCAGGGAGAATTTGCAGTATTCAATTTAAAGGCATATTCCATGGGGAATGGAGAATGTACCCTGGATGTCCAGAGCAGTTTGAGGCATAACATCACCATGAGATTTCTCGATAAGTTCAATAAGATAAATGCGGTTGTGAATACAGGGCCGCAAAATGCAGGAGACGTTCCCTTGAAGTATAAATGGACCGGCTACAGCTCTCAGAGAGACTATGCCTTATCGGGCATAAATGTCGAGCTGACGCCGGGAAATAGGAGCGCTACTGCCTGGATCAATGGCATAAGCTCCATAATTGAGCCGAAATTCTCTCCGGATGCGATCAATGGGACATATGCATATCCGCTCACAATCAATGAGCAAGGGAAGATCAAATGGATTGGAGATAATGTCTGGATATACAAGCCCCAAAGGACCCTTGTCATGCAGTACAGGTTAAATGCAACCGGGGGATCGGTGAATCAGGAGACTCCCACAACGGAGTGATTGCTCCACCTCACCATCCAGCGCTGCCTTTCAAGGGCAGCAATCCCTTTTAGGTGATTAAGTCAACTTCCTTGACCATTAAAAAACCGGGAGCGATCGAGCAATAGGTGCCATTGGATAGAAGGAGGATGTGATAGCCATCCTCTGGAGCATTCCCCGGGTTGTGCCACGATTTTGCCATGATCAGATCCAAGCGGGAAATTGCTTCCCGGCTGTTGTTCATATCCATCTTCTGCAGACCGTCCTCTGAATCCATATCCATTTCAATTGGCAGACAGTCTAAAAAGTCGATATCCATTCTGCAAAAGTTGATGCCCTTTGCCTCACCTCTGCTACTGATATCCTCCATGATCTCAATCAAGTCAGCAGCACTGAAATCCCGGGGGGCAGATTCGACCCTTTGGATCACAAATGATGCATCGGTCCCATCTGGTTCGACCTCTTCTTGCTTTTGATTTAACTGCTGGATATGAAATAGATCTCCTCTTTCTATGCCTGATATCTGGATGCTGTTTTGCAGGCAACCATTACCATTTACATGTTCTATGTCCTGGTTGAGGCTCTGTATGATCCAACTTTCTGCTGCCATTGGCATAGCGAAGAGAAAGAGAGCTGCCATGGTGCATATAAGTCTCATCTTGAAGCTCATTTGATGGTCCGCAGGATGATTGTCGATCCTGCCCCTCCAATTGCCAGTCTTATTGAACTTTTTGCTGTATAAAAGGTATGGAACCTCAAGATCGAAATTAACCTGAATTGTCTCATATCAGTAATTCAGAGTATGCTGCTCTTCCGACACACAGAAAGGATTTTTAACCGGGAATCATCTCTGCATTTGCAGCCAGCTTTGCCGGAGATGAAATCCATAGAGGAAAGACAGATCCATGACGGAACACAAATCAATTGCCCAGAGCATCGCCAAGATGCTAGGAGTAATCATTGAATATGGCCGTCTTCTGTTCATCGGCAAGTGCCGAGAGTATAGACTTCACTTTTGTGGATAGTTGGATAAAGGAAATAAGGCTCTTCGCTAAATTGTGTGGGTATTGTCCTCCCGAGAAATCTTCTTTGTGCCTTGGTGTCTTGGTGGTGAGGCCCATGCATACCGATTTCACCACGGAGGCCCAAAGGCACAAAGACGAGGAAGAAATAGTATCTCCAGGTTTACCCACAGAAAACAGCGAAGAACCTCAAAAAGCCATCCATTCATCAGAGCAAAAGTGAGTATGTATGCCTGGAATCAGGGCCTGTTTATCTCTCCCAGTCTTTCCGGCCCGGCCATCAGCTCCGTTCCCACCAGCAAGGCATCCGCCCCCGCCTGCACCATCCGCCTGGCGTCCTCCAAGCTATGCACCCCGCTCTCCGCTACCAGGAACACCCCCGCCTCCCTCGCCCGCGGCGCCAGCCGCTCGAAGGTCTCCAGATCCACCTCCAGAGTTTTCAGGTTGCGATTGTTTATGCCGATTATCTTGGCCTCTGTGGCCAGCGCCCTTTTCATCTCCTCCTCGGAATGAACCTCCACCAGAGGCTCCATTCCCAAGGCCCGAGCCGCGGCAATGAAGCGGTCCAAATCGATATCCAGGGCGGCGATGAGCAGCACGAGGTCGGCCTGGACCTCAGAGAGCTGCTCTTCGCTATAAATGAAGTCCTTTCTCAGGACCGGCAGGCCCGCCTGGCGGGCGGTCCTCGCATTCTCCAGACTGCCTTTAAAGTGGGTGGGCTCGGTGAGAACGGAGATGGCGCAGGCACCGTACTGGGCGTAAGCCCGAGCGTAGGCCGCCACCTCCTCCTGAGATAATGACCTGCCCAGTGCCTTGGGCTTGATCTCGGCGATGATGGGGATCAAACCTCTTCTCTTCGCTGCCCTGGCAGAGGTAACCAGGTCCCTCCTCTCCTCCGCCGGCCAGGCAATAGCTGTCGCCGGCCCGCGGGCGCGGGAGTCTTCCAGGATGCCATCGATCAGGGAGTGCAACCTTCCACCTCCTCCACCCAGTTCTTGATGATCCTCTTTCCCGAGGGGGTGAGCACCGACTCCGGATGGAACTGCAGCCCACAATGAGGATTGGTCTTATGTCGGATTCCCATCACCACTCCCTCTGGGGTAGAGGCGCAAATCTCCATCTGGGGGGCTAGCCGCTCTATGGCCAGGGAGTGGTAGCGACCGCCCTGCAAGGGATTTTCCACCCCCCGGAATATCCCCCGACCATCGTGCTCGATCTGAGAGGTCTTCCCGTGCAATGGCCTGGTATGGGAGATGGTCCCCCCATAGGCCAGGTTCATGGCCTGATGCCCGAGACACACCCCCAGGATGGGCGTGGTGGGATGGCCCAGGATGATATCCAGGCAGCTGCCGATGTCTCTCGCTTTGGCCGGATGACCGGGACCGGGAGAGATCACAATCCCCCTGGGGTCCAGCCTTTTCACCTCTGCCATAGAGATCTCATTGGGGCGGACGATGGTGTTATCGTAGTAGACGGAGACGTAGTCCACCAGGTTCCAGACAAAGGAGTCATGATTGTCCACAAAGAGAATGGGTCTCACGCTGCCACCCCCAGGGCCCTTTTCATGGCCGCCATCTTCCGTTCCGTCTCCTGGTATTCCTTCTCCGGATCGGAGTCGGCCACTATCCCCGCTCCCGCCTGCACTGTGGCCACATCATCCTGAATGAGAATGCTTCTGATAGCTATAGCGAAGTCGCTGCTTCCGTCCACAGAGAAGTAACCTATGCCACCGCCGTACAGCCCTCGGGGCTCCTCCTCCAGATGATCAATGATCTCCATCGCCCGAAGCTTTGGAGCGCCAGATAGGGTGCCTGCCGGGAAGACCGATCGAGCGGCATCAAACTGATCGCATTCGTCGCGCAGATCGCCCACCACCGTGGTCTCGATATGCTGGACATGAGAGTACTTGAGAACTGACATGAAGTCCTCGACCTTCACGGTGCCCGACCGACAGACTGAACGCACATCGTTCCTGCCCAGGTCCACCAGCATGACATGCTCTGCTCTCTCCTTCTCATCCTGAAGCATCGAATGAGCAAAAGCGGCGTCCTCCTCCTCAGTTCTACCCCGGGGACAGGTGCCTGCGATGGGGTTCACCCGCAGTTTTCCCGCGAAGACAGAGAACAGGGTCTCGGGCGAGGCGCCGACTATGGTCAAGGGACCGAACTCGAAGAGATAGGTATAAGGGCTGGGGTTTATATTGCGCAGCCGGCGGTAGAGGCTCACCGGGTTATTACATCTCACCCGAGCAGATCGGGCCAAAACCACCTGGAAGATGTCGCCATCGATGATATGGGCCTTGGAGCGAACCACTCCCTGCCGATAGACTGATGAGTCTCCCATCGCAAGGACTTCTCCCTGCAGATCCTCTGCCTGGCTGTCCTCGGGATCAGATCCATGGATGATCTCCACCAGATCCGTCTTGGCTCCGGGGAATATGGGGGCCACGGCGAAGTAGACCTTTCTGGTCAAATGGTCGAAGATGAATGTGCTCTCCATCACCGCAAACTGAGCATCAGGGGTCGAGGAGAGAGACCTCTTGTTCAGCCGCTCCATCACCAGATCGTAGGATAGATAGCCTATTCCTCCCCCGAAGAAGACCTGCCGGCCAAAGCTGTTAGCCTCAGATGACCTCTGACAGGGGAGGGCGGAGCGCAGGGCATCGAATAGATCGAATCCCTCTTTGATTGGGCCCTCCAGCCTTTTGTCAGATTTGCTCAGATCTATGCAGGTGGAGAGGCGCTCTTCCATCCGCTTTTGCCCTCCATTGAAAAAGTCCATTACAAGGTAGCGGTTCTTGATGGTCACCAGGGCAGAGGGATCGGCACCCACAAAGGAGAAGCGGGCCCGGTTTCCAGATTTTTCCACTGACTCCAGGAGGTAGGGGTAGCGGCGAGCCCTCAATCTCATATAAAGCGATAAGGGGGCATCAACGCTCACCTTGTCCGAGACGTCCACCATCACTGGCTCTAGCGGCATGACCTCACCTGACCGACAAACTGCTCCATCTTCGATTTATCCTTTCTCCCATCGATCTCAACCCCGCTGGCCACGTCCACAGCATGAGGGCGAACGGTGCGTACCGCCTGGCAGACGTTATCCGGCGTGAGACCTCCGGCCAGGATCACCGGCACCTTCAGTTCCCCAACCAGCCTGGCGCTGGCATTCCAGTCATGTATCTCGCCGGTGCCTCCCAGCACCCCGTCCTTGCAGGTATCGAGGAGGATGGCATGTGCCACCTGGGCCATCCGATGGGCCTCATCAGCATCTTCCGGGCAGGCGATGATGATCTTCTGTTCTACCTGCCTCCTTAATCTCCTGAGATCCTCAAGGCTCAATCTGCTGTGAATCTGCAGCAGATCGGCTCCGGTCTCCTCTGATAGGCGCAGAGCATCATCCAGATCAAGAGGATAGATCACCGCCACACTGTCAACGAAGACGGGCACCATCTCGATCAACTCCCGAGCAGCGGCAGCGGATATACAGCGGCGGCTCTGCTCTATCTCCACAATGAATCCCACTGCATCCGCACCGGCCAGGAGAGCGCCCTCGAGATCCAGCTTATTCTTCAAACCGCAGATCTTGACCCTGGTCATAAGAAGCGCTCCAGCTTCTCTGGCTCTCCATTCGCTCTTACCATTCTTTTCAGGGTATTCAAGGCCTCTCCAGAATCTATGGCTTCCTCGGCCATGCTCGTTCCCTTCTTCAGTGTGGTTGCGAGACCGGATACATAGACTGCCGCCCCGGAGTTGATGGCGATGATGTCCCGAGCGGGGGAGGGCTTGCCTCTCAGTACCTCGACCAAGCGGCGGGCGTTCTCATCAGGCATCCCGCCTGCGATATCGGCGCTCTTGGCCCGGGGGTAGCCCAAATCCTCGGGCCGGAGGGTGTAGCTCTTTATCGATCCGTCGTTCAGCTCAGAGACCCGGGTCTCGCCAGTGTTGGTGATCTCATCCATTCCCTCGCCGTTCACCACCATCGCCCTCTTTGCCCCCAGGATTTGCAGCACCTGGGCCAGCTTATCACACAGGGTAGCATCATAGACCCCCATCACCTGCACCTTAGCCCCGGCGGGATTGGTGAGGGGGCCCAGGATATTGAAGACGGTGCGAATGCCCAATTCTCGTCTCACCGGGCCCACACGCTTCATGGCAGGGTGGAATGCTGGGGCGAGCATGAATCCTATTCCCACCTCCTGAATCAAGGACTGGACCTCAGCCGGGTCGGAGCTGATCTTAACTCCCAGAGCGTCCAGGACGTTTGCGCTCCCACACTTCGAGCTTATGGCATAGTTGCCGTGCTTGGCCACAGGCACACCGCAGGCGGCGGTGACGATGGCCGCGGCAGTGCTCACATTTATGGTGTTCGAGCCGTCTCCACCTGTGCCGCAGGTATCGACCAGCGTGCCACTTACCGAAGGTTCTATGCGGATGGCGGACTCTCGCATCTTCCTGGCAAATCCTGCAATCTCGGATACCGATTCTCCTTTTTTTCGCAGCGCCACCAGAACCGCTCCGATCATGGCATCGGATGCCTTATTGAAGATCTCGTCCATCAGGGCCTCAGACTCCTCCAAGGAGAGGTCCTGCCCTTCCATGATCTTTTGAAGATAACTCAAGTAAATCACCAGATCGATTAATGTATAATTTTGTACTATATTGGGTAAAAACGTACATTGTATTTATAGATTATGCATTGCTGATCATAATGGTCCACAGGCGGCAGGAGCAGTTTACCGAACTGTTGCTCTCTGATTATGATTGGGACATCCTGGTGATCATCACCCGGCCGCTCAGCGCGGTGGAAGCCATCTGAGATCCAGCAAGGGACGATTTTCCCATAATCAGAGCAAAAGAGGGCCTAATGAGGGCAGCCCTTAATGCGCTCTCTGGGCCCTTCCCTGCAAGTAGTGATTTGATTGTCGATCCCGCCACCGCAAGACCTATTATCCCAAGAATGATTCTGGCAATACATGTCGAACCTGAATGTAGCGATCCTGGGTGCCCCTGACTTCGGCAAGGAATTAGGGAAGAAGGGCACTGTCAGCGATCTTACCTTCTACAATCTGAAGAAGGGGGAAAATACCGTCACCCTTATCGAGCCGAGCAGATATCCGGAGAGGATAGCCCCCCTTTTTTATGCCGTCTCCATGTCCCAGAAGATCCTCTTGATTGTGGATAAGATGGATCCCGCCTTTGGGGAGACGGTCCTCATGCTGGACTCTCTGGGAAAGAACGACGGCATGGTGATACTGAGAAACTTCATCACCAGGGATCAGATCAGCCCATTCATCAAAGGCACAGTGGTTGACGGATACGAATTTCTGGATGATGACAAGAATGCCTTAAGGGAGAGGCTCTTGGACTATGCTGCGAACCTCAAGAGCCGCTACGACTCTCCTACCGGGACCATGCCAGTGGATCATTTCTTCAATGTACGGGGCATAGGAACAGTGGTCTTAGGGTCGGTGGCGGAGGGGACGCTGAAGAAGCATGATGAGCTGATGGTCCTCCCTGGAGAGAAGACTGCTCAGATCCGCTCCATCCAGAAGCACGATGAGGACTTCGATGTGGCCGGAGTGGGGGAGAGGACAGGGATAGCCCTCAAGGGAGTTGATGTGGAGGACCTGGACCGTGGGACCATCCTCACCAATGACAAATCGATCAAGAAGGCCTCAGAGCTCTCCGCTCGGGTCCAGATCGTCAAATACTGGCCCAGCCCCCTCAAAGAGGGAATGGTGCTGCACATCGGCCACTGGATGCAGTTCGTCCCGGCGAGGGTACAGGCGGTCCTGCCAGAGGCGGATTGGCACCGGGCAGAGGTCGAGCTGAAGCTGGATAAGGTGCTCGTATTTCGGCCGGGGGCAAAGGCGGTCCTGACATATCCTGAAGGAGCGAAGCTCAGAGTGGTGGGAACTATAGAGCTTCCCTGATGGGCTGTGGCTAATCCTCAGAGGAGCGGGGGCTGATCTCCTGCCAGTGCTCGCCCCTGGGAGGAGCCAGCCTCAATGCCTCATCCCGCTCTGCATTCATCAGTCCGTCCAGCCAATCGTTGAGCTTCTTTCCGATATTATGCTCTGCCCAGTATGACTGGAGCCTCACATGCTGGTCGCACCGATGATTGAGGCTTATGCCGCGCTGGCAGATGGGCCCGCCGCACGGCCCGTGGCCTTTTAGGTCGCATTCTTGAGAGTTCATTTAATCAACGGGCTGCGTGAGGGTTTATCTAGATTATCCCGGATCTATTTTTAAATGATTTTCTCTTCCTGCCAGAGCTACGATATGATAATTTCTGAGGTCAGCATCGGAGCCGCATCGGTTGTTCTATTTAGAGGGAGCATCAGGATCCGGGAGAGATCATTGGAGGGCCCATTCTGAATCTCATAATCTCGAATCCAAATTCTCAAGGTGGAACGATTCTGCCAACACCTGGTGATTGGTCTTGCCGCACACGAATGTTCTTCGCGATTTGACCTCATTCATCACCACTTTGGCCGGGGCGAATACATTGTGGTCCACCTTGAAGAAGTCAAAGCCCGCTGCCTTGAAGGTCTGGTAGAAAGGCGCTCCCCAGTCCCTAGAGGCGGATGAAGGCATGCCCTTCAGATATCTTTGTAGCTCCTGGATATCCTCATAGGCCAGGGTATAATAAGTCTCTCCGCCGTAGATTATCGCGTCATTGGAAGAGCCCATGCAATGGGTTGCATCTCCAGTGATGGGCGAGATGGGCGCTCTTCCCCAGCCGCTCTTGATGGTATTGATATCGAAACCCATGGTGAATAGCTTGTGCAAGCCCGTCTCCACTACCCGCGCTGATACCTGTACCAGGCCGGCCACGGAATCCGTGGGGGCAATGGCAATTCTCAGGTCAGCGGGATCGATTCCACAATTCTGGGCAATCAATGCCGAGACCTTCTCATCCGGCAGCCTGTTCGACTCCAGGACGAGTACCCCGATATCCGAGAACTCCTCGAAGCCTATCTTCTCATACAGGTCCCTGGTCTTTCCTGCCAGCACCCTCCCCGGTCCGCTTCCCATGGCGAAGTACCTGTCCGCCTTGATCTGCCACATGGCGCACTGAGAGGCCATACAGGATACCGCAGGATAGTCTGTGGCCACCTGTACCCCGGGGAGGAGAACTCCGCCTATATCGCAAGGAACAAGCTGAATGTCTGCCAGGTCGCTCATGCACAGACGGGAGAGGTATATGCCCGCCCCTATCCCCCCCTGGGCCTTCACTCCCGCATCAATGACCACAGTGCCATTTTCAAGCTCATGAACCTCAATTTGCAGCTCATCTCCATAGTCGAGCATCTCCTCAAAGACCTCGAAACCCATCTCATTGATTCCCATCAAGGCGAACACCTTTCCTCATGAAAATAATTTAAAATATTTGGGAGCTGAAGCTCCCTCTTTCTGGCTTAATCCCCGGCGATTGGTCAGGAGATTTGCCTCTCCAGCGTTTTTATTCGAGTTCTATCTGCCTTAAATGCCTATTGTGGATTTAGTGGGAGCGCCCACGGCGTAAGTCGCCCTGGCTTTGGTGGCGCCCACCTGAACGGTCTCGCTATTGCTGAGGCCGCTGCCGACTACGAATGTTGGTTTGATCTTCATTCCCAGCGTTACCGCTTGAGTCGGTCCTGTCTCCATCTTGCCCAACACTCCCTCAGCAGGCACTATTGGCGGAGCGCTCACCAGAGCGGTTGCCGTCTCATTGGCCACAGGAGGAGCCTCAATTGCCTCTGGAGCAGGCTCAATAACTATCGCTTCTGTCATATTCTCTGGAGCCTCCACTGGGGGCAGGGTCACATTCTCCAGGGGAAGGGTCTCGTTTACTGTTACATTTATGCTGACGTTTTCTGCGAGGGGAACGGTCTCATTGGATGTGATATTGACCAGAGAGATAGTGGCGTTGATAGTTGTATTGTTCAGAGTGGTGTTGTTCAGGGTGGTGTTGTTCAAGGTGGTGTTGTTCAAGGTGGTGTTGTTCAGGGTGGCGTTCAGGGCAGGAGAGATATCCTGGGCGGAGACGACCAGGGCTGCTGCCATCATCAGAAGGAGCACACCTGCAAAATATATTATCTGTTTGGTCATATAATACCTCGGCCTCATTTCAAGCCTTTAAGCTTATCAATTTTGCCCATCCAAATGTCGCTGATGCCCTCCAATTCTATCTGGAAAGCAGAGTTATCTTGCCGTCGTCCTCCCCCAGCTCGCAGGAATCGATAACATCAAAGCCATCATCCTTCCGCCTCATCTCGCAGACTATCTTCCCATCCACGATCCTCAGTATGCGGTCGGTCTTCTCCGCCAGGGTCATATCATGGGTCACCAGGATGAAGGTCTGGTTGATCTTACGGTTCAGCTCCCGTAGCAGATTGTATATAAGCTCAGAGGATTTTGTGTCCAGGTTTCCGGTCAACTCATCACCTATAACAATGGAGGGGTCATTGGCCAGGGCCCTAGCCACAGCCACCCGCTGGTTCTGGCCGCCAGATAGCTGATTGGGCCGGCTGTGCAATCGATCCCCCAGCCCGACAGCGGCGAGCAGTTCCTCCCCCCTCTCTCGCGCCCGGAGCTTGCTTTTATTGGCGATGAGCATGGGTATCATCACATTCTCCAGGGCGGTGAACTCCGGGATCAGATGGTGGTATTGAAAGACGAATCCGAGCTCCTGGTTTCGCAGCCTGGCGCGCTCATCCGGGCTGGCGCGACTGACATCGATCCCCTTGAGGAAGATATGACCTTTTGTTGGAGTATCCAATAGGCCGATCATATTGAGCAGGGTGCTCTTGCCGCTGCCACTCGGGCCGACGATGGCCACGAACTCCCCTGCCTTGATCCTCAGGCTGACCCCGTCCAGGGCGCGGACCTCCACCCCGTTTCCATAGATCTTGGATAGATCCTTTAGCACAATGATTTCATCATCCCTGTTATTCACTGCCAATCGCCTCCACTGGGTCGAGCCGTGCCGCTGAATACGCTGGATAGAGCCCGGAGATGAAGTTGAGCATGATGGCGAAGAGCAGGGCAAGGGCAAAGAACTCCGGCCTGGGGTCGATTACAATCCTGCCGTCTGCTGCTGCGCTGGTCACATTCAAGGGGAGAAGGGTTATCGCCTGAGCAGCGACATAGCCCAATACCGCCCCCAGGACACCAGCCGGCAGGCTGATGAGCATATTCTCCAGCACGAATATCATCAGTACAGAGCGCCTTTTTGCCCCCATGGCCATCAGTATACCGATCTCCCGTCTCCGTTTACTCACTACCATTATCGTCGTATTAGCTATGACGAAGGCTGATATTAAAAGGATGAACATGTAGAAGAGAATGTTGGTGACCCCCTGGTTTCCCACGAACCTGGCAATCTCCGGGCTGAAATCCTGCCAGCTGGTAACCTTATATCGACCGATTTCGTTCAGCTCCCGGGCCATGGCTGGGGCGCGGGTATAGTCTGCGAGCTTCACACCGATCTCAGTTACCACATCTCCTTCTCCCACCAGCTCCTGGGCGGCGCTCAGGGAGAGGTAGACCAGGGTCTCGTCCTTGACCGTACCCTTCTCCAGTATGCCTATCACCTTCAGCCGGAGGGAGTCGTTCTTGAGATACAGATAAAAGTCGCCTCCATCTCGGATGTTCAGATTGCGGGCTAGCCGGCTCCCTAAAATTGCCCCCTTATTATTGAATCTGAGATCGGAAAAGTTGCCGCTGACCATGGATTCCTGGACCTCCATCAGCGTCTCCTCTGGGCCGGGCAGGACGCCAACGAACTCCACCGAATGCACATTTTCCTGGAAACGGGCTGCTCCCTGCCCCACCAGCCTGGGGGAGAGGGCAAAGACTTCTGGATAAGAGCTTATCTGATTGGAGAGGGAACGGTACATATTGATGTAGCTCTCGCCCTCTTTGGGGCCGATCAAGAGATGGGGGTTCTTATTGACGGTGTTCTCGAGGATCTGGTTGCTTACGCTCTCAGTCAGCCCCAGGGACATGATGATGATTGCCACCGCAATGGCTACCGAGATCAGGGTGAAGGCCGTGCCTCTCCTATTGGTCAATATATGTCTCAGGGCAACATCCAGCTCGAACATATCCTTAGATCAGCTCCGCAATTATCCTCCTCTCAGTGCTATGACCGGATCGATTCCGGAGGCTTTTCTAGCCGGGTAAAGGGCGGCCACTATGCTCAGAGCCACCACCAGGATATTGAGGAGCATGACATCCAAGGGGTTGAAGATCAGGGGGAGGGTGGTGATCACGCTTCCCCCGGCGGCGACTTCAAAAGGGACCCGTCCCAGGTAATAGATCCCAATCAGGCCCAACACCGATCCCGTGGCTGCCCCAATCAGGCCCAGGAGGCTGCTCTCCGCCAGGAAGATATTGCGGATGTCCTTTGGTCTTGCTCCCATGGCCATGAGCATGCCGATCTCTTTTGTCTTCTCCACCACCATCAGGTTCATGATGCTGGCCACGCCGAAGAATGCCACTATCATGAAGAGCAGTATAGAAAGCCTGGTCCAAAAGCCGCCGATGTTTATCGCCCGCCTGATCTCCGGATTCTTCTCCTCCCAACTCTTGGCATTGTACCCCCAATTGGAGATCAGGGCGGCCAGGCTTCCCGAACGTCTGATGTCATCCAGGCTTATCTCCACCGCATTTATCACATCCCCTTCATCCTTGAAGTTGCGGGCAGTGTCTAAAGAGACAAAAGCCACTCGTTCGTCCAGGGGGGTGCCGGTCTCGAAGATCGCTGCCACGGTCAGATCGGCAGTGCTGGACCTGGGAAAGGTGGCCAGGACGCTATCACCGAGCTTCAGATCCAGATAATCGGCCAGCTTCACCCCTATCGCAGCATTTCGGTCCTGCTGAACGCTGATGAAATCTCCCCCGACCAGAGATCCCTGAATCTTGTATATACGGTCTATATCCAGAGGATCCGATCCCTTCAAAAGGGCGTTTTTGGTCTTATCCTTGCGTGATAGGGTGGCTGGGGTGGAGAGGGATGCAGCAGCAGACCTTATCCCTGGCTGGGAGGCGATCCGCGCCAGTAGGCTGTGACGGAGATGGATGAAGTCCTCTCCCTCCCTGGGCTCGACCACCACATGAGGCAGCTTCTCCTCTACCAGACCGGTGAGTATCTGTTGCTGGCCGTTGATTAGAGAGGAGAATATGACTGAGATGCTCACCGCCAGGGCCACCGCCAGAACGGAGAGTAGAGTCTGCCGCCTTCTGCGGGTCACATGCCGCAGGGCTATGGTCAGGGGAAGGGAGTTAAAGATATCAATGACATTCGGACCCATTTTTCGAGATCCATGATAAGATCGTTCCGATCCATTTAGATCTGACGGCATTGGATAAAATATTTAAGGAAATTTCCCGATGATCAATAGAACTGGAGAAAGGGTTGAATGGTTCAGAAAACTGTCCGATCGGCAGCATTTTTGTTCCTATTGCTGGCCCTCCTCTGTGCATTCGCTATCGGCGTGGAGAACAAGACCGCATACACCCGCGATGGGGTGCACTTTGTGAGCAAGGAGAGGATGGAGGAGAACATTCTGTATGAGTATGCCAGGCCGGGCGATTATCGGGAGGTTCAGGTCCCACTGGATACAATAGTTGTCGGCGCATCGGTAATACCGGAGTGGGCAGAGGAGGAAGAGGAGCAGCTGGTGCAAGAGGGGAAAGGGGATGAAAAACAAGCCGAGATGGACTCTCCGAATGGAAAAGGCGATGCCCCTAAGTACCCCTATGCCACCATTGGCGTGGGACTGCTATTGACCTGCGGCCTGATTGCATATGTGGCCTGGGTCAGAAGCCATAAGATTCGGCGTGGGCGCAGAAGTCTCCGGCGCAGGTAGAGATCATGGCCAAGGTAAAGGAGCAGGGAACCTTACACCCTCTTATCGGATGCAAACCATATCTGTTCCAGATAGCTTCATTTTTTGTGCTGGCATTGTTCCTATCCTCTGCCCCAGTCAGCGCAGAACAGTTGCAGTCCATATCCGAGCGCTCCCTGAATTCAACACTCTCTGCGCTGCAATTCTTCGGGGATATAATGGCAGAAGACGCGGAGCCTGCCAGAGCAATTGATGGCAAAACCGGCTCCGAGCTTATTCCCCGCGATCTCTTGTTTGGCATACCAGAGCGGCTTGGGGTTCTCATCAGCCCGGATGGCAAATGGCTGAGCTATCTCTCAGCTGAGAATGGGTACTTCAATATCTGGATAGCTCCGGTAAACAGGGTCCATAGTTCGGCTGATGAGGGATGGATCTCAAAATCCGATGTATCAAAGGTCGATTTATCTGAGGCCGATCTTTCCCGGGCCAGACCGGTCACCAATGAGACTTTCAGAGGGATCGAGAGCTACTTCTGGGCCAATACCTGTCGCCATATCATCTTCTTCCGGGACACCCTTGGCGATGAGAACTGGCATATCTACTCCCTGGACATACAAACCGGGGAAAAGCAAGACCTCACTCCCGCTGAAAACGTCAGCGCATATGTTCAGGCTTTGAGCAACAAAAATTCCCTCAGAGATCATTATCGGGATGAACGACAGGAACCCTGCTTATCATGACCTGTACCAGGTCAATATCACCACTGGAAAGAGGAGCCTGATCCTTAGAAATGATCGGTTTGCCGGTTTTTTGGTCGATGACGATCTCAAGGTGCGATTGGCCATCAATGTGACTGCCGAGGGCATCGAGTACCTGGAGCCCGATGACAGTGGTTCCTGGAGACCATTTATAAAAGTCGATTATCTGGATAGCGCCACCACCTTCCCCCTGGGATTCGACCGAAGCGGGAATATCCTTTATATGTCCGAGGGCCGGGGGAGGAATACAGCGGCATTATCGTCCTGGAATCTTCTGACCGGAGAGACCTTGGTCCTGGCCCAGGACCCCAGGTCGGACCTGGGCTCAGCCATTTTTCAACCCAATGATCTTGCCGTTCAGGCTGTGAACTTCGAGTACTATCGCCATAACTGGACGGTCCTGGATGAATCCATCCGCCCGGATCTGGAGTATCTGCAAGAGCTTGACCCTGGCGATCTGGTGGTCTCCTCTCGCACTCTGGATGATAGCATCTGGATCGTCGGATTCATAAGTGACTGTGCTCCTGCCAGATATTATCTATACGACCGGAGAGCTAAGGCCGCCAAGCTGCTATTCAGCGCCAATAAATTGCAAGAGAGGCTGGCTCTCTCGAAGATGCATTGCACGACCATAAAGTCCCGCGATGGCCTGGATCTGGTCAGCTACTATACCCTCCCCCCGTGGACGGATCAAGACGGGGATGGAATACCAAATGAGCCCCTTCCTCTGGTGCTGTGTGTTCATGGCGGACCCTGGGAGAGGGACTCCTGGGGATTCGATGAGACCCATCAGCTTCTGGCCAACCGGGGTTATGCTGCCCTCAGCGTTAATTTCCGCGGCTCCTCAGGATTTGGCAAAGAGTTCATCAATGCCGGGGATGGGGAATGGGGAAGAAAGATGGAGCATGACCTTTTAGATGCCGTCCGCTGGTCGATGAAAAGCGGGATCGCTGACCCGAACCGGATCGCTATAATGGGACTCAGCTACGGCGGATATGCCACTTTATCTGCATTGGCCAATACAGGAGATATCTTCTCCTGCGGAGTGGATATCTGCGGCCCCTCCAACCTCACCTCATTTCTCCTCGCTTTGCCAGACTACTGGAGACCCTCATTGGAGATCAAGCTGCAGAGGGTTGGCGACTACAGAACAGAGGAGGGCAGAAGGCTGCTATTTGAGCGTTCTCCCCTCAGCAAAGCGGAGCGCATAAACAAGCCCCTATTGATTGCTCAGGGGGAGAATGATCCGCGGGTGAAAAAGAATGAGTCCGAGCAGATCGTCCGCGTCCTAGAGGGGAGGGGTGTTCCAGTGACTTACGTCCTCTTTCCCGACGAGGGGCACGGTTTTGTCCGGCCGGGAAACGGCCTTGCCTTCTATGCTATAACTGAGGCTTTCCTGGCAGAGCACCTCGGGGGAAGATACGAGCCCATGGGATCAGCCCTGAACGGCTCGTCCATCACCGTCCCGGTGGGAGCGGATCGGGTACCAGGCCTGGCCCAGGCCATGGCCCATAAGCCACCTTGAAAAATCAGGTTCTTCGCTGTTTTCCATGGGTAACCCGTGCCGCCATCTCTCTCGTCTTTGTGCCTCAGTGGTAAAATCAGGATGTTTGGGCCTCACCACAAAGGCGCAAAGGCACAAAAGAAAATTATCTGCAGTATATTACTACACAATTTAGCGAAGAGCGAAGAGCCGAAAATGACGACTTTGTTGTTGATGCTGAGTGCAGAACAGTCTCAGCTCTTTATAAAGACCGCTTCGATCTGAGAGCGAACCAGATCGGCTCCTTTCACCCTCATCTTCCAGCAGCTGCTTTTGATTGAGAGGGGCACCAGCGGGCTGAAGAGTTCTCTGGTCTCAGATTGGGTGAAGTAATGGGTGATAATCCCCGTCCCGCGCAGGAATGTGGCCTCTTCTACCTCCTGGCCCTGGCCCATGCGCATGTCCTCCCGGCCAAACCCCCGGAAAAAGAGCCTTCCTCCGAGGAGGAGGACCCTTTCCACCTCGTCGGCTAAAGCCCTGCGCCCGTCCAGGAGGAGGTGGCCGGCCACATGATAAGCGAACACGGCATCAAAGCTCTCGCCTTTAAAGGGCAGTCTTTCTGCACCAGCCAGGATCAGATCGGAATGAGAAAGGGATCTATTGCACAATTGCAGGGCAGGAAGAGATATGTCCAGGGCAGCGATTCTCCAGCTCCTGGGCATAGCAGAGAGGGTCTTGCCGTCTCCGCATCCCAGCTCCAGGACGGCACTGCCCTCAGGAAGATGGGGCAGATCGCGCACACCGCCACCCCAAAGTCGCCCCCGGTGGATGTAGTCGCTATCCCAGGCACTCGTGGTCATGCCCATCCAGCCCACGATCGAGGAAAAGAGATTGCATAGGCGCTATGGAATTGATGGCCCTGCGCCTATACTTCTTTCATTGTGAAATCGATCTTATCTTGCCGCTTTAGCCACTCGCTCCACGCTGTCTTTGTGGTTTATGGCATAGCTTTTTACATCGCGGTTGGCAGCAGCGATGATCTCGTCGGCCAATGCCGCTTCGACCGTCTTGGCCTTCTTGAATGAGGCTGCATGAGCTCCCTTGGCGATGAACATCAGGGCGGTGTCCACCCTTCTCTGGGGGGCGGTGTCCACGGCTTTGGGGACAGTTATGCCACCGTACTTTAGACGGACAACCTCTTCCCTCGGCCCAGCGTTGGCAATGGCCTGGGCCAGGACGGTGAGGGGGTTCTCCTTAGTCCTCTTGGCGATGATATCGAACGCCCCCTCCACTATGGCATAAGCCTTGAGCTTCTTGCCGGTGTTCTTCTCCTTGCGCATCATCTTATTGATCAGGCGCTCGACGATATGCTGCTCAGACTTCTTGAACTGCTGCTTGGCATGCTTTCCGCCGGAGTGCATGACTGCTTTTGGCGTAAGGTTCATGTATCCCCTCACTCCGGGATCCAGGACCTCTGTCTCGATATTTTCCCATTTGCCAAATACCTTCATCTCGATCACCTCACCGGCTTCTCTTTTCTTCCCCGCACCAGCTCCTGCAAGGATACGTTATTGACAGCGATGACCTTGAATCTCACTCCAGGGATATCTCCCATGGATCGGCCCTGACGCCCACCGATGCGGTCTACCAGGACCTCATCGTGCTCATCTATGAATCCGATGGCTCCATCGCCCGGGGCAAAGGCCGTAACCTGACGGCCATTCTTGATCAGCTGAATGCGCACTGCCTTTCTTATGGCCGAGTTGGGCTGTTTGGCCTCAATACCGACCTTCTCCAGGACAATACCCCTTCCCATGGGCGCTCCGCCCAGGGGGTCAGCCTTCATCTTGCTCCCCGACATCCTGCGGATAAACTTGGGATGGCTCCACCTCATTGTCTTCCTATCACTCTCCAGTTTCCTGGCTGCATAGATTCCATTTCCCATTCATTTCACCTTGAATAAATCATGATCTGCCACTGAAATCAGGTCTATCATTGAATTATGATATCATCGACGCCATGGTGCCTCTGTGCAAGCATCTTGGCTTTAAGTATGTTGCGACCATCCCTGCCGATGGCAATGCCCTTGTCCTTATTTGCTACCTCTACATAAGCCAATCGCTTACTATTCTTATTCACCACCATGACGTTCTTGATGGCCGCGGGCTGGAAGAGGTTCTCCAGGAACTCTTTAACGTCCTCGCTGTACTCTACGATCTCGATCTGCTTGCCTATCGATTTCTTGACCCGGTTGATGTTCGAGCCTTTTCGGCCTATGGCCGCGCCCATATCTCCTTTTTTGATGACGAAGATGATCCTCTCGTTCTCTTCGTCCACTACACAGTCCCTTGCCGTGCCTCCAGTGAGGCTCTCGAACAGAGCGATATACCTTATTCCTTCGGTGGTGAGCTTGAACTCACTCATGCCTCAACACCCCGGATCTCGCGCTGCAGTGCCATTATCTCCGAGTCGCCTGGCTCGATGATGGCCAATGCAGCTACGGAGAAAGGTTTTCCGCAGGCAGATCCGAGGTCCTTGCCCATGCCCTGATAACCGTAGACCGGCAGGTCCATGGTCTCCAACTGCATCCGCACGTCTGCAGGGCAATCGACGGCATAGACTATGAGCTTCGCCTGTCCGCTAAGTCCTGCTTCAATGGTCCTATTCGATCCCAGCATCACATTTCCCGTTCTGATGGAACTTCTTAACGCTCTATCTACATTGATCATCGTTATTACCTCTTGCTTGCTACCAGCATCACGTCTCCAGTGCCGAGCTGTATTGGCTGGCCCACGATGACGTTTTCCGTTACTCCCCTGAGGTCGTCTGTATCTCCTCTTATGGCCGCGTCGAGAATGTGGTTTACAGTGACCTCGAAGGCCGCTCTGGCCAGAACGCTGGCCTTCTCGCCTGATACTCCGTGCCGCCCAATCTGTTTGAGCTCGCCGTCCACCGTCATGATGTCCGCCACCAGCATGATGTGGCGAACGTCAACCGATAAGCCCTGTTCGCGCAGGGTATCGGTGGCCTCATTGATGATGGCGTTTCTGGCTGCCTCTATGCCCAGCACCTCTCCGATCTCGCTAATATTGTTGGTCTTGATCCGGGTGGGGTCCACCCCCTCGAACTGCATTACCTTCTTGAGGGAGGAGCCTTCGGTATAAAGGATGTACTCGTCGCCCTCCTTTCGGATCACCACCCTTTTGATGCCTTCCACTCCCTTGAGGGAGATCTTCTTTATTTTCTCCACCAGCTGGAGCAGCTCTCGGTAGGAAGGCTCTTCCGGTGCCATCACCAGGAGGTTCTCCTTCTGGTCAACGTCCAGGCCCGTCTCATCTTTTAGCTTAGCTGCCACCTCTTCCGCGGTGATCTTGCGCTGCTCGAGAGCTCCCGGGTTCAGTTCGATGTTCACATTCATCTCTGCCAGGTCAGTGGCAATCGATCCCAGGTGGAGAATGGTAGAGGACTCTATCGCCCAGGCCACCTCTCGGGCCAGGTCTCGATCATGGGCATACTCAGGTGTGAGCTTGATGGTCATGGTGGGGGTGGAGGGGATCTTTCTCGCGTCCACGATCTCTATCAGCCGGGGAAGGCCAAGGGTGACATTGATCTCAGCCACTCCAGCATAGTGAAAGGTACGCATGGTCATCTGGGTGCCGGGTTCGCCTATGGACTGAGCAGCGACCACGCCCACCGCCTCGCAGGGCTCCACCCGGGAATGTTCATAGTCCGCCTTCACCTGAGTTATGATCTCCTCCATCTCCTCCGGGCCGACGTCCACTCCCTTCAGCTCATTTTCAATCGCCTCTTTGATGCTCAGGGGGAGTTCTACCTCCTCCAGCCTCTCATGGATCTCCTTTTCTGATAGGCTCATGCCGATTCCCTCTTCAGCACGTTCTTGATGATCCGTTTGACGTTATCTGCACTGGCATAATCCCTGCGGGAGGCATCGACCCCGTCCTCTCCGTACTGGAACTGGACGATCATCCCTCTCGTTTCCTTGACTGTGCCATTATACTTGACCTCCAGATCCTGCAAGGCATTGACCAGCCTTCTTTGCAGGTAACCGCTCTGGGAGGTCCTGATGGCCGTGTCCACCAGGCCTTCGCGACCGCCGATGGCATGGAAGAAGAACTCGGTAGGGTTCAGGCCATCCTTATAACTGGACTCCACAAATCCGTGTGCTTCCGCCCCCAGGTCTCCCCGCCGGAAGTGGGGCAGGGTCCGGCCAGCATATCCGCGCATGATCCTCTCCCCCCTCACCGACTGCTGGCCGACACAGGCCGCCATTTGGGTCAGGTTGAGCATGCTCCCCCTGGCTCCGCTCACCGCCATCACCACCCCGGAGTTGTCCAGGCCCAGGTAACGGCCGGCGATCTTGCCTGCAGTGTCTCGGGCTTTGCCTAGGGTCTGCATGATCCTCATCTCCAGGGTCTCGTCCAGGGTCCGTCCGGGAAGAGGCTCCAGCTCTCCTGCTTTATAGGCTTCGATCAGCTGCTGAGCCTTCTCACGTGCGGTGCGGGTAGTCTCTTCGATCTGCTCTACTGCTTCAGGCGGGATATCCTCATCATCTATTCCGAAGCTGAAACCGGCATGCATTATGCCTCTCAGGGCCAGGCGGGTCATTCGGTCCAGGAACTGGCTCGCCACGGAGGGGTTGTACTCCTTTATTATCCTGTCTGTTATCTTGCCCTTGAAGGCTCCCACTGCTTTGGCGTCTATCGTTCCCATGAGAAGCTGGCCGTCTTTGATGACCACATAGGCATCGTTCTCACACTCCTCTTTCTTGCAGACATCGCAGTTGTAGCAGAAGTCGGCCTTAAAGGTCAGGTCCAGGCCTCTGGGAAGAATGAGACTGAAGATCTGCTTTCCCGTCCAGTAGGGCTCGCCGTTCAGTTCCCCCTCCGGGGCGGGAAGCTCAGTGATATCGAACTTCTTTAAAAGCTCCATTGCCCCTTGGCGGTCGATGGGCTTTCTTCCGTGAGTGAGCAGAAACGAGCCGGTCACATAATCGTGGATGCCGCCGATGATCGGCCCTCCGAACCTGGGGGAGAGGATGTTCTCCTGCACCCTCATCAGAATCTCTGCCTCCGCCCGGGCCTCCTCGGTCTGGGGCACATGCATGTTCATCTCATCGCCATCGAAGTCGGCGTTATAAGGCGGGCAGACCGCTGGATTGAGCCGGAAGGTCTTGTAGGGCATGACCTTGACCCGGTGAGACATGATGGACATCCGGTGCAGAGATGGCTGGCGGTTGAAAAGCACTATATCTCCGTCGGCAAGCTGGCGGTCGATCCTCCAGCCGATGTCGATCTGTTCTGCGACCTCCTCGCAATTCTTGTCTGTGACCTTGACCCTCCTCTGGTCGGGACGGGTGACATAGTTGACACCAGGATGGCGGTCCGGGCCGCGGCGCACAAATGTCTTCACTATTTCCAGGTTCCTGGAGTTGGCGATCATGGGCACGGATAGCTCCATGGCGATATCCAGGGGCACACCAACCTCGCCGATGCTGAGGTTGGGGTCTGGAGATATAACTGTCCTGGCGCTGAAGTTGACCCTCTTGCCGGATAAAGATCCTCTGAACCGCCCTTCCTTCCCCTTCAACCTCTGGGAGAGGGTCTTGAGCGGCCTGCCCGAACGGTGGCGGGCAGGAGGCACGCCGGAGACGGTGTTGTCCAGGAAGGGGGTGACATGATACTGCAAGAGCTCCCAAAGGTCCTCTATGATCAGCTGAGGAGCCCCTGCCTCTCGATTCTCCTGGAAGCGCTGGTTGATTCTGATGATATCGACCAGCTTATGGGTCAGGTCGTCCTCGCTCCTCTGCCCTGACTCCAGGGTGATGGAGGGACGCATGGTAACCGGAGGCACTGGAAGAACGGTCAGGATCATCCATTCTGGCCTTGCCGTAGCCGGGTTCATGCCCATTACCCGGATATCCTCGTCAGGGATCTTCTCGAACCGGTCGCGGATGTCTGAAGCGGTGAGCTTGTGGCCTTCCTCGATATAAGAGAGAGGCCGCTCGAACTTGATCTCCTGCTGGGGAGCGCCGCAGTAGGGGCAGGTCTTGTTCTTCCTGGCCTCGGCGAATACCTTGTTCACAGTGTCGTCAGTCATCTGGCCCAGACGTTCCAGTTCCTGGATCTGCTCCAGATACATCCTCTTCTCATTCTCCTTGAGCATCAGACGAGAGCATTCTCTGCATATCGCCCGCAGGACCTTTCTGATCAGCTTGGCAAAACCCACATGGATGACCGGGGCTATCAGGTCGATATGGCCGAAGTGGCCCGGGCACTCCCCCGGCCTTCCGCCGCAAGACCGGCAGCGCAGGCCGGGATCGATAACCCCAAGCCTGGGATCCATAAGCCCCATCTCTATGGGAAAGCCGTCATCGTCGTAAGTGTCGGCGGTGATGATCTTGACCACGCTCATCTTTCTAAACTCTTGGGGCGAGATCAGGCCGAAGCGGATCTTGCCAATTCTCTTGGGTACAGTCATATTTACTCCTAAACAGCGTCTTCCAGGATCAGTCGCGGTGCTACACCCAATGATTTGATCTCATCCAGGAGGAGCTTGAAGGCATAGCTCATCTCCACCGGATAGATCTCCGTGTCCGCTCCGCAGGTGGGGCAAAAGTCCGCATTCCTCCTCCGGTCGTGAATGGCGATCATACCGCAATGGCTGCAGACCAGCTCTGTGACCTTGTCCGATTCGTCCACCAGACGCTCTTTGAGCGCCAGGGCGGCTCCATGGGCGATGAGCACATCCCTCTCCATCTCCCCGAACCTCAGACCTCCTTCCCTCGCCCGGCCTTCAGTCGGCTGGCGGGTCAGAACCTGCACCGGGCCGCGGGAGCGAGCATGCATCTTGCCAGTGACCATGTGATAGAGCTTCTGATAGAGGATCACGCCTATGAAGAGGTCGGCCATGATCTGCTCCCCAGTGGCACCGTTGTAGAGGATCTCCCTGCCAGTATGAGAGAACCCGAACTTCTTTAGGGCGGAGCGCAGCTCAGGCTCGTTCTCTCCTAAGAAAGCAGTGGCATCGATGAATCTCCCTTCCAGGGAGCCGACCTTGCCCCCGATCATCTCCAGGACATGGCCCACGGTCATCCTGGAGGGGATGGCATGGGGGTTGAGCAAGAGGTCAGGGACTATGCCCGACTCGGTGAAGGGCATATCCTCCTGAGGGACTATCAAGCCAACTACACCCTTCTGACCATGGCGGGAGGCGAACTTGTCCCCCAGTTCCGGGATTCTCTGGTCGCGGGTCTTGACCTTGGCCAGACGGTTGCCATTGGAGGATTCTGTGAGTATGACCATATCCACCACACCCTTCTCATTTGAGCGCATGGTCACCGAGGTCTCCCTCCTCTGCTGGGGGGTCAGGCCGAACTCAGAGGGCTCTTCCAGGAATCGGGGTGGGCTGGTCTTACCGATCAGAACGTCATTGGGGCCTACATAGGCATTGGGATTGACCAGACCGTCTGAGTCCAGCTGGTCATAGGCCTCGCTCCCCCTCGCTCCCCGGACCTCGACGTCCGGGATCTCGAATTTGTCCTCCTGGCCGCCGGGGTACTTGCGCTCCTCCGCCTCAGAGACCCGGAAGAAGTGGCTGCGAGCTAGGCCGCGCTGAATTGAGCCTCTGTTCATGACCAGGGCATCCTCAATGTTATATCCCTCATAAGCGAGAACCGCCACCACGAAGTTCTGGCCGGCTGGCCTATCTTCGAAGCCTATGGCCTTAGAGGTCTTTGTTCGCACTATAGCCTTTTGTGGGCTGTTGAGGTAGTGGCCGCGGGTGTCAGGCCGAAGCCTCATATTTGCGGTGGACATGCCCAGGCACTGCTTTACCATTCCTGCACCCATGGTGTTTCTGGGGCTGGCATTGTGTTCGGGATAGGGGACCAGGCCGGCGGCGATCCCCAGGATCATGGATGGATCAAGCTCCAGGTGGGTGTGCTCAGGGGTTATGTCCTCTTCCCAGATAGCGATGAGACTGTTTTCCTCTTCTTCGGCATCCAAATACTCCACCAATCCCTCGGCCACCAGGTCGGAGAACATCATCTCTCCTCTCTGGATCTTGCTGACGTGCTCTTCCGTCACCAGGGCCCGACCGTCCTCGACCACGATCAAGGGCCTCCTCGCCCGGCCGGAGTCGGTGTTCATGAAGATCTCGCCAGTATCCTCGAAGTAGGCCACGTTCATCTGGCTGCTGATGCTACCCGAGCGCCGGAGGCGGCGAATATTCTCGACCAGTGTTACCGGGTCGTCATGATAGCCCACTATCTCACCGTTCACATATACTCTTGCGCCGCCTGTCAGTTCTTCAGCCAATGCTACCACCTACTGAGATTACCCCTAAATCCATGAGAATCCTCTTGATGTCTTCTGCATCGTCTATCCCTTTGGAGAGCTCGACTCCCTGAGCGAAGTTCTTCACCAGGCCGCAGTTCGGACCCTCGGGAGTCTCTGAGGGACAGATGCGCCCCCACTGGGTGGCATGCAGATCTCGGGCCTCGAAGTGGGGCTGGGAACGGGAGAGTGGCGAGATCACCCTGCGCAGATGAGAGAGGGTGGCCATATAATCGGTCCGGTCCAAGAGCTGGGAGACGCCGGTTCTTCCTCCCACCCAGTTGCCTGTGGCCAGGGGATGGATCATCCTCTCGGTCAGGACGTCCGCCCGGACGGTGGTAACCACGTTCAGATCCCTGTTTCTCATGCTCGCCCTCTCCAGCTGATACTTTATGTCCCGAGTTAGGCGGTTGAAGGCCACCCGGAAGAGGTCCTCCATCAGATCTCCGGAGAGCTTCAGCCTCTTGTTGGAGTAGTGGTCCTTGTCATCCTCTCCCCTTCGACCTAAGGCCAGCTCGAAGCAAGCCTCGGCCATGCGAGAGAGGAAAAGGGCTTTAGCATAGCGGTCCTTCTCCTCGACCCCAATGTGGGGGAGGAGGTAGCGATCCAGGACATAGGTCGCCCTCTTCTTCTGATACTCCTTGGCCTGGCCGGCGGCGACTCGAGAGCCTATCTTCTCCAGAGCCTCGTCGATGGTCGAGACCTCAGCCTCCTCCAGGTTCTCCAGCATGAATTTGATGATCTCTGGGTTATCCGATACCGACTTTACGATATCCATATCAGTCTCCATCCCCAGGGAGCGGAGGAGGGTGACAAAGTTCAATCTGCCCGAGACTGAGGGGAATGAGACCTCCAGGATAGAGCGACGGCCTCTCTCCACAATGACCAGCGATCTGTAGCCCTGTCTTTGGGAGAAGACCTTGGCCACCTCGATGTTCTCATCATATCGCTGGTTGTACTCCACCAGGATCTTGTTAGGGGCCAGGTCCTCCAGGGTCATGATCACCCTCTCCGAGCCGTTGACCACGAAATAGCCGCCGGGGTCAGAGGGATCCTCTCCAAAGGATATCATCTCATCTTCGGTCAAGCCGGAGAGGTTGCAGACCTTGGAGTTGAGCATGATGGGCAGTGTGCCTATGTCCGCCTCCACTGGATCCTTCTCTGTCTCCCCCTCAACGATGGTCATCTCCAGTTTGATCGGGGAGGCATAGGTCAGGTTGCGCAGGCGGGCGTCATTGGGGTAGAGCCTCTCCACTGAGCCGTCTGCTTCGCGCACCACAGGCTTTTCCACCCGGATGTTGCCCAGCTTAACATAGGTGTTTTCGATGTTGGTCTCGATTATGCTGACCTCATCGATCACCTTTTGCAGGCCTTTATCTATGAAATCGTTGAATGAGTTGATATGATGATGCACCAGTTTATCCCTGGTAAAATAGGCGCTATAAAGAGCATTTCTGTCGAGCAAAAGACCACCTTTAATCGATTACCAGCCTATAAAAGATCGAATGTTTGGCTGTTGTGCTTCTCCTTATTATCTTTATTATGTCGCCCACTTTAGCCCCGATCTCCTTGGCTGCGGGGTCAGTTGCATGAATTTTTGGCAGCTGTGGCGCATCGATGCCAAACTCCTTCAGCACCTCGGAGCCCTCTTCCGGAGTGAGCAGAATATGTTCCGGAACCATCTCATGATCTTTTACGGCAAACTTGGTCACTAGAACCACCAACACTTAGAAAGAGCAGCATACAGGCTCAAGGAAACTCCAAACGGGCTCGGGGGGATTTGAACCCTCGACCACCTGGTATCTTCATGCAAAAATTTAAAAGCCAGACGCTCTGCCTAACTGAGCTACGAGCCCTCGCGGCCTGGCATGCCTCAAGCCTCATGTGCTGCACTAATTGAGAAATAAAGGGATCCCACATAAAAGCTTTTTCCCTTATGGAACCTAGATAAGTCCCACTAGGCGAGCAATCTCTGATCCCACCTCAGAGGTGGTTGAGCTTCCTCCCAGGTCATAGGTCTTTATTCGGCCTTCAAATAGGTTCCGCTCTATGGCCGAGACGATATCTGCAGCCGCTGCCGGTTGGCCCAGGTGCTCGAGGAGGAGAGCCCCTGCCCAGATGGTGGCCAGGGGGTTGACCTTATTCTGGCCTTTATACTTGGGGGCAGAGCCGTGGATGGGCTCGAACATGCTGGTGCCCTCTGGATTGAGATTGGCTCCCGGTGCCAGGCCCAGGCCGCCCTGGATCATAGCCCCAAGGTCGGTGATGATATCTCCGAACATATTGGGGGCGACGACCACATCGAACCACTCCGGGTTCTTAACAAACCACATGGTGATGGCATCGACGAAGTTGAAGTCGTGCTTGACCTCCGGATATCCTTTTGCCACATCCAGGAAGACCTCCCTCCAAAAGCCGTAGATATCGCTAAGCACATTGGCTTTGTCCACGCTGGAGACCTTCTGGCGGCGCTTCCTCGCCAGGTCGAAGGCGTACTTTATCACCCTCTGGCAGCCTTCCCGGCTGACCTCGCCTATCTGGTAGGCGATCTCCTCGCTGTCCGACTCGATATCCAGGCCGAACTTGATATTGTAGAGTTTGCGCATGATCTCGAAGTCGGCATGGCTCTTGCCCTTCTTTGCGCGACTGCCTATACCGATGTAGAAGTCCTCTGTGTTCTCGCGAACCACGACGAAATCGATTTCCTTTGGCGTTTTATCCTTAAGGGGGGTCCAGACGCCCTCCAGGAGCTTGACCGGCCGGAGATTGATGTACTGGTCGAGATAAAAGCGCATGGTTAGAAGGATGCCCTTCTCCAGCACTCCCGGCTTGACCCTGGGATCACCTATCGCTCCCAGGTAGATGGCCCGATAGCCTGAAAGCTCTTTTAGCATCTCCTCGCTTATCAGCTCGCCGGTCTTCAGGTAGTGCTCTGCGCCAATGGAATAATTGATCCACTCTATGGAGAAGTTGTACTTGTCTGCTGCTGCTTCCAGCACTTTCTGGCCCTCGGCCACTATCTCCGGGCCTATGCCATCTCCGCCCATAACTGGTACTTTGTAGTTCATGCCTTCACTCCGGACACCTGTCGTCTGGTGTACTCCACCAGCCCGCCCGCATCCACAATCTCCCTTAAGAAATCAGGAAGTGGGGTGGTCTTATAGGATTCGTTGCTGGTTATGTTCTTTATCAATCCGCCCTCCATATCGATCTCGATTTGGGCGCCGTCTTCGATCCTGTCTACATCCGGGCAGATGAATAGGGGCAGACCTATGTTTATGGCATTTCTGAAGAAGATTCTGGCAAAGGATTTGGCAAGGACCGCGGATATTCCAGCTCCCTTCAGGGCTAAAGGAGCGTGCTCTCGCGATGAGCCGCAGCCGAAGTTCTCTCCGGCCACCACATAGTCTCCTTTCCTGACTGCAGTTGCCATCTGGGGCCGGACCCCTTCAAAGAGGTGGGCCGCTAGCTCCTGGGGATCGTTCATCACCAGATAGCGGCCAGGGATGATGGCATCGGTATCGATATCGTCCTTGAACTTCCAAGCTCTGCCCGCCAAAATCTCATCTCCGAATCAGTGGACTACATTTTCATGAGGACGAGGTATATTAAAGTAATGTACGACAAATTATACTTTTAAAAAATAATAAATCTAAGACAGCACCTTTTTTACCATTCAGGGAATGGTGCTATCCAGCAGGTGATACAAATTGTTAGCGACCATGATCTCCGGGCGCACCCTGGCCCAAGGCGCAGGATGCGAATCTAAAATGTCTCCTGATTTCTTTAAAGCAGCAGCAATATGTCATTTATCCGAAAGAGATTTTAAGTCTATGCAACTAGAAGAAGGCAAGAACGTTCTGCTCAAGAATGAGTTCGGCCAGGTGGTGCTGGCCGCCAGGGCTGATGCCGGGCTGCCGGAAAAGATGGTATTCATACCCATGGGGCCCTGGGCTAATATATTGGTGGGAAAGGAGACTGGTGGATGTGGCACGCCTCATTTCAAGGGGCTGATGGTGGAAGTGGAAGCAACAGATTCTCCTGTTCTGAGTATTCGCGAATTGTTCTCCAAGAGAGATCGCGCATATGTCTGAGCCAATTCTGATCAAGGATGCTGTATGCTCTTTTTGCGGATGTCTCTGCGATGACATCGATGTTGAGGTGGCTGGAAGCAGGATACAGAGGGTCAAACATGCCTGCCGCCTGGGCTCCAGCAAGATCATGGGCCATGAGAGGATGCAAAATCCCATGATCAGGAAGAATGGTGAATTGGTGGCAACAAGCTTCCAAGAAGCATATGATCGCGCCGCCCAGATCCTCTTGGCTGCGAATGAGCCCCTCCTCTACGGTTGGGCCTGCACATCCTGCGAGGCACATAAAAAAGGCATACTCCTGGCTGAAGAAGTGGGCGGGGTCATCGACTCCACGGCCACCGTCTGTCACGGACCGTCCGTCATAGGCATCGAGGAGAAAGGGCTACCTGGTGCCACATTGGGACAGGTGAAGAACCGGGCAGACACCATAGTTTTCTGGGGCTGCAATCCAGCCGAGGCTCATCCCAGGCATTTTCTGCGCTATTCCTCCAATTCCAGCGGCCGCTTTACACCGCAGGGGCGAGATGGAAGAAAGGTGGTAGTGGTAGATGTCCGCGAGACGAGAACGGCAAAAAATGCCGACAAATTCTTCAGGATCAATCCGGGCAGCGACTACGAGGTTATATCGGCTCTGCGTATGCTCATTGCTGGCAAGGGGGAGAGCATTCCGGAAGAGGTAGGTGGCGTTCTCAAGGCCGATCTGGCCGATCTCGCTGATGTGCTCAAATCCGCCAGATTTGGGGCATTGTTCTTCGGCCTGGGAATTACCCACAGCAGAGGCCGGTATAAGAACATAGACAATGCCCTTTCACTGGTGGCGGAGCTGAATCAATACAGCAAGTTCGTGATCATGCCCATGCGAGGCCATTACAATGTAGGCGGAATCGGACAGACCCTGGCCTGGTCATCTGGCTATCCCATGTCAGTGGATTATACCCGCGGTGCACCGTACTTCAATCCCGGTGAGACGGCTGCCTGCGATCTGCTCGCCCGGCGCGATGCCGATGCGGCCCTGGTAATAGCTGCTGATGCCGGCTCCAACTTCCCCCGTGCAATAGTGGAGGCGCTAGCTGAGATCCCCGTCATTCAGATCGATCCTTATGAGAATCCGACAACTCTTCTCTCCGATGTGGTAATTCCCTGCGCCATAGCCGGGGTGGAGGTGGAGGGTACAGCCTATCGCATGGACGGTCTGGCTCTGCGCCTGAGAAAGATGGTGGATTGTAGTCTGCCCAGCGATGAAGAGATCTTAACGCATATACTAGAGAGCGTACAAAAACAGCGTGGCTCCATGAGCACCAAGGAGGCCTGAAGATGATTATTAAAGGCGGAATGGTCTATGATCCGGCCAATGGAATCTATGGCGAGGAGATGGACCTATGTATCGATAAAGGGAAGATAGCAGAGGATGGGAAAGGCGAGGTGATAGATGCACGGGGATTATTGGTCATGCCCGGCGGGGTAGATGCCCACTCCCACATTGCCGGCAAAAAGGTGAACACAGGCCGGATTATGAGGCCCGATGACTCCCGGCTGGGAACTGAGGCACGTACTGCTATCTGCCGACCTTCGACCGGCTATACTGTTCCCAACTGTTATGCTATTGGCTATCGCTATGCACGTATGGGCTATACCACTGTTTTCGAAGCGGCCTCGCCCATCCTGGAGGCGCGCCATACCCATGAAGAGCTGGAGGCGATCCCCATCATAGATAAGGGAGCTCTCACCCTGTTTGGCAATAACTGGCAGGTAATGGAGTGTGTGCGCGATAGGGACATCTCCAAGCTGGCCGCTTATGTGGCCTGGGCCCTGAGGGCAGCCAGAGGGTATGGGGTGAAAATCGTCAATCCAGGCGGAGGGGAAGCATGGGGCTTTGGATCCAATGTCAAGGGTATAAATGATCCGGTGCCGGGTTTTGATGTGACACCAGGGGAGATCATCAAGGCCCTGGCCGAGGCCAATGAGATGCTGCGCCTGCCTCATTCCATTCACGTACACTTCAATAATACGGGAAAGCCAGGCAACTACACCACCGCTCTGGAGACACTGGATCTGCTGAAAGATATCAAACCCAGCCGCATGAGGCAAGTGGTGCACGTGACTCACATGCAGTTTTCCGCCTACGGAGGAACGGGGTGGCGGGATTTCGAGTCCAAGGCCCCGATCATTGCCGACTACTTCAATGCCCATGACCATGCCACCATGGATATGGGGCAGCTTCTCTTTGGCAGTGCAACCACCATGACCGCTGATGCACCTTTAGAGTATGGCAATGCACGCCTCACCCATAACAAGTGGTCCAATCACGATATCGAGCTGGAGGAGGCTAGCGGGGTGGTGCCCATGATATATTCCAAAAAAGTCCTTACAAATGCCGTGCAGTGGGCGATTGGCCTGGAGCTGGCGCTGCTGGTCAAAGATCCCTGGAAGATACTTATGACCACGGACAATCCCAACGGAAGTCCCTTTGTAAACTACCCGGAGGTCATTACCCTGCTCATGAGCCAGCCCAAGAGGGAGGCAGAGATGGCTACCTTGCATGATCAGCTTCCGAAACGCACCACTCTGGCAGAAATACAGAGGGAGATGGACTGGACCGATATCGCCATCATGACCAGAGCGGCGTCCGCCCGTATCCTCGGAATGCAGGACAAGGGGCATCTGGGGCCGGGCGCCGACGCTGACATCACCATCTATAACCTGAAAGTAGATGAAGTGGATACCAGCAAAGATCATGCCCTGGTGAAGAAGGCTCTGAGCAGTGCTAAATACACCATTAAAGGCGGGGTGGTGGTGAGCAAAGAGGGCCAGATTCAAGCCACGCCACCGGGCAGGACCTTCTGGGTGGACGCGGGGGTGCCAAAGGAGGATTCTGATCGGCTCATGGCCGATATTGAGGAGAAGTTCGCCAGGTACTACAGTGTGCAGCTCTCCAACTATGCTGTGCAGGACGCTTACCTGCCGCATGCCAAGGTGATTAAGGCCGGCCTTTCCGTTCCTCTTCAGGAGGTGGCTTAGATGAGGACCATCACCATCACTCCCCGGGCAGAATTCAGAATATCCATAGAAGCGGAGGTTATCTCCCCAGACCGTTTTGCTCCCCTCAGCCTGGAGCAGATAAAGAATCTGACCATCTGGCAGGGGAACGGAAAAAGATCTTGTCTGATCTCTTTGAGGTGGAGGGCGACGACGCTTTAGCCGGGGCAGAGGAGACAACCATCCGGTTGGCGAGGGGCTTCTCCCGAGTTAAGAGGATTGCAGAGGGCATGACCGCCGGAGTGGTAGAGGCTTCGGGAAGCTTGGGGATGCATGCCGGCAACAATATGAAGGGTGGGCTTTTGCAGATAGCTGGCAATGCCGATGATTGGCTGGGAAGGGAGATGCGTGGAGGAAGGATTGTCGTCATGGGAGATGCCGGGAACTATGTAGGCAGCGGATATCGAGGAGAGAAGTGCGGCATGCGTGGGGGGGATATTGAGATAAAGGGCAGATGCGGGGCATATTTAGGAGAGCATCTCTGTGGAGGGAGCATTCGCGTAGAGGGAGATGCAGGTGATTTTCCCGGAGCGGCTAATCAGGGCGGCTGCATCTTCATTGGGGGCAGCACCCACCTTCCTGGGGCGGAGATGAGCAAAGGTACTATAACTGTAAATGGAGAGGCAAAGATTCTGCCCAGCTTCCAAAAGATGGAGATTGTCCAATTGGAGGGTGGAGCATATCAAAAGTATGCTGGTGACGGTGTAGCCAATGGCAAGGGCGAGCTCTTTGTCCGGGTAGGGTCATCTTGATAAATCAGGATGAAAATATAAGGAACCAATATAATTATTTTGAGGTGCTCAGACTTGATTGATCGCAGCAAGGTTCTGGAGGTGTTGAGGGGATATGACCTCAAGGATCTTAGAATCGGGATGATAGCATCCCACTCTGCCCTGGATACGGCAGATGGCGCAGTGGAAGAGAATTTCAAGACTCTAGCGGTATGCCAAGAGGGCAGGGAGAAGCCCTATGTCAAATACTTCCGAGCGGAGAGGGACCGGAAGGGGAAGGTCATAACCGGCATGATCGATGAGGTGATGATGCTGAAGCGTTTCCCGGATGTGCTGGATCCGGAGAACCAGGATATTCTCAAGGATAAGAATACCCTGTTCGTCCCCAACCGCTCATTCACCTCCTACTGCGGTATCGATGCAGTTGAGGATCAGTTCATGCTCCCCCTCCTCGGCTCCAGAAACCTCCTCCGCTCCGAGGAAAGAGGGGACAAGAGGGATTACTACTGGTTGTTGGAGAAGGCTGGTCTGCCGTTTCCCGAGCCGATAGAAGCGGAGGACATAAACCAGCTGGTGATGGTCAAGCTGCCTCATGCAGTAAAAACTCTGGAGAGAGGATTTTTCACAGCAGCCTCCTATGAGGAATACTGTCAGAAGGCGGAACTCCTACTTCGCCAGAATGTGATCGACCAGGATGGGATTGAGCTGGCCAGGATTGAGCGCTATGTCATCGGGCCGGTCTTCAACCTGGACTACTTCTATTCCCCCATAACAAAGAGGATTGAGCTGATCGGCATAGACTGGAGGTTTGAGACCAGCCTTGACGGCCATTGCCGCCTGCCTGCTCCTCAGCAGCTGACCCTTAATGAGCGGCAGATCAACCCCGAGTACACCGTCTGCGGACATAACTCCGCCACCCTGCGCGAGTCGCTCCTGGAGAAGGCCTTCGACCTGGCGGAGAAGTATGTAGAGGCCACCCAGGAATACTACAAGCCCGGGATCATCGGCCCCTTCTGTCTGCAGACCTGTGTGGACAAGGACCTGAACTTCTACATCTACGATGTCGCCCCCAGGATCGGTGGCGGAACCAATGTGCATATGGCGGTCGGTCACCCCTATGGAAATGCCCTCTGGCGGACCAATATGTCCACCGGCCGCAGGCTCGCTCGCGAGGTAAGGATCGCTCTGGAAAACGACTGCCTGGACGAGATTGTGACCTGAGGCTGCAGGAAAGATGACTGAGATCGCGCAGACAGGTGAGGGCCAGCCACAGGCGCCGGAGGTTCCCAAGAAGCTGAAGAGGATAGCCAGTAAGCTCTCCGCCGCCGGGGAGGAGCTGGTGCTCATCGCCCCGGCCATTCTGCACAGCCAGGCATCGGAGCAGATGCTGGCCATCGCCAGGATGGGGATGATGGACAAGATCCTGGGGTATCTGGTCACCACCGATAAGAATGTGCATTTCGTCCGGCCGGGTATCGCCTGGGATAGCGTGCGCTCGGTGCCTCTGGATCTGGTCACCGGGGTGGAGTACGTGGATGAGTTTCATAACAACACCTTGAAGCTTCTGGTAGGGGAGAAAGCGGAGAAGATAATATTTTACGAGGACCTGGATGGCATCCGGTTTTATCAGTATATACGGGGGCTGAAGCGACAGGACCCGCCGGTGGGGTCTGAGCCGGTCCAGACCTTCTTTTCCGGCCTGTAAAACTTGGTACGGTATAAGGATTCAGCGATAAGGATTTTCAGCGATTTAAATGCCGCCGTCAAGAAAGAACATTCGGGCTGGGGCAAAAGGAGAATTCCCTGCGTCCGCTGGAGAGGAGGTGTCAGTGGTGGCTCACTGCCTTCTGAATCCTTTGACGCGGGTCAAGGGCCTGGAATCTCTGGCCTTCTCTCCTGCTGGGCCGCTGGTGCAGCTGCCCTGTCCGGAGGCGCTCTATCTGGGGCTAGAGCGCTGGGCGATAACCCAAAACCAGCTGGATGTGCCCCAGTTTCGCCGGTTCTGCCGCTCGCTAATCGTTCAATATGCCGACCTGCTAGAGATGCTGACAAAAGAGGGGGCGCGAGTTCGCATTGTGGGCGTGGCCGGCAGCCCGAGCTGTGGCATGAAGACGACGAGCAGGGGCTATGAGGGCGGGCGGGTGCGCGAGTGCGAGCACATGCACGTGCCCGGGCAGGGGATTTTCATGGAGGAGCTTATTGGGGAGCTGGAGCGACGGGGCATTATCTTCGATTGCGAAGAGATTGGGCAGGAGTCCGGGACGTAATTCTTATAACTTTATAGAGCTATAGTGGATCGTATGGCCACTACAATACAGCTCCAGGATGATGTATATAAAGTGCTTAATATATTAAAGAAAGAGTTGAACGCTGACTCGTATAACGATGTGGTCAAGCATCTGCTCCGAAAATGCAAGAGAATGGATGAATCGGAGTTCGGGAGCATGCCGGGAATAGCCCCCTTCCAGAGGGAAGATCTTGATCGTTTTGATTGATTCCTGGGCTTGGGCGGAGTTCTTCGCCGGCACCAAGATTGGCGAGACGGTAAAGACCTATGTGATGGATGAGAACCAGGAGATCTTAATCAGCAGCATCAACCTGGCGGAGATCTATCGCTTAGCTCTGAGCAGGTTCGACGAGCAGACGGCAGAGAAGCGGCGTCGGTCCATGCTATCCCGCTGCTTCTTGATCCCGGTCGATGAGGAGATCGCTGTTTTGGGGGCAAAGCTCAGGCAGCAGCGCGATTGGGGTCTATCTGATGCCCTGATCTACGCCACGGCGATCAGAGAAGGGGCCCAGGTGATGACCGGCGACAATCATTTTAAGGGCTTGAAAGAGACCATCTTTCTCGAGCATTAGCATCTGGAGCTAATTTATACTATTATTATTCTCCGGGCAGGCCGTTGACGGATGAATTAAGTGATAGATTTTGTTTGATCAATTCATTGCGATACTGACTTTTTCAGTGGGCACCACGAGTCGGCCTTTCGAGCCTCCCGCGTTACCGCTCTCTCCCCTCAACGCTGGGGAAGCTTGAATATATCGATCGCGGACGGTTGAATGGGATTAGAGGATTTGCCTTTCATGATGCTCCCAGACCGGCTTTTCTGCCATCTCGTTTCTGCTCAGCACAGTCAGATAGCCACTAATGCTGTACAGCAGCTCGCGCGCAGGGGATGATTGCCCGGAGCATGGCCCCGGTTTTCATAATTTACAAGGCTCTTCGCTCTTTCCTGTGGGCCGCCTCCGCAGACTGACCTGATCATTTAGCCTTCTTTTGCCCCTTCTGTTGTTCATAACAATAGCACAAACAATGAACCAAAAATACACAAAGGCACAAATATGTCTCTTTATATCGCTGATTGATCATCATATCAAGGATAGAATCATTGTGACTTTGTGTATTTGTGGTTTTAAGTTTGAGTCCCACATTGTTCAGCGCTCTGAACTGAATGAGCCCGATTTAGCCCCGAATCCTTGAACCGATCTGAGCTAAGCAGCTCGCAGGGCGGGCGAAGCCTTCCGCCACATTTTTCGATGATGAGGAAATCGATGCAGGTCTTAGAGGGCATGCCCTAGTTCCCAATATAGCGGAAGCTCCCAAAGCGCCTTCCCGCCATCAGAGGAGCTGAGGAACAGGAGAAGAGGCCTCCGGCATGGGAAAAGGCCGCCAGGGTGCGGAAGCATGCCAGGCTTTTGGGACCACACACCCGGCCTACGAATACCATTAAATACTACTACTGCATGAGACATGGCTGCCCCCTTTGCGGGGATTGCCAAGCCAGGTCAAAGGCGCTGGATTCAGGGTCCAGTCACGAAGGTGTTCGTGGGTTCGAATCCCATTCCCCGCACCTAATTACTTTCAATGCATAAGGCCATGAGGCGTGTTTTTCTCTTTTGCTATGTCTTTAACGATTTTTTAAATTGTCTCTTAATCTCTGAGAATTCCTCATCACTGATGCGATAGGATTCAATCTTGGAACCACTCCACCAGTCGAACTTGGCTTCATTGAGAATGCTGACCAGCAGTGCATGAGTCTCAAGCCAGTCGTATTCTATTCCTTGCTCTTTTAGCGCTCTTGCGAACTGGGGGCAGATGTAAGCTATGCATTTTGGCGTCTTATGTGTCTTGAGAATGCAGCCTTCTTCGCTTGAATAGGGGCATCCTCCTTTTAAGTTGCCCACGCCATAAATCCTTATTCGCTCTTCATCCAGCTCGCTGCAACCGGTGATGATTTTCGGATATTCAACCACATTTTCATTGCAGCAACCCTTGCAGGTTTTGCCATAGTTCTCTTTGCAGTAGCCAGTGCTCTCGAAAAAATTATGAAGAATTGACTCCAGCTCCAGATACCTGGCCAGGGGCTTGCTTAAAATGGGGGGAATTCTCTCAACGGCAACAGCTTTCTCTCCGCCTGCCGGAATTGATTCTGTTTTCAATTATAACACCAGCATCCTCTGCACCTATTAAACCTGATACTTAATAACTATTCCTGATACTTCTTCGACTGGATATCAAGCCAGCCAGGTTCTTCGCTGTTTTCTGTGGGTAAACCTGGAGATACTATTTCTTCCTCGTCTTTGTGCCTT
>JGI11944J13513_1000398_pt1 | contig 44507 bp, 52 predicted proteins | sample TerdegcoTASludge_FD_13513 | JGI IMG/M metagenome (IMG submission 13513) | reverse complement strand
ACATGTCACTGCTTCATCCGAAATGTATTTATATGGCATTAGCATTGTGGGGTCCGGGCCGGTAGCTTAGTCAGGCAGAGCGAAAGGCTCTTAACCTTTAGGTCGGGGGTTCAAATCCCTCTCGGCCCGCTTTGAACCGGGGCTGTGGCCTAGCCAGGTAGGGCGATGGGCTCCAGCGGTATATTTAATGATGAGCAACGGGTCTACTGAGATCTCTCGACGGGGAGGTCGTTGATGATCCGTTGGAGCACTGAAATGGGTTGTTACAGGGGTAAAATTCCTGTAAGGACTTCAGTATCGGAGATACCCGTCGATCGTGAGTTCGAATCTCACCAGCCCCACCTTTTTCTCATTCTCCACAGCGTTTAAATATCTCTGATATGAACCAGCTCACAGGTGTCGAGATGTACAGGGATATTCTCACCATTTGCTGGTCCATAAAAGAGGTCAACAGAAACCTCAGCGACAGGCAGGCCACATCGGATTACTCAATAAGGTATCTTAAAAAAGCTTGCTCTGACCTGGCAGTTCTGATGAGGGATCTGGGAAGGGGCTCGCCGGATGAGAAGATCGAGGTGATCGATAAGTACGGCCAGAAAAAGTCGTTCTCCTTCAATGAAGTATCTGATATGCTCTATGATACGAAAAAGATCCTGGAGTTCAACCTTATCGATAATATCAGCAGCTGGGCCCAGTCTCGCCTGATCGCTTGAGCCATGAGATAATCGCACGCCTCAGGACTCATAGGGCTCATCATCACTCAGAATAGCTCGATCATCATCGGCGTTGCGGTTGGCCATCTCTTTATGTCATATCGATAATCAATTTTTCCCTCTGGCAAGGTTGAACCGTTGTGCCATCCTAACTTGATATTATGCTTCGAATTGGCGTGCACGTCTCCGTCGCCGGCGGCCTGGAAAAAGCGGTGGGCAGAGCGCAGGAGTTGGGATGCCATGCCTTTCAGATCTTCACCACCAATCCTCGCAGCTGGAAATGCCGGCCCATTTCAGCGAAATCGGCATATCTCTTCGCCATCCGGTGCAAAGAGTACGACCTAAACCCCGCTATATCTCATATGCCCTACCTCCCAAACCTCGCCTCCCCCAAAGAGAAGGTCTACTCGATGTCCGTTCAGGCATTGACCGATGAGATGGTGCGCTGCCAGCTTCTGGGCATACCATATCTGGTAGCTCATCTGGGTAGCCATCTGGGCGCTGGGGTGAAAAATGGCAGGATGAGGATTGCCGGGGCTTTGGAGAGGGCTATCGCTGATTCGGAAAGCGATGTGATGGTCCTCTTGGAGAACAGCCCTGGGACGAGGAACAGCATGGGCAACACCTTTGAAGATATCGCTTCCATCATAGAGTCGCTCCCCGATCAGTCCGGGAGGCTGGGGGTGTGCCTGGACACCTGCCATCTGTTTGCTGCCGGATATGATCTTCGTACCCCCAGTGCCCTGGAGAGGACGCTAGAGGAGTTCGAGAGCCACATCGATCCGACAAGGCTCAAGCTGGTCCATCTGAACGATTCCCGAGGCAGCCTCGGATCGCATCTGGACCGGCATGAGCACATTGGCCTGGGGCAGATTGGACTGGATGGCTTCCGGTCAATCCTCTGCCACCCTTTTCTGCGAGAGAGGGCAATGATACTGGAGACGCCAAAGAACTCTCGCCGGGACGATACAGGAAACCTGGAAGTGATAAGGGCGCTTGCTTCAGATATAGAATAGCTTCTCTATGACCAGCATCAGGGCATCATTGGATATGGGCTTGACCAGATAGCTGCTCGCCCCCAAATCATAGCTCTTCTGAATATCCTGGTCCTCGTTCGAGCCGGTGAGAATGACCACCGGTATATCCCGCAGCCTCTGGTCCTTCTTGATCAGGGTGAGAAGGTCGATGCCACTGATATCGGGCAGGAACAGGTCCAGCAGGATGAGATCAGGCGGATCGCTTTTCTTGGTCTTTTCCAGGGCGGCTATTGCTTCCTTGCCATTGGCTGCCACGATGAGCTCCTTTATCAGATTATTGTGCTCTAAGACCCGCCTGGTATATGCGATGTCCTCAGCATTATCCTCCACCAGCACGATCCTCATTTTGCGATCCATTGATTCACCTGTGGCTCCTTGAGCATCAATTTCCTGCCGTCGGACTAAACCCCAGATCGATAATTGAAATTACCCACAAAAATACTTTTCCCACTGAAAGCTCGGGATGGGGGTGTCCGGACGGAGAATGACCCGAACAGCAGCCCAAATCAGAATAATAAATCACCTTTCTTCGCCCCTCAATTTTTATGGCTCAAATAAATATTTAAATTGAGTATTATCCTTAGATATCGATTCTGGTAGGTGGAAATCATAAAAAATCCCTGTCGCATATCCATTGCACCTCTTCCACGGAACTGTCTTTTCCTTCCCTCGCAATCATCTCCATTCGGATCTTGCGCCGTTCAAACCTCTCCTCGCCTTATGGCCCAATCGCCTCCAGAGGAGCGCTCCCTCTCTATGAGCCTTGGGATCCTTCCCCGGCTGAGGAGAGCCACTCTGCTCAGGGGCACATCAGCCTCCAGACGATAGCCTAGGAGCCCGGCCAGGGTATCAGCCAGGGCCATGATCTCGCTGTGCTGGGGCATGGCCGTTCTCTCCAGCCTGGTCCGGGAGCGGCCAAGGTGCATATAGGCCTTCAGCTCGACGAAGTCCGGCTCAGCATCTCCGATCAGCCGGGCATAATCCGCGAGGTTTTCCATGTTCAGACCTCGGGCCAGGGTCATGCGGATCACGCTGCGGCACCGATGCTCTTTCAAGAGCTGCAGGGACTCTAAGATCCCAGGCCAGAGATCTCCTGAGGGATTGCATACCTGGCGGTACTTCTCCTCATTCGGGGCATTGAGGCTAAGATAGAGCTGAGTCGGTCTCAGCTCCGCCAGGATATCAGGACGGGTGGCATTGCTGACTAGAAATGTGGTCATCCCTCGCCGCGAGGCCAGGTCGATGAACTCCTTCAGGTAGGGATAGAGGGTGGGCTCGCCCATCAGGGATATGGCCATATGTTTCGGATCGCGCGCTTCCACCAGCCTCTGGGGATCGGTGGTCGCGGAGCCGCCGTACCCGGATATAAACCTCTGCTGGCCTTGCAGTATCCCTTCCAGGAGCTCTGCTGGCTCAGTGGGTTCTTTTGCCGGTAATGGGTCATCTATCGGCCTCCAGCAGTGCAGGCAGAGGTGATTGCACTCCAATGTGGGGGTCATCTGAACACAACGGTGGCTGGCTATGCCGTAAAAATGGTTCTTGTAGCACTGGTCGCCTCCCCGCAGGGAGCGGTTCAGCCAGAGGCAGGGCTTGACTGCGCCAGAACCCACCAGGTGGTAGCCCTGGCGGGCCAGAGTCTTCTCTGCCATAGTATCTTGCATGATATTCCTGCAATACAAAGTCATAAATCCCTGACGGCCCAACTCTCATCCAGTGGTCGAAATAAATCGCAGGGCATTGATCCTCTTGATGCTGCTCTTTTGCACGGCCTCTGCGCAGATAGAGGCGGCTGGAAATGAATCGCCAGACCGGGAGACTGTAGCGGCGGAGGATATCGTATCACAGTTGATCTCCGGCGAGCCAGTGATATATGATAACATCACTATCACCGGCTCATTGGAGCTGGCAGAGCTGCAGGGATCATTGCCCCAGCCGGTGAGGATCACCAACAGCATCTTCTTGGGGCCGGTCCGATTTGCCGGGGCGAGCTTTGATGAGCCCCTTGACCTGCAGGGGAGCGTGTTTCGGGATGATGTAGACTTTGCAGGCTGCCGATTTTTAGGAGGGGCAAGGTTTTCCGGGGTCGCCTTCCAGGGCCAGGCCGATCTTCGTAACACCTATTTCGGTGGTCAGACCTCATTTCTCAGTGCTCAGTTCTATGAGGACGCAAGCCTCGGGAACAGCCAGTTCCTCGGAGATGCCATCTTCCTCAACAGCAGCTTCGCCCGTGATGTGGACTTCGATTTCGCCCAGTTCCAGCGGCTGGCCTCCTTTGCAGACGCCAGGTTCGTGAATGTGAGCTTTCTGGAGACCCAGTTCGGTGGACATACCACATTCCTGGATGCTCAGTTTCAGGGCAATTCTGCCTTTGCCGCCACCAGGTTTGCCGGCAGTGTAGTCTTCCGCGGTGCCAGGTTCTTCTTGGGGAGCACCTTTGGACTCTCCAGCTTCGGAGGGCTGGCAGATTTCACCAATGTATATTTCAACCGCACTGCATACTTCGGAGGGGTGAAGTTCACCGATCTGGCCTACTTCATCAATGCCCGTTTCGATCGTGACCTGAACATGGAGGATTCCAGGCTCTATAACATGCGCCTGGACAACGTGAGCTTTCAGGAGAGCTCAGAGATCAATCTGAACAACTCTGATTTCACCAAGCTGGAGGTCAGATGGGGGGTGATAAAGGAGAGGCTGGTCTATAATGGTGCTGCCTATCTGGCCTTGGTCAAGAACTACAAGAGCCTGGAGTGGTTCGAAGATGCCGATGATTGTTATTATCAGTACCGCAGAATAGGGCAGGAGCAGGCACCCTGGGGCTGGGGAAAGATCTCTGATCTGATCTCCTGGCTCTCCTGCGGCTATGGGGTCAGGGTGAGCTATACCGCCTTTTGGTGCCTTTTTACCATTCTGTTCTTCGGAGTGGTCTTCTGGGCAGGGAAGGGGATGAACAAGTTCGAGATCGAGGGGATGGAGCTTCCCGGCGACCCCAGGCTGAAGCCCACGTCCAGGGTCTCTTTCACCGATGCCCTCTACTTTTCCATCGCCATGTTCACCACCTCCCAGGCACCGGTCAACACCTATCCAGTGGGGGTATATCGCCACCTGGCCATGGCCGAGGGTATCCTCGGATGGTTCTTCCTGGGCCTGTTCGTGGTCGTACTAAGCGGGGTGCTCATCCGCTGAAAGCACATGAAAAACGGAAAATGGTCTATTTGAGCGAGGACGGGATGGATGGCTTTTGCCAGGACCTGGGCAGCCGATCCGGAAAGGTTGATATATCTGTTTGTTGTACGAGAAGAGTCCAAAAGAAGGGCGCGTGGCCTAGTCAGGATAAGGCGGCAGCCTCCTAAGCTGTAGATCGGGGGTTCGAATCCCTCTGCGCCCGCTTGTTTTTTTTGTGATCAGGGCACGATCTTGGATATGGCCAGCTCCAGAATGTCTTCAGCTCCTGACTTTTTCAGCTGGGGGATGAGCAGGTTGACCTGGGAGCGGTCCACCACCGTCTCTATGGCATAATAATCGGTGTTGTAGAGCTTGGAGAGAGTGGGCCTCTTCATGCTGGGAAGCATGGAGATGACGGCGTCAAGCGCGGCTTCCGGCACATTCATCTTCAGAAGGGTCTTTCCCCTCGCTCTCATCACTGCCAAGAGGAGGGTCTGGACAGCGGAGATGTCATCGTGCTTCTCCTTATCGGCATAGCTCTTCTTATTGGCTATCAACTCCGATGTTGACTCCAACATGACATCGATGATCTTCAGGCCGTTCTTCTTCAGGGTGGAGCCGGTCTCGGTGAGGTCCACCACCACATCGGTCAGTTCTGGGACCTTGGCCTCGGTAGCCCCGAAGGAGAACTGGATGTCCACTGGAATTCCGAGGTTAGAGAAGTAGGATCGGGTGAGATTGGGGTATTCCGTGGCCACCCTGCTTCCTGGCTTTATCATGCTGGCCGAGCTTATATCCATGCTCTCGGGAACAGCCACCACAAGCTTCACCGCCCCCGGTCCCTGCTTGCCGTAGTTTAGCTCTGCGACCTTGGTCACAATGGCACCGGATTCCATGATCCAGTCCGTGCCCGAGATCCCCAGGTCGAAGTAGCCCTTGGCCACATACCCCGGAATCTCCTGGGGACGGAGGATCTTAACCTTGCCGATGCGCGGGTCGTCTATGCGGGCATTGTACTCCCGCTCTGTTCTTTTAACCTCCAGCCCTGCCTGCTCGAAGAGCTGCAGGGTCTGGTTTTGCAGGCTGCCCTTGGGAATGGCAATATCAATCATCTCTCGAACTCCTATCTCTTGATCTCCTCTCGAAGAGGCGATATTTCTTCTCTCGTCCGATCTGAAAGCCCCTATCTCTTTATAATCGATTCCATTGGCCAATTCTGCAAGCAACCTCATCCGGTCGATCTTCTCTTCTTAGCCTCTCTTCCCCATTCTTTCTCCTCCCTTCCCTCAATTCCGCCAAATCCGATCGCTCTCATGGGCATGAGCCCCCAAAGAAAAGTAGTCCCGCTGTTCACAATATTTATAAATAACTACTGTAATAAACTCTTGTGAAAGGGGTAGGGGAGATTATGTCAGCGGTGATCATCTCGGATACGCACTTCGGGCTGAATTCATCCACGCTCAGCGATCCGGTCAGGGTCGATCAGTTGATGGGGGAGATACAGGAATATGGGGGAGAGTGCGATCAGGTAATCCTGCTAGGGGACATATTCGACTTCTGGAGGGTGCGGCCGGAGTGTGCTCTGCGGGAGTCTCTCCCTCTGTTGAATCGGCTGGGCGAGGAGGGTCTGAAGATCCATTATGTGGTGGGAAATCATGACCATCATTTAGTGGTGCAAAAACAGGAGTCCGATTTCATGGAGAGGGCGGCACGGGGCGACCTGTTCCCGGTGTACTCGCCCTCATTACGCTGGCGGCAGACCATAAACGGCCTGAACATCGATATGCTTTATCCCACCTACCAGGTCCGCTGCTGCCAACGGACGGTTCTCTTCACCCACGGTCACCACCTGGACGGTATCCAGACCTTCACCATGCAGATGGTGGAGAGGATTCGCCACCTCTACGGCGAGGAGCTCTTGCCTGCGGACCTGGAGATGATGATGGCCTATGCCTATGAGAGCATCTATCGCTCCTCTTACATCGGGGAGATGGTCTCCTTTGAGGAGAGGATATGGAAGGCATCCAGCCTTCTGCAGAGGATCACCACCGGGGCCCTTCGTGGGCAGCATCTGGCCTCGGTGCAGATGCAGTATGAGGCGATAGTGAAGTTCATTCGCGACAGGAACCTGGGTGAGGTCGACTGTTTCATCTACGGCGATACCCACCGGGCAGGGATCTTCCAGAATAGGGGTGGTCCACTGGCGGTGAATTCGGGAAGCTTCACCCGGGAACCGGGAAAAGGTTCTCGAATCGAGCTTCCCGATACATATATCATTCTGGATGATGAGGGCCTGGCTTTGAGGCAGCTGGGCAGGGCAGAGCCAATATATCTGTGCGAGCTTCTCTAGGTTGGAGAAGATTATTATCGTAGTGGTCTGCCTTTCATAATCGATGAATCTCATAGATGCCCTGTGGAGCAGAAGGTCGATCCGAAGGTACCAGTCCCGTCCCGTCCCCCGTGATCTGGCCAGATCCCTGATCGAAGCCGCCCAGACGGCACCGTCCGCGGGAAACCTCTCCGCCAGGAGGTATGTCCTGGTGAACAATGAGGATATGAGGCGGCTGCTGGCCGCAGCCGCCTACGGCCAGGAGCATATCGAATCGGCCCCTCTTCTTCGTGGTCTGCGCTGATGTCAGGGCCTCCAGCCTTCGCTATGGAGACCGGGGAAGCCTCTTCGCTATACAGGATGCAGATGCTGCGACCATGTGTCTCCTCCTGGCCGCTCATGATGCAGGCCTTGGAGCCTGCTGGAATGGGGCATTTGACGACGAACTGGTGCGCGAAGCCCTCGGTTTGGAGGATGATGTCCTGCCCGTGGCCATAGTCTCCCTGGGCTGGCCGGCGGAGAGCCCAGTCCGGCCGGAGCGCACGAAGCGTGCGGGGGAGGTTCGTTGGATAGACTAGCTGCCGGGCTGCGCAGCATTGCTGAGGCGGTCCTTGTAGGAGAGATAAAGGACGAGGCCGATTTGGAGAAGGCCAAAAAAAAGCTCTCAATCCAGCTCGGCCTGGCCTCTCTGCCCAGCAATGCCGACATCCTGGGCCAGGGGAGGGCGGGGGAGAGAGAGGCTCTGAAGATGCTGATCAGAAAACCCACCCGAACCCTCTCCGGGGTGGCGGTCATCGCTGCCATGACCTCTCCTGCCCGCTGCCCGCACGGGACCTGTGTCCCCTGTCCGGGAGGAGTTCTCAACCTCTCCCCCCAAAGCTACACCGGCAGAGAGCCGGCGGCACTTCGAGCCTGTCAGCACCGCTTCGATCCCTATGACCAGGTGAGGGCCAGGCTGGCCCAGCTGGATGAGATCGGCCACCCCCTGGACAAGTCGGAGCTGATCATCATGGGGGGGACGATCACCTCCCGCCCCCTGGGCTATCAGAACTGGTTTGTCAAGCGCTGCCTGCAGGCCATGAACGACTTTCCCGATGAGAGGGAGCGCTCCCGCTGGCAGCCCTTCGAGGCAGTGGCCAGGGCAAATGAGATTGCTCGGGTTCGGAACATCGGCACCACCTTTGAGACCCGACCGGACTGGTGCCATCCCGATCAGATAAAAGAGATGCTGCGCCTGGGGGCGACCAAGGTGGAGCTGGGGGTGCAGAGCCTGGACGAGGACATCCTGCTGAGGATGAGAAGAGGGCATACGGTCGAGGATACTGCCCGGGCCAGTGCCCGGCTGCGGGAGGCAGGGCTGAAGGTGGGATTTCATATGATGCCCGGCCTTCCCGGATCCAGCCCGGATCTGGATTTAGAGGTGTTCAGGAGGCTCTTCTCCGACAGCCGCTTTCGCCCAGACTACCTGAAGATCTATCCCACCCTGGTCATCGAGGGGACTGAGCTATTCCGCCAGTACCAGCGGGGAGAGTACTCTCCTCTGGAGGATGATGATGCTGCGGAGCTGATCAGCAGAATAAAAGAGATCCTGCCCAGATACGTCCGGCTGCAGCGGGTGCAGAGGGATATCCCCTCACCACTGATCGTGGCCGGGGTGAAAAAGTCCAATCTCCGTCAGCTGGCCCGGCAGAGGCTGGAGGAGCGGGGCAGCAGGTGCAGCTGCATCCGCTGCCGGGAGGCGGGACTTAAGAGGGTGGTCCGGGCGGAGCCCGGGCTGGTGCAGGAGTCCTATACCGCCTCCGGAGGGAGAGAGCACTTCATCTCCTTTGAGAGTGAGAACGATGTCCTGGTGGGATTCCTCCGCCTGCGCCTGAGCGCTTCAGCCCGGGTGCGAGAGCTGCATGTCTACGGCCCCATGGTTCCCATCGGCAGCAGAATGGAGGGCTGGCAGCATCGGGGCTATGGAGCCCGGTTATTAGAGGAGGCGGAGAGGCTGGCCATGGAGGCGGGCTACCCCTGCATCGATGTCACCAGCGGCATAGGGGCGAGGGGCTACTACCGCCGGCTGGGCTACGATCTCTCCGGGAGCTATATGAGAAAGAAGCTGGCGTAGAATGCCGCCCGAGGCCGGGTTTGCACTCGTCTATGTCAGGCTGCATTCACCACAACCTTTAAATTCAGTGCCCTGAAGATCCTTTGCGATCTGAGGAATTAAGATATGCGTTGGCAAGGCAAGATGGGAAGGAAGCTCACGGGCGGAAAGCTGATTTTGGCTCGGGGCAAAAGAAAGTTCGAGATTGGAAGAGAGCAGAGCGATACCACCATCGGCGAGGTGAGGATCAAGAAGGTCCAGATCCGGGGCGGAAAGGAGAAGGTGAAAATGCTGCGGGGCAATATGGTAGCAGTCTCCGATCCTGTAACCGGATTGACCAAGATGGCCAGGATCGAGACGGCAAAAGAGAACCGGGCCAATCTGCACTACATGAGAAGGAACATCCTCACCAAGGGCGCTATCATCAAGACGGAGATCGGGGACGCCAGAATAACCAACCGGCCGGGCCAGGATGGCGTCATCAATGCCGTACTGCTCCCCTCGGCATAAGAATATAATTTTATTTTGATGTTCATTGTCTTTCGCTGCAGCTGCGGACGGCATCTCTACTCACCGGATGATGCCAAGACCAGAACCTGTCCCTGTGGGAAGAGGACCACATTGAACAAGACCCAGATTCTGGCCACCGCCCCCGATGCCCGCGCTGCGGGCGAGATAGTGAGAAGGCTGCAGCTGGGCGAGTCCGGCCTGACCGGCTTCAGCCGGGCAAAGCTGTAGGATTTATTCTTGTCCCTTTGGGCGGGGCCCTCTATCAGGGATGATGGCAAATGAGGCCTGAGTAGAGGAGAGGGGGGTGCCGTCGTCCCTGCTCATTACCCTTCCCTCGAGGAAGGCCACCGTTCTGCCCCTCTTGACCACCTTTGCCCGGGCGGCGATGCTTCCTTTTCTGATTCCCTGCAGGAAGCTGGTGCTCTCGGATATGGTGGCTATGGCTTCCCCATCTTCCAGGAGGGGGAAGAGAGCCAGAGCCATGGCCTCATCGCAGAGGGCGGAGTAGAGTCCTCCCTGCAGCCATCCCACGCCATTGAGCATATCCGGCCGGACGGGCATGAACAGCACCGCCTCCCCTTTGCCATAAGCTCCCAGCTCTATGTCCATCAACCGGAAGAATGGATTGGCATCCCTGCCCATGGTGCGGATGTTTTTCAGATAACTCATTTTATCGACCTCACAATTCCTGGAAAACGGCACTTATATAGCTGGTGGAGTGATTTTGCTGAGTCAATGAATCCGGGAATGTGCGAAATTCGGAGGGATATTTATCATTCTCATCGGCTGCAGCGGCTGGTCTTATGATGACTGGGTGGGAGGCTTCTACCCTCGAGAGCTGGCTGAGAGAAAGGGGGAGTGGCTGGCATATTATGCCCGATATTTTCCTACAGTGGAGATCAACAGCACCTTCTACCGCCCGCCGGGTGAGAGGCAGGTCGCCTCTTGGGTTAGGAAGGGCTCGAAGCTGTTGAATTTTGAGTTCTCCCTGAAGATGCCTCAGCTTGTTAGCCACGAGCATATGGTCAGAGGAGAGAAGGAGGATGCGGTCAGGGCAGCGGAGGCCTTTGAGAGATGCTGCATTCGGCCTCTGGCCGAGGCCGGGCAGCTTGGGTCGGTGCTCATTCAGCTCTCTCCCTTCTTCCCCAAGAATGAGGCCAATTTGAGGACATTGATCTATGTGCTCGATTCCCTCTCATTTCTCGATTACCGTTATGCGGTGGAGTTCCGCCACTCCTCCTGGCTGAATGATGAACGGGAGACGATCGATCCGGAGGCGATGGAGATTCTCTCGGAACGAAGGATAGCCCAGGTGCTGATCGACGGTCCAGGCCTTCATGTCCGCCGGGAAAACAGCGCTGGCCATGCCTACATTCGCTTCCACGGGCGCAACTACGATATCTGGTACCGGGGAGAGAAAAAGAAGAAGGAGGACGACTACCGACTGAACCGCTATGACTATCTCTACAAGATCGAAGAGCTGATGCCCTGGATCCCCAGGATTCGTGAGGCGGAGTTAAATGAGCAAATGGTCAGGATCTACTTCAATAACCACGCCCGCTCCAAGGCGGCAAAGAATGCCTTTCAGCTCATGGATCTGCTCTGTATCCCCCATGAGAAGAAAGAGATCCAGCTGCAGAATCAGTTCACCCTGGGCTGCTATTGAGAAGGGGATATGAGATGCGCTTGAAAGAGAGGCTGAAAGGCGTGGTGCCCGAGGAGAGGCTGGAGCTTCTCTCCAGCCGCTTTCATGTGATCGGTGATATCGCCATCCTCACCCTTGATCCTAGGCTGGATTGCTATAAGAGGGAGATCGCTTCTGCCCTGCTCGATCAGTGCAGGAATGTTCATACCGTCTTCAATAAAATCAGCCCCCTACAGGGTGAGAGGAGAACCTTCCCTCTGGAGCTTTTAGCCGGAGAGGGAAGGTCAGTCACCGTTCACCGGGAGTCAGGCTTCCGCTATCATTTGGATGTGGCAGAGGTCTTTTTCAACAGCCATCTGGGCTATGAGAGGATGAGGGTGGCGGAAGGGGCGAGGGCTGGGGAAGTGGTGCTGGTCCTGTTCGCCGGGGTTGGGCCATTCGCCATTCCTTCCGCTGCCAGGGGGGCGAGGGTGGTGGCACTGGAGAAGAGCGTGGAGGCATGCCGCTGGCTAGCAGTGAACTCTCGGGTGAACCGGGTACTGGAAAGGGTAGCGATCGTTAATGCGGATGCATTCAGCATGAATTCATTGCTGAAAAGGAAATTTGACCGGGCGATTGTGCCCACCCCCTATGGAATGGACAGGATAGTGGATCTCCTGCCCGGGATGGTAAGAAGGGGAGGTATCATTCATTTTTATACCTTCAAGAAGGCCCAGCAGATCGAGGAGCTGAAAAAAAGGTACCAAGATCTGGGCCTGGAGGTGCTGCTCTGCCGGCGGTGCGGAAATGTGGCCCCTCTTGTCAGCCGCTGGGTCTTTGATATGCAGAAGCTATGAACAGGGAGGAAATAAGAGAGCGGAATAGGTGGCGGAAGAGAGGAGCGAAACAGAAGGGCAAAAAAAGGGGAATGTAGGGCAGATGCTTGGTCCCTATCCCTCGCTCAAGGGCAGGGCAGGGTGAGAACGGACATGTTTCCCGCCACGGTCTCCGATCTGATCTGGGCATAGCCCATATAGGTCCCTCCCATCATCATGGTGGGCACAGTCTGGGCGTTCTTCTGCACCCTCTGGCCGATCCTGGCCGAGCCCTGGATCTCTGAGCCGATCTCATAGACGGATATGCTGTCGTCCTGGTAGGTCCTGGTGTCCTTGATCAGGTCCTTATCTATGCGGTAGGTCTCGGAGAATACCGAGCCCACCTCATAGTTCTTGGCGCATAGGGCATTTCTCAGGTCGCTTTGATTGAGGGGAGCATGGTAGGGCTTGTAGTTGAATTCCACGGATGTTGTAAGCGCGGTCTCGTCCATATCCGAGTCCCGGTAAGAGACGGAGTCAAGGGTCCTGGTGACCATTCCGCTGCCGCTTGCAGCCATTACCGCCTTCTGCCCGGCAAAGCCTGGCTGGGTCTGAAGGATCCTGGACTCTTCCATATAGCCGTTGACGAACACCCAGGAGTGCTCAGTAGTGTTCTGAGCAAATGAATCAGAACCGCTCGCCTGCCCGGCGGCCAAGGCAGCGATACAGGCCATGGATAGGACTAAGAGCATCGAGTTCATCTTCGCGCCTCATAAACTTCCAGCTATCAAAGGGAGCGGGGAAATATAAATGTGATCATGCTGCCCTTGTATGAGATGGTGAGAACATCTTCCAAGATCCTCAAAGTTCTCGAGATTCTCTCTCATTTAGAAGTCCGCCAGGGCGGGGCCGAAGGAGTAGTAGGCATCGGCGGGAACACCATCGATCAGGCCGTAGGCGTCAGGCTCGGGTAGCAGGGAGATATCCGTCTGGTTCCAGCTGGCGTCTATGGAGTGCACCGGGGTGAAGGTCTTGCTCATGAAGTAGGAGTCCTTCTGCCTGGTGGTCTGACCCGAAGGGGCAGCGGATATGGGCAATAGCATCAGCGACTCGTTCTTTCCGAATATCTCTTCGATCCAGGCGTTGTACTCGGGAACAGCGCCATTGAACTCCGCCGGGTTGCCCTGGAGCGCCTGGTCATATTTCTGGGCCATCTTCCATCCCATGTTTAGGCCATCCAGAACTCCTTTCTGATAGTCGCTCAAGGCTACAGAGGGGGCTATGAGGGCAAAGGCAAAGAGCAATAAGATGAGTAATGCCAGTATGTCTCTCAATTTCAATCCTCCATTATCTGCATTGATCCATTGATATGAAGGGCATCGACGAAATAGATTTTGCAGAAAATCGCGAATTTAGTCATGGCCTTCTGCCATCATCTACTATCTTCGCCGGCAGGTGCAGGTAATAGCTTTAATATCGATCAGAGGCAAACACTCGCATATGGAGCTGGATCTTTGCATTAAAGGCAGGAGAAGCGTGAGGAGCTACCTGGATAAGCCCGTGCCCAGTGCGGTCGTCGAAAGATTGCTGGATGCCGCCGTCTGGGCACCCTCGGGAATGAACGGGCAGCCCTGGAGGTTCACGGTCATCCAGGATCGAGAGGTCATAAATAGCCTCTCGGGCAGGACCCGAGAGCTGGTGATGAAGACTATGCCCCTCCCGGAGCAACTGCAGGCAGCATTCAAATCGGGACAGGATGTGGTCTTCTACGGCGCTCCACTGCTGATTTTCATCAGCGTCAAGAAAAATCCTGACTGGAGGACCGTGAACCTCTTGGACTGCGGCCTGGCAGCGCAGAACATGTTCCTTGCCGCCCATCAGGAGGGGCTGGGAAGCTGCTTTATCGGATTTGCCTCCCTCTTGAACCAGGATCCAAAGACCCTGGCGGAGATAGGGATCCCTGAGGATCATGAGCTCATCGCCCCGCTGATCTTCGGCTATCCGAGGGAGGTCCCGGAGGCAAAGCCCAGGGAAGCGAAGGTGCTGAAGTGGATCTGATGAGTTGGAGCTGAAGCACCGATTAAATTTTTAGGCTCCTCGCTGTTTTGTGTCTTCGTGGTTCATTTTTTGTGCTATCGCCAGGAACAACCGAAGAGGCAACAGAAGGCCACGATCAGGTCGGCCCGCAGAGGCAGCCCCCGTGAAAGAGCGAAGAGCCAATTTTTATTTCATCTGCATCAATTTCCAACCTCTTCCGCTTTAGAGAATGCCTCTTTGGCCTCGCTGTTCCGATCGAGCTTCTTGAGGGCGTATCCCATACGCCTCCAGGCATTGGCGTTTTGCGGCTCTATCCTGATGGCCTGATCGTAAGCCGCAATGGCATCACCATACATGCCGAGTTCGTGAAGGGCAGAGCCCTTATTGATCCAGGCATCTACATATTTCGGATCCATCTTCAGGGCCATGTCGAAGGATTTTAGGGCTTCGTCATACTCATGCAAGTGGAAGGATTCAGCGCCTCTAGCGAGCCAGTCCTCTCTGCTCACCTGTCCCAGGGAAGCCCTTTCCATGAATTCATTCTTCTCCTTTGCCCGCTTCTCATCCGCCAGGGCGCTTATCATGATGATCAGGCCAGAGACGATTGCGAATAGCGATATGCGGTAGCCGCCTCTTTCAATTGCATGGCTGTTATTGTATATGTTGATCGCCACACCGACAAGAAATATCACAGCGCCGGAAATCACTTTCTGATTCATAACTCCAATTGGTCACGGCATTATATTAATAAATTTCTTCTGTCCTATCTTCAGATTAATATTTGCGCAAGCGCAATTCAGGAAACTACATTAATTATAAAATTATTCAAGAATTTTTGATTTGTCACAGCAGCCTGAGCAGCTCGGAGAGGTTGTGTACGCATTCACCTTCTTCCGGTCTGCATTCTCCCCGGTTTCGCTTCAATATCGCCCTCCAGCCATAGCTCCGGGCGGCCAGGATGTGCTCATACTCTTCGGTGACGAAGATGGTGCTGCTTCCTGCCCTCATCAGACCGCTCTTCTCCAGAGCCAGGTCGAAGATCCGCCTGTCCGGCTTCTTTATTCTCTCGGGGTGCTCAGAGGAGAAGACGATGAGATCGGAGTCGAAAAAGGAGGCAATGCCGCATTCCTCTAAAAAGGCGTGCACCTCGTCAACTGTCACCCCTTCGGATAGGTTGGAGATCACCCCCAGACGGTAGCCCCGCTCACGCAACGCCTTCAGGGTATCCAGTGCATCGCTATAAAGATGGTACTGCTCGTTTATCTTCCAGAGCAGGGTATGGGTCAGGTCGAAGAATATGGCAGGGCGCAGGGAATTGACGGATATGGTATCAACCGGATAGAATCATTATGCAGAGATATATATGAATGTTTTCAGGGCAAGATGAAACGGTTTCAGCCCAGACTCTCCAAAACAGCCATGATCATGCTTTGGCCTACATGCCCAGGCGCTCTTTTATCGCTCTTACATCCGCCTCTACCTGCCTGAAATGGGCCGAATATCCTGGTTGAATATCCTCCCTTATGCTCTTGACCTCTTCCAGGATCTGAGGTATTGCCCGTGTATTCTCTCCGATCTCCAGCAGCAGGGGAATAGCTTTGTTCAACTGGACTGTGGTGCAGAACTGGGCATAATCTCCGATCTTCATGACCTCTCCCTCAAAATCATCGAAGACTACGCTTGTGACCACTGAGCGAGCAGGGCGCTTGCTCTCAACCAGTGAACAGAAGGCTGCAATTGCCTCTTCTTCGCCATCTGCAAAGGCCCAGACCTCCTCGCCCTCACTGCTTTCCACATGATGGGCCTCAAAGGACCGTATTCTATTGGACATGGCAAGGCTCAATAGGAAGTATCTGTAGCCCACATCATGCGCCTTGGGGCCGGTCATGGTGATCTTCAGTTTCATACCATCTACTGATATGTGTTCGCTGTGCTATTTGGTTATTTCTCCCTTTGTCGGATCTCTTCCATAGGTATTAAATTATCCATAAAATCAAATGGCGGGCACGCCGGCGGTCGCCCACAGGCTTATGCGCTAGTTTTTCCCTCAGCCTCCTCCTCCCCTTATACCTATAAGCGATAGTTACCCGCAGTGGGTCTGCTCCCTTCCGGGCCTGAACCGGTTCCTGCAATTATGGTACATGGGTCATCCCTCAGAAGGACCCATGGACCGGTGCCATCCCTACAGGACGGAGAATCATAGTTGGCCGCTGGACTGAACGCACAGCGCCCACGGTCTTCCGTCAGCTTCGCCCCCCGCGTATCGACGATTTCGGGTTATAGGTGACGCCGAACCACCCGGACTGCCCGCCACTTTTAACATTGAGGTGTACAGCTAATAAAGCTAACGCAAAAAGAGGTGGAAAATATGGCAGATGACCTGGATGCAATTATGGGTTTCATCATGGGAAACAAGCAGCGAGAAAGGATTGTTCAGATCCTGGGCTCCAAGGGGAAGATGGATTCAGATAAGGTGGCCAAGTTCACCCATATCCCTGCCCCGTCGGTCAAGAAGATCCTGGCGGAAATGGCAGAGCGAGATTTGGTCAGAGAGGAGGATGGAATCTGGGGCCTGACCGAGGCAGGAGCGGAGATAGAAAAAGAGATGAAGAAAAGAGGCTGAGGATCCTATCGTCGGGCGGAGGCTATCCAGAAGCTGCGGCTTGAGCCATTATCACCTCTGGACCGCCCACCCTCGGGCATTTTATGGGGATGGCATTGGCCTGATTGTCCGCCTTTTGCCATCTGGTTGCCCATCTATTTTCTCGGCTCCTCGCTGTTTTGTGCGGGCATCGTGACTCAAACTTAAAACCACAAAGTCACAAATACAAAAAGGGTTCTATCCTCAATATGATGATTAATCCGCGAATTAAAGATACATCTTTGTGCCTTTGTGTCTTTGTGGTTCATTTTTTGTGCTATCGCCAGGAACAACCGAAGAGGCAACAAAAGACCAATAATCAGGTCGGTCTGCAGAGGCGGCCCAGAGGAAAAAGCGAAGAGCCATTTTTCTCTCAGTGCCCTGGGCTTGCTAGCCTATACTCAGGAACCTCTGCTCATGAAACCTCTAATACCCCTCCACCCGCAGTAGATAGTCCAGCTTCTCAGTGCAGTTCCAGGTTAAGATGAGCTGGGCCAGGCCGATGGCATTGACGTACTCCTCTCTCCTGTCGCTTATCAGGCCGTCAGTGCCCAGGGACTCACCAAGTTTTTTCTCCAGCTCTGCAATCATGGACTGATGAATCTCCCCGTCCATGGTCATGATCCCCACCCTCTTTCCGTAGTAGTCGTCCCGCTGGAACTCTATGGAGAACTCGTGCTCTGAGCGGCGCAGGATCTTGGAGAGGTCGATGTTCATGCCCACCTCGGATACCGGGTGCTCCATGATCTCCATGATCAGTCGCACTGAGTACCAGTCCAGGTTGGGCTGGGAATCAAGAAGTGAAGGATGAAAGCGGGAGTCCTGAATCTTGATCACAATCCCGGCATAGATCTTCTGGATGTCCACGTAGAGCTTGTAGTCCGGCTCGCGCTGCAGGATCTCCGCCATCACCTGCTCGGGCTGGTAGCCCCGATCGCCCACATCCCTCCTGATCTTCCACAGCCTTTTCACCGAGCGGGAGGGGTCGACGAATATCTTGAAGTCGATCTGCCTTCTCAGCCGCTCGGTGAAGAGGGGATGAAGGCCCTCGACGATGATCACCGGCGCCGGGCCGAATGGCACCGTCCCCGCGATCTCGCCGGTGCTGTGATCATAAACCGGCTTGTTGATCTTCTCCCCTCGCCGCAGGGCCTCAAGGTGCTCCGCCAAGAGCTCGAACTGATTGGCCTCGGGGTGCAGAGGGGTGATGTTTCTCTCCTTTCTCTGCCTTCGGTCCAGTGAGTGATAGTCGTCCATGGAGAAGGTGGCCACCATATCCTCCCCCAGGATCCTCCTGATGCCCCGAGAGATGGTGGTCTTGCCCGAGCCGCTGTCTCCTGCTATGCCAAAGACGAATACCCGTCCCGATTCCCTGATTCTGTCCTTGAGCGATCTCATGAGAACACTGCCTTCCGGCATGCAATTGGGCTGCGGAATAGATCAATGTATGTGTGCAGTATCAGAGCAGCGGCTGTGCAAACTGGGATTACCTTTGCGGATATAGATGAGGAATGAGCAACATGCTGGAGCAGAAAGATTGATGCCTGCCCCTCTCTCTGCCATAGGCGGCGGCCCGCAACCTGTATATCTGCAAGATACCAAATCGATCTTAATGACAGAAGATCTTTATTGACGGCCAAAACCTGATGGGTGGAGCACGCAAGCTCCATGTACAGATTGATTGCGTTAAGCTTAGAGATGTATTAGCAGAAGGGCGTAAACTAAAAAGGGTGTACTATTACAACTCGATACCACCTAATCCAAACAATGATCTTGAGGTAAAAAAGGCGATAGACAAAGAGATGGGCTATTATCATTATTTGGAATACTCAGGATTTAAGAATTCGATTATCCCTCTGAGAAAAAGGAAATTCGAATTCAAATGTGAAAATTGCGGAGAGACTACCACTATCGAAAGGGATGTAGAAAAAGGCGTAGATGTTGCCTTAGTGTCTGACATGCTATCTCTGGCAACAACCGGAGCTTACGACGTAGCCACAATCGTATCCGGCGATCTGGATTACCACAAAGCAATAGACGAAATTCAGAGACGTGGATTAATCGTGGAAATTGCGTACTTCAGAAGTCAGGGCATCAGCAAAGACTTGATACGATTGGCAGATCGCTTCATTGACCTTGAGGAAATTCTAGACAAAATCGAGCGTGATAATAGGTAGCAATTAACCAGGCGGCAAGCGGTTGACCGCTGTTTTCGAGGGGAGAAAGTCCCCGCCGCCTGTGAGCTATTAACAACATATACTAAGTATCCGCCTGGTAAAAGCTTTTCGGTGTATTCGGCCCATTAGCGAGCTAATTTAGGGGGAAGATGGAGGCATGAAGCAAAAAGGGAGCGACGGCGGGATGCAAGCAGCAAGAAACGCCAGGGTGACATTGATTACAGACTCTATGAGGTCTGACTTTGATGATCCAGGCATTTTGCATGTTTTGGATCAATCTCAATGGCCTTATCAAACGCGTATATAGCCTCGTCGTGATTGCCAGAGCATCAACAGTAAGACGAGCGCCTTAGCACCCAGCAAAAACACCTCTTCAATCACTTGCTCTGCTTTTCCGCCACCAGATCCTCAAAGTCCCGCGTCTGGTCGATGTCCTCCAGCTCCCTCTTCTCGATCAGCGCGGTCTCCTCTATGCACTCCAGCTTGGTCTCCCCGTCCACTATCACCACCGACTTGGTGCGGGCGACCGAAGAGAGGCTGCTCATCAGCCGGGCCTTCTTGACTATGCTCTGGGAGAACTTGCCCACGCCGGTGAGGACCACCAGGTTCCCCTCCCTGCTTATGGCATTGAACGGCGCCTGGGCGGTGGGAACCACCTCAAAGCCGATCTCCAGGAGCAGGCGGAGGATGTTGTCCGTCACCGGCCCCTTCNCCTCCACCTTCTCCTCTGCCACCGCTTCGCTCTGGAAGGGGTCTACCGGCTCGATCAGCTCTTCGTTTAAGATCTCTTCCAGCTTCAAGGCCACATCCACCGAGGTGTCCATGTCCTCTGCCTCGTACTTGCTGATCGTACGGCGGGAGACGCCAAGCTCCGTGGCCAGGGCCCCCAAAGATATGCCCCGAGCCAGCCGGACCTGCCTCATCCGGTCCCCGTCGATGCGCACATAAAGGCCCCCATGCGCCGCATAGACCAGAGGCAATACCCCCTCCAGGAGGCAGTCCGCCAGGGTGAAGAGGCTCAGGGTGGGAATGCCATAGCGGAAGTAGACCGCCCCCCTCTCTAGGTACTGGTCGCGTGTCTTCTCCCCGACCAGTATGGGACTGGCTAAGAGGTGCTTGGCCAGCCGCCTGATCTCCAGAGCAGTCCTCTCATTCAGGCCGTCGATATTGGAGAGGATCTTCAGGAATAGGAACAGGTCACCTCTTCTGGCTGCCAGGTCGAAGCTCCTGGGACGGATATAGCAGCGGTCAGAGGTACTGAATCCTGCTTCTCTCAAAACCTCCTCCACTTGCGCGGCGAGAAGCTCCTTATCCATCATTATATATGTCCGTTTGACCGCTATTTAAGCTTGACCATGATCATTGGAATAGATGATACCGATTCTGAAAGGGGCCTGTGCACCACTTATCTGGCCGGGGTGCTCATGGAGAGGCTCGCTCCCTGGGGAGAGGTCCGTGGCCTGCCCAGGCTCATCCGCCTCAACCCCTGCGCCCGCTACAAGACCCGGGGCAATGCCGCCCTCGCCTTCTGCATCGATAGCATCCGGCCGGAGGCCGTGAAAAAGATCGCCCTCCAGACCCTGCTTGAGCTCTCCGACTTCTCTGGAGCCAACACCAATCCCGGCCTGGTGATCGCAGAGGAGGTGACAGAGAGGATGAGAGCCTTCTATCGCTCTGCAGTCACTGAGATCCTCACTATAGACTCCGCGAGACGACTTCTGGAGGAGGAGGGCATCTGGTACCGGGGATTCAAGAAAGGAAGGGGTCTGATCGGGGCTCTCGCTGCCGTGGGTGCTGACGGGACGGACTGGACCTATGAGCTGATAGCCTATCGGGAAAGAAAGCGCTGGGGCACCCCCAGGTTCATAGATACGGCTACCGTTTGGGAGGCGGACAGGCTCACTTATCCGTTAACCTGGGATACAGTAGACCATCATAATCAGAGGGTGGTCTTCGCCCCTCATTCTGCCGATCCAGTCCTCTTCGGCATAAGGGGCTCAGATCCCGCGGCCATCAAAAGGGCATTCGATGTCATAAGATCCGAGCCGGTGGAGAGGTTTGTGCTCTATCAGACCAATCAGGGCACAGACGCCCATATCCTTCCCGGTGAGATCAGCGGGGTCTGCGACAGCCAGAGCTACCGGCTGCACGGCTTTGTCGCCGGGCCGGCCAGGGCGATCGCTGGGGGACACCTGTTCCTCACCCTGCAGAGTGAGAGGGAGGAACTGAACGGCGGGGGGAGGATAGAGTGCGCGGCCTTCGAGCCCACCAAGAACTTCCGAAACATCATAAAAAAGCTTCGGGCGGGGGATGAACTGGAGGTCTACGGCTCGGTGCGGGGCGGAACCGTTAACCTGGAGAAGATCAACATCCTCCACCTTGCTCCGGATTGGGTAGCAGCAGCACCATTGTGCCCTCAATGCCATAGAAAGATGGAGTCCGCGGGGAGAGGCCAGGGATACCGCTGCCGCCGCTGCAAGACCAGATCATCCTCTCCTGAGATGGAGAATCGACCCCGCGATCTGGAGACGGGCTTCTATGAGGTGCCGCCCTGCGCTCGCCGTCATCTCTCCCTCCCTTTGGTGCGATTGAGCCGGAAGGATCCGCGCGTCCATCCCAGCCGCTAGGCCTTCAAATGCAAGCAATATTGGTTAGTGGCTGGAGATGAAACACAAGAGAATTGCCTGGAACAAAAAAAGAGGGAAAAACAAGAGATGACCTTCCGGCCACCTAATCCATGCCCTCTATTTCTTGAAAGCGCCTTCCAGGGGTGGAATGACCTGCTTTTTCCTGGAGAGGACCTTTTCCTTGTAGATGGAGTTGTTCTGGATCTTGCCGCCGAATGCCTTCTCAAAGCCAGCTGCTGCCTGGGTATTTCCCACGAAGAGAAGGTCGCTGGCCTCCTTCATGACATCGGTGAGCATCAGAACGATCATATCCAGACCTTCGGCCTCTTTCATCTTGTTCATCTCTTCCAGGATTGCCGCCCTCTTTGGCTCCAGGTCTTTCAGATCCATGACCTCGATCTGGCCAACGCCGGCTTTTGTGCCTGAGAAGTCGAACTTCTTGAAGTCGCCCAGGAGGATATCCTTGGCCGACTTGGAGGAGATATCGCTCTTGGCTTTTAGAAGCTCCATGCCAAATTGCATCGGATCGACACCCGCTATTTTAGCCAGCTTCTCCACTGCTGTCTTGTCGCGTGGAGTGCAGGTGGGCGACTTGAAGAGGACGGTATCCGAGAGGATGGCGGACATCATCAGGGCAGCCATCTCCTTGCTTATCGGCACATTGTTCTTCTCATAGAGGTTCGCGATGATGCCACCAGTCGCCCCCACCGGCTCATTGAGGAAGAATATGGGCTTTCCAGTGGCGATACCGCCTATCTTATGGTGGTCCACGATCTCCACGATGTTCTCAGGATTGAGATTGTCCACAGCCTGAGCCATTTCATTGTGGTCTACCAAGATCACCATCTTGCCCGTGGCATCGGTGAGCTTCTCCGGGTAGGGCACCTTGAAGTAGTCCAGCAGGAACTTGGTCTCTGCATTTATGTCTCCTGCAACAGCAGGCACAGCTTCCTTCATTCCCAGGGCGTTCTTTAGGTTGGCATAGGTTATGGCGGATGTCACAGAATCGGTATCGGGACTCTTGTGCCCGATCACATAGATATTGTCGGTCAAACGAAGCACCTCAGCATTGTTAATGTATAACATCAACTTAAAGCTTACTGGCAGCAGAACCACTCCATCCGTTGATTAATATATAGTATATAGATAACATTATGATTAACATATCATATATAGATAGCTTTATTAATGGGGAATGCATTCTAGGCATGTCCCTTTCGAGGGCTGACATGAGCTTAGAATATTGTTCTGCTGTGAGTGCTGGTGCAAGATGGGGACTACAGGCCGCGTTGATAGGTCCTTATGGTAGGATACTGACTATTGTCTACCTATGACCATGAGACAACCCAAATGCGGTACAGACGCCCGTTGCGAGGGTTGCTGGCCTGACTGCGGATACCCAGCGGATGAGGTGCCAGAGTTAGTATCGGGCGACAATTTAATCATCTTTACGATCTTCAGAAAATTGTGAATGGCAAACTTATCACCCTGGAGGGGATTGATGGCTCGGGGAAGAGCACAGCGATCCGCCATATTGCGGCAAAGATAAAAGAGCTTCTTCCCAAAAGAGAGCTGATCATCACCGCCGAGCCTTCTGATAGTGCTGCTGGGAGGATACTGCGCTCAGAGATACTGAGGGCAACCACAGAGAAGCTCTCTTCCGCCGAGCTTATGGAGGAGCTCTTCCTCTTCATGGCAGACCATGCCCGCCATCTGGCCGATACCATAATTCCTTCTCTGGAGAAGGGGTCCATCGTCTTATGCGACCGGTATGCTGACTCCACCGCTGCCTATCAGGGGGTGACTCTAAAGGGAATAGTCCCCGATCCAGTGGCCTGGATCAGAGAGATCTACCGACCTTGGAACATCAGCCCGGACCTGACCCTCCTCTTCCTTTTGGATCCCCAAATCTCCTTGCAGAGAATAAGCTCCCGATCGGGGAGAGAGAAGTTTGAACGGTTGGAGTTTTTGCATCAGGTGGACAGGAACTTCCGCCGCCTGGCGGCGCTGGACCCGGAGCGCTTTGTGGCCATAGATGCCAGTCTTGGGGAGGGAGCAGTGGCTGAGGAGGCCCTGTCCACCATACTGAAGTTATTCTCCTGATCCTCTTACAATAGATGCAAAGTGCAGTCTCTCTCTTATTACCTCGCCTGTCGATCGTACAGAGCGATCCCAATCAGCTTCTTCGCCCAAGCCAGCTTCTTTCTCTTGCGAGGGGTCACGCTCTGGTCCTCAAAGTCAAAGCCCACCAGCTCAATTGAGGATGCCCCCAGCTCAGTGGCCAGGAATACACATCTATCTCCATCTGTGAATCCTCCGAAATTGTGCAGCCCTTCTGGCGGCCGGCACTGGCAGGTGCCGATGACATACTTCAGCCTGGGCACATATCTGGATAGGGCATCAAGATTGTCTCCATGAGCATGAACGACGATGATCGCCCCTTTCAGACAGGCCTCCAGAATCGCAAGAAAAGGGCCGTCAAGGTCAGTGACCACAATATCAGGCACAATGCCCTTTCTCAATAAAACTGCCGTCGCTCCGTCTGCTGCGATATGGGCGCCATCAACCTCAGTCACCACATCCAGCTCGCCAGTGAGGGATGGGGCATTTCCATATATCACTGCCCGTCTCCCCTTCACCCTTTCCTCAGCCATGAAAAGGTAGTCTCTGCTTCCCTGCAATAGCTCTGCCAGAAGCTGGGCTCCTTCTTCATCCCTGATCGAGGAAAAGCCGAAGTCCTGCAATATCTGCAGATAAATTGGCTCCCACGTCGCGAAATGCATAATAGGACTATGCATCCCGGGATTATAACTTCTTCTGATCTGAAAATCGTTGGTTATCCGGTAGAACAAGAAAATAAAGAAGAAAAGAAAGGGAGATGGTCTCCCTCACCTAGTAGACTCTTGGGAACTGGGCCTGGGTTGGAGCCTTGAAGCAGGTGCAATCGAATATGCCAGTTGCCGACTTGAGGTACTTCTTCTCTGCAGAGGACATCGAGTCAAAGCCGCTGAAGCAACAGGGCAGCCAGTCCTCAGACTTCTGAACCAGATGGTATGGCACCTCGAGGGTCATGTTCTTTTCGATGTGGTAGGTTCCCCAGTAGTCCTCATCGATCTCGATTGATGGATTCCTCCATGCAGAACCCTGGTTTTCAATGCCATTCATGAGATCCTGATCGCTAAGACTGGCATAGTTGTCCGCAGCCTGCAGGACGCCTATATGGGCTTTACCATCGGTCATATCCTCATTTATCTTCATCTGGATATAGCCGGTGCCGAATGTCTCAGGATCGTAGGTCTTGTTAAAGACCTCTTTGGCCACAACGTTCAGCTCCTTATCCAGAGCATGAGCATACTCAACCTCGTGATGCATGCTGGTGCCGGAACGGTAGTTCTTTATCCAGGTCTTCTCCTTGAGCAGGGAGCTGTAGTCCAGGGGGTTTGCAGCGTAATATCCGGTTCCTACGGCAATCCTCATCGGTGCATAGACCATGGAGACATCCTCCTTAAATTCTATGCAGTTCTGAGTGTAGTCATTGTAGTCGGTATGGGCATTGTGGGTCTGGCGGTCCATATCCTGCAAGGTCAAGAGAGCCTCGCTGTTCAGTGAGCCGCTGCCATGAGCATAGTTCTTAACCGCTGTATTGCCAGCCTTGGCGTAAACATAGGTCATGAAGTAGCCGTTGCCCTGCACGCTCTGCTCGAAGTTAAAGGTGATATTCTTTTCCAGCAGTGCATTGGTATATTTATAACCCTGATTGATGTCCGTACTTCCTGCTGTTGCTGCTAATGAATTCCCTGTGAAAGCAATCAAAATCATTGCTGCCAGTACTGCCAGTGTAGCTTTCTTCAGATCAATCCCTCCATCTAAGCGAGTATCGCCATTTCCATTATATGATCCTTCTTTCTTTTAGGTCAACTCACCTATTTTAATCTGTTGATTGCCTTTTATAAATATATACGGCCTTTTCCCCTCGCTGTAATCATATTATCAATATCATTGTATATATTGTATAAATTTAGATTAATGTCCATTATCCTATGCCACCACTCCCTGGTGACAAGGAAGCCTTTGGCATAGCATAGCCCTCACTCCTGTTTCTTGGAGATGCTGCACAACTGTCTTCTCTAAAAATTCTTCTACAGATCGACTGAAAATGATATGATCCTAAAGAGATATGGGATTTGGGAAGCGAGAGTTGAGGATCGGAAAATTGCATCATTGCTTCATTTCGCCGCTGCCCGGCTGGTCACCAAAAGATTAATACGTAAAGGGTTGCTCGATTAGTATCAGTATGCTCGCTCCTATTGATCTTATGGAAAGGCCATTTTTAATCACACCGCCCTTATCAAACCACTGTGCGGTGGAATACAGCTGGAATGAGAGCTCTGCACTCTGGCTGGCAATTCCATGGAATAGATGAACCGGGCATATAAAAACCCATACGTATCGCGCCATAGAGAAGCGCTTCGCCACCCTGGCGAAGGAATCCCGGGTTTTTTGGTTCCGGAGCGGGGCCAAACCCCAGCCGTGGGCTGGAACAGGAGGACAAACGGGGGATGCTGGCAGAACTAGAAGATAAAAGAGGCAAACTCAGGCAGGAGTCCCTTGCCTTTAAGGACAGACGCAGTCAACTGAACGCTGAGGCGAGCAAGTGGGCCGCCAAGAGAAATGAGCTCAACAAGGCCACCAAAGAGCTGATCGACAAGGCCCAGGAGCTCAAGAAGCTGCGGGATGAGAATAACAAGAATGTGGCTGAATCCAAAAAGCTGAGGGACGAGTTCAACGAAAAGACTAATCAGCTCTATGCCAGGATAGACGATATCCGGAAGAAGTACAACCTTACCGGTGATCGTTCCATCAGAGACTTGCGCCGGGAGATAGATCACCTGGAGTTTCGGCAGCAGACAGAGGTCTTAAGCCCGGACAAAGAAAAACAGTTGGTGGACAAGATCGCCTCCCTGCATGCGGAGTTCAGGAGTCGCAAAGAGCAGCTTGAAAAGAATGAGGAGCTGAGAAAGCTTCTGGATGAGGCTCAGGCATTGAGGGATGAGGCATCAAAACACCACGATGATGTTACAAGATATGCAGAGCTGGCCCAGGAATATCACGATCAGATGATCGCCACCTTCAAGGAAGCAGATCAAACCCGTGCGGAAGCAGACGCTGCCCACAAGGAGTTTGTGAAGGCCCAGGAGGCTGCAGATGAGCAGCATAAGGAGTTCATCCGCACCCAGCGAGAGGTTCGCGACTTCGAGAAGGTCATCATGGGCCTCAAGAAGAAGAATAAGGATATCAAAGAGGATCGCGCCAAAGAGGTTGCCAAGCGCGAGGCAGAGGAGATCCTTACTCACTTCCGGCAGGGCGAGAAGCTTAATACGGCAGATCTGCTCAGGTTGCAGCGCGCCGGCCTGGTCTGATAGGCTCGAATTCAAACTGATTGGGCAGAGTATACTGCCCTCCTTAGATTTTAGCACCTTCAGGCTTGATTCACCCTATAATTCCATCATATCCCTCTATTTTTTTGGGTAATCGATTTGCAGGACCGCAAGCTTTTAGAGCACCTGATCTGATTTTGCAGAGATGAATGAAATCCGCCTCCTCTTCGGTAGGCCTGCTATCCATGATAAAATGGAGCTCATTTCGGCAATAAGGCATCTACAACTTCATTATGGTTGTATCGTTCAGGCTCTGGATGCAGATAAAGTGGTGAGCAAAAAGCATCTTTTATTTGCCACGGAAAAGGCCATGTCCGCCTTCTCTCAGAAGAGGAACATCGCTAAAGATCCCGGCCTGGAGATAATGAGATATGCTTCCGGTGAGAGGCAGATAGAAAAGGCAATGAATATGGGCGTATCGGATAGGACGGAGCGCATAGCGCTGATCCTTGCCAACTGGGGCAGCGATTGTTCCTGGCCGGGCGAGGGAGAGCTGACCGCTCTTTTACGGTCGGACGGACTGGGTTGCTCCTGTCGATATGAAGCCGTGAAAGAGGCTTTTAATATCTCTTCTGCAGAGCTTGAAGCGGTGGGCGAGGACAGGATCGAGGATCTGGTCATCGAGAGAGTGGCCCTGGCGGATACATACCGCTGAACTGTTAAGAGAGAGGATGAGTCCTACAATGAAGGAAGAATTCTACACCCAGAAGCGGTGGCTGAACTGGATGAACAAGGTGAAGGAAAGCAACTTCAAGCTCACAGAGTCCGATGATAAGAACACGGGAGCGGTCTTCATCTACATAATGGACGACGTGGTCTTGGCCTGTCTGAAGGTGATAGCCCGCTATGAAAGAGAGATCATAACTGCTGATGAAGCATTGGATGAGATCGAGACCATCCGTTCAATAGTCTTCCAGGAGCACGAATCCCTGGGGGAGGATGCCGATCTGATGATAGAATCATTGAAGACCTCCCTAGCAGCGGTATTCGTCTCCAGCCAGCGATATATCACCGGAAGCTTCGACCGGGAGAGCTCCATCGAGGAGCTGGTGGCAAGGGCGGTGGCGGCAGAGGAGAAGGAGAACCTGGATGGGGCCTTCGATATGCTCAGCCAGGTGGGTGCGAGGGTGATAGGCGGAGAGAGCCTTCCCGAGATCGGCGAATTGCCCTATTGTATGACCGCAGAGCTGATGGATGGCATTGATGCCATATCAGCGGCCATGATCGGCGACGACAGCTACAAAGATGAGGATGGATCAGAAGATATCGGGGAGGGCGATTAGGCCCTGGACTCATCCAACTTATCCGCTTTTACATCGAATCCTATTCAGAGTGGCCTGGTGGTAACTTCAGACCCATTCTCCAAAATCACCACCGTGTGCTCAGCCTGGGACACCAGTGCTCCCTCGACCTCCCATAGAACCGGATATCCGTGTACAGCGCCGCTCCTCACCAACTGCATCAATGCATATTCCGCCCTTTCTCCTTTAAGCCACCTTCTGGCGAAGGGCAGGGTCTTGTAGCTCTCTACGATCTCCTTCATCAGGGCTCTGGCCGCGGGAAGCCTCTGGGGCCGCGAGCCGGAAAATCCATAGATCTCCGTGATAGGTGCCTCGCTGATCCTTCCTGAGCCATTGGTGGCAAAGGGCTCGATAGCAATTACATCCCCTGCTTTGAGCATCACCCCTTTGTCCATGCCCTTGTTCGGCACCGCCGGCCGGTCATGAGCAATGTAGCGGGATAGTCCGTGCCCGGTCAGATTGTAGACCGGCTTGTAGCTGTAGCCAACTATGGCATCCTCTATCGCTTTTCCTATATCGGCAGTATTCACTCCTGGTCCCACCAGCTCCAGGGCGGCATCCAGTCCCGCCTGAGCGGCGATAACCAGATCCTCATGGCCGCTGAGGTCTACTGTGACGGCGGCATCGGCTATGTAGCCGTCCACATGCACTCCTACATCCAGCTTCACCATATTCTCGCCAAAGACGCTCTCATCCTTGGGTGAAGGGGTATAATGAGCCGCACTCCGGTCCAAAGAAATGTTACAGGGAAATGCAGGCTGGCCGCCTTTTGACCTTATGGCCTCCTCCACGAACTCGGCTACCTCCAGCAGAGGAACACCTACCTCCACCTTCGGCTTTGCCTCCTTTAGCACCTGAGCCAGAATCTCACCGGCCTTGCGGTAATTATTCAGAATTTCTGCATCCATCATTATCACCAAAGGGCGAATTGGCTATAAACCCTCTGTTGATCTGGGAGGGCAGGCGGCTGATTTAACCCAATTCTGCAAGCTATCCTTCTCATAGTACAAGGCTCTTCTCAAAGCGGGTGAGATTCTGGCATCCTCTATCCCTTACCACCAGCAGATCCTCCAGCCGCACTCCGCCGATATCCGGATAGTAAAGCCCCGGCTCCACCGTTACCACCTGAGAGGTCTCCAATCTCTCCCCACCTTCTCCCAGGGAGGGCGACTCATGCACATCCAGGCCCACTCCGTGCCCGGTGGAATGGGTGAAACCGCAGCCATCCCTCTCCCGATAGCCCATGTCCAGGAAGACGGCGGAGACGATGGAGTGGACCTCCTCGCCCGAGACCCCGGAGCGAATGGCACCGATCCCCGCCTCTTGTGCGGCGAGAACTGCATCATAGAGCTCTTTCACCTCCAAGGGGGCCTCACCGCAGAGGAAGGTGCGGGTCATATCCGCATAGTAACGGTGAGTCTTGGAGCGGGGAAAGATGTCGATGACTATAGGAGAGTTGGCGGGCAGAGGCCCCGTCCCTCGCGCATGGGGATCGGCCGCCTGCACCCCGCCGGCGACGATGGTGTCAGCAGCTTCGCAACCGTCCTCCAGAAGGGAGAAATCAATTGCCCGCCGAACCTGCTCTGCGGTTAGGGGCTGGCCCTGGAGGCAGAGGATATCCCCTTGGGGCCTGGAGCTGGCGATCAGTCTCTCTGCCCGGTGCATCGCCCTCTCGCAGGCCCTCTGGGCAGAGGTGATGCACTCGATCTCTTGGTGGCTCTTCTTTGCCCTTGCCCTCTTGGCCGGGCTCTCCAGGATCTGAAGATCGAAATGCCTGGATAGTTGCTGGAATATCCCCGCCGGGAAGCTGTATGCCACTCCCAGGCTCGATATGCCATGATCCAGCAGAAAATCCTTCAGCACCTCTGGATAGGCCAGCTCTGCCTTCCCCGAGCTTTTCAGCTTATCCATGATATGGTAATCCTGGGTGCTGGAGACATCATCGGCACATGACTCCTTTTTCGCTCTGCCCTTCTCCATGGAGGAGACGAGAATGGCAGTCTTCTCCTGAAGGAGGATGGCAAACCTGTCACCAGCGAGAAAGTGAGAGAGATAATACATATCCGAGTTACAGATGCTGTCACCCACAAAGAGAAAGCCGTCAACCTCTAGTGATTCAAGAGACTTCAGAATATCTGAGGGCATGCCAGGCTACCTGTGAATGGATGAGGTAAGGTGGGATATAAAAGAGGCTACATCCTGGCTCTTCTCCACCGCCGTGCCGGTCACTATCAGATCGGCTCCAGCAGCCACCAACTCCGCAGCTGCTGCACCACTGCGAATCCCTCCGCCCACAATGATCAATACATCGCCCAGCATCTTCTTGACCAGGGCCACCATGGCCGCGGGCACCGGGGAGTCCGCACCGGATCCGGCTTCAAGGTAGACCAGCCTCATGCCCAGGTATTTTCCCGCCAGGGCATAGGCCAGGGCTAACTCCGGCTTCTTTCTGGGTATCAGACGGGCATCGCCCACATAGCCCACTGTCCCGCCGGGCTCGATGATGATATAGGCCATGGGCAGGGCTTCCAGGCGGTAGCGCAGCACCAGCGGCGCTCCTAGGGCCTGGTTCTCAATCAGGTAGCTGGGAGATCGGCTGTTGAGCAGGCTCATGAAAAAGACGGCATCGGCGTTCTCGCATAGCCCGGCAGTGCTAGCCGGAAAGAGGATGACCGGGAGATCGGTAACCCTCTTGATCTCGGCCACGGTCTCATAGAGCAGGACGCCAGTCGCTCCCATGGATCCGCCCACCATGATGGCGTCCGTCCCCCCCTGGCTTGCTGCCTGGGCCATCATTCCTGCCTCCTGGGGGGTCTGGGAATCAGGATCGATAAGGGTTAAGTGGCCTGCGCCATGCTCTTTTATGGCATCTCTGAGGTGCAGCTCGACCCTGCCCATCTCATAGCTCATTTTAGATCTAAGCGCTCTTGTTCTCCTTGGACTTCATCCTCAGGCCTTCATAGCCGCATTTGCGGCAGCGGGTCGCTTTTACCGGGTTTCGTGCATTGCAGCGCATGCATATCTTGAGGTTCAAGATTCTGTTTTCTGCTTCTGGAAATCTAGCCATAACAATCAGCTCTTTCTTCGCATCTTGCTCTGATATGAAACTTTGCATATTTTTAGCGCCGGGGTTGGGATTTTCCTGGCGGATCTATTGCGATCCGTCATTTTGAACCCAAGTGTCCCTGGAAGGGACAACAGGTCTCGAGCCTGCCGCGTTTGAACTTCCACCGGCTTTCGCCTGGCGGAATTTGTCCGCTCTGCCACCCCGGCTCAGTTTAGACTCCCTTTGGCCCATGCTTTATATCTGTTGCTCCCATCAATCCTTCCCTCAGGAGTATGTTATGTCCCTTCGAGATGAAGCACTAGCCTTTCATGAAGCAGCCATGGGAAAGATTGCCGTGCACAGCAAGGTGCCCTGCGCCACCAGCCGGGACCTCAGCCTGGCCTATACCCCCGGGGTCGCCGAACCCTGTCGCGAGATCGAGAGGAATCCAGATGACGTCTACCGCTACACCTCCAAGGGAAATCTGGTGGCAGTGGTGACGGACGGGACCGCGGTTTTAGGATTGGGCGACATCGGCGCTCTGGCCTCCATACCGGTGATGGAGGGCAAAGCAATACTGTTCAAGAACTTCGCCGGGATAGATGCCTTTCCCATAGCGATCGCCTCTCAGGATCCAGAGGATATAGTGAGGACCGTGGCCATGATCGAGCCGGTATTCGGAGGGATAAACCTGGAGGATATCAGCGCTCCCCGCTGCTTTGAGGTGGAGGAGAGGCTGAAGGAGGCCCTGAACATCCCGGTATTTCATGATGATCAGCATGGTACGGCAGTGGTGGCCCTGGCCGCCCTGATCAATGCCCTCCGCCTGGTGGGAAAGGATTTTGAGGATCTGAAGGTGGCAGTGAGCGGGGCGGGGGCGGCGGGGGTTGCCGTCACCCGGTTCCTTTTGAGCTTCGGGACGGAAGATGTCATCCTCTGCGATAGCCGGGGGGTGATTCATAAAGGCCGGCAGGACCTGAACCCCTCCAAGCAAGAGATCGCCCGGATCACCAATCCCCGCAATGTCAGCGGCTGCCTTATGGATGCCATTGGCGGTGCGGACGTCTTTTTAGGCCTCTCCGTGGCCGGCATCCTGACTCAGGAGATGGTGAGGAGCATGGCCGATGATGCGGTGGTATTCGCCCTGGCCAATCCCGTGCCGGAGATCATGCCCGAGCTGGCCGAAGAGGCTGGGGCGGCGGTGGTGGCCACTGGCCGCTCAGACTACCCCAATCAGGTGAACAATGTCCTGGGATTCCCGGGCATATTCCGGGGTGCACTGGATGTGCGGGCCAGCGAGATCAATGAACAGATGAAGATGGCCGCCTCCCGGGCGATAGCCGGCCTGGTGGAGAAACCCAGCCGGGAGTGCATCATCCCCTCTCCCCTGGACCGGAGGGTGGTTCCGGCAGTGGCGGAGGCGGTGGCCCGAGCGGCCATCGAGAGCGGTGTGGCCAGGGTGCCCATCGATCCCGCGGAGGTGAAACGGAGGGCGGAGGAGATGGTAAGGAATCTGGAGGAGAGTGTCTGCTGAATGCTGCTGATCGGATGCTTCCTGATCGGGCTTGAGGAGAGCGAACCCCTTTACTTCTCTTTCTTCCCTCGACCATCAGGTATTAAGCCCAGGGTATCGATAATAGGTACAGAGTGGATCAGATGAGCAGGCAGTCGAAGAAGAGAAGAGACAGTCCAGAAGTGATCAGGAAAAGGCTGGAAAACAGCCTCCCCTGGTGCATCTCCCGTTGGTTTGCCCGCGCCATCAGGCGCAAAAAGTAGTTTAGATACCCTCTTTAGTTCAATCCCATTTTTCGCTCCTTTTGGCCTGAGCAGGCTATCCTCTCTCCTCTGACCGCAGATAACCTGCCACTGCCTCTGTCACATCCGCAGTCCTGCCGCTCCCGCCCAGGTCCGGCGTCCTCACACCCGCGGCCAGCGCCCGGCTGACCGCCCCCTCGATCCGGTGCGCCATCTCTGCATCTCCCAGCCACTCCATCATCATAGCAGCGCTGCGTATAGCGCCGACTGGGTTGGCAATCCCCTTTCCGGCGATATCCGGAGCGCTGCCGTGAATGGGCTCGAATAAAGCGTGGGTCTTCCCAAGATTGGCGCTGGCGCACAACCCCAGGCTGCCGATAATCCCAGCGGCCTCGTCGCTCAGGATGTCCCCGAAGAGGTTGGTGGTGACCAGGACATCGAACCTTCTGGGATTTCTCACCAGGTTGTAGGCAGCAGCGTCCACCAGCATATCCTCGTAAGGAACGCCCCTCCGCTCTGCCACCTCCCTGCAAACCTGGAGAAAGAACCAGTCGCTTTTCAGCACATTGGACTTGTGGATGATGGTCAGACGGCGGCGCTTTGCTGCCATGTCACAGGCCGCCTCTGCAATCCTCTCCGAGCCCTGGCGGGTGATCACCCTCATCGTCCGCGCCTCCTTCTCGCCCACCTCTTCCAGGCCGGAGTAGAGCCCCTCGGTGTTCTCCCGCACGATGATGAAATCCAGCTCCTGGGATTGGAATGGCCGGATGTTGGCATAAAGGTCAAGTGCCCGCCTCAGCCGCAAGAGAACGCTCCGGTAGCCGGGGTCCGGGGGGGTGGTGATCGCCCCGAAGAGAACGCAGTCGCACCGCTTGATCGTCTCCAGATCCTCATCTCCCATGGCCTCGCCCGTCCTCTTCCAGCGGCCCAAGCCCACCTCCACCTGCACTAAATCGAGATCTGCGCCCGCAGCATCCAGCACCTCCAGGGCGCTTTCCACCACCTCCGGGCCGATGCCGTCCCCGGCAACCACTGCTACTCTCTTAGATCCTTGACCAGACACCTTACCGCCTCCGCTATCTCCCAGGGCCCGTCCCCCCAGTGGACGACAATTCCCGGCTGGCCGCACTTCTCTGTCCTCCCCCGCCGCTCGGAGCGGCAGCAGCGGGTGATGAACGGCCCCTGGGGCAGAAGCTCCTCTTCCCGGCAGTGCAGGGGACAGACATTGATGAACTCGTGCTCCTTTCCCGGATTGTTGGCCAGAAAGATCTCCCGCGATACCTCGCAGCCCACGATCCTCGGCCGATCGTGGACCACGGGATCGCAGTCCAACGACAGTCCCAGCCCTCCAGCCCGGCAGGGATAATAGACCGATGGGCAGTAGAACCTCTCTAGGTTCAGGACCCGGGGAATGAATCTCACCATCAGATCCCCCAGCACCCCGCACTCCTCCAGTCCCCGCAGGGTGCAGACGAGCCAGGGCGGGTCGGGGGGAGAGAGATCCAGGACCTCGATCTTCAGCACCTGGCCGGGATTGGGATCTTTGACGAAGGTGATGTGCTCGTCTGGCCCCTGGAAGACCACTGTGTTCGCCCTGCCCTCTTGAGCGATCTTGTATGCCAGATCGACCAGAAGAGTCCGGTTCCTGGTGTCCACCCTTTCCGGATAGAAGACGATCTCCTCTCCGCAGGCGATCAGCTCCAGATCCTGGACCTCTCTCATGAAGCCCGAGCCCTTGCTTTTTACCGCATAGAGGCTGGGGCCGTCCCGGCTGATCAGATACTGGGTGGAAAAGTAGATGGAAGTGCCCCGCTCCTCCCGATCTTTTATGCCCACGAGCTTGTAGCTTTCTGGAAAGATCATGTCAGTCCAGGCCTCTCTCTTTTCGCCTGTGGGCCACCAGCCCGCCGTCCTCCAGGATCTTCATCAGAAAGTCGGGAAGGCGGGTCCCCTGGTAGACTCTTTCCCCCACCCGCACCGTACCGGCTGTAAGGTCCACCTCCACTAGATCCCCCTCCTGGCAGACCGGCTGAGCCTCAATGAGGGGGAGGCCGACGTTGATTGCATTCCGGTAGAATATGCGGGCGAAGGACCTGGCCACAACCGCAGCCACTCCCGCCTCTTTCAGTGCCACTGGGGCCTGCTCGCGGGACGAGCCGCTGCCGAAGTTCTCGCCGGCAACGATAATGTCCCCCTTCCCCACGCGCGATGCGAAGTGCGGGTCGATGCCCTCCATGACATGCTCCGCCCAAAGATGGCGGTCTCGCGTCCGCAGGTACTTTCCTGGGATGATAACATCCGTGTCCACGTCGTCGCCAAAGATCCATGCCTTGCCCTTGATCATTGTGCTGCCCACATCCTCTTGAATATTCAACTTTTAGAGATGACATCATATTGACCGTATCTCTTGATAATACTCTTTTCCCATCCAGCTCCAGCGATGGCAAAGATAACGATCACTTTCATCCTGCACGCCCATTCTTTTTCTCCTCGAAATTATGAAAGGGCATTTATGGGAAGATTTTATTGGCGGCTCTTGTATCTTGCACGTACTTACAAAAATCAATAAAAAGATTTATAGATATCATTTCATACAGCAATGTATTTATTCTTACACGTACTAAATTGCTGATCATGGCAGGCGTTCTCGAGCAGCTGGTTTGGCCCCGGCATAAAAGGGCAGGAATGAAGCACAAAGCGGTCTTCTCAATCGATCTGGATAGAAAGGCAGAGGAGCTGGAGACGGCAAAGGAGATTCTGCGGGAGGTCTTCGCCGCCAGCCCGGCAGAGGTGGATGAGATGATCCGCCTGCGCCTTGAGGATCGTGGTCTGCTCTGAACTTGTCCTCTCCTGCGGGCCAGGTCCTCCTGGCAAGTCTGAAATATCATCAGCACCAATAATTGGTCATGATTCTCGGCATATCCGGCAGCCCCCGCAAGATGGCCACGGAGCATATCCTGAGCGTGGCCCTAAATATACTGGAGGAGAGGGGCTACGAGACCCATCTTTTCACCATGCGTGGCAAGAGCATCAGCCCCTGCAGGCATTGCGACTACTGCTTGAAGAACAAGGAGTGCATCGTCAAGGACGATATGTACCAGCTCTATCCCCTTATCCGCGAGGCAGAGGGTTTTGTCCTGGCCACCCCGGTCTATAACGGCGGCATGAGCGCCCAGCTGAAGATCGCTATAGACCGGACCCGGGCCGCTCTGGCAGCAGATCCCAAGTCACTGCGGCACAAGCCGGGCATGGCAATAGCCATCGGGGGGGACCGCATGGGCGGCCAGGAGCTGGCAGTGCAGCAGATCCATACCTTCTATATTCTCAACGGCATGATCCCGGTGAGCGGGGGCTTCTTCGGCGCCAACCTCGGTGCAACCTTCTGGTCTCATGACACTCTGGCGGAGGCAGAGAAGGATGATGAGGGCTTCCGCTCCCTGAGAAAGACCACTCGCCGGTTTGCCGAGACCCTGGAGTGGCTGAAGAGAATTAAATCATAGGATTCTGAGGGAATGGCTATGGCAGTTAATGGAGCAAAGAGAAAGATCGCCTGGGGAATTACAGGCAGTGGCGACCGCATCACCGAGACGGTCGAGAAGATGATAGAGCTGCAAAAGCAGTACGAAGATGTGGTGGATGTTCGGGTCTTCGTCTCCAAAGCGGGGGAGCAGGTGATAAAGTACTACAAGCTCTTCAATACCTTAGAGAAGCACTTCGATAAGGTCTGGGTGGAGATCAACTCCAACTCTCCTTTCCTCGCCGGTCAGTTGCAGGTAAGGCGCTATGAGTTTTTGCTTTTGGCCCCCACCACCTCGAACACCGTAACCAAGATCGCTTTAGGCCTGGCTGACTCTCTCCTCTCCAATGCCGCCATCATGTCCCAGAAGGCATTTGTGCCCACCTACATCATGCCCTGCGACTATGCCCCAGGGATCGTGACCACCATCCTACCCGATGGCAGCGAGATGAGATTGCGCATCAGAAAAGAGGATGCTGAAAACGTGGATAAGCTCCGCCGCACTGAGGATGTCTATATTCTGGAGACGCCGAAGGAGATCGCCGGGGTCTTCGAGAAGTATTTCTCCCGCCGGTGATCCGGGCAGAGCGATTCCAACAGGCCGTGGATATGATTCCTGGGCCTCTCAGCCACTGGTTTTGCTATTGTGGCCAGTTCGTCTCGAAAGGGTTTAGTACTCACGATTACAATCCCCATTTTAACACGAGAACAGTCAAAAGTAATACTGGTGTTTTCATGAAGGACGTAGGCATACTCGTACTGGGACATGGATCCAGCCTTCCTTTCAACAAGGAACTGGTGGAGTCCCTCGCTCAGATGATCGGCAAGATCAATAGCTCTGGGCCGGTCAGAACCGCTTATCTCAATATGAACCAGCCAGACATCCCCACCGGCCTGAGGAGCTTTCAGGGGACGGGGGTGAAGAAGATCATCGCTCTGCCCCTCTTCCTGGCCCACGGCGTGCACACCCGCCAGGATATACCGCATGAGTTAGGGGTGGACCCGGAGAAGCGCAGAGGCATCTTGAACATCTGGGGGGATGAGGTGGAGGTAATCTGCGCCGAGCCCCTGGGCGTGGACGAATGCATTGCAGCACTGGCGCTAAGGCGGGCAGAAGAGTCTCTAGTGTAGCTGTACTGGACACCATTCACGGTGCAGAGATCATCGCCCGGAGAATGGAAGAGTGCGGCACTCAGGCTGAGCCCCTGGAGGTCTATCATCATACCACAAGCCTAGAGGGCTTCGAGCTGGTGGTCTCCCCGGTGCACCTCTCCCCGGCCAATCCCCATCTCATGCAGGCGAAGCACCTGGGAAAGAGGGTCATCACTCATCATCAGGCGGTGGGCGAGCTTGTTGCCTCGCTCCCTGATGGTCTATTGAAAATCGAGGTCACAGGAACGCACAGCAAGACCACTACAGCACTTTTATTGGCCATGATCCTCTCTGGCCAAAAGAGGGTCTTATCTCATACCACCCGCGGCCTCGAGCTATGGTCGCAGGCCAGAGCTCGGTTGCTGAGAGCCGGTCTGAGCATCACTCCGGCCAGTGTAATCCTGGCGGCCCAGGAGGCCCTCGCTCAGGAGGCAGAGATCCTGATCTGCGAGATCTCTCTGGGGGGGACGGGCATGGGGAATCTGGGGGTTCTGACCAGCTTCACCAATGACTATCGCATAGCAGGAGGCAGCAAATGGGCGAGCACCGCCAAGCTGCAGATGCTCTCTTTGGCCCAGCGGGGGTCGCGGCTGGTGGCCAATGCAGATTGCAGGATCTCGCCTGATATCTCCTTTGCTGAAGGGGGCCAGATCCGGGCTAATCCGGATGGTCTGGTCTATGGAGAGGAGAGGCACAGGCTATCCTTAAGCGAAGATCTTGATTTCCCCAGCTACCAGACGGCCATTTCTGCTGCAGCTGCGGCAGCTGAAATCCTAGGGTGGGAGAGAGGAGAGGTTGCCCGGAGGCTGGAGGGATTTAGCGGCTTTCCCGGACGGATGAAGATCGAACAGAAAGGTGGGCGGACGGTGTTCGACAGCTCGAATTCCGGGCTGAAGGTGGGAGATGTGAGGCGAGCCCTGGATAAGGTTCAGGGTCACGATCTGACCATGGTGGTGGGGGAGGATGCCCGGACGGTCTGCGAAGGAATGGATATCCCTCTACTGGCAGAGCTTCTCAGAGAGCGACGTGCAGAGATCGGTGAGCTGATCTTGGTTGGCGAGAGGCTCCGCCCTCTGGCGGCCCAGCTGGGGGCGAAGACGGCAAAAGACCTCTCCGAGGGGCTGGAAAAAGCCGAACTCTCCTCTCCCAAGAGGCTGCTTTGCGCGGTTAAATGTTTCAGGTGATATGTAAATGGCAAGCGAAATGCAAAATTTGAATGTGCTTCATCCCAGGCCCAGCTCAATTGTGGCTGCTTTGTACCCCCTGCGCGACCTGGGGGCAGAGGTGGTCATACTGCACGGCCCGAGCGGATGTTGCTTCAAGCATGCCCGCCTGCTGGAGGAGGACGGGGTGAGAGTTCTGACCACAGCACTGGACGAAGCGGGTTTCGTCTTCGGCGGCCACAGGCCTCTGACTGCTCTGCTCAAAAAGGCGGTGGAGCTGTTTCATCCCCGGCTGATGGCCATATCCGGAACCTGCAGCAGCATGATCATCGGCGATGACCTGCATCAGGCAGTTCTTGAGGCCGACCTGGATATCCCGGTGCTGGAGGTGGAGGTTCATGCTGGCTACCGGGATAACACCAAAGGAGTGATAATCACCCTGGAGGCGGCCAGAGACCTGGGGATAATAGATGAGCAGGAGTTCGTTCGCCAAAAGAGCCTCCTGGAGAAGGCAACGGAGGTGGAACGACTCCGTGGGGCGGCCAGCGCTGAGTACCTGGCTCCGGAGAGGGGCGACCTGAAGTATCAGGCGGCAGAAAGGCTACTGGAGCTGATCCGGCAGGGGAAGCGGGGGCTGAATATCCTCAATGCCAAGAAGGAGACCGCCTACATGTTTGCGGACATCACCTCTGCAGTGGCTGAGGTGGGTGGGGAGCAGGTGGATACCCTGGCCAACCTGGACGATCGGCTCGGCCTGCCCAAGGTGAGGAGGGATGCCGAAAATGTCGCTCGCGATCTTCGGAACAGGGGGGTCCAGTTCAGCCTCATCGGCGGCCTTGACGAGTATCCAGTCACCGGAGACGTAATCGCTCAGCGGGCGCGGGAAGGGGGCTACGACTTCGTCGTCGTATCCGGCGTGCCCCATGCCCTAACTGCATCTGCTCTGCAGGGGCTGGAGGTCTTCTCCATCACCAACGGCCCCCGCCAGGTCAAGCCCTTGCGCGATCTGGGCCATCAGCATGTCCTGGTGGAGATCGATCTTCATCCCAAAACAATGGGGGTGAGCTCAATTGTGGAATCGGAGTTCGGAGCCACTCTCCGGGCCATGAGCAAGGCCCAGGCTAAATAGACTGGCAGAATAGTCAGAAACTCAGAGCATTGCTAGCTAGAGGCTGCTCGGAACAGAGCAGCCTATTCAAAACATTTTTGGCAGTTCAGTGAGCAATGCGTATATGACAAAGCCAATGGATCCGATGATGCCTATGCCGGCCATGGATACCTTGGCGATCATGTTAAACTCTTCTCTGGTGGGCTTGCGTGCCAGCTTCAGGACGCGGATATATTCGCTTACATTGGTAGAGGGCATGGTGACGCCCAAATCCACATCGTCCAGGTCCAGCTTGCTTTTGAGATCCAGCTTATTCTTGTGTTCGTTCTTCTGCTTGGCAGCGCTCTTCTTCTCTTCTTCGATATTTCCCTCGCTCATCCTCCAGAAGGAATGAATTAGAGTATAAAAAAGCTTTCGATCAGAGGGAGGACAGGGGCTCCTGGATCATAGGCAGGAGGATGGGTTGCACGAAAGAAGGCCGACATCTGGCCAGGCACAAGATCGCGCAAAATGGCGGACGGTGCCGGGTTGCGGTTATGGACTGTGGTCCGATCTTCGAATCGCCATCGGGCTCCGCTCACAAATTATGCCATTTTAAGGGGCATTTCTGGTTTTGCCTAAAAGACGTATTTAGAATTATAATTAATTATATAATGGCTAATTAGGTGCTATTAATAGGTCAATTTGTCATTTTGCAATAATTCTTAAATATTTTGCCAGCGTAAGTAAAACTGTGATCTCTATGAAAATGATAATTGTTGCAATATTAGCTGCACTGATACTAATTCCAAGCGTATTGGTCGCCGGGCAAGAGACTGCGCCGAACTATATGTTGAAAGCAGATGAAGTCATGAAAGGCATGATGGATAACGGCTTATATCTGATATCTATCGCAGATGTGATTAATGCGACGGAGAACGGAACCGAAATGGCAGATTGGGCCATCCTGGATGTAAGACCTGAGGAGGGGTATGCAACAGGACATATCCCCAATTCGATAAACATCCCGTTCACGAATATCATCTCTGATATGGATGCCGTTCCTACTGACAAGAAGATTGCAGTCGTCTGCACTTACGATACCAATTCTGCCTTCGCTGTAGCTATGCTTAGAGTATTCGGTGACCGCGATGCATGGGTTGTGCAAGGAGGAATTCCTGCCTGGCAGGAAGCAGGCAAGGAGCTTATAGTCTAACATCGTAACGAATAGATCCGATGGTTGCTCAGGAAGGTGGTGAGCAACCATATTTAATTTTATGAAAAGTTCTCGCAAGAAAAGAAAAGCAAAAAGGGTTATGGGATCGGTTTGAAGCAGGATGCTATCAATTATCTTAAATAATTTTAAGAATAAATATTATAATTATACTTCGAGGTTCAGGTGATAGCCAATGCCATCTCCAAACAATAAGCTGCTTTTCTCTGCAATCTTGATGCTCTCATTATCAGCCTTCATTGCAGAGTCTACATCTTCTCCTCTCAGAGCCGATGAGAACCGCATAGTTGAGTTGAACTTCACCCGCCATGTTGATTTTCCANTTCCCATGCCGGTGCAGGATGTATACATCGTTCTCAACCGTTCCCGGCCAGACCTGGTATACCGTGCCACACCCAAGCAGGCAATGGACCCGAAGATCTTGGCCCTGGAGGCTTACGCCACCGTCGTTCACACCCCACATGATCCACTGATGGAGACGGAAAATCCCATCGGGCCTTTTCCTAGAGGTGATGATCTGGGATTCACTCTGGGAAAATGGCTGGCGGCAAGAGGTGAAGGGATCTACTCGGAAGAGGATGGAAATTCCAGCATGGATCTAGTCTTTAGGAACTTGATTCCTAATGGAACCTATACCGTCTGGTGGGCAGGCGTGACCCATGAGCCTTACAGATTTGCAGTCGCTCCTGCCGGGGCTGCGGATGGTTCTGATAACTGGTTTAAGGCCGACTCTATGGGCAATGCTTCTTTTCATGCGAATATGCAGCCTCTGCCACCGGGCAGTAATGAGACCAGAACTCTGATCGTGGTGCGGTATCAAAGCGATGGCATAGTTCCAGGAAGCACTCCCGGACCGTATGGTAAGACCGCTCACGTGCAGCTCCTCTACAGGATGCCACTGCTGGAGATGTTCAAAACGGAGAATGAGTCCATTCCGATCGCTCAGGCTGAAGAGAAGCAGCCTGGCCTGGGATGCATTATGGCCTTAGGAGGGATCCTGTCAGCAGCATACCTGATAACGCTGGGACGAAGGGGATAGGATCCTGCTGCTCATTTCTTCAGTCCTCTCTTGCCCCCTCGATCTCCACCCGGGCCTCCTTCTTGCGGGAGATGTTCTCCACAAACCTGGGTACGGCATCCACCAGGTGATCGACCAGGGTGTCATGGCTCACCTTCATCCGCTCTACTCTCACACCCTGCTGGTCAATGACCACCACTGCGATGGGCTTCATCCCCAGGCCGCCCCCGCCAGCTCCTCCTGGTTCGCTCTCCTTTCCCGTCCCAGATCCAGCGCCAAAGCCCATCCCCACGCTCATCAGGGGAATGATGGTCCTTCCCTCCACGGTGATGGGGTCGCCCACGGCGGTCCGGGGGGAGAGGGACTTTTGCATCTCAGCGGAGATGGTCTTCAGAATATCGCTCAGTCCTTCCATATCCTCAACTCCTATTAAATACAGTCGCGGATGGATGAAAAAGCTTTCTTCTGCAGAAAGGTATTTAAATATCATTGCCCTTATCCCACCAGGCTCAGTTCACAACTGAATAGTGCGCAATATCAAAAATAAAATTAGATTTAGATGGCTTGCTATGGTGTTGAACGAGGATATCTGGTCTCACTTTGGAATGTGGTGGGCGGTTCTGGTCTGGATTGTCATTTACGGCGTCTTTCTTCTGTTCGTTCCCTTCTACAAGAAGAGCCACATAAAGCCGGCCGGAGTTTACGCCGCTTTTGTGCTGGCATTTGCAGTGGAGATGTTCGGCGTTCCCTTCAGCATGTATGCCCTGGGCTGGCTGTTTGGCATCTGGCTGCCTGAGGGGGTCTTATGGGGCCACACCCTGGGGCAGTACATCGGCCTGTGGGGGATGTATCTGGGGATCGCCGTCTCCCTGCTGGGAGTTGTCCTGGTGCTGGTCGGCTGGAGGCAGATCCATAAGGAGTACTGGAGAATGGAGGCGGGAGAGGGAAAACTGGTGCAGACGGGCATATACCGCCATATCCGCCATCCGCAATACATCGGCTTCTTTTTGATCACCTTCGGAATGATGATGGAATGGGTCACATTGCCCTTGATCATCCTGTATGTCCTGCTGCTCGTCCTCTACTACCGGCTGGCGAAAAGAGAAGAAGCGGATATGGAAAATGAGTTTGGCGAGGAGTATCTTGAGTACAAGAAGAGGACGAAGATGTTCATACCCTATGTTATCTGAGCATCTTATGGTGCCGTGACACCGGATCATCACATCCGCAGGGGATCATCTGCAGAAGGCCATCAGCCGGGCCCGCCCGGTGCCTGATTGCAGCTTCAGCCCCGTTCAAGATCCCCTAGATCAGGGCCTAACCTCTTCTCCTTGAATTTTATGAGCAGGGTGAGAAGGTCGTTGTAAGGGGAGGATATCCCCTTTTCATGGGCTAAGCGGGAGATGGCCCCGTTCAGGGCCTCAATCTCCGTCTCTCGTCCCAGCAGGATGTCCTGCAGCATGCTGGCGCGGTGATCGCGAGTGGGCGGGAGCTGCCTTTCCAGCAGAAAGCGGTAGTACTCTTCTGCATCCCGATGGGGCAAGGAGACATTCAGGGCCTGGCAGACCTGGAATATCTCCTCTATGATCCCCCGGATGATCATCCTCGTCTCCTCGTTCTCTCCCAGCCGGCCGTAGGGCACCTCCAGAATGGCCCCCAGAGGATTGAGAGAGCAGTTATAGAGCACCTTTCCCCAGAGGGCGGACCAGATCTCCTCTTTTGAGACCACCCTGGCCGGGATGCCGGAAAGCAGGAGGTCGCCTTTCAGGGTCTGCAGCAAAGCCTGGTTCACCGGGGAGAAGGGCTCGCCAAAGAGGACGTCGTCCGCATTCACAGTTACATTGGCCTGGCCGGGGCGGGGGATTTCCGCTCCGAAGATCACCCGCGCCCCCACCGTCCTCTCCCTGCCCACAAACCTGGCGATCGTCTCCCAGTTGCCCAGGCCGTTCTGGATAGAGACCATGATCCCGTCCTCTGCCAGGAGAGGTGCCGCCTCTCTGGCTGCCGCCAGAGTGTCCTTGGATTTGACCGA
>JGI11944J13513_1000397_pt1 | contig 44613 bp, 40 predicted proteins | sample TerdegcoTASludge_FD_13513 | JGI IMG/M metagenome (IMG submission 13513) | reverse complement strand
CCCCCCCCTCGAGTCCCCTGCCCCGAACGACGCGCCGGCCGGCTCGGAACTTGCCCCCAGACCGCCCGCGCGGCTCACCTTGCATTCGCTGCGGCATTCCTGGAGACTAGGCCCGTTCGCGCGGCCGACAGGGAGGAGTCAGGAAGTTGGCGCCGGGCCCACAGCCCGTCGAGTGGCGGAGCAGCGCACTGTGCAAGATCGCGGACACCTGTTGACCGAGTTGCGTAACCCCCGCTCGATGCGGATCGACCGCATGTCGATCGCCGAAGCGGTGGACCTGATGAACTCCGAGGATGCGACGGTTGCGGCGGCCGTTGCGGCCGCTAAGGCGGAGATTTGTCGGGCCATCGAGCTCGTCGTGGCCGCCTTTCAGTCTGGGGGGCGACTCATCTACGTCGGGGCGGGGACCAGCGGTCGGCTCGGGGTGCTGGACGCGTCCGAGTGTCCACCCACTTTTCTTTCCGACCCGCGGATGGTGCAGGGCGTGATCGCCGGCGGGTGGGAAGCACTGCGTCGCGCGGTCGAAGGGGCCGAAGACTACCCCGAGCACGGGGCCGCCAAGATGGATGAAATGGAGGTGGGTCCGACGGACGTCGTGATGGGGATTACGACCGGCGGCACGACACCCTACGTACACGGGGCTCTCCGCCGGGCCAAGGAGCGCGGGGCCCGGACGATCTTCTTCGGCTGCGTTAAAGAAGAGCACGTGCCCACGGACGCGGATGTGAACATCCGCGTGCTCGTCGGACCGGAAGTCATCACCGGCAGCACCCGACTGAAAGCCGGCACCGCCACGAAGATGGTCTTGAACATGATCACGACCATTTCCATGGTCCGCATCGGCAAGGTCTATGAGAACCTGATGGTGGACGTGAATACCCGCGCCAACCGCAAACTCATCGATCGCGGTACGCGCATCATCATGACCGTCACCGGGTTGGACCGCCCTACCGCCGGCCGGCTGCTGGAGGACGCTGGCGGACACGTCAAGACCGCGCTAGTCATGCACAAAAAGGGCGTGGACCGTGCCGAGGCGGAGCGTCTGCTCATTCAGTACAAAGGACACGTGGCCCCCATCCTCGAGCCGGACGGAACATCCGCCACCGACCCGCCCACCGCCAGCAGGGAGTGACTCGTGCTCGCCTCAATCAGTGCCCAGTTCACCTGGATCGACTGGACCATCGTTATCGGCTTTCTGGCGCTCACGACCATCATCGGAAAATGCCTGACCGGGAAACAGGCCACGCTTCGCGATTTCTTTCTCGGCGGCCGCAAACTGCCCTGGTATGCCGTTAGCGGCTCTATCATCGCCACCGAAATCAGCGCGGTGACGTTCATCGGCGTACCCTACGTGGTCTTCAAACCGGGCGGAAACTTCACCTACCTGCAACTGGGGGTCTTTGGTTCGCTGTTGGCCCGCATCATCGTCGGCTACCTGCTGGTGCCCCAATACTATCGCCGTGAGATCTACAGCCCCTACGACTACATGGGCCACCAACTCGGCCAGCGGGCCCGGACCATGACCAGCGCACTGTTCGTCCTGGGCGCCATGCTGGCCCAGTCCGCCCGCATCTACCTGACGCTGCACATCATGGTCGTACTGCTGGGCGACCAGATTCACGGGCTCTCAACCCGCTTTGGCCTCAATGAATTGGCGTGGGCGGCGATCATCCTCGGCGTCATTGCCGTCGGCTGGGCGCTGGTCGGGGGGATCACAACCGTCATCTGGACCAACCTCATCCTTTTCCTGACCTTCCTCGTCGGCGCCGTCGCGGCGTTGGCCGTGATCGCCAGCAGACTGGACGGCGGGCTCCTGGATATCTTCCGTGTGGGCTGGGCCGCCAAGGAATCCGGGCCGTGGGGCAAGTTCACGTTCTTCGACCTGAGCCCCAGCCCCATCAAAGACTTCACTATCTGGACCGCGGTAATCGCCAGCACGTGGGGCGGCCTGTTCTCGTACGGCACAGATCAGCTCCTCGTGCAGGGTATGTTCTGCTGTCGCGATGAACGGGAAGCCCGGAAAGCGATCATCGGCAGCGCCTTCGGACAGATCGTCACGACCACCGTCATGCTCGTCGGCGCCGGCCTCTACGCCTACTACCAGGCCCACCCGCTCTCGGGAGAGGCGCTTGAAATCTATCAGAAGCGCGGCGACCGCATCTTCCCCATCTTCATCTGCCAGGTCGTTCCGGTCGGTCTTAAGGGCCTCATCATGGCCGCCGCCCTGGCCGCCGCCATCTCCACCATCATGGGTGTACTGACGGCGCTGAGTCAGACCGTCATCGGTGCCTTCTACGGACCACTGCGTCGCCGGGCCCTCGCGCGGCGTGCGGCCAGCGGTCGCTGCGTCGCTTGCAAGTGTGACTTGCGCAACCTGTCGGATGACCGGTGTCCCGAATGTGGACACGCGGTGAACGATCTCGAACCGCCCGGCGAGCATCGCCGAAACCTGCTGCTCAGTCGTGGCCTGATCGTCTTCTGGGGTGCCGTGCTTTGCACCTTGGCGTATCTCACGGAGCACATTGCGGACAAGGAGCCATCCATCCTGCAACTCGCGCTGGCCGCGGCCGGTTACGCGGGCGGAGCACTCTTGGGCTGCTTCGCACTCGCCTTCCTCCCGGTGAACGTAGATGGCCGCGGTTTCGTGTGGTCCGCCCCGCTTTCGGTCGCGTGGGTATACGCCCTGGCCTGGCACAACCCCGTTTCCCGACGCGTCTGCACAGCGTTCGCAGTCCTGTTCCTGGCCGCCTGGTTCGCGTATCTGCTCTGGGCCCACATTCGACCTGCTCGGGACGCCGGTCCACGCGTGCTCCCCGCTCCCGCCCAGACGCTTGTGCTGATCGTCGGTCTGCTCGGCATGTTGTGGATCAACCGGTACGGCTACTGGGATGGCGGCGTGGACGCAAAGGGCCAGCCGATTTACCTCACGGTCGCGTGGCCGTGGTACGCGCCCCTGGGAAGCCTGGTGGCGTTCATCTGGGGTTACCTGCTCGCCCGGCGACGTGTGCCGGCAAGCTGAAAGGAGAAGGCGCCGTGAAGCGATGCCGTACACCGCTGATCGGTCTGGCCGCTGGAATGCTGTTACTGTGTGGGTGCCAGGCGACGCCGCGCGTCCGACAGCCGGTGCGTGCCATCTGGGTTACGCGGTCCGACTATCGCAGTCCCGAGGACGTAGCGCGAATCATGGCGGACTGTCAGGCGGCCGGCTTCAACACAGTCCTGTTCCAGGTCCGGGGTAACGGCACAGCGTTCTACAAGTCCGACCTCGAGCCCTGGGCCGACGAACTCGGCGGATCCGACCCGGGCTGGGACCCGCTGGCGCTCGCTTGCGAAGCAGCCCATGCGCGGAATATGGAACTGCACGCGTGGGTCAACGTCATGCCCGCCTGGCGCGGCACACAGCCGCCGACCAACCCCGACCAGCTCTACAACCGGCGGCCAGAATGGTTCTGGTACGATCAGTACGGACAGCGGCAGCCTTTGACAACGTTCTATGTCAGCGTCAACCCATGTCTGCCCGAAGTGCGCGAGTATCTGGTAGACGTCTTCCGGGAGATCGTGACGCGTTACGACGTAGACGGCCTGCACCTGGACTACATCCGTTTTCCTAATGAGCCGCCGGCAATCCCCCCTGGTTCGGACATCGACTACCCGCGTGATGCGCGCACGTTAGAACTTTACGCCGCCGAAACCGGCCTCTTGCCCGATGACGACAAGGCCCGCTGGAATCAGTGGCGCTGTGACCAGGTCACCGAGCTGGTGCGGCAGATCCGCGACATGGTGCATTCCGTGCGGCCCGACCTCGCGCTGACCGCCGCGGTCGGTACGCGGCGTGAGGCGTCGCTGGCCCATTTCCGGGATGATCGACGCTGGGCGCGTGAAAAGCTCGTCGACGCCGTCATTCCGATGAACTATGTGGATGACCCGGCGGATTTCGCGCAACGCCTCGACGACTGGCTCGCCGAGCGCCCCGCCGTGCCTGTCATCCCGGGGCTGTGGTTCGGACGACACCGGGGAAAGACGCCGGAGGAAGCCGCGCAGCGTGTTCGGCAACAGATCGAAATCGCCCACGCCAAAACGGGCAATTTCTGCGTGTTCTCGTACGCGGCCCTCTTCGATCGCCCAACCCCCGATGCCCGATCTCAGCCGGATACGCAACCCAGCCCGCGCCAAGTCCGCCGGGCGGTAGTCGTGCCGTACATTCAGAAGTTGGCGGCAAGCGCGGCAAACCGCTGAGGCTGGCCGCCGGTCCGCGTGTCGGACTAGTGCCCTCCTGTTGTCGGCCGCACCGGCTCGAGGGCCTGTACGGCTCCTTTGCGTACCAGGAAGACCTCGACACGACGGTTGCGCGCCCGATCCTCGCTGACCGGCCGGTGCTCGCCGTAGCCCATCACTCCGATCCGCCGCGCGGGCACGCCAGCCCCGACCAGTACTTCCTCGACTGCGATGGCGCGGTGCGTCGACAGGTGGCGGTTGGTTGGGTGTCGAGCCAACGTCTCCGGTCTGGTAATCGGGCTATCGTCGGTATGGCCGACCACGATGATCTCAAACTGGTCGGCAGGCGTCGCCGCGAGAATGGCAGCCAACGCCTGCAAACTCGGTAATGCCTCTGGCCGCACGACGTCGCTGCCCGGATCGAATAGCCGGTCGTTCGCAAAACTGACGGCCCCGCGGCCGCGGTCGTACCAGATGCGATCCGGATACTTGCTCGCCCAGGCTTCCAGAGCGCTGTCCACCTCTGCGGGCAGTGGCGAAACCGGGATGGCAGGGCGCGCCACCGGCCGGTCAGCACGTTGCTCGATGAGCTTCTGGAGTCTCTCGTAGTCCTGCCGGACGCGCGCCAACTCCTCCGCCAGCGCCGCCGCCCGCGCGCGGGTCGCGTTCCACTCCGTTTGCTCCGTGTCGATTCGCGCCTGAAGGGCGGCCGATCTGGCACGCTCCTCCTTAAGCTGTCGGGCCAGCTCGTCGCGCTCCGTTCGCGCCTTGCGCACCTCGAACTGCGGATCAGCGGCTCCGCCGGGCACCGAGCATCCGATAACCGACATCCCCAGAAACAACAGCGACGCCGCACTGACAAGCCGCACCTTACGTTTCCTCCCGCTGGCCCGCGCCCCCGGCATCACGATTGGCAGCCGCCGCGGCCGCGCCAGGCTCTGTCTACCCTCGGCGCGGCATGAAGGCTTTGCCGATGAACCAGCCAGCGATCAACGCGAGCACCGCGGTCAGCAGTGCGCCGCCGAGGAAGAAGAAGAAAGTCTTCCCGTCTCCCAAAAACCGTCCGTAGTCTGGTACGAAGCCTTGGAGTAACCCGCCAACGACGCTCGCCGCCAACCCCATGACAACCAATCCACCCACCAACAGCCCGGTGAACATCCCTTCGTATGGGTCACCGGTCGGGACTATCGTCGGCAGGACGACCTCGCCCCCTTCCACAGCCTCCAGTGGCTGCTCCTCGGCAGCCGGAGCGGCGGCCTCTGCCTCCGGCTCTTCGGTCGCGGCGGGAGCCACCTCTTCCTCACCCGGATAGATTTCGTCCAACAGGTCGGCGCCCAGAGCAGTGTCGTCGGCCTCGCGGGCCAAGTCCAACAGTCCGGAACCGCTCCCGGCGCCCTCAAGTGTGATTTGATCGACCGCGCCGGTCGTGATCTGCGTCTTAGCCATCGGGTCTGCGTCGGCTTCCAGCTCTTCATCGGAGAACACGCCGACTCCTCTAGGCACTGCGGTATCCCCCTTCTTCTTGGCAGGAGTCTCCTCTACCTCCTCCGGCAGAGGCTCAAGGCCGATGATGCTCGTCCCGCCGGAAGACGATTCGCTCAGCACCGGCATGTCCTCGACGCTGGGAAGCGGCTCAAGATCCACGGCCGGCTCCAGCAAGACTTCTCCCGTGTCCTCCTTCGAGCCCGCGGCCGCTGCTCCGGCAAGCTTGTCGATGTCTTCAGCCTTGAAAAAAACCTTTCCGGCGTCGCGAAACTCGCGCAGCACCCCCTCGCGCACCAGGGCCTTGATCTGCTCCTGGCTCTTGCCCAGCTTCGCGCAGACCTCATCCATCGAGTAGAAGGGCTTCTTGGCCATAGGGCACTCCCGGCACCGTGCGGGTGCCTACTTCTCGCGGGGAGCAGGGTCGCCCGGCGCCAGAGGCGACGCGTCTTGGGCAGGCGACGCCGCTGCCGCCCGCTCCCGCTGCTGCGTAACCAGCGCCTGCACCTCCCGGAAATCGGGCTTGGCGCAGTTGAAATCCTGCAAGTACCGATCGTAAACCCACGTTCGGGCCGCAATCAACCGCAACTTGCGCGTCCCGCCGACCGTCTCGAAGGCGTAGCACCAGATGGTGCCCTGGTCGACGTCCAGCATGAAAAGCCCGTACTGATCGCGGTCCAGCGGGCCGGTGAAAGCGTAGACTCCGCGGGCTCCGGCCAACGGCGGATTTTGCGCCAGCGCCGCCGACAGCCCACCGTCACCCGGGCGACTCCACAGCGCCCCCGCAATCACGCCAAGCAGGACAGCTACCACCCACAGCGCCGTTTGACCGGCGGGGGACGTAACTTCGCTGCTCCTCTGGCCGTTCTGCATTGCTGGGTCGCTGACATTGGGCCGATATCGCGCCCTTTGGATCCTATGCCACGTCAGCCGTACCGGCAAGGGCTCGGTCACGTCGGGCAATTGAGCTTGACCGTATCGAACTTGCTCATGCTAGACGGCGAACGGGCAACGAACCGCGCGAAAGTCGCGCGAGCGCACTGGCGACATGTGAACGCGGCGATTATAATTCCGTAATGAAGGAATAGGTATGCGGGGCGGAGTTGGCTGAACGCCTTGCCGAGACTGTTCGCGTCCGGACATGACGAAACGGCTGCCGGGCGCGAGAGGGAGTAACTAGAGCGAGCGGGATCGACCGGTAAAGGACTGTGGTCGGTTCCTGCCGGCGGAAGATACTCAGGACCAAACGATCATACGGAATTTCATCCAGCGGTTTTCATCCGGTCCTGCCGAATCTGTTCATCGCCGTCGCAACCCAGCTCGGGCGTAGCCACGAGTTTGGTGACGTCGAAGTCCAGGCGCCCGCTTGCGGAGCTCCTGGTTGAGCAAGCCTGTCATCCGACCCGCCTCCGTGGGGTGCGTTGTGAAACCGCCCCGTCTGTCCACACTGTGCGGAAGGCGGATGATAAATGCTTACCGAACATGTTGTGCTGGCGTTGCCAGTCCTGGACTCCTCCTCTGTCATCACTTTGTTGATCGGGGCCGCGATCGGGCTCCTAAGCGTGCTCCTTCTGGAGCGCTTCTTTTGGCGCAAGGAGCGTGAGGCACGTCAAGCGGAGGCCGAGCGGCTTCTGGCCGATGCGCGTGAACGGGCCGCGGAGCGCCTGCGGGCCGCCGAAGTAGAAGCCCGTCAGACCGTCTTGGAAGCCCAGGCCCGCTTCGAGCAGGAAACGGCCGAAACCCGCAATGAGCTGAAAGCCTACGAACGTCGACTGGAGAAACGGGAGGACGCCCTCGAAAAGAAGATGGACGTCCTGGCCACGAAGGAACGCAAGCTCGAAGCGTTCGAGAGTCAGCTTGCCGAGCGCGAGAAGGCGCTCCAGCAGAAGGCGGCCGAAATCGACGAAGTGCTGGCCCGCCAGCGGGCGGAACTGCTGCGCATCGCACGCCTCACCCCGGACCAGGCCAAGGCGCTGTGTCTGCGACAAATCGAAACGGAGGTGGAACGGGAGGCCGGCGAACTGGTGGAGCGCATCATCACCAACGCCGAGGAAAACGCGCGCGAAAAAGCGCGACACATTATCATCTCCGCGATTCAGCGCTACGCGGCGGAACACACCTGCGAGGCGGTCGTCGCGACGGTGGACGTGCCATCCGACGAAATGAAGGGCCGCGTCATCGGCCGCGAGGGGCGCAACATCCGCGCGTTTGAAAAGGCCACCGGCGTCACCGTCATCGTGGACGACACGCCGGGAATTATCCAGATTTCCAGCTTCGATCCAATCCGGAAGGAAACGGCTCGGCTCGCGCTCGAACAGCTCATTCGCGACGGACGCATCCACCCGACCCGTATCGAGGAACTCGTCGCGTCGGTGTCCAAGGAGGTCGAGCAGCGGGTCGTCGAGGCCGGCCGGGATGCTGCCGCGGAGGCCCGCGTCACGGGGGTCAATAAGAAAATTCTGGACGTGCTGGGGCGGCTTCAGTTCCGCACCAGCTACGGACAGAACGTCCTGCGACACAGCATCGAGGTCGCCCATTTGTGCGGTCTGATGGCCGAGGAATTGGGGCTGGACGGTGCGCTGGCCCGCCGTTGCGGACTGCTGCACGACCTCGGCAAGGCCTTGGATCATGAGGCTGAGGGCAGTCATACGAAGGTCGGCTACGAATTCGCCCGCCGCTTCAACGAGCCGCCCGCAGTGCTCAACGCGATCCTCGGCCACCATGGCGACGTGGCGGCCACGCATCCCTACACACCGCTCGTCGCCGCGGCTGACGCCATCAGCGCGTCGCGACCGGGCGGCCGGCGCGAGTCCATCGAGCGCTATATCCGACGCTTGCAGGAGTTGGAGGCCATTGCCACATCCTTCGAGGGCGTGCAGCAGGCGTATGCGATCGAAGCCGGTCGCGAGGTCCGCGTGATCGTCGATGCGCAGCGGGTCGAGGACCGCTCCGCCCTCAAGCTCGCCCGCGACGTCGCCCGCAAGATCGAAGAAGAGGTGGGGGCCTTCCCCGGCGAAATCAAGGTGACGGTCCTGCGTGAAGTCCGCGCCACGGAGTTCGCCATCAGCGGCAAACATCGCGGCAACGGCGATCGCGCCAGCCGATACGAATCGAGCGAAACCAAGGAACCCGCCGCCTGAAGCCTGCCTGTTGACGATCTGTAAGCGGCCCGCTACGTTGCTGCGCGGCACGCCGGGCGGCGGAGACCGCATGCGGGGGCCCTCCCGGCGTCCGGGTTGCTTCAGCCCGAGCGGCGGCTGGCGGCGCCTGCCGAAGCGTAAGTTCTTGCCCCGCATCGGAACCAACGAACATGAGACTCTCGTATCCGCTTCTGCTCGCCTCCGCGACCGTGCTCGCATCGCTCTTGTGGTCCTGCGGCGAGTCACGTGACGAGTCCACGCCGTGGAATCACACGCTGGGCAACACGAGCGAAGGAGCACCGCTGCCGCGCGTGGCGCCAGACGTTGCGATCCTTCAGGACGCCACTGCCTATCAGCCACCTAAATTGGCTGGGACAGCGACGGGCGACACAGGTGGGGCGCCGACGGCCGCAGCGCCGGATTCTGCCGACGCCCAGCTCCGCACCCTAGTCACGGATTTGAGCCGCGCCATCAAGGATCAAGAGGTGGAGCTCGCACTGCGCTGCTATGCGCCCGAGCATGTGGAAGCGTTTACGGAAGAGCATTGGGACCCGCTCTACACCACCCTTGGGCTGGTGGATCAGATCGCCCGTCGTCTGGCGCGCTCCAAGTTGGAGCACTTGCTCGGATACCTGGGCGGCGATGAGCCTGCCGTCAAGTGGGATTTGCTCGATGCTGACCACGCCAGCATCACCCCCAACCCGGGCATCATCTTGTTCGGCCCCGCCAAAGCCGGACAGGCCGGCATGGCTGTCCGTGGTCCTGGCGGCTGGAAGCTTCAGCTCACCGCCCCGCTCACTGCGGACGACGTGACCGCGATCGGTGTCTTTCACAAGGACGTCCAGGCGGCCTTGGAGCGAATCATCGACTGGCTGGATGCCAACCCGAATCCGGATGAGGCGCGCCTCCAGCCCGCACTGACCCAGGCCCTTCAGGGCCAGATGCCGGACCTCGAGGCTCCTCCCGCAGCCCCTTCGAACGAAGACTCCCAGCCGGGGCCGACGACACCGCCTGAAGCGGAGGAACCGCAACGTGGCGGCGAGCCTCCCGAAGGCCCATAATATCAACAGGTTTGCAACGGCTACACGGAACGGAGGTTTCGCGAACGCCGCTCTTGTCGAACAGGTATTTCCGTGGCGACCATCACGCGTGCCCAACTCGACGCTCTGACGAACGCCGTGCGACACACGGAGTACTTGGTCCGTCTCTGCGACGAGGTGGAACGTCTCCACCGGGTCGTGTTTCACGACAACCCCCGCGCCGATTGGAACCGGGTGCGTGCGTCAGCCGAGCAGATTCTCATCGCGGAGATCGTCAGTCGCTATGGCGGCCGTTGCGAGGGTGTGCTGGAGAAGCTGCGTTCCATGCAGCAGGCCGGACGGACCTGGGACGCCGCGCTGCGCGAGCTGGCCGCTGCCATCCATTCATACTACACGACACCGCTGGGAATCGTGATGCGTCAGGACCTGTTCGGCGAAGCCGCGGTGTTCTTCACGCCGGACGCGTATGAGTGGACGGACCAGATTCGGGGAACGGAAGCGGCGGGCATGCCCGCGGGGGAAGCTTCGTGACGAAGACGGGACGACTCTGCATTGCCAACCTCCAAGCGGGGCAGCGCGTGGAGGACGAGATTTATCGTGTCGCGCAGAAAGACCTGCGCACGACGAGCAACGGCAGCCTGTACATTCACGCCGTACTCGCCGACAGCACAGGACAGATCCTGGGACGGATGTGGAACGCGTCCCAGAGCATCTACGATTCGATTCCCGAGGGCGGCCTGTTGCACGTCCGCGGGCACGTCGAGAGTTATAAGGGTACCCGGCAGTTCATCATCGAAGGGCTGCGGGCCGTCGAACAGGGCACAGTTGACCCGCGGGATTTCCTGCCCACAGGCCCCGAGAACCCAGAGACCCTGTGGAACGAAGTCAAAAGCATCCTGCGCACGATCGAGAACCGCAGCGTCCGCGCGCTGGTCGCTCAATTCATCAACGACGCCAACTTCGTGGCGGACTTCAAACGCGCACCCGCCGCCACGCAGATGCATCATGCCTACCTCGGCGGACTCCTGGAGCACACGCGCAACCTGCTGCGTCTGGCTAACGCCGTGTGCCCGCTCTACCCGGAGGTCAGCCGGGATCTCGTTCTGGCCGGTCTGTTTCTGCACGATGCGGGTAAGGTCCGCGAGCTGGCGTACGCGACGAATCTGGAGTACACGAGCGAAGGGCAGCTTCTAGGCCACATCGTACAGTGCGTCTTGTGGGTCCACGACAAGTGTCGCGCGGTTGAACGCGAGACCGGCACACCCTTCCCCGCTGACATTGAGATATCACTCAAGCACATCATCCTCGCTCACCACGGCAAGTACGAGTTCGGCAGCCCGCGTTTGCCCGCTACCCCCGAGGCGTTCGTCGTCCACTACCTCGACAACCTGGACGCCAAGCTGGCCATGGCGTTCGCGGCCATACGTAACGACACCAACGCTGCCAGCGAGTGGACAGAGTACATTCGGGCGCTCGAAACACGGGTCTATAAGCCAGACGTGATGGGCATTCGCGAGAATCACGCCAAGTCCGAAGCGGACTGACGCCCGGGCGCCGGTTCGCGCTGGGCGTAACTCCATTCCGTCGCTGCCACGGCGAACCAACGTTCGGAGCGTGACCTCCGCGCTGGAGGTTCTGGGCGGTTCCTATAAATACGAGAAAACCGACTTTCCCGAATTACTGGCTGGCCAGAAAATATCGTTGCCTTGTCCAAAGAATATCTTTACGATATCACCTAGATATTGAGGACTGGAGGAATGACATGATTACCGAGCTCAGGAAACGGACGATCACCGGATGGCTGATGTTGCCCATGCTCTTGGCGGCAACAATCTTTCTGGGGTACGTGCTCGTGCACTTCATTCGAGCAGCCACTCGGACGCCTCCCGGCGTTACACCCACCGGCGCCATCTGGGGCATCGTCCTGACCGGCCTGGGGCTGGTCATTCTCATGATCCTGTGGAGCGGGTTGTTCACGCTGCAACCGAATGAAGGCGCCGTCCTGTTGCTGTTCGGCTCATACAAGGGCACTGTCCGGCACGCGGGTTTCCACTGGGCTAACCCCTTCTATCAGAAGACGAAAATCTCGCTGCGAACGCGCAACTTCAACACGGACAAGCTCAAAGTGAATGACCAGCGCGGGAACCCGACGGAAATTGCCGCGGTGGTCGTGTGGCGGGTGCACGACACCGCGCAGGCTGCCTTCGAGGTGGACGACTACGTAAACTACGTCCACATACAAAGCGAAGCCGCCTTACGCCACCTCGCCAGTCGCTATCCGTACGATTCCACCAGCGAGAACGAGATTTCGCTGCGCGGCAGCATGGACGAAGTATCTCGTGCTCTGCAAGGCGAACTCCAGGAACGCCTTAGCAAGGCCGGTGTCATTGTGGAAGAAGCGCGGCTCAGCCACCTGGCCTACGCGCCCGAGATCGCCGGTGCCATGCTCAGGCGACAACAGGCCGAAGCGATCATCGCCGCTCGCAAGCGGATCGTGGAGGGCGCCGTAGGCATGGTGGAAATGGCTCTTGAGAAGCTCGAGGAAAGGAAGACCGTGGTGCTCGACGATGAGCGCAAGGCAGCCATGGTCAGCAATCTGCTCGTCGTGCTGTGCAGCGAGCAGGCCGCCCAGCCAATCGTCAACACGGGCACGTTGTACGCATAGCGAAGTTCACGACTCGAACCGCGCTGTCCGGCGGTCGTCTTCGTTCAAGGCGCAGGGCCGGACGGTCGCGGCGTCCCGTGATGTCAGCCGCGCCGGTTTCCGGCGAGACACAAGCCGACTGACCGATGGCAGAGAAACGGAAAGCCATCCTGTTGCGGATTTCCCCGGAGCTGTGGGAGAGTCTGAGCCGCTGGGCAGCGGACGAGCTGCGCAGCGTCAACGCTCAGATTGAGTACATCCTACGCGACGCGGTGCGCAAGCGAACGGGGCGCGACCCCGACGCGCGCACACGGCCGGCCGCTGACGGTCCCGACCCCGACACGCCCGCCATCCCGTAGGCGGCATTGACACGCGGCGCTGGTTACGCGCCGACGTCCGCACCGCCCAGCAGACCCGAGAATCGGTCTCCCGCCGCCTCGTCGCCCAACCCGCCGCGGCGCTTTTTCTCTTTCTTGCGGGGCTCGCCTTCGCCCTCCTCGGCGCTGACGGCCCATTCGGCGCGTTTCTTGGAAAGGCCGATCTTGCGCTCGATCGTGTCGACGCGCAGAATCTTGACGTCGATTTCCTGGCCGATCTGCACGACTTCCTGCGGGTTTTCGACTTTGTGGTCGGCCAGCTCGGAGACGTGCAGCAGGCCCTCCAGGTCCGGCTCCAACTCGACAAACACCCCGAAGTTCGTGATCTTGGTGACCTTGCCGCGGACGACCATACCGGGCTGGTAGCGCTCGGGAATGGCCCGCAGCCAGGGATCTTCCGTCATCTGCTTGAGTCCCAGCCCGATCCGCATTTTCTCCTGATCGACGCTCAGAACCACGCAGCGGTAGCGCTCGCCCTTGCGTACCACCTCCGACGGGTGGCTGACCTTCTTGGTCCAGCTCATATCGGAGATGTGCAGCAAACCGTCGATACCCTCCTCGATCTCGATGAATGCTCCGTAGTTGGTGAGGTTGCGGACCGTCCCCTCCACGACCGTTCCGACCGGGTACTTGAGGGCCACGGTGCTCCACGGATTGACCTCGGTCTGCTTCATGCCGAGAGAGATTTCCTGTTTGTCCTTGTCGACTTCGAGCACCACGACCTCGACCTGGTCGCCGACGTTCACGACCTCCGAGGGGTGGTTGATCCGGCGTGTCCAGGACATCTCCGAAATGTGCACGAGGCCTTCGATCCCGGGTTCCAGCTTCACGAAGGCGCCGTAGTTCATGATGTTGACGACTTCGCCGCGGACCCGCGATCCTACCGGGTAGCGTTCGGCCACGCGTTCCCACGGGTTTTCCTGCCGCTGCTTGAGCCCCAGCGCGATCTTTTCGCGTTCACGGTCCACCGACAGCACAACCACTTCCACCTGCTGGTCGACCTTCAGAAGCTGACTGGGGTGCTCGATGCGATCCCAGGACATATCGGTGATGTGGAGCAGGCCGTCGATCCCGCCCAGATCGACGAACGCCCCGAAATCCGCCAGGTTCTTCACCACGCCGGTTCGCACCTGCCCCACCTCGATCTCGGACAGCAGCTTCTCCTTGGCCCGCGCCCGCTCCTCTTCGATCAGCTTGCGGCGCGAGATAACGATGTTGCGGCGTTCCTTGTCGATTTTGAGGATCTTGGCCTCGATCTCCTGGCCGATGTATTCGCCGACATCAGCCGGCCGACGAATGTCGACTTGGGAGGCGGGCAGAAACACGGGCACGCCGATATCGACCAGCAGACCGCCCTTGATCTTGCGCAAAACCTTGCCCTTGACCCGGTCACCCTCGTGGGTAGTCTCGACGATCCGACGCCAGTTGAGAATGCGATCCGCCCGGCGCTTGGACACGACGATCATGCCGGTTTCGGACTCGATGTCCTCCACCAGAACCTCGACTTCGGCCCCCGGCTGCACCTGCGTGGGGTCGTCCCACTCGCTGAGGCTGACCACACCCTCGCTCTTCAGACCGACATCCAAAATCACCTCGTCGCCGTTGATGGCCACCACACGAGCTTTGACGATCTGGTTGAAGTCGAGGTTGGTTCCCAGCTTCGGCGAGATCGAGCCTTCGAGGACCTCGACGGGCGGTTTCTCACCGAAGGCCTGAGCAAAGTGGGAGTTGATCTCGGAATCAGAAACGTCGAGGTCCTTCAGGAAATTCGGATCGGTCATGAGATAGGAATCCCGAACCGCACGCAACAGATACCCGGCCCGAGCAACGCGCGGTTCATGCGGCCAGAGCGGGGGTCGGACAGACCAGTTCCACGCCCCTCGTGCCGGACACCCGGCACAACTTGAGAAGCGCGACCACCCAGTTTACCGCCGCGCCCGTCCCTCAGCAATGCGTTCACCGACCAGCGAAACGGCTCACGGGGCCGACAGGCAAGCGAACATTCGCCTCTGCCCCCACTTGAGTGATGTCCGAACCCCCGACGCCAGGCGCAGGGTCGGTGGGCCGTAACCGCCCCGCCCTATTTATGCACCCCACTTGGGTCTCAATGCCCCGCACCAGCGCCTCAATGCCCCGCACCACCGCCTCCAATGCCTTGCAGCAGCGCGCCGCGTTCGTATGGACGCCGCCCCACGCCCCGCACTGGCGCGCCGGGGAGCGGTTCGCCCGACGACGATCGGCCACGTGGGGAACGGTACGGCGTGGTTGACGGATGGCTCCGCTTCCGGTAGTTTACCTGCTTCCGGTTTTGTCGCGACCGGTTATGTCCGCCCGCACGGGGCGCGTGGTGCGGAACCACAGCGGGCCGTCAGGCACACGGCTGACGGCGCGGGCCTCCGGGCGGATCCACAGCCGTGCCTGCGCTAAGGTGCGACAAGCGGGTGTGAATGCAGGATCGCCGCCGAGCTGCTACCCGGTGGTGTAATCGGTAACACACCAGATTTTGGTTCTGGCATTCCTGGTTCGAGTCCAGGCCGGGTAGGTCTGCGACGCCGCCAGGGCAGGCCGACCGCGGCCACCGGGATGGCGTTGCGGTTGCGCCCCGCGGGGCGCGGAAGCAGAGTAATCGCTGATGCACGAACCACGCATCACTGCTGTCGTTCTGGCCGCCGGTAAGGGCACCCGTCTGAAAAGTGACCGGCCCAAGGTCCTCCACGAGGTGTGCCACCGGCCGATGCTGGCGTACGTGCTCGACGCGTGTCGAGCGGCCGGTATCGCCGATTGCATCGTGGTTGTCGGGCACGAGAAGCAGTCGGTCATTGACACTTTTTCCGACGACCACGCAATCACTTGGGTCGAGCAGAATCCGCAGCTCGGGACCGGTCACGCTGTCATGGTCTGCCGGGAAGCGCTCGCCGGCTTCGACCACGCCCTGGTGTTGTGCGGCGACGGGCCGCTGATCCGCCCCGAAACGCTGCGCGAACTATTGGACAAGCATCTGCGGGAAGGGCTGTCGGCCACGCTGGCCACGGCGATTCTGGACGACCCAACCGGCTACGGCCGCATCTGTCGCGATGCTCAGGGCAACTTCGTAGGCATCGTGGAGCATGCGGACGCCACGCCGGAGCAACGTCAGATCCACGAGGTCAACCCGAGCTATTACTGCTTCCGCGTGTCAGACCTACTGCCGGCACTGGAACGTCTGCGGCCGGACAACGCCAAACGCGAGTACTACATCACGGACGTACTGACCGTGCTGCGGGCGGAGAACCGGAAGGTGGCGGCGATCTCCTCGGTGCGTCCGGAGGACGTGTTCAGCATCAATTCCCGACAGGACCTGGCTCTGGTAAACCGCGTCATGCGCGACCGGATTCTGGATCGTCTGATGACGGACGGCGTGACGATCATTGACCCCGCAACCACTTGGGTCGACGCGCGGGCCACGATCGGCCGGGATACGGTCTTGTATCCGTTCGTGCACATTACGGGGCCGGTCCGCATCGGGTGCAATTGTCGGGTCGGGCCGTTTGCCCAGCTCAGCGGCGAGGTCGTCGTGGGCGACGGCGCAACGGTGGCCCCGTTGACGGGAGGTCGTGTATGACCGGTCTTCGGCTGTTTTCCGGACGCAGCAATCCAGCGCTGGCCGCCCGGATCGCGGCCTATCTCGGCCTGCCGCTAGGCCGCGCGCAACTGGACGACTTTCCCGACGGGGAGATCTCTTTGAAGCTGCTGGACGACGTGCGCGGCTGCGACGCGTTCGTCATCCAGTCTACTTGCCCCCCCGGCAACAAACATCTGATGGAGCTGCTGATCTTCATCGACTGTTTGAAACGCGCGTCGGCCAAACGCATCACGGCGGTCATCCCCTACTTCGGGTACGCGCGTCAGGACCGCAAGGACGAAGGCCGTGTCCCCATCACCGCGAAGCTGGTGGCCAACCTGCTCACCACCGCCGGGGCGGATCGCGTGCTGACCCTGGATCTGCACGCCCATCAGATTCAGGGCTTCTTCGACATCCCGGTGGACAACCTGTCGGCCGAGCCGGTCATGTCCGCGCACATCAGCGCCATGAACCTCGGCCCCGTCACGTTGGTCAGCCCGGATGTGGGCAACGTCAAGCGTGCTCGCATCTACGCCAACCACCTCGGCGGCGACCTGGCGATCATCGACAAACGTCGCGTCAGCGGCTCCGAAACCCAAACGATGGCCATCATCGGCGACGTCCGCGACAAGACCGTGTTGATGATCGACGACATCATCGCGACCGGGGGGACTATCGTGCAGGCCTGCGAGGTCGTCCGCCGGCACCAGGCCAAACGCATCATTGTCGGGGCGACGCATGGCGTGTTGTGCGGCCAGGCGGTGGAGCGTCTGCGGAAGGCGCCGATCGACCACATCGCCATCACGGATACGATCCCGCTTGCGGACGGAGTTTGTGAGCAACTGCCGCAGCTTCAGGTTCTGACCGTCAGCGAACTGATGGGCGAGGCAATCCGCCGGATTCATCGCAACGAATCCGTCAGCAGCCTGTTCATGAAATGAGGTTGACGCCGGTCGCGGCCCCGTCTGCCGCCCCGGCGCGGGAGAAGACAGATGGAGATATCCACGATTCAAGGCGAAGTCCGGCAACCCGGCGGAAGGCACGCCAACGAGCGTCTGCGGCGGCGCGGGCTGGTGCCCGCCGTCATCTACGGGCACAAGCAGCCGCCCCAGACCGTGGCCCTGTCGCTGCACGACACGGTGCTGGCGTTATCGCACATGACCCGCATCATCCGGCTGAAGATCAATGGCCGCGAGGAGCAGTATTTGATCAAGGATGTGCAGTATGACCACCTGCACAAGACACCTATCCATGTGGACCTGATGCGGGTGGACGTCAGCGAGCGGGTGCGGGTCCGCGTTCCGGTCGAGCTGCGCGGCACCCCGAAGGGCGCGTTGGAAGGCGGCACGCTGGTGCAGGTGCTGGCGGAACTCGAGATTGAGTGTCGCCCCCTGGAGATTCCCGAGGTCCTCAAAGCCCGTGTCGACCATCTGGGGCTCAACGAAACGCTCCACGTGCGCGAAATCGCCGTCCCGCCGGAAATCAAGGTCCATCATGCGCCCGACGACATCGTCGCCGTGGTCCATCCGCCGCGCGGGACGACCACGGAGGCCGCCGCCGTGGCCGAGGGTGAAGAGGGACCGGCGGAGCCGGAGGTGATCAGCAAGGGCAAGGAAGAATCGGAAGGTGAAGGTGGCGAATCGTGAAGCTGATCGCCGGTCTGGGCAACCCCGGCCCGCGGTACGCCGACTCGCGTCACAACGTTGGGTTCCGCGTGGTGGACGAGCTGGCACGGCGGTGGGCGGTCGACGTGTCGCGGTACGACCGGCACTTCGAGGGGCTGGTCGGGGAGGCGCACCGGAGCGGACAGCCGGTGCTGCTGCTCAAACCGGCCACCTACATGAACCTCAGCGGGCAGAGCGTGGCTGCCGTCTGGCGGTACTACCGTCTGGGTACGGCCGACCTGCTCGTGGTGATGGACGATCTGGACTTGCCCCTCGGGCACCTGCGGTTGCGGGCCGGAGGGTCGGCCGGCGGACATAAGGGCATGGAAGACGTGATCCGCCATTTGGGAACGCAGGACGTCCCGCGTCTGCGGATCGGCATCAGCAAAGTCGACCGCAGCGCGACCGTCGAGTATGTCCTGAGCACGTTCACGGCCGAGGAGCGCCCGGTCATCGAGGCCGCGATCGGACGAGCCGCCGACGCTGCCGAGTGCTGGCTGGCCCGCGGCATCGAGGCGGCCATGAACGAGTTCAACCGGAGAGCCAGTGGGGATGCGGACCTACAGGCCGCATCGCAAGGAGACTGATCTTGAGACGATACGAAGCCATGTTCCTGTTTGACAGCGCCGTGGCCCGCGACTGGGCGACCGTGGCCCAGGAGGTCCGGCGACTGTGCGACCGCATCGCCGCCCAGCTGCTGGTCTGCGTCAAGTTCGACGAACGCAAACTGGCGTACGAGATCCGCAAGCGCAAACGTGGCACGTACGTGCTCACGTACTTCGACGCCGATCCCACCCGCATCGGTGAGCTGGAACGCGATGCGCGGCTCAGCGAACTGATTCTCCGGCTGCTGGTCCTGCGGGCGGACCACATGACGGAGGAGAAACTGGCCAAACTGCGCGCCCACAACCCGGAGGTCTCGCTGTGCCCGAGCGGCGACGGCCGGCGACATGAAGAGCGCAGCGCCGGGGAAGCGCGGCCGCCCGCCGGCGAAGAACAGCTCGAAGAGCCCGGCGCAGAAGCCGTGGCCACCGAAACGGCCTCCGAGACTGAAGTCGCAACGGAAGCCGGGGACGACCTTGGCGAGGAAGCCCCGGTCGAAAGCACCGAGCAGACGTGACGCGGCAGCAGCTTCGCGTTGACTGCCGGCACCCGCCGCGCCATGCCGCCGGTGCCGCAGCGCCCGAAGGAGGGCTGAACAACCATGGCAAGCTACAATCGCGTGATCCTGCTGGGCAATCTGACGCGCGATCCACAATTGCGCTACCTGCCCAGCAACATGGCAGTGTGCGAGTTCGGTCTGGCCACCAGCCGACGCTGGCGTGACCGCGACGGCAATCAGAAAGAAGAGGTCTGCTTCATCGATGTAGAGGCCTTCGGACGGCAGGCCGAAACGATTAATCAATATTTGACAAAAGGTCGCTCGGTGCTCATCGAGGGCCATCTTCGCCTCGATACGTGGACCGGCCAGGACGGCCAGAAACGGTCCAAGCACCGCGTGGTGGTCGAAAGCTTCCAGTTCGTCGGCAGCCGCGGCGAAGCGACCGGCGGCGGCGCCCCGGCCGAACGCGGCACCGCGGCGGCGGGGCCGGGACGGCCGGCGGGTGAACCTCCCGCTGCCCCCTACGACGCGGACGAAACGCTTCCCACCGGAGACGAGATACCCTTCTGATGTCGCCTTCTACGAGGACACCCGTATGAAACCAAAACCGGCTGCAACCAAGAAGAAGAAGGCCCGGCGTGCGGCCGCGGAAGCGGCGCGCCTTCGCACGCCCAAGGTCAACCCGGAAGATATTGACTACAAAGACGTGGCCATGCTCCAGCGTGTCGTCAGCGCCCAGGGCAAGCTGTTCTCGCGAAAGCGCACCGGCCTGCCCGCCGAATGCCAGCGCAAGATCGCTTTGGCGCTGAAGCGCGCCCGCTACATGGCGCTTATGCCGTACGTGTCATGACCGGGCCACGAACGCCCGCACCGGGATTCGACTGCGACGGACGAACATGCAGCGCGGTGCTGCCACGCCGCGTGGCCCGTGCGCAGGCACGTCCGGCGCCGCGATGGTCCTAGGAACGGAGACTGAACGCATGCGATTGCTTCTGCTCGAAGACGTACGCAAGCTGGGACATGTCGGGGACATTGTCGACGTCAAGCCCGGCTACGCGCGCAACTATCTGCTCCCCCGGCGGCTCGCTGCCCCGCCCACGCCGGAAAACATCAAGGCCATCGAGGAAAAGCGCAAGGCGGCCGCGGCGGAGCGGGCGCGCAAGCTCAAGGAGTTCACGGAACTGGCGGAACGGATGAAGGATGTATCGATCACGATCGAAGCCGCCGCCAACCCGGAGGGTACGCTGTACGGCGCCATTCGTGAGAAGGACATCGCGGAGGCGCTCAACGCGCAAGGGTATCCGGTGCGTCCCGAGCACGTCGCGCTGGACACGCCGATTCGGACGCTGGACAATCGCGTCGTCCGGTTAGAATTCACGGACGAGATTTCCGTGCCCATCAAGGTCTGGGTCGTCCGGGAAGGGAGCGGAAGCGATGAGCACAGCGCCGGACAGCGTGCCGCGGACTCCGGAGCCGATGACGCGGATGTCGCGCCGGCCTAAAACGCCGGGAGCCTCGCCAGCGCTCGACCGTCTGCTACCGCAGGATATCGAAGCCGAGCGGGCCGTCCTCGGCTCCATGCTGCACGGCAAGGAAGCGATCGCGGAGGTGCTGGCGGTCCTCGGCGAGGCCGGGCATGAGGCTTTTGTCCGCGAAGCTCACCAGCACCTGTACGACGCGCTCATCAAGCTTTATGTCGACGATCGCCCTGTCAACGACGGGCACGTGATCCGGGAGGAACTCGAACGGCGCGGCCTGTGGGAAGCGCTCGGCAAGTTTGAATTCCTCGCCAGCCTGCTCTCCGCCGTGCCGTCGGCGCTGCGGGCCCGGCACTACGCCGAGATCGTTTACGAGAAGTACCTGCTGCGGCAGCTCATCGCGGCCACGCATCGCGTCATGCAGACGGCCCTGGATGCCGACCAGCCGACGCGGGAAATCCTCGACTACGCCGAGAAGGAAATCTTCGGGGTCACGGAGCGACGAGTCTCGGGACAGGCGGTACCCATCGAAGAGCTGGTCCGCGACGCCTTCCGGGCTATCGAAGCCCGCGGACACGACGGCACGCTGACCGGCGAGCCCACCGGCTTCATCGAACTGGACGATCTGACCTCGGGGTTACAGCGCGGCGAGCTGATCATCGTGGCCGGGCGACCCTCGATGGGCAAGACGGCCCTCGGCCTGAACATGGCCGAGCATCTGGCCATCGTCGAACGCCGGCCAACCCTGTTCTTTTCCCTCGAAATGAGCCGGCAGCAGATCGCCCAGCGGATTCTGTGCAGTCGTGCGCGGGTTGACGCGCACCGTCTGCGGCGTGGGCGCCACTCAGCGGCCGATCTAGAACGCCTCAAGGCCGCCGCCGACGACCTGCGCGAAGCCCCTTTGCTCGTAGACGACACGCCGGACCTGACCGTGCTGGAGCTGCGGGCGCGGGCCCGGCTGGCGATGCGCCGGCACCAGGTGCGCGCCATTTTCGTCGATTACCTCCAGCTCATGCGGGCGCCGAAGTCAGAGAATCGACAGGTCGAGGTGGCGACGATCTCACGCGGGCTGAAGGCCCTAGCCAAAGACCTCGACGTCCCGGTCGTCGCCATGGCTCAGCTGAACCGCAGCCCGGAAGACAAATCGCGACGTGGCAACCGCCCACGGATGAGCGACCTGCGCGAGTCGGGCGCGATTGAGCAGGATGCGGACGTGATCGCGTTGCTCCACCGGGAATCCTATTACCGCACAAACCCCAGCGCGGCGCTGCGCGAGGACGACAGCCGGCCGGAGGCCGACGCAGACGAGAACGTCGCCGAGCTGATCATCGCCAAGCAGCGCAACGGACCGACCGGGACCATCCGGCTGCATTTCAACAGCCAGTACACCCGCTTCGATAACCATGTCCCGGACGCCGGACGGTACGAATTCGTCCCCCCCCTACGGGACGATCCGCCCTTCTGAGACCTTGCAAGAGAAAAGGGCGGTGGCTCGCCGCGCGGCGCCCCAGTCGTGATGAGCGCACTGAGTCCCGCGTTCGCTTCCCGACTACCCTGCCGCTATCCGACGCTACCCCCAGGTCGGTCGGACCGCTTATGAAACCAACTGGCCGTCCACCGGCTGTGGCTGAGCCAGAAGTTTCTTGGCCAGCCCGACGAGGTAGACCGAACCGGTGATGCAGATCAGGTCTTCGCGCGTCACGCACCGGCACGCGATGTCATACGCCTCCGCGAGCGTTTCGCCAACCTGCGCCATCTTCTGACTTCGCTCGATGAACCGGTTCAGGAGATCATGGGGATCGGCCGAGCGCGGGACGCCGGTGCTCGTGAAGATGACCTTGTCCGCACCGAGCTGGAGCTGGTCCAGCATGCCGTCAATATCCTTGTCGGCCGAGCATCCAAAGATGACGACCATCGAGTCGTACGTGATGTTCTGACCGATGGCCCGCATCAGAGCGCCGATGCTGGCCGCATTGTGTGCCGCATCTACCACGGTGCGGGGGTGGTCGCGGATGAACTCGAGTCGCCCCTGTACGCGGACCTTCGCCAGGCCGTCGATCGCCGCTTGGCCGGGGACGTCGTACCCGCATTGTCGCAGCGCGTCGATGATGCCGAGGGCCACCCCACAGTTGTGGGCCTGATGCTCACCCAACAAAGGCACCCGCAGGTGGTCAAACCGGCTGGTGGGCGTCGATACGCATACCCGCGTATGCGGTCCCGTGACCCGCGAGCACTCGAAGCGGTAGCTGAACTCGATGTCCTCCCCCAGAATCCGCAGCGGACAACCCACCTGCTCGGCTGCCTTGCGTAACACCCGCCGCACGGACGCTGGCTGCGGCGCGCTGATCACCGGCACCCCGGGCTTGAAAATGCCCGCCTTCTCCGCTGCGATCTTCTCCAGCGTGTTACCGAGCTGCGCGACGTGGTCGTAACTGATGCTCGTAATGCCGCAGACCTCGGGCTTGATCACATTGGTCGCGTCCAGCCGTCCGCCGAGCCCGGTTTCGATCACCGCGATGTCCACCTTGCTGTTAGCAAAGTACAGGAAAGCGGCGGCGGTCATAATTTCAAAGAAAGTGGGCTCATCACGGCGGAGCCGATCCACGACAGGTGCGATGGTGGCCATCAGTCGGGTGAAATCGCGCTCGGAGATCAGGCGTCCGTCGATGCTGATACGCTCCCGCAGATCCACGAAGTGCGGCGACGTGTACAGGCCGGTCCTATAACCGGCGTTCTGCAACATCGAGGCAACCATGTGGCAGGTTGAGCCCTTCCCTTTCGTTCCCGCCACATGTACCGTGCGAATGCGTTTGTGCGGGTTACCCAGAGCGGCCAGAATGCGCAACATTCTGGAAAGATTAAAGTTAGTATGATTGTAGCCGACCCGCAGCATCTTCTCGTAGTCCGTCCGGCTGCTGATGAACTCGAGAGCCGCTCGGTAAGTGCGGATCGCTTTCGATGCAGTGGCCGACCTGGTGCTGCATCGCGGAACTTTGGTAACCCGGACTTTGGTTCGCTTAGCGGACGCTGGCCGCTTGGTCGCTGTGCGCGTCATGGCGTGTCATAATACCGCTAGGTTAGTGATTCGTCAACCGGCGCCCGGCCACTAAAGCCCGGCGCAACAAAGACGTACAATTGCGGCAAGATATTGCAAATAAGTCGTTTGCCGTCAGTATCCCAAGGCGCTGGGTGCAGTCTGCTCATGCCTCGGCGTCCAGCACTCTTATGAAGGATTTATACGCACCGAGCCGAAAAAGGTGCGAAAGCGCGCTCGAAAGAGAAACAAAATGAAAACGGTGCCAATCGAACTCGGGGACCGCTCATATTCCGTGTTCATAGGTCCCGGGGCCCGTCACCTGTTGCAAGAGTGTATCACTGCGCATGATCGAGGGTCGCAAGTCGCCATCATCGCCGACCAGACCGTGGCTGAGCTTCACTTGAGCCGGCTTCTGAAGAGCCTCACTATTGAGCCGCCCGTGCTCACCTTTGCACCTGGTGAAAACAGCAAATCGCTGGCGACGGTCGAGCACTTGTGCGAACGCCTCGCCGATGCCCGGATCGACCGAAATGCGGTCCTTGTAGCGTTCGGCGGCGGCGTCGCCGGTGACATCGCGGGCTTCGTCGCCGCCGTGTGGCTGCGCGGCGTGCGATACATCCAAGTGCCGACCACCCTGCTGGCGGCGGTTGATGCCTCCGTCGGCGGCAAGACGGCGGTCAATCTGCGGGCGGGTAAGAACCTGGTGGGAGCTTTCCACCAACCGCTGGCCGTCCTGATCGACACAGAGTTCCTCGCCACCCTGCCCACCCGGGAATTCAGCGGCGGACTGGCTGAAAGCATCAAGCACGCCGCCATTCGCGACCCGGCGTTTCTGATCTGGCACGAGCAGAACGCGGACCGCGTGGTTGCACAGGAACCGGACGCCCTTACGGACCTCATTGCGCGAAATTGCGCGATCAAGGCCGACGTGGTTTCGCGCGACGAACGCGAAGCAGGCTTGCGCGCCATTCTCAATTACGGCCATACGATCGGGCACGCGCTGGAGCACCTGCTGGACTACGAGCTGGGCCACGGCGAATGCGTGGCGCTGGGTATGCTCGTCGAGAATGAGCTTGCCCGCATGCGCGGCTGGCTCGGACCAACCGACACCGAACGGCTCCGCAATCTGCTGACACGTTGCGGGTTGCCAACCGTCTTGCCTCGAACGGTGCAGGCCAACGACGTCTGGGCGGCGTGCCAGGTGGACAAGAAGGTGCGATCGGCTGCGGTCAACTTCGTACTGCTGCGATCGCTTGGCGAACCGGTGCGCGTGGACGACATCTCGTTCGACCAGGTTTGCGCGGCCTTGCGCGTCATTCAACCCGCTTGACGCGCCTCGCGTTGTGGCCAACGCACGCCGTTTCTACAATCGTGCCGCTATGCGAGCCCACGAAGGGCCGATCCAGTCGGTCGAGCGACGTTGCCGGACAGAAACGCGAGCGACCTCCGGCTGGTTGCGCGCAGCCAGTACCGCGCTGCTCGTTCTGGCCGGGGCGTGGTTCGGATTCTCCGGGTACCGAACGATCCGCGTGGGAGCGCCCGACTTCGAGTACTTCTACAAAGCAGGACGGCACCTCTATAAGCACGGGACGCTGGACCCGGGCTACGACATCATCCGCGGCCGCGTCGTGCCGCGTGGGACGCTGGACTGGTACTGGCCATGCGTGTCCCGGTTCATGACGCCGCTGGCCGGGCTGCGGCAGAACACGGCAGGTTACATCTGGCTGGCCCTGAATCTGGCGGCGATGGTGGCGACGTGGCGACTGATCGGCCGGCATCTCGTAGGTCGATCGGAACACACCTGGCCCGTTGCCCTGGTCATTCCGGTGGTGTGCGGGATGGCGTGGTGGGTGTGGGAGTTTCGGCTGAACCAGATCAACAACTTCACGATGCTCTTTGTCGTGGGCAGCTTCGTCTGCTGGCAGCGTGGGCGTCCCTGGGCGGCCGGGCTGTGGGCGGGACTGGCGGTGCTGCTGAAGCTCACGCCTGCGCTGCTCGTGCTGTGGTACGCACTGAAGCGGCAATACCGGACCGCCGCCGCCGCCGGTTTGACGATTGTGCTGGCCGGGCCCGTTGCGGACGTCATCGCGCTGGGCCCGGACCTAACGCGGGACGCGTATCGTGCCTGGCTGCACGAGGCCGTCACCACCGGATCGCAGGCCGGGCTGGTCCGCACCCAACGGGAGATGGATTGGCGGAATCAGGCACTGGGCGCCGTGCTGTGCCGTTGGTTGCACCCCACCAATTACGCCACCCACTTCGACAACGATCCCCGCGTGCACGTGAGATACGGGGAAGATGCGGTGCGGACCCTGAACGCGGCGGCGCTGCCTTTGGCGACGGTGGAGAAGGTCGTAAATGCGGCCGTCGTCGCCAGCCTGCTGGGGCTGCTGTGGGTCGCTCGACGGCCCGCCAGCCGAATGAGCACCTGGCAGCTCCGGTGCGAGTGGGCTGTTTTCTTGCTGGCCATGCTGTGGTTGATGCCGGTATTGCGGCGCTACCACCTGATCTGGATTACTCCGGCTGTCGCCCTCCTGTGGGATCGGATCCGACAGACGGGCTTGCGCTCCGGCTGGTCGAAGCTGGCACTGCTGTGTCTGGCCTTGGCGGCAGCAGCGCAGCTCACACTCGTCAATCGGGTCTGGGAGGCTGCGGGCAGCGTGCTGCTATCTATTCCGATTCTGGCTTTCCCCCTCATCCTCGTGGCGGTCGGCCGGGAATCGTACGACCAACCCGCAGGTCGCGCGGCTGACGAAGCGCCCGGTGAACCGGAGGCTGCTCCGGGGGCTGCAACGTCTGCGGTCTGCGCGCGTGCGGACGATCCACACTCCGCGGCCGCGGTCACTTCCGGCCGGTCAGCGTGAAAACCGTGATTTCGGGCCGACAGTTGAAACGCACGCCGTGCAATGATCCGAGGCCGCGGTTCACGTACACGCTTCGCTGCCCTAACCGGAACAGCCCCGCATCGAACCGGGGATTGTCGACGGGCAGCACTACTGCGCCGTAGAGCGGAATTCGAACCTGACCGCCGTGCGTGTGCCCGCACAGGACCCAGTCCCACGGCCAGGCTGACAGGTGCGGGAGCGTGTCGGGATTATGGGCCAATACGATGGTGGGCACGTACGCATCCGCCGATTGAAACGCCTGCTGCGGATCGCACTGGCCGCTCCACAAGTCGTCGACGCCGACCAATTGCAGCGCGGCCCCGTCACGCTCCACGAGGCAGGATTCGTTGCGGAGCACGCGCACGCCGGCCTCGGCGAGAACCCCTCCGACGCGCGAAGCGAGCGCGACGCTTCTGGACCGATGGCGCGGCGTGAAGTTGCCGAAGTCATGGTTGCCGAGGACGGCGAACACGCCAAGCGGGGCGGATAGTTCACGGAGAAGATCGACGAGCGCGGGTGCGCGGCGCAGGTCGGCGGCGTGGATGAAATCCCCGGTCAGCACGATGAGGTCTGGCCGCAGGTGCTGCGCACGTTGCAGTTGTGCGCGCAGGTAGTCTGCGGGGGCCGGCGTGCCGAGATGCAGGTCGGAAAGCTGGACGAGGCGCAGCCCCTCCCACGCCGGTGCCAAGTGGGGCAGGTCCATAGCTACCTGTTCAACGCAGACCCAGCGGGCCTCCACGAATCGGGCGTACGTCAGAGCCCCCAACCCCGCCGCCAAGCCACCTGCGGCCGCGCGCAGCAACCCCCGGCGCGTCAACATGGTTTGGCCCACTGTCGGATGCGCGTTGGGCATGAGACTCCCAGGACAAACACAGAACCGCCGGTCGCGCAGACATCGCCGAACAGCACCGCACTTCTTCGGCGGCTGGCAAACCCAGGCTCGGCGATTGCCGCGTCTCGTTTGTGCACAACTTCAGCACGACCACCCCCGTTGCCAGTGCGGCCGGCGGCTACAAGGCTCGAAAGATAATGCAGGTGTTGTGCCCGCCGAAGCCGAAGGAGTTGCTCATGGAAACGCGCACGCGAGCGTCCCGGGCGGTGTTGGGCACGTAGTCCAGGTCGCATTCTGGATCCGGATTGTCCAGGTTGATGGTGGGCGGGATCACGCCGTACTGCATCGCAAGAATACAGGCGATCGCCTCGACGCCGCCGCTGGCGCCGAGCAGGTGGCCGATGGAGCTCTTGGTGCTGCTGACGGGGATACGTCGGGCGTGCGCGCCGAAGACCTTGTGGACGGCTTTGGTCTCGGCGATGTCGCCCAAGGTCGTGCTCGTGCCGTGGGCGTTGATGTAGTGCACATCGTCCGGATTCAGACGCGCGTCGGCCAAGGCGGCCCGCATGGCCTGCGCGGCACCGCGTCCTTCGGGCTCCGGCTGCACAATATCGCACGCGTCCGTGCTGGCGCCGAAGCCGATGACCTCGGCAAGCAGCGGCGCGCCGCGCCGACGGGCATGCTCGTATTCCTCGAAGACGAGGATCCCCGCGCCCTCGCTGAGTACAAAACCGTCGCGATCCCGATCAAAGGGTCGCGAGGCCCGCGGCGGGTCATCATTCCGCGTGCTGAGGGCTTTCATCGCAGCGAAGGCCGCGATGCCCAGCGGGGTACAGGCGGCCTCCGCGCCGCCGGTAACGACCAGATCGAGCTCCCCGCGGCGGATGGCCTGGAACGCGTCGCCCATAGCGGTACCCGCCGATGCACAGGCCGTCGAGACCGCCGCGCTGGCCCCCTGAAGGTTCAGCGCGATGGCGACATGCCCGGGCGTGGCGTTGGCCATCAGCTTGGGGATCGTGAAGGCCGAGACTTTGCCAGGCCCTTTGTCCAGCAGGCGTTTGTGCTGTTCCTCCAGCTCCAGCAGACCGCCGATGCCGGTCCCGATGATGGCGCCACCGCGGGACGGGTTCAGCCGCTCGTCGGGCAGGCCCGCCTGGCGCGCCGCCTGCTGGGCGGCGACAAAGCCGAGCTGCGCGTAGCGGTCCATGCGCTTGGCCGTACGGACATCGAGGTACGCGCCGCCGTCGAAATCGAGGCACTCGCCGCCGATGTGAACGTCGAACGGCGTCGGGTCGAAGCGGGTCAGACGCCGGATTCCCGAGCGGCCGGCGACCAGGCCGTCCCAGTACGCGGAGACGGAACAACCAAGCGGGGTAATCGCACCGATTCCGGTGATGACGACGCGCCGTGCGTCCACAACTCCGCTCCGGACTACTGAGCCTTCTTTTCGCCGGCGCTGTTGAGGTGGGCCATAATGTAGTCGATGGCCATTCCGACGGTCTGGATCTTCTCGGCTTCCTCGTCCGGAATGCTCATTTCAAACTCGTCTTCGAACTCCATGACCAACTCGACGGTGTCGAGCGAATCGGCGTTGAGGTCGTTGACGAACGAGGTCTCCGGGGTGATTTCGGCCTCCGCGACCCCCATCTGTTCGGCCACGATCTTCTTGACCTTCGCCTCGATTTCAGCCCTGTCAGGCACGCCTGTTCCTCCTGCTGGTCCCGGGGGTTATCCAGTCCAAGCCCCGGAGTATGTACCGGGAGTCGCCGCATCGTGCAAGTCCTGCTCACGGCGCGCCGTCGAGCCGGTTCTGACGCCCATGAGAGCAGAAGGCTGCGCCGGCCGCCAAGCTGCGGTGCGCCAAACGGCCCTTGCGCCGGCGGATCTTACGCCGGCAACCGCAGCTTGCCAAGACGAGTCCCCAGCGCTAACGCACCACACCGCAAGGTGAAAAGACTCCCCCTGGCCCATCGGCTCACTGCCGCTGTCGCCCACTCGGCACAGGTACGGGCCCGCCAAAGGATGATGCCGCCCTTGGCACGCTGTTCCGACGCGCGCTGGCCGACCGAGCGGTCCGCCGCTGACAGAGCCGCCGGTCGGTCAGTACCATGCGGGACATGCGATTCCTAAATCTCTGGGCCTTGTGGATCGCGGCGGTCGTCATCCCGGCCCTGTTGATTCTCTATTTTCTGAAGCTTCGACGGCGTGAGCAGCCGATCTCTTCGACGCTGCTGTGGAAGCGAGCGGTGCAGGACCTCCAGGTCAATGCGCCGTTCCAGCGGCTGCGCAAGAACCTCTTGCTGTTTCTGCAACTGCTGATTCTCACATTGGCAATTCTCGCTCTGGCCCGTCCGATCGTTCAGACCACCATCGCGGACGAAGAACGCGTGGTGATTCTGATCGACCGCTCGGCATCCATGAATGCCCGAGAGGACCGCGAGACCCGCCTCGAACAAGCGAAAGACCAGGCGATTCGTCTCGTGCGCACGCTGAACCGGCGGACCGGCGGCTGGCGCTCGTTCTTCTCACTGGCCGGCGCGCCGGCCCGCACGCAGGTGATGGTGATCGCTTTTTCCGACCGCGCGACGGTCGTCTCGCCGTTCACCCCCAACACCGGCGACCTCGAAGACCGGATCCGCCACATCGAGCCCACGGACGGCCGCACGGAGCTCGGCGAGGCTCTCAAACTCGCGGAAGCCTACATGGCGCCGCCCACCATGCTCACGCCGGGAATGGAAGGGACGCCGGTGAGCGCTGAATCCCCGGCGCGGCTAGTGCTGATCTCCGATGGACGGATCGCGGACTTGGAGCGACTGGTTGTCAAGAGCGGCACACTGACGCGGATACCGATCGGCCAGTCGCGTGACAACGTTGGTATCACCGCTCTGCGTACGCAGCGGAACTATGAGCGCCCGGAGCTGCTCGGCGTGTATCTCAGCGTACGCAATTACGGCCCGCAGCCGGTGACGACCGATGTCGGCCTGTACATCGACGGCACCCTGGCAACCGCGCGGTCCATCACGCTGGCCGGCAAGGCGGACGGCGCTGAATCTCCGGCTTCCGCACCGGCCGGGGAAAGCGAGCCCGGCGGCGTCTCCCTGAGCTTCGAACTGCCGCTGGACCGGGCGGCGGTGCTGGAAGCGCGCATCGCACGGGACGATGCCCTGGCCGCCGACAACAAGGCCTGGGCGGTCATCCCGCCGCCGCGCAAACTGCGCGTTCTGGTCGTTTCCGAGCGGAACCTGCTGCTGGACAGCGTGCTCGCGGGTCTGCCGTTGCTTGAGTATCCGTTCATTCGGCCGACCGAGTGGGAAGCCAACCCGCAGAGCAAGTATGAGTCCGACGGACACGCGACCTTCGATGTGGTCATCTTCGACAAATATCAGCCGCGGCGGCTCCCGGCCGGCAATTACCTGTTTCTGGGCGCCACGCCGGCCTGGCCGGAACTGACGGTCGGGGAACCCTTGTCGAACTTTGTGCTGATCTGGTGGGACGAGACGCACCCGGTGCTGCGGCATGTAGCCTTGGAATACGTGCAGGTGGGCGAAAGCCTGACGCTGCGCGCTCCCGAACAAGCCGAAGTGCTCGCCGACGGCCCCAAGGGCCCCGTGCTGCTGCGATACGCCCGCGAAGGTCGCAATTGTCTGATGCTCACCTTCCCCATCGAACGCAGCACGTGGTGGTTCAAGCAGAGCTACGCCATCTTCATGTACAACGCCATCCGATACATGGGCGGGGGTGGAAGCGAAGTCGAACGCGGGCCGATCCGCCCGGGGGAACCGCTCCGAATACCGGCTCCCGCCGGTGCGGAACGCCTGCGACTGCTCCGTCCGGACGGCACGCCGGTCATGCTGACCCCGGATATGACCGGGGTCGCGTATTTTTCCGGCACCGAGCGGGTGGGACTGTACCGAGTCGAAGACGGGGTGCCCGGCCGGGACCGCTTCGCCGTAAACTTGGAAGACGAATGGGAAAGCGACATTACGCCCGCCAAGCTTGTCCGGACGGCCGACCGCGACGTGCAGGAGACCGCCCCAATCCGGACGGCGACGCCGGAGGTGTGGCGCTGGTTCGTCGGTGCGGCCCTGCTACTGGTTCTGCTGGAATGGTGGGTCTACAATCGTCGAGTGATGATCTGACCGGCGGGCAAGGAGCCGCGTCCGCCGGGCCGGTAACGCTCCCGAACCCATGAGCATCGAGCACTGCAAACCCGGGCAACGCGTGCGTGTTATCCAGACCATCGAACGGCGCGACGGCGATTGGCGGTGTGAAACCGTCGGCGTCATCCAGTCCATTGAACTCCAGAAAACAGGCAGTTGGTACGCCCACGGCAAGGATCGCAAACTTTGGCTCCGCCGCATTCGACTCGTGAAGGACGATGGCGAGATCACGGTGCTGAACGTCGATCGATTCACACAGATCGAGCCGCTGGGCGACGCGCAGCCGGTCGGGTAGCCTGATTTGAGCGGCTGCCAAGTGCGGGTTGTCGGCATATCAGTACCGCAACTCATGCCGGCCCCGACGGTTTCCCGATAGGAATACTGGTAGTGGACGACCGAGCGGGGGCGTTCCGCACCCGCCTGCGCATGGAGAACGCCATGTCATCAGGTCCCACCGCGGCACACACCTCCAGCCCGGCCGCACGGCCTGCGCCGGAAGCGCGGCCTCAGCAGCGAGCCGAGCGCCGCGTGCCTCACCGTGTCCCGTGTCGCGTGCGTCTGGTCGACCCATCGACGGGCGAAATCCGAACGGTTATCGGGCAAACCGTAAACATCTCGTCCAGTGGAGTCGCAATCCACGTCGGCTCCGCCGTCCCCATTGGAACCTGGGTGGAGACCTTAGTCCCGCACGCGAACGGGGAACCGCTATTTTTATGCGGGACGGTCGTGCATTGCCGACGGACGCTGACCGCGAATTACGAGCTGGGGGTCTCCGTCTCTAAAGACGCACCGCCGGCGTTCGCGTAAGCGTGCCGTCTGACCGTCAGCGTCCGTTTGCGAGACCAGCGAACTGCACGGGAGTCCGGGTCAGCGCTGACGGGGCCGCGGGGCGCGTCGGCACCGTGTACACCTCGGACGCCAACGCCGCCGCCCGCTGACCGAGAGCATTGAAAGCAACTGTTCCCAAAAGAATCAGCACGATGGCGCAGGCGTTGACGATCGCCACCCCGCCGAGCGGTGGACGTAACGCGGGCAACTGCAAGTCATCGACCAGATACATCTGGCGGATGATCCGCACGTAGTAGTACAGGCTGATCGCCGTGTTGAGCACCGCGACCACCACGAGGATCCACAGCCAAGGCTGGGCACTGGCCGTTCGTCCCAACGCGAGAAGGAGATACCACTTCGCCGCGAACCCGCCCAGCGGCGGCAGGCCGACGAGAGAGAAGAGACAGATCGCCATGGGCACGGCGATCCACGGCGCGCGTCGTCCCAGGCCGGTGAAGGCGCTAAGGTGGTCGCTGCCGGCCTGCCACACGACCAGCGCGGTCGCGCCGAAAGCCCCTACGTTCATAAGCAGATATACCGCCAGATAGGACACGAGCGCGGCCAGACCGGCGTCGGTGCCCTCCGCCGCGCGGGCCGGAGCCGCACACAGCGCCCCGGCCATCATCATGTAACCCGCGTGCGCGATCGAGGAATACGCCAGAATGCGCTTGACGCTGTCCTGGCGCAGCGCTGCGAGGTTCCCGACGGTGCACGTGACCGCGGCCAGTGCTCCCACCACGTAGGCCAGCATGACGATCGCCGGGTCCGACTGCACGCCGGAGATCACGCCGGCCGGCGTTGCGAAGACGTGCAGCAGGCGCAGCAGCAAACCCAGACCGGCCGCCTTGCTCGCCACGCTCAGCCAGGTCGTCACTTCGATCGGTGCCCCCTGAAACACGTCCGGACACCAGAAGTGCATCGGGACGGCCGCAATCTTGAACAGAATGCCCGCGCCGAAGATCGCCAGCGCCAGCCATACCAACACAGCGGGCCGCCCGGCTGCGCCAGGGGTCCACGCGGCCGCGACGCGACCCAGGTCGAACGTCCCGAACTGACCATACAGCAAGGACACACCGTAGACGGTAATGGCAGACGCGGCCGCTCCGAAAAGCACGTACTTCAGCGCGGCCTCGGCACCGAGGCGGGAGCGACGATCGCTGGCGACCAGCGCGTAGCTCGGTAGCGACGCCGTCTCGATCGCCAGAATCAGCACGAGCAGGTTCAACGAGCTGACCATGAGCAACATGCCCAAGGCGCTGGTAAGCAGCAGGACGAAGAACTCCGGACCGGACACGACCCCCAACCCCCGCAATCGCTGGGCGTCTGCTCCGATCAGCCAGAGCCAGGCGATCAAACCGAGCGTCAAGAGCAGCAGGAGCCGGAAGAAAACGCTGAAGCGGTCGGCGACCACCATGGGTAGGCCCGTCCCGGGCGGCGACAGCGCGTTGCGGGGGCCGTCGGCCACTTCGGCCGCCACCGCCCAAGTCGCCACCAGCGCCAGCAGACACCCGAGCACCGCCGTGACCGCGGCGACTTCCGGCCGACGTCCGACCAATAGCGGCAACAGCAGCACCAAGGCGATGGTCCCGATCAGCACGAGCTCAGGGCCGATCAGGCGCAGGTCGTCCGCGGCGGGCAGCCAGGCAGCAGCGACGATCAGCAGGTTCATGGCGTCGGTCCCATGACCGGCGGCCGGATCGCCGGCCGACAACGGGTTTTCACGTTCCAGTCAGCGTCTGAAAGGCCGCTCCCAGCGCCTGTGCATGGCGGGCGCAGAGGTCCGTAATCTGGTTCAGTGTTCCATTCATGAAGCGGAACAACGACTGCTCCGGCAGGATGCCCAGCAGGACGGCCAGCGCGGCCAGCGGCACCAAGACCGCCGTCTCACGGACCGTCGCATCGGGGAAGCCCTGATATTCCTCCCGCTGGCGACCGAGGTACACGCGTTGAATCATCCACAGAATGTAGCCGGCGGTCAGGATGACGCCGGTGGCGGCCAGCACCGCAAATGGGCGGGCCCAAGTCATCCAGGGCCAAACGTTCTGGGCGGAGAAGGTTGCGATCAGCACCCAGAACTCGCCGATGAAGCCGCACAGCCCGGGCAGGCCGAGCGAGGCGAAGAAGCCCAGCGTGGCCAGCGAGCCGTACACGGGCATGGTCAGCCACAAGCCGCCGAAGCGGTTGATCTCCCGGTGATGAGCGCGGTCGTAAATGACGCCGACGAGGTAAAAGCACATGGGACTGGAAATGCCGTGGGCAACGACCTGGAACATGGCCCCCTGCCAGCCGGCGGGCGTCATGATGGCGAGGCCGAGCAGCACGTAACCCATGTGGCTGATCGAACTGTAGGCGACGAGCCGTTTGAAGTCGGTCTGCGCCATGGCGCACAGTGCGCCATAGATGATGTTGATCAGGGCCAGCACCGCTAACCCGTAAGCGGCCCAGCGGCCAGCCTCGGGCAGGATGGGGTAGCTGATTCGCATCAGCCCGTAGGCCCCCATCTTCAGCAAGATGCCGGCCAGGATCATGGAGATGGGCGTCGGAGCCTCAACGTGCGCGTCGGGCAACCACGTGTGGAATGGGAAGACGGGCACCTTGATGGCAAAGCCGATGTAGAGCAGCACGAACATCGTCGGGACGAACTTCAGCCCCAGGAAGGTCGCCTCGCCGAAGGCGGTGCGGATCGCGTCGTTGCGGGCCAGCTCGATGAGGTTGAATGTCCGCAGCCCGGGCGGCGCGTAGAAGTAGAACGCCAGCAGCACCACCAGCATCAGCACGCTGCCGACCAGCGTGTACAGGAAAAACTTGATTGCCGCGTATTCCTTCTTCGGGCCACCCCACACGCCGATCAGGAAGTACATCGGCAGGAGCATTACTTCCCAGAAGATGTAGAACAAGAAGAAGTCCAGGGCGCAGAAGACGCCGAGCATGCCGGTTTCCAGCAGCAGGAACAGGCAGAAGTACCCGCGGATGCCGCGGCTGATCTTCCACTGTTCGATGTTCCAGCTTCCCAGGCACGCCAGGAAGCTGATGAGCGTAGTGAGGATGATGAGCGGAAAGCTCAGCCCGTCCACGCCGACGAAGTACTCGATCCGCGACGCGTGCGGCCCGCTGCCCAGGGTAATCCACGTGCGCTGCGTCACCTCATACAGCTTCTGGCCATAGGCACTGCCGAAGATCTCCAGCGCCGCACGGGCGGGCTGCCCGCCCACACCCCACCACGCGAAGTGCGAGAACAGTCCGAGCGAGAGAAGCAGCGTCGCGCCGCTGGCCAGCAGCGCGATCCACTTGACCGCGCGCGTGTGGGGCACGACCAGACACAGCAGCGCTCCGATGGTCGGCAGAAAGATGATCCAGTTCAGCAGGTTGCCGTATTCCACGTCAGCATCCTCGCATGTCCGCCCGCACCGGGGCATCTGACGGTTCGGCCGGCAGGCAGGCGCACCCCGCGCCGGCCGTTGCGCGTCGCGCGGCGGCCCGGGCACTTCATAGCCGCGCCTCCACCCAGGCGAACCAGATGACGGCCGCTGCCAGGCTTCCGGCCGCGAAAAGCAGATAACTGCGAATCCGCCCGACCTGCGGCCGGCGGACCAGGCCGCCCAGCGAGAGCGCTCCACTTCCTACGCCGTTGACGGCGCCATCCACCACGCCCTGATCCAGAAGCCGTCCGCTGAACCAGGAAAGTCGCTCGGTGAGCCACGCGGAAAGATTTACCAGTCCATCCACGACCACGTGGTCGAACGCGTACAGCACCGACTTCAACACCATTGTGCCGCCCACGAACAGCGCGCCGTACAGCTCGTCGAAGTAGAACTTGCGCACCAACAGCGTGTGCAGGGGCCGCAAACCGGAAGCCAGGCGGGACGCGAGTTCCAGCCCACGCCGGTACACGCCCCACGCCAACACAAAGCCCACCACGAAGGCCAGCCCGACGCGCGTGGCCAGAGCGGCGTGCGCATCGTGCGCGATGGGCACGCCCCGTGCCGCACTGCCGGCCTCGGAACCGTCGTACGCCGCTGTGAGGAAGGGCGTCGGCGCCGCGTCCGCGACCATCGGGCGGAACAGGACGTACCCCGACAAGACGGTCCCCACGGCCAGCACGATCAGCGGCACGTACATCAGCGGCGACTCGTGCGCGTGCTCGTACACGTGCGGGTCGCGCGGTCGGCCCATGAATGTCAGCCACCAGCAGCGCATCATGTAGAAGGGCGTCACATACGCCATGAGCACGGGAATCCAGAACAACCAAGCCGGCAGTTTCCGCTGGGCGGCGGTCGCAGGCATGCCTTCGACCGCGTGCGCAGCCACGTTGTCGGCCACGCTCATGCCCACCCCGTCGAGCGCGTCTGCGCGCTCCTCGTGGCTGTGCTCAGCGTGATCGCCGTGCGGGTGCCCGTATACGCGGTGCCACGCGACGGCGAGGATTTCGTCTTTGCTGAAGTACCCGCCCAGACCGACCGGGACGTGGTGCGGCAGCCAGACCGCGGGAACGCCGGCGCCGGCGATGGCCAGCACACCGACCAGAAAGGTGACCGCGGTCACAGGCATCTTGCGGGCCAGCCCCCCCATCCGCCGGATGTCCTGCTCGTGATGGCAGCCTTCGATGACCTGGCCAGAGCCGAGGAACATGAGGGCCTTGAAGAAGGCGTGGGTCAGCAGGTGGAACAGGGCCGCGATCCAGGCACCCACCCCGAGCCCGAGAATCATGTAGCCGAGCTGGCTAATGGTGGAATACGCCAGGACCTTTTTGATGTCCGTCTGGACGATCGCCACCAGCGCCGCCAGCGTGAGCGTAATGCAGCCGATGACGGCGACAAAGAACTGGGCCTCAGGCGTCAGCAGCACGAAGATCCGGGCCGTCAGATACACGCCGGCCGCGACCATCGTGGCAGCGTGGATCAAGGCGCTGACCGGCGTGGGCCCCTCCATCGCGTCCGGCAACCAGACGTGCAGGGGGAATTGCGCGCTCTTGCCGATCGCACCGCAGAACAGCAGCATGCCCATCCACGTCGCCAGCGACAGGCCGCCGAAGGTGCGGGCAAACAAAGGCGCTTCCGCCGCCGCGCCCGTCGTCCAGCTCACATACTGGGCGTGGAACTTCTCGGCCGCCCCGGCCAGCGAGAGGTCGCCCAGGTAAGCGACGACCAGCCCCAGCCCGATCAGAAAACCGAAGTCGCCCACGCGGTTAGTGACGAACGCTTTGATCGCCGCGTCGCTGGCGCTCTTCTTGTGGAAGTAGTACCCGATCAGCAGGTACGAGCACAGGCCGACCAGCTCCCAGGCGATGAACAGCAGCAGCAGGCTGTCGGCGATGACCAGCAGCAGCATGCTGAAGCAGAACAGCGACAAGTAGGTGAAAAAGCGATGGAACTTGCTGATGCCGTCGATCTCATCGCTGTGCCCGGCCATGTAGCCGACGCTGAAGACGAAGATCCACAGCGACACGAAGCTGACCATGAAGAACATGATCAGCGTCAGGCTGTCGAGGTTGACGCCGAATGTCACAGACAGGCTGCCCAAGTGCGCCCAGACCACGGGGTCGCTGCGGGCGGCCGCCCGGCCGGCAGGGTCCAGATGGTGCCATTGCCACAGTGCGGCCGTCGCCAGCCCGGTGGTAAGCGTCATGGCACCGACGGCGACCCAGCCGGCCCACGGCTTGCCCAGTCGCCAGCCGAACAGGGCCAGCAGCAGGAAGCTGGCCAGCGGCACCAGAACACCGACCATCAGCAGCAGTTCGATCTTGGACATCGCAGCATCCGGGCCGCCGGCCGCCCGCGATCTGTGACGGGGGGCGGCTCAGCCACGCAATTGATCTCCCTGATCCGCGTCAATGGTCACCAGCGCGCGGTAGTAATTTACGAGGATCGCAATTGCTACCGCCGCCTCGGCGGCAGCCAGCACGATCACGAACAGGGTCGCGATCTGTCCGTCCACCGCGGCGGGGCCGTAGCGCGCCAGCGCGACGAAGTTCACGCCCGCGGCATTCAACACCAGTTCCACGCCGATCAGAATGCCCACCGCGTTCCGCTTGGTCACCATGACGTACAGGCCGCAGCAGAACAGGATTGCGGCGAGCACCAGATAGTGCGTCAACCCGATCGTCAGCATGACGCCCCCCTCCTCGGCCTCAGAGCCGACTGTCGTGTCCGCGCTACCTGCTTGCCGCACGCGTCGGCTGGCGAGCTGCCGCTGGCAACGTGCCGCTTGTGTGTGCTCGGAACGTGCGGTCTCATGAGTCCCCCTCCGTCGAACGTGGTCCGCCCGGCTCGCGCGGGGCGCGTCCGAGGGGCTGGACAAGATACGCCGCCCCGATCATGACCGCCAACAGCAGAACACTAGCCAGCTCGAAGGGTACGAGCCAGGTGGTGAGCAACTCCTGGCCGATGCGCGCGACGCTCAGCGTTCCTTCATTGTTCCCCGATGCCCAGGTGCCGGTGTGCAGAAGGGCAACGAGGCCAACCAGCAAGGCCAAAAAGATAACGGTGGCCGCCAACGCTTCGCCCGGTCGCGGCCGCAGGCGTTCACCGACCGAGCGACTGGTGAGCATGATGCCGAACACGATGAGAATCAGCGTACCGCCGGCATAGACGATGAGCTGGATGACACCGAGAAAAGTAGCGGTCAGCAGGAAGTACAGCAGGGCCACGCCGCCCAGCGTCCCGAGCAGGCACATTGCCATGCGGACGATATTCGTCGCGAGGACGCAGCCCAGCGCAGATCCGGCGACGAGGATCGCCACTGCGTAAAATGCCAGCGCCTCCCAGGACGCGCTGTCCATGTTCAGGCTCCCGGCCGATGGTCCACGACGAGCGTCCCTACCAGGCGCCGTCGGTGAAACAGTCCGTAGGCGATCGTCGCCAAGATGGCAACAATGGTCACGGCGCCGATGGCTGTACAGACCCCGTTGGCGATCTGCGCCAGCAAGCTGTCGGCGGGTACCAGCCATTGCCACACGGCATGCGCCAGCAAGTTCAACATGGCCAGCGGCAGCATGACCTGCACGCAGGCATACATGACCTGATCCAACCGGATGCGGGGCAACGTCCAGCGCAACCACATCTGCACGTAGACGAAGAACAGACCCTTGCCGATCAGCCAGAGCGGTCCACTGAAAAGCACCCCGTGGAGGGCCTGCTGCCAGAGAGGCCCAGACCGCCACGTTCGTCCCCACTCCGCCGGCAGGGGTGAATGCCATGCGCCGAAGAACAGGATGGCCGCCAGCGCACCGGCGGCGAACATCTCCGCGTACTCGGCGAAGAAGAACAGGGCCCAGCGAAAACCGCTATATTCCGTGTGATACCCGGCCACGAGCTCGCTTTCCGCCTCCGGCAGGTCAAACGGCGCCCGCTTGCAGCTCGCGAGCGTGGCAACGAAAAACAGCACGGCCGCGATCAGCAGGAACGGGTTGTGGAAGGCCAGCCAGGACGGAAAGCCGGCGTCTTGCAGGTCGCCGATGGCCGTCAGCCGGAGCGTGCCGGCAGTCAGGATCGGCACGAGCAGCGCGAAGCCCAGCGGAATTTCGTACGAGATCATCTGACAGGCTTCGCGCATCGCGCCGTAGATGCTCCACTTGTTGTTCGAGGCCCACCCGGCGAGCAGCACGCCGAGCACGCCCAGCCCCAGCAAGGCCAGGATGAAGATCAGGCCCACGTCCAGGTCCCGCGCGATCCAGGCGGTACTGAACGGCAGCGCCAAGAACAGGCACAACGCAGGGACAAAGGCGATATAAGCCGCCAAGCGATACAGCGGGCGGTCGGCCCCGGCGAGGAAGATGTCCTCCTTTTGGAACAGCTTCAATCCGTCCGCCAGCGACTGGGCCCAGCCATGCCAGCCGCCGACGCGCATCGGTCCCAGACGGCTCTGAATGCGGGCCGCGACCTTCCGCTCCCACCAGATCGCGAACATGGCGAACAGCGAGACGAACGCCACTACGCCCACTACCGCCAGGACGTCGCGGACCAGCAAGGGCTTGTTGGGCCACAGCAGGGCCGGTGCCCAGGCGAGCGCAATGCTGGCCAGAAGCAGGATCAGGAAAATTGGAAACGCGAACTTCTGCACACCAGTACCCACACGCACCGCGCCAACCGGTGACAGGCAGGCTGCCACTTCTCGCCGCTACGTCACCGGTCCACCTCCCCCATCACCACGTCGATGCTACCGAGGATCGCGGCCACATCGGCCAGCAAAACCCGTCGGCAGACATGCGGGATGATCGACAGATTGCAGAACGACGGTCCGCGCACCTTCACCCGTCGGGGAATCGGTCCGTTATCGCCCACGACGAGAAACCCAAGCTGTCCGCGGGCGCCTTCGACTTCCAGGTACACTTCGCCGGCCGGCAGCTTCAACACCCGCGGGACCTTCGCCCGGTACTCGCCGTCGGGAATCTGCCGCAGGCATTGCCGCAGGATACGCACCGACTGCTTCATTTCAAGCATCCGCACGTAGTAGCGCGACCAACTGTCGCCGACCACCACCTCCGGCGGTATGTCGTCCGTGCCCCCCGGCACGCCGATCGGAATGTCGAACTCGAACCGATCGTAAATCTCGTACGGCACACAGCGCCGCAGGTCCCACCGCACCCCGCTGCCCCGCAAGCAGGGGCCGGTCAACCCGTAGGCGATCGCGTCCGCCGCGCTGATCACGCCCACGCCTGCTGTCCGCTTGACAAAGATGTAGTTATAGCTGAGCAGCCGGTTGTACTCGTCGATCTTGGGCTCGAAGTAGTCGAGGAACCAGGCCAGCCGGTCGAGGAAGCCCGCGGGCAGGTCCGCCGCCGCCCCCCCGATCGTCAGATAGTTGTAAGTCAGCCGCGCGCCGCAGGTCGCCTCGAACAGGTCCACGATGTATTCCCGCTCCCGGAACGCATACAAGAAGGGCGTGAACGCCCCCATGTCCAGGCCGTAGGACCCGAACGAGACCAGGTGCGAAGCAATCCGGTTCAGCTCGCACATGATGACGCGGATGTAGCGGGCGCGCTCGGGGACCTCGATGCCGCAAAGCTTCTCGACCGCCAGACTGTACCCGTGGTTATTGTTCATCGCCGCCAGATAGTCCAGCCGGTCCGTCATCGGCACAAACTGCACCGGCGTGACGTTCTCCCCGATCTTCTCTGCACAGCGATGCAAGTAACCGATGTGGGGCGTCGCCTCGACGACCAGCTCGCCGTCGGTGCGCAAGAGCAGGCGCAGCACGCCGTGCGTGCTGGGGTGCTGCGGCCCCATGTTGACGAGCAGGTCCTCGGTGTGCAGCGTACCCGGCGCCACGCCCGGCGCAGGCATCGTCTCACCGGTGATTTGGGGATCGATATCCGTCATTTCGTCCTGCGTTGTGCCATCGGCCTCTTACCCTTCACGTTCGCCGAACCGCGCCTAGTGGTCCTCACTCGCCCCCGCACCGTCCGTCACGCCGCCGGCGGCGGCCGGTATCCCGTGGTACTCCGTTGGGAACACGTAGTCCTTGCGCAGTGGATGCCCCACCCAGTCGTCGGGACAGAGGATCCGACGGAGGTCGGGATGGCCATCGAACGTCACGCCCATCAGATCGAACGCCTCACGCTCGTGCCAATTCGCGGTCGGCCAGACATCGGCCACCGAGCGGACATGCGCCCGATCGCGCGGCAGCCGAACGCGGACGGCGATCAGCCCCGCGCAGGACCACAAGTCCCGCGATGGACCGCCGGAGGAAGCGGGCGGTCTCATCGAGAGCAGATCGTAGATCACCTCGATGTACGGCTGTGGGTGGAGGTCCACGGCGCTGATGCAGCGCAGCAGATTCATCCGCAACCGCGGGTCATCCCGCAGGAAGAGCGCGACGTCATGCCACAACTCGGGGGCGACACGGATGCCCGGATGCTTCGAGTCCGCGTCGACCTCCAGCACCGCGTCCGCAAACCGCGCCTGGAGAAGACTGGCAATCTCCTGCACTGAGAGACCCACCGCATGCTCCGCCGCTGTCACGCCGGTTCCGCCTTCTTCGCGATCGTCTCCTTGCGAATCTTCTCCTGAAGACGCATCAGACCCTCCAACAGGGCCTCGGGCCGCGGCGGGCAACCGGGAACGTACACGTCAACCGGTACGATCAAGTCTACGCCCTTCACGACGTGATATCCGTACTTGTAATACGGCCCGCCACCGACCGTGCACGCCCCCATGGCCAGCACGTATTTCGGCTCCGGCATCTGCTCGTACAGGCGACGAATCCGCGCGGCCATTTTGAACGTCACTGTGCCGGCAACGATCATCAGGTCGGCCTGCCGCGGCGTGGCACGAAACGCCCCCGCTCCGAAACGATCCAGGTCGAAGCGAGAGGCCCCCGCGGCCATCATCTCGATCGCGCAGCAGGCCAGCCCGAAGGTTAGCGGCCAGACGCTGTTCGACCGGGCCCAGTTCAAAGCCCAGTCGATCGTGGTGATCGCGAAGTTTTCTTCGAATCGATTGCGTAACCAGCCCATGAGACGCTCACTGCGGGACGCCGGACCGGCCGCGGAGGTCCACGCCGCCGGTCGCAGCCGCGTCGGTCGGTTCCTCGCGCGCGGTCAGCACGCGCACCCAGTCCAAATAGCCAAACCGCCACAGGTATACGAACCCTACCACGATCACCCCGAAGAAGAAGAGCATGTCAAACAGGGCCGCACGCCGAAGCGCGTACAGGTCCGCGGCCGACTCGGCACCCAGGCCGCCCCCATACAGCACCGCCCACGGGTAGAAGAGAGCGATCTCGACGTCGAAGATGAGAAAGACCAGCGCCACGACGTAAAAGCGCAGGTTGAACTGCACCCATCCCGGGCCGATGGGGACCTCCCCGCACTCGTAGGCGTCCGTCTTCGCGGGACTCAGCGTGCGCGGGCGGATCAGCTTACCGATCAGCAGGACGACGAACGCCATCAGAAACGCCGCAAGGGCGAAGATCCCCAGTCCTTGCAGCAGCTCCACACCGCCTTCCGCTGGCACGTCCGATGCTCCCGGGGTACGTGTTTGTCTGGTCAACCCGCGCCGCCTCGGCGCGCGAGGGCGGCTCGGGTGGCGAACGGGCGTAGCCTACCGTCGCAAGATCGCGGATCAAGACCGCCGAACGCGCGCTTAAGCGCGTACCCTCTCATGCGCTCGCGTCCGCCTTGTCGGTCTGCGTACCTTCCGCCGGGCCGGGTTTAGCGACCGGCTGCTCGGTCAGCGCCAGGCGCATCGCCTCCTGTGCCCCGCGGGCCCGCTCCAGCCACGCCGCCTTGCGTGCCTGCGCCCACGCCGGCAGCGGCTCTTTCTGCATCCACAGCGGCATCGGCGTGCGCAGCCCCTGCCGCGCCAGCTCAGTAAATTCGACGATCGTGCTGGGCCGGTCATAAGTCGACAGGTCGTGAATGTCACCCATGTGCAGGCACTGCGTTGGGCAGGGCTCGCAGCACAGCCCGCAGAACATGCACTTGGAGTAGTCGATCGCGTATCGCAGCATCGGAGCGCCGCGGACCGTTCCGGTCGCCTTGTCGAGCTTCCGCGCGCCGCCCGCCTCGACGTAGATGCAGTCCACCGGGCAGGCCCGCGCGCAGGCCTTGCACGCGCTGCACTTCTCGATTTCGTACCAGTGGAAGCCGCGGAAACGCGGCTGCAACGTGGGCGGCACATCCGGATACTGGACTGTGACCGTCCGGGCGAAACAGTATTGGAGCGTGATGCGCATTCCGACCAGCACGGTCTTCAGCGCCTGATGAATGTTGCGAAAGTAGGTCCTCATACAGACAACCTGTCGCGCTCCCTGTCCCGGCCCACCTACGACGATACTAGCCGGCGGTTGCAGCCGGTGCCAGTCTCGCGGGCCATTCACCCCGCTCCGGCCTGCCGGGTTCGAACAGAAGCGCCGCAACGTGTGGCACCAGTGCGCCGGTCAGCACGCAAAGGCGACCGCAAAACCACGTGTGAGCCGCCGAAAAAGCGCGGAATGGGATCCGAGGTTCAAAGCGCCGGCTGCCTCTTCGTTATCCGACAGTGGCCTGGCCCGAACACCAGCGCCGCCCACTGGCGACGCCGTGCGACTCATCTCGGCGCCAGGTCTGGCAGCCCACCGGGAGCGGTAAGAGGGGCTTCGGGCGAAAGTTAGCGAGAGTTTGCTTGACGCCGATAAAGGGGGGGGGGGGG